>BNJT01000560.1_pt1 | contig 357299 bp, 460 predicted proteins | sample 8540491 | NCBI WGS metagenome assembly BNJT01 (sample SAMD00202455, study PRJDB9452) | human saliva metagenome | host: Homo sapiens | reverse complement strand
ATTTCAGCTATTTCATTCTGAAACTTTGGAGTGTTCACCCTGATCTTCTCTGCGATGACCTTGATTATCCTCCAAGTCATGCACTCGAGTCTCTACACTTCTGTAGATGAAAAACTCCAAGCCCTTAGTAGCAGTCCCCTAGCTGTTATCCAGTTAGCCCTGAATCGGGCAACTGAAGAGGTTAAGGATATTCAACCAGCAATAGCGGATGCCAACAAGGCTGAAATCAAGCCCAATGTCAGCTCCAATACGGAAGTCTTGCTCTTTGACAAGGATTTTAATCAGCTCTTACTGGGCAATCGTTTTTTAGGTCTGGACAAGATCAAGCTGGACAAAAAAGAGTTGAATCACATTCGCCAAATCCAAGTTATCAATAGCTACGGTCAGGAAGAAACCTATCGGATGATTTTGATGGAAACCAATTCTTCCTCCGTATCAAGTAACGTCAAGTATGCGGCGGTTTTAATCAATACCAGCCAGCTCGAGCAAATCAGCCAGAATCACGAGCATTTAATTGTTGTAGTCATGGCTAGTTTCTGGCTCCTGTCTTTAATTGCCAGTGTTTATCTGGCACGTGTCAGTGTCAAACCCTTGCTGGAAAGTATGCAAAAAGCAGAAGTCCTTTGTTGAAAATGCAAGTCACGAACTGAGAACGCCTTTGGCTGTTTTACAAAATCGTTTAGAAAATCTCTTTCGAAAACCAGAGGCAACGATTATGGAATCCAGCGAAAGTATCGCTTCGAGTCTTGAAGAAGTTCGCAACATGCGCTTTCTCACGACCAATCTTCTCAACCTTGCACGTCGCGATGATGGAATTAAACCAGAAATAGCAGAAGTATCTACCACAGTTCTTTAAGACGACCTTTGCTAACTATGAGTTGATTGCTTCTGAAAATGATCGTATTTTTGAGTATGAAAATCGGATTTATCGTCCCTTTATGACCGATCAGTTGCTCCTAAAACAGCTCATGACCATCTTATTTGACAATGCCATCAAGTATACCGAAGAAGATGGGAAAATTGAGTTTTGTAGTTCATGCTACAGATCGCCACCTCTATCTTACAGTAACGGATAATGGAATTGGAATCTCAGCTACTGACAAGAAGAAAATATTTGACCGTTTTTATCGTGTAGACAAGGCAAGAACTCGTCAGAAGGGTGGCTTTGGTCTTGGACTATCCTTGGCCAAGCAAATCGTAGATGCCTTACGAGGAACGATTAGCGTAAAAGATAACAAACCTAGAGGAACAATTTTTGAAGTTAAGATCGCTATTCAATCTCCTTCAAAACGTAAGAATAAATAAAAAAGACAGTTAGATAACTGTCTTTTTTGATAACTAGAAAAGAGGTTGGTAGTAGTACCAACCTTTATTTTAAAAATTTTCGTTTCATCATCTTTCGTTGAAGTTGTAAAAGGGCGAAACTAAGACCCATTGCAGCGATAAAGGACAAAGCTGTATTTAATTTTATAGCTAAAAAGATAAAACTAAAAAGTGCCATAAAAATACAGAAACAAGCGATATTTACAAAAAAATAAAAATCTCTTTTAGGTTAGGGCCAACTGGGGCTTCAGGTGTGTAATCTTGGTAAAGCGGAGTTTGTTTCGATTCGGGAGCTTGTTCAAACTCATAAGCTTCTAGTTTTCTTGCGGACATGATTCTCTCCTTAACAGTACATAACTATTTTTATCATTTTTTATGCAGAGAATTATTACAGGATTGTTACAAAACTACTAAAGTCTCTTATCAACTTCTAAGTCTCTCTTCTTGACACCCACTAAGGGAAAAATGGTAGCATGGATGTTACACTTAAAACAGATGACCTAACCTTCTAATTATAAATATACTGAGAAAGGAAAAGGATAACTTATATAAATTGATAGCAAGCTGAGGCTTTTTCCTAAGATGATTTGTTAAGTTGCTACCTGGATACTTTTGAAGAGTATTGGTAGGAGTTGTTTTGAATGGATGACAAGACAGAGATTCTGTCTATTGGTCTGGGTGGCTTTTTAAAACTACCTCTGGGGAAAAAGTTAAAGGAGATAAGCATGTATCTTGCTATCAAAGAAATAGTACGAAACAAACTTCGATATAGTTTGATTCTTAACTACCATTTTTTTCTTATCGCTTTCTATGGTCTTTTTATGACCAGTCTAGCTCTTGGTCTTGTGCGAAACAACCGAGCAGCTATTGATAATTGGCAAGCGACGGGTGTCGTTTTATCCGACTACGCAAATGATAATTTGACGGCATCCTTTATTCCTGAAAAAGGACTACAAGGGATAAGAGTTCTGAAGAGGCTGCTCCATTGGGCTATATGTTTCGCTGTGACCAATCTAGTCGATGGTAGTGAAAAAGATCAATGTTTCCATCTTTGCTCAAAGACTGGGACTCTTTTATCTCTCCTAGTTTGACGGAGGGACGTTATCCTGAAGGGAGATGATGAGGTTGTCGTGGATCAGTCTTTTTGAGAATTATGGGATGAAGCTAGGTGATGCCATTCAGCTCAATGGAAGCGAGTCAAGTTACAAGATTGTAGGCCTGACTCAAGGAAATAAATTTTTCACTGAGCCTGTTGTCTTTACGAGTCTGACAACTTATTGGACCTTACAAGGAACCTTGAAAGCCAATCGTTCCATCTCTGCCTTGGTATTGAAAAATGACATAGAAGTGGTCGGGGATGGTCTGAAACAGATTTCCATTCCAAAAATGATATCAAAAATTCCTGGTTACACACCTCAGGTGAATGTATTTTCAGGAATGATTCTCGCTATGATTGTCATTACAGGCTTGATTGTGGGGATTTTTGTTTATATCATTACCATCCAAAAACTAGGTCTTTATGGAATAATGCGGGCTCAAGGGATACAGATCAAAACCATTGTATGGTCTTTATTCTGTCAAATCTTCCTCCTAGCTGGTATGGGGATTGCTTTAGCCTTGCTGGCAATCGGAGGAGTGATTTTAGTCTTACCAGCTACCTTCTTTTTCTATCCAAGTTGGATAGCCTACTCTGTCCTAAGTTTGGTAATTTCCTTGATGGCCCTTCTAGGTGGTGTCATTTCACTTCCACGCTTGCTAAAGGTGGACCCGATTACTGCGATTGCAGAGTGATAAGGAGAATAGTATGACAGCATTGATTGAAATGACTCAAGTGACAAAAACCTATGGGGAAGGAAAGATGAAAGTCGTAGCCCTGCATGAGACGAATTTTCAGCTAAATGCGGGAGAGTTCGTAGCTATCGTTGGGCCTTCAGGTTCTGGAAAGACGACCTTTCTAACAACTCTAGGACAACTTCAGGAAGCTTCGAGTGGAAAGATTTTAGTCAAAGGGAAGGAAACAGGCAGTTTAACGGAGAAGGAAAAAACAGATCTCCGTTTTAGAGAGTTTGGTTTCATTCTCCAGGCTTCAAACTTAATTCCTTTTCTAACGGTCAAGGAACAGCTGGATTTGATAGACAGACTAGATAAGGGAAAAAATAGTAAAAGTGACCGAAAAGAGCTCTTTGAGTTGTTGGATTTGGAAAAAGTACAAGATCATTATCCCAAGGCTCTATCAGGTGGCGAACGTCAACGTGCGGCAATAGCTAGAGCGCTCTATAACAATCCAAGCATTGTGCTTGCAGATGAGCCGACAGCCAGTCTAGACACCGAGCGTGCTTACCAAGTAACGGAGATGTTGGCTGCCATTGCTCATGAACAAGGTAGAGGAGTTGTTATGATTACACATGATACACGCCTTCTTGATAAGGTTGACCGTATTTATGTTATGAACGATGGCCACCTAGTTGAAGAAACACATGCATAAAAATAGAGTGAATGGTACTAGTTACTGTTCACTTTTTTTGATTGGGCAAACTTTAAAAAATGAGTTTTGACTTTTATAAAAACTCTTAGTATTCATAGCTGATTTTTGAGAAATGTGGTATAATTTTTCTTATGGAAAAGATTATCATTACAGCAACTGCTGAAAGTATTGAACAAGTTGAACAACTGCTCGAAGCTGGCGTAGACCGTATCTATGTCGGTGAGAAAGATTTTGGCCTTCGTCTGCCAACGACCTTTTAGTTATGACCAGAGTTGCGTGACCATCGCTAAGTTGGTTCATGAAGCGGGCAAAGGAATTGATTGTTGCAGTTAATGCCCTCATGCACCAAGATATGATGGACCGTATCAAGCCTTTCCTAGACTTCTTGGAAGAAATCAAGACAGACTATATTACAGTAGGGGATGCAGGTGTCTTTTACGTGGTCAATCGTGATGGCTATTCCTTTAAGACCATTTATGATGCTTCAACCATGGTCACAAGCAGTCGTCAGATTAACTTCTGGGGTCAAAAGGCTGGCGCATCTGAGGCGGTTTTGGCGCGTGAAATTCCATCTGCTGAACTCTTCAAGATGCCCGAGATTTTGGAAATTCCTGCTGAAGTGTTGGTTTACGGAGCTAGTGTCATTCACCATTCTAAGCGTCCGCTCTTGCAAAACTACTATAACTTTACGCATATCGATGATGAAAAGACACGTAAACGTGACCTCTTCTTAGCAGAACCGAGTGACCCTGAGAGCCATTATTCTATCTTTGAAGATAATCATGGTACCCACATCTTTGCCAACAATGACCTTGATTTGATGACCAAATTGACAGAATTGGTGGCGCATGGTTTTACCCATTGGAAAGCTAGAAGGACTTTACACCCCAGGTCAAAACTTTGTTGAGATTGCAAAACTCTTTATCCAAGCGCGTGGCTTGATCCAAGAAGGAAATTTCAGCCATGACCAAAGCCTTTCTTGTTAGATGAGGAAGTGCGCAAGTTACACCCTAAAAACCGTTTTCTCGATACAGGATTCTATGATTACGATCCTGATATGGTTAAATAGGACATAAAAACCCGAAATAAAAATGTTCGGGTTTTTCCAGTGTATCCATGAAATAAAAACGGATACATGTTATAATAAAAATAGCTCTTTAATGGAGGTGTTTGAGTGGAAAATCTGAAAAAAATGGCAGGTATCAAGGCTGCTGAGTTTGTCAAGGATGGCATGGTTGTCGGACTGGGGAACTGGGTTCTACTGCCTACTATTTTCGTAGAAGAAATCGGTCGTCGGATCAAGGAAGAAGGGCTTTGCAGATTACAGCTGTAACGACTTCTAGTGTGACCAGTAAACAGGCTGAAGGGTCTTAATATCCCGCTCAAGTCGATTGACCAAGTAGACTTTGTCGATGTGACAGTTGATGGGGCGGATGAAGTGGATAGCCAGTTTAACGGAATCAAAGGCGGTGGTGGTGCCCTTCTGATGGAGAAGGTTGTAGCGACGCCCATCAAAAAGAATACATTTGGGTGGTGGATGAAAGCAAAGCTAGTAGAGAAACTAGGGTGCTTTTTAAATTGCCAGTAGAAGTGGTTCAGTATGGCGCAGAACAGGTCTTTTCGTCGGTTTTGAGCGAGCTGGCTACAAACCAAGTTTCCGTGAAAAAAAGACGGCCAACGTTTTGTGACCGATATGCAGAACTTTTATCATTGACCTAGCCTTGGATGTCATCGAAGATCCAATAGCCTTTGGGCAAGAATTGGACCATATCGTTGGTGTTGTAGAGCACGGTTTATTCAACCAAATGGTGGATAAGGTCATCGTTGCTGGACGAGATGGAGTTCAGGTTTTAACTTCAACAAAAGCAAACTAATCAACATAATAAGGAGATACACTATGTCAAAATTTAATCGTATTCACTTGGTGGTACTGGATTCTGTAGGAATCGGTGCTGCACCAGATGCCAATAACTTTGTCAATGCAGGGGTTCCAGATGGTGCTTCTGACACACTGGGACACATTTCAAAAACAGTTGGTTTGAATGTCCCAAACATGGCTAAAATCGGTCTAGGAAATATTCCTCGTGAAACTCCTCTTAAGACTGTTCCAGCTGAAAGCAATCCAACAGGATATGCAACAAAATTGGAAGAAGTATCTCTTGGTAAGGATACTATGACTGGACACTGGGAAATCATGGGACTCAACATTACTGAGCCTTTCGATACTTTTCTGGAACGGATTCCCAGAAGAAATCTTGACAAAAATCGAAGAATTTTCAGGACGTAAGGTCATTCGTGAAGCTAACAAACCTTACTCAGGAACGGCTGTTATCGATGATTTTCGGACCACGTCAGATGGAAACTGGGGAGTTGATTATCTATACTTCAGCTGACCCTGTCTTGCAAATTGCTGCCCACGAAGATATTATTCCTTTGGATGAATTGTACCGTATCTGTGAATACGCTCGTTCGATTACCCTTGAGCGTCCCTGCCCTTCTAGGTCGTATCATTGCCCGTCCTTATGTAGGTGAACCAGGTAACTTCACTCGTACTGCAAATCGTCGTGACTTGGCAGTTTCTCCATTTGCACCAACTGTTTTGGATAAATTGAATGAAGCTGGTATCGATACTTACGCTGTTGGTAAAATCAACGATATCTTTAACGGTGCTGGTATCAACCATGACATGGGCCACAACAAGTCAAACAGCCATGGAATTGATACACTATTGAAGACCATGGGCCTTGCTGAGTTTGAAAAAGGATTCTCATTCACAAACTTGGTGGACTTTGATGCCCTTTACGGCCACCGTCGCAATGCTCATGGTTACCGTGATTGTTTGCATGAGTTTGATGAACGCTTACCTGAAATTATCGCAGCTATGAGAGAGAATGACCTTCTCTTGATTACTGCGGACCATGGAAATGACCCAACCTATGCAGGAACAGACCACACTCGTGAATATATTCCCACTTTTTGGCTTACAGCCCTAGCCTTTAAAGGGAAAGGTGTCATTCCAGTTGGACATTTTGCAGATATCTCAGCGACAGTTGCGGATAACTTTGGTGTTGAAACTGCCATGATTGGGGAAAGTTTCTTAGATAAATTGGTATAAGATGACGCGATATGCTTTACTGGTTAGGGGCATTAATGTCGGTGGGAAGAATAAGGTTGTTATGTCGCAACTTCGTCAAGAATTGACAGAGTTGGGTTTGGAGAAGGTTGAGACCTACATCAACAGTGGCAATATTTTCTTTACTTCGACAGACCCCAAAGCCCGATTGGTTGAAAAGTTAGAGGCTTTCTTTGAAATCCATTATCCATTTATTCAGAGCTTTTCCCTACTGAGTCTTGAGGACTTTGAAGCAGAACTTGAAAATCTGCCTGAATGGTGGGCCAAAGACCTGGCTCGAAAGGATGTCCTTTTTTACACGGAGGGCTTGGATGTTGGTCAAGTCATTGAGAAAGTTGAAAGTTTGGAACTGAAAGATGAAGTGGTTCATGTTGGAATACTTGGGATTTTCTGGGGGAAAATCTCAGAGGAATCCTACTATGCAACTGCCTATCATAAGTACTTGCTCAAGATGCCTTTTTATCGCAACATCACCATTCGCAATGCTAAAACCTTTGACAAAATCGGTCAAATGCTAAAAAATAATAAAGGAGACACAAAATGACATTTTTAGATAAGATCAATGAAACAGCTGCCTTCCTGAAAGACAAGGGAATCCAAGCGCCTGAGTTCGGTCTAATCCTTGGATCAGGACTGGGAGAATTGGCAGAAGAAATTGAAAATCCAGTTGTAGTAGACTATGCTGAGATTCCAAACTGGGGCCGTTCGACAGTAGTCGGTCACGCTGGGTAAATTGGTATATGGTGAACTTTGCAGGGTCGCAAGGTCTTGGCTCTTCAAGGTCGCTTTCCATTTCTACGAAGGGAAATCCTCTTGAAGTCGTGACTTTTCCAGTACGTGTCATGAAAGTTCTTGGATGTGAAGGTGTCATTGTAACCAATGCAGCTGGTGGTATTGGTTATGGCCCTGGTACCTTGATGGCTATCTCAGACCATATCAATATGACGGGGCAAAACCCATTGATGGGTGAAAACTTGGATGATTTTGGTCCACGTTTCCCTGATATGTCTAAAGCCTACACACCAGAATACCGTGCTACTGCCCATGAAGTGGCTAAGAAAACTTGGTATCAAGCTTGATGAAGGTGTCTATATCGGTGTAACCGGTCCGACTTATGAAACCCCAGCAGAAATTCGTGCCTATAAGACATTGGGAGCAGATGCAGTTGGTATGTCTACAGTTCCTGAAGTGATTGTGGCAGCCCACTCTGGCTTGAAAGTTCTAGGAATTTCATGTATTACGAACCATGCTGCAGGTTTCCAAGAAGAACTCAACCACGAAGAAGTTGTAGAAGTGACTGAACGTGTTAAAGGCGACTTCAAAGGCTTGCTTAAAGCGATTCTTGCTGAATTGTAATGTCATGAGAGTTCACTTTATTTTACATGAGACATTTGAGGTTCCAGGCGCATATCTAAAATGGGCTATAGAACGAGGTCATCAAATTACATCAACAAAGGTTTATGAAAAAGAACCTCTTCCTGAAACAATTGACGGGATTGATTTTCTGATTGTCATGGGTGGTCCTCAATCACCTGATGAGGATAGAGAAACTTCCCATACTATGATCCAAAGGCTGAGCTTGCTTTTATGAAAGAAGCGATTGCTACAGATATTTATATTGTTGGTGTCTGTCTTGGTGCGCAACTCCTATCTGTTTCCTATGGTGCGAAGTATGAACATAGTCTTGAGCGCGAGATTGGCGTTTATCCTGTGACATTGACGATGCAAGGTTTAACAGATCCTCATGTCAGCTTGTTCGGAGAAACCATAGAAACCGGCCACTGGCACGGTGATATGCCAGGGCTGACAGATGAAGCTGTTGTCTTGGCGACCAGTCAAGGTTGTCCACGCCAAATTATTCGCTTCAGTCCGAAACATTATGCCTTTCAGGCTCATTTGGAATTTGATCCAGACGCAGTAGAATTATTGATTGCTGCGGATGGTGAGGAGAAATTAAGAGAGCAAAGTGAAAAGTTGCCTTTTGTTCAAACACCAGAAGAATTACGTGGAAACGATTATTCTGAAATGAATGCAAAACTGTATGCATTTTTAGATTCATTGGTAAACTAGGAACTACAGAAAGGCAGAGTATCTGAGTTATAGTCAAACTCGGGCTAATTGTTCTGTGAAATATTTAAATTTAAAATCAAGAAAGAAAGGATGGGTAAACCGTATTTGCTGAACTGAATACGGGCAGAGAACTGCGTGAAAAAGATAAACTGTCTAGCATCTGCGATGCTTCGTCAGTTTCCTATTTTTACTTTGTTCTCTGTCGCTATCCTAAATATACAATAAAGAAAGGTAGAGCGTGTGTTCAAATTTGAACACGAGCGGAAACTTTTCTAGAAATTCAGAAAGGAAGGGGAGTTCGGTTTTGAATTGAACTCGGACTGTTCTCTTCTATATCATAAAAATTAAGAAAGAAAGGAATTGAACCCACCCTAAAAGCAGTGGGAAAAAGATAGTTGGTCTAGCGAGCATCGCTCACTGCACCCAACTCCTATTTTCCCTTCGCTTTTTGACGGGTTTGGTATCTTATATTATGTCTATCCATATTGCTGCTCAGCAGGGTGAAATTGCTGATAAAATTCTTCTTCCTGGGGATCCTCTTCGTGCGAAATTTATTGCGGAAAACTTCCTTGAAGATGCTGTTTGTTTTAACGAAGTGCGTAACATGTTTGGCTACACTGGTACTTACAAGGGTCACCGTGTATCAGTCATGGGAACTGGTATGGGAATGCCATCAATCTCTATCTATGCCCGTGAGTTGATTGTGGACTACGGTGTGAAGAAATTAATCCGTGTGGGAACTGCGGGTTCGTTAAACGAGGATGTCCACGTCCGTGAATTGGTTTTGGCGCAAGCAGCTGCAACCAACTCAAACATCATCCGCAATGACTGGCCACAGTATGATTTCCCACAAATCGCTAGCTTTGATTTGCTAGACAAGGCCTACCATATCGCCAAAGAACTTGGTATGACCACCCACGTTGGGAACGTTTTGTCATCAGATGTCTTTTATTCAAACTACTTTGAAAAGAATATTGAGCTTGGTAAATGGGGAGTTAAGGCTGTGGAAATGGAAGCAGCAGCTCTTTACTATCTTGCTGCCCAACACCACGTTGATGCCCTTGCTATCATGACCATTTCTGATAGCTTGGTCAATCCAGATGAAGACACCACTGCAGAAGAACGCCAAAACACCTTCACCGATATGATGAAGGTTGGTTTGGAAACCTTGATTGCAGAGTAAATGTAGAACGAAAAATCCTGATTTCAAGTGGAATCAGGATTTTTTTCATGGATTGGATTTTTTTATCTGGGATCTGGGAGTAACACGAAGAGTTTTTTGACCGGTATAGGTAACAAATCCAGGCTTCCCACCAGTAGGTTTGTTGAGTTTTTTAACCTGTATCATATCAACTTGTACTAGATTTGATAAGCGTCCTTTTGAGTAGTAGGCAGCAAGCTCAGCAGCATCTGTCTTAACCTCGTCAGAAGGGTCGAGATTTCCAGTGATGACGACATGACTACCAGGTATGTCTTTTGCGTGGAACCAAAGTTCTTCTTTACGAGCCATTTTGAAGGTTAATTCGTCGTTTTGAAGATTGTTACGACCGACTAGGATAATGGTTTTGCCATCAGTAGCAAGATATTTTTCAGGTTTTTTTCGTTTCTGAAGTTTCTCACGTTGACGTCTTCTGATGAATCCTGTCTGAATTAATTCTTCGCGAATCTCAGCAATCTCATCCAGTCCAGCCTGATTGAGGACTGTTTCAACACTTTCAAGATAGAGAATGGTTGACTTAGTTTCCTCTATCAAGTCTGTTAAATACTTGACTGATTCTTTTAATTTTTGATATCGCTTGAAGTAGCGTTGTGCATTTTGGTTTGGGCTTAAAGCTTTATCAAGTGCGATGGTAACCGGTTGATTAGTGTAATAATTATCCAAAACCACCTGGTCTTGATCATTTGGAACTTGATGAAGAAAAGTCGTTAATAACTCACCTTTTTGTCGGAATTCCTCAGCATTTTCGGTAGCAAGGAGTTCTTTTTCTTGCTTTTTAAGCTTTTGACGATTTTTTTGTAGTTCATTTTCCACACGGCGAATGAGTTCGCTAGCCTGTTGTTTGACACGGTCGCGCTCGGCCTTGTCTTTATAGTAGGTATCCAGCAATTCGGAAAGGCTATAAAAAGATTCACCTACACGATTTGAGAAAGGTACAGGACTAAATGAGGATTCCGTTAGGTATGGTTTGGTTCCTTGAGAGAAAAAATTACGGAAGGTATTTAGTTTATCATCAAGGAGAATTTTCTCCAATTCCATAGCTGTATCACGTCCCAATCCTTGGAAAAGATGTTGAAGATTCTTTGTAGTTAATTCTTGAGTTTGGAGAATTTCAAATAGTTTTTCATTCTTAATAGTAAAAGGATTAAAGTCATCTGAGCTTGGAGGAGCGATGAAAGTAGCTCCCGGTAATAAGGTCCGATAGCTATTTTGAGAAAAACCAATATGTTTGATCACTTCGAGGATTTTTTGTTCAGTTTTGTCTACCAAGAGAATATTACTATGTTTTCCCATGATCTCAATGATAAGAGTCGCCTGGATATGATCTCCAATTTCATTTTTGTTAGAAACTGTGATTTCCACGATACGATCATTATCAATTTGTTGGATAGATTCAATGACAGCACCTTGAAGATACTTTCTTAAAACCATAATAAAGGTTGATGGCTGTGCAGGGTTTTCAAAAGTTGATTCAGTTAATTGAATACGACCAAAAACTGGATGGGCAGAAAGTAGCAAACGATGACTTTTACGATTGCTTCGAATTTGCAAGACTAATTCTTGCTCAAAAGGTTGATTAATTTTCTGGATACGACCATTTACTAATTCTGTTCGTAATTCCTCAACCATGTGGTGTAAAAAAAATCCGTCAAATGACATGGTTCTCTCCTCGTGATTGTATTACATAGTATTATATCAAAAAGGTAGAATAAAATCATAGAAATATGGTATAATAAAGCCAAGTAAAGAGAATCGAGAAACACATGTTTATTGAAATAGTAGATGAAACTGGAAAAGTTTCAAACGAAATTCTACAACAAACTCAAGAAATTTTAGAGTTTGCTGCCAAAAAGTTAGGAAAAGAAGACAAGGAGATGGCAGTTACTTTTGTGACGAATGAGCGGAGTCATGAACTCAATTTAGAGTATCGAGATACAGATCGTCCAACTGATGTCATCAGTCTTGAATACAAGCCAGAGATAGAGATTTCTTTTGATGAAGAAGATTTAGCAAATGATCCTGACTTGGCAGATATGTTGTCAGAATTTGATGCCTATATTGGCGAACTATTCATCTCTATTGATAAAGCGCATGAGCAAGCTCAAGAGTACGGTCATAGTTTTGAACGTGAGATGGGCTTCTTGGCAGTGCACGGCTTTTTACATATTAACGGTTATGATCACTACACTCCCGAAGAAGAAGCGGAGATGTTCGGTTTACAGGAAGAAATTTTGACTGCCTATGGACTCACAAGACAATAAAAGAAAATGGAAAAATCGTGACCTAATCACAAGTTTGGAATTTGCTTTTACAGGAATTTTGACTGCGATTAAGGAAGAACGAAATATGAGAAAACATGTGGTGACAGCCATAATTGTTATTCTTGCAGGTTTTGTTTTTCGGGTATCACGAATCGAATGGCTTTTTCTTCTTTTAAGCATTTTCTTGGTAATAGCATTTGAGATTCTTAACTCAGCTATTGAAAATGTTGTGGATTTAGCAAGCCATTATCACTTCGATATGCTTGCAAAGAAGGCTAAAGATATGGCTGCAGGTGCAGTTCTTGTTGTATCTATTTTAGCAGCTTTAATCGGTTTACTAATCTTTATCCCTAGAATTTGGGATATACTATTTACGATAATGAGGAAATAATGACATTTAAATCTGGATTTGTAGCTATTTTAGGACGCCCTAACGTAGGGAAGTCAACTTTTTTAAACCACGTCATGGGGCAAAAAATTGCCATCATGAGTGATAAGGCGCAAACAACGCGTAATAAAATCATGGGAATTTATACCACTGATAAAGAACAAATTGTCTTTATCGATACTCCAGGGATTCACAAACCTAAAACTGCGCTCGGAGATTTTATGGTAGAGTCAGCATATAGCACCCTTCGTGAAGTGGATACCGTGCTTTTTATGGTTCCTGCAGATGAGCCACGTGGTAAGGGTGACGATATGATTATCGAACGTCTTAAAGCTGCCAAAGTTCCCGTAATTTTAGTAGTTAATAAAATTGATAAGGTTCATCCGGATCAACTTTTGGCACAAATCGATGATTTCCGTAATCAAATGGACTTCAAAGAGATTGTACCCATCTCGGCTCTTCAGGGAAATAATGTATCACATTTAGTAGATATCTTAAGTGAGAATTTAGAAGAAGGTTTTCAATATTTCCCAGCTGATCAAATTACAGACCACCCAGAGCGCTTCTTGGTTTCAGAAATGATTCGTGAGAAAGTTCTTCACTTAACTCGTGAGGAAATCCCTCATTCTGTTGCAGTTGTGGTGGACTCTATGAAGCGTGATGAGGAGACGGACAAGGTTCATATTCGAGCAACCATCATGGTTGAACGTGACAGTCAAAAGGGTATCGTCATCGGAAAAGGTGGCGCCATGCTCAAGAAGATCGGAACCCTTGCGCGTAAGGATATCGAGCTCATGCTAGGGGATAAAGTCTTCTTAGAAACTTGGGTAAAGGTCAAGAAAAACTGGCGTGATAAAAAGCTAGATCTTGCTGACTTTGGCTATAATGAGAAAGAATATTAAGTAGAGGTGGGCTCATGCCTGCTTCTTGTTTTTACAGAAGGAGGATGTATGCCTGAATTACCTGAGGTTGAAACAGTTCGCCGTGGTCTAGAAAAATTGATTCTTGGAAAAAAGATTTCTAGTATAGAGGTCCATTATCCCAAAATGATCAAGACCGACTTGGAAGAATTTCAAAAGGAATTACCTGGTCAGATTATCGAGTCGATGGGACGTCGTGGAAAGTACTTGCTATTTCATCTGTCAGACAAGATTTTGATTTCACATTTGCGAATGGAAGGCAAGTATTTTTACTACCAAGACCAAGTTCCAGAACGCAAACACGCCCATGTTTTGATTCGCTTTGAAGATGGTGGTACTTTGGTGTACGAGGATGTCAGAAAGTTTGGAACCATGGAACTGTTAGTACCTGAGCTTCTGGAATCCTACTTTCTTTCAAAAAAATTAGGTCCAGAACCTACAGAACAGGATTTTGATCTCCTAACCTTTCAAAAGGCATTGAAGAAATCGAAAAAACCAATTAAAACTCACTTGTTAGATCAAACTCTAGTTGTAGGTTTGGGAAATATTTATGTGGACGAGGTTCTTTGGAGAGCAAAAGTACACCCAGCTAAATCTTCACAAAAAGTAACAAAAAAAGAAGCAAAAGCTATTCACGAACAAACTATAAGCGTTTTAGAGCAAGCTGTTAACAAGGGTGGTTCTACCATTAGAAGCTACACCAATGCCTTTGGTGAGGATGGGACTATGCAAGAACTACACCAAGTATATGATAAAGCGGGATTAGCTTGTTCACGCTGTGGTTCTATTATAGAAAAAATTCAACTAGGTGGACGTGGAACTCATTTTTGCCCTAGGTGTCAAAGGAGAAGTTGATGGGAAAAATTATAGGTATCACAGGAGGCATTTCTTCTGGAAAATCAACTGTAACAAATTTTTTACGTCAGAGAGGTTTTCAAGTAGTCGATGCTGATTCACTTGTACATCAGCTTCAAGCTCCAGGAGGTCGACTCTATAATATTTTAGTTGAGCATTTTGGTAAACAGGTTGTTTTAAAGAATGGAGAACTAAACCGCCCTCTACTAGCTAGTCTGATTTTTTCTAATCCTGAAGAACAAGAATGGTCTAAAGAAACTCAAGGTCAAGTCATTTTAGAAGAGTTAGCTGCTTTAAAAAATCAGTTGGCTCAGACTGAAGCTCTCTTTTTTTATGGATATTCCTCTCTTGTTTGAACAAGGTTATGAATCTTGGTTTGATGAAGTATGGTTAATCTATCTCGACAGAGAAACTCAGATAGAAAGATTGATGAATAGAGACAAACTATCTCTAGAAGCTGCTGAATCTCGACTTGCTTCACAGTAGCCTTTAGACAAAAAGAAAAAACTTGCGACTCACATTATTGATAACAGTGGAAGTCTTGATCAACTATTGAGTCAAATCATTTCTCTACTAGAGAGAGGTGAGTTCTATGAAAGAGATTAATTGGAAAAATGATCTTTGTATAGCTTGGATTGGTTGTTTCTTGACAGGAGCTTGTGTATCCTTGGTTCTCCCTTTTATGCCAATTTTTGTTGAAGAATTAGGAGTTGAACCAAGTCAGGTCACATTCTATTCAGGGATAGCTATTTCAATCTCTGCTGTTTCGGCTGCTTTTATATCGCCAATTTGGGGGATTTTAGCAGACAAATATGGCCGTAAACCTATGATGATTAGAGCAGGGATTGCTATGACTATTACAATGGGAGGCTTAGCCTTTGTACCAAATATCTTTTGGCTTTTAGTCTTACGTTTTTTGAATGGAGTATTTACTGGATACGTACCAAATGCAACTGCCTTAATAGCCAGTCAAGTTCCAAAGGATAAGTCGGGTTATGCTCTGGGAACAATAACATCTGGAGTTTTAGCAGGAACACTTTCAGGCCCTTTTGTTGGAGGTTTGATTGCAGAATTATTTGGGATTCGAAATGCCTTTTTAATGGTTGGGGCTCTAGTATCTTTAGCTGCTATCTTGACTATATTCTTTATCAAGGAAGATTTTCAGCCTGTAACCAAAGAAACTGCAATTCCAACAAAATATTTATATGCTAGTCTGAAGTATCCATACCTTTTATTTAACTTATTGCAACAAGTTTTGTCATTCAATTTGCAGCTCAATCTATCGGGCCTATTCTCGCTCTCTATGTTCGAGAACTAGGGCAGAAGGAGAATCTTCTCTTTGTCTCTGGTGTAATAGTTTCTAGCATGGGTTTATCGAGTATGATGAGTGCAGGTATTATGGGACGATTGGGAGATAAGGTTGGCAATCATCGACTTCTGATCTTAGCTCAAGTCTATTCAGCTGTAATATATGTACTTTGTGCCAATGCTACAAGTCCATTTGAATTAGGAGTTTATCGCTTTCTATTCGGTCTAGGAACAGGTGCCTTAGTTCCTGGTATCAATGCTATTCTTAGTAAAATGGCTCCAAAATCAGCTATTTCGAGGGTGTTTGCTTTCAACCAAGTATTTTTTTACCTAGGAGGGGTGATTGGTCCTCTAGCAGGTTCTTTAGTCGCAAATCAATTTGGTTATAAGTCTGTATTTTATGCAACAGCAGCCTGTGTTGCTCTGAGTTGTATTTTTAACCTAATCCAATTTAAAACATTATTAAAAGTGAAGGAAATCTAGTGCGTGTCAAAATTAATCTGAAATGTTCCTCTTGTGGAAGCATGAATTATCTAACCAGTAAGAACTCAAAAACTCATCCAGATAAGATTGAAGTTCTAAAATATTGTCCAAAGGAAAGAAAAGTTACTTTACATCTTGAATCTAAGTAGAAATTATGATAAAATAATAAGGATTTTAAGGAGTTTGATATGTATAACCTATTATTAACCATTTTATTAGTATTATCCGTTGTGATTGTGATTGCAATCTTCATGCAACCAACTAAGAATCAATCTAGCAATGTATTTGATGCCAGTGCAGGTGACTTATTCGAACGTAGCAAGGCTCGTGGTTTTGAAGCCGTGATGCAGCGTTTGACAGGAATCTTGGTCTTTTTCTGGCTAGCCATTGCCTTAGCATTGACGGTATTATCAAGTAGATAAGAAAATAATGGGCGAGACTAGGTCTTAGCCTATTTTTGTTTTTAAAGACATAAGGTTTTACACCAAAGGAAAAATTTATAAATCTAGAAAGAAAACATGAAAGATAAAATAAAAGAATATTTAAAAGAGAAGGGACGAGTCTCAGTTAATGACCTAGCCCAAGCTCTAGGAAAGGATGGATCCAAGGATTTTCGTGAGTTGATAAAAAACTTGTCCCTCATGGAAAGAAAACACCAGATCCGTTTTGAAGAAGATGGAAGTTTGACCATCAATCAAAAGAAGAAACAGGAAATTACCCTTAAAGGAATTTTTCACGCTCATAAAAATGGCTTTGGTTTCGTAAGCTTAGAGGGAGAAGAAGACGATCTTTTTGTTGGTAAAAATGATGTTAACTATGCCATTGATGGCGATACTGTTGAAATTGTGATCAAGAAGGTTGCGGACCGCCAAAAAGGAACAGCAGCTGAAGCTAAGATTATTGATATTTTGGAACACAGTTTGACGACGGTTGTTGGTCAAATTGTTCTTAATGAGGAAAAGCCTAAGTATGCGGGTTATATCCGTTCTAAAAATCAAAAGATTAGTCAACCAATCTACGTTAAGAAGCCAGCTATTCAATTAGACGGTACAGAAGTTCTCAAGGTCTTTATCGATAAGTACCCAAGTAAGAAACACGATTTCTTTGTCGCTAGTGTGCTAGATGTTGTTGGACATTCTACAGATGCAGGGATTGATGTCCTCGAGGTCTTGGAATCAATGGACATTGTATCTGAGTTTCCAGAGGCTGTTCTTAAGGAAGCAGATAGCGTTCCAAATGCACCATCTGAAGCTGATATGGAAGGCCGTCTAGACTTAAGAGATGAAATTACCTTTACCATTGATGGAGCTGATGCCAAGGACTTGGATGATGCTGTCCATATCAAACCACTGAAGAACGGCAATATCGAACTAGGTGTTCACATCGCAGATGTTTCTTACTACGTAACAGAGGGATCTGCACTTGATAAGGAAGCTCTCAATCGTGCGACCTCTGTCTATGTGACAGACCGTGTAGTTCCAATGCTTCCAGAACGTCTGTCAAACGGTATCTGTTCCCTTAACCCTCAAGTGGACCGCTTGACTCAGTCTGCTATTATGGAGATTGATAAGCATGGTCGTGTTCGTAATTACACTATTACTCAAACTGTTATCAAGACAAGTTACCGTATGACCTATAGTGATGTAAATGACATCCTAGCAGGCGATGAGGAGAAGAGACAAGACTATAAGAAAATCGTTCCTAGTATCGAGTTAATGGATAAGCTCCATGAAACTTTGGAAAGTATGCGAATCAAGCGTGGTGCTCTCAATTTTGATACCAATGAAGCTAAGATTTTGGTAGATAAAAAAGGCAAGCCAGTTGACATTGTTCTTCGACATCGTGGTGTTGCTGAACGTATGATTGAGTCCTTTATGTTGATTGCTAACGAAACGGTTGCCGAGCACTTTAGCAAGTTGGACTTACCTTTTATCTATCGTATTCATGAGGAACCTAAAGCTGAGAAAGTTCAAAAGTTTATTGATTATGCTTCAAGTTTTGGATTACGAATCTATGGGACTGCCAGTGAGATAAGCCAGGGAGCCCTTCAAGAGATCATGAGTGCTGTTGAAGGTGAGCCTTATGCAGATGTATTGTCCATGATGCTTTGCGTTCTATGCAGCAGGCTCGTTATTCTGAGCATAATCATGGTCACTATGGACTAGCTGCGGACTATTACACTCACTTTACCAGCCCAATTCGTCGTTATCCTGACCTTCTTGTTCATCGTATGATTCGTGACTATGGACGTTCCAAGGACGTAGCCGAGCATTTTGAACAGGTTATTCCTGAGATTGCTACCCAGTCTTCTAATCGTGAGCGTCGTGCCATCGAGGCAGAGCGTGAAGTCGAAGCTATGAAAAAAGCTGAATACATGGAAGAGTACGTTGGTGAAGAATATGATGCAGTTGTTTCAAGTATTGTTAAATTTGGTCTTTTTGTTGAATTACCAAATACAGTTGAGGGATTGATTCACATTACCAATCTACCTGAATTTTACCATTTTAACGAACGCGATTTAACCCTCCGTGGGGAGAAATCAGGAATCACTTTCCAAGTGGGACAGCAGATCCGTATTCGTGTCGAAAGAGCCGATAAGATGACTGGCGAGATTGATTTCTCTTTTATTCCAAGTGAATTTGATGTCATTGAAAAAGGTTTGAAAGGCTCTGGTCGTGAGGATAGAGGTCGTCGTTCAGATAAGAAAGAAGATAAGAGAAAAGCTGGTCGCTTAGGTGATAAGCGCAAGCATTCTCCAAAAGACAAGAAGAAAAAAAGCAAGAAACCTTTTTATAAGGAAGTAGCAAAGAAAGGAGCCAAGTATGGCAAAGGGCGAAGGAAAGGTCGTCGCGCAAAATAAAAAGGCACATCACGATTATACAATCGTAGATACGCTAGAAGCAGGAATGGTCCTGACAGGAACTGAGATCAAGAGTGTTCGAGCAGCCCGCATCAATCTGAAAGATGGGTTTGCCCAGGTTAAGAATGGGGAAGTTTGGCTGAGTAATGTCCATATCGCTCCTTATGAAGAGGGCAATATCTGGAACCAGGAGCCAGAGCGTCGTCGTAAACTTCTCCTTCATAAAAAACAAATCCAGAAATTGGAGCAAGAAACTAAAGGGACAGGGATGACCTTGGTTCCTCTTAAAGTTTATATCAAAGATGGCTATGCCAAGCTCCTTTTAGGACTTGCAAAAGGGAAACACGATTACGATAAACGTGAGTCTATCAAACGTCGTGAGCAGGATCGTGATATTGCGCGTGTTATGAAAGCTGTTAACCACCGATAGAAAGAGTGAAGAATATGGAAAAACTAGTTGCCTACAAACGCATGCCTGTCTGGAATAAAGACACCATGCCAGAGGCTGTTCAAGGAAAACACAATACTAAGGTCGGAACCTGGGGCAAGATTACCGTATTAAAAGGGACTCTTAAGTTTATTGAATTGACTGAAGAGGGAGAAGTTATAGCTGAGCACCTCTTTGAAGCAGGTGCTGATAATCCTATGGCACAACCTCAAGCTTGGCACAGAGTAGAAGCTGCCACAGATGATGTGGAGTGGTATTTGGAATTTTATTGTAAACCAGAGGATTATTCCCAAAGAAATACAATAGCAATCCAGTTCATTCGGAGGTTTTAGAAGCTATACAGACCGTGAAACCATGTAAAGCACTAGACCTAGGATGTGGTCAAGGAAGAAATGCACTCTTTCTCGCTCAACATGGCTTTGATGTTACAGCAGTTGACCAAAATGAACTTTCCCTTGAAATCTTGCAAAGTATCGTGGAGCAAGAAGATTTGGAAATGCCTGTTGGTCTATACGATATCAATTCAGCAAGCATCGGACAAACTTACGATTTTATCGTATCGACAGTTGTGCTCATGTTTTTACAAGCAGATCGTATTCCGGCTATTATCCAAAACATGCAGGAGCAAACCTCAATTGGGGGTTACAATTTGATTGTGTGTGCTATGGATACAGAAGATTATCCATGTTCAGTTAATTTCCCATTTACCTTTAAAGAAGGGGAATTGACAAATTACTACCAGGATTGGGAATTAATCAAGTACAATGAAAATCCTGGGTATCTCCACCGTCGTGATGAGAATGGCAATCGTATCCAACTACGCTTTGCGACTATGTTGGCTAAAAAGGTAAAATAAACATTAAGTGAGTAGATAATTTCCATTATCTACTCATTTTTTGTAAAGTTTGAGCTTTTATAATCCTATTTATGCTATACTAGGGTGTAGATAACGCTTTCAATTAGATAAGGCATAAATATCTCATTACATTTCAGTAATTTCATTTTAAAAATTCCTACAATTAGTAGTATGTTCTCGTTTAGGAGGAAAAATGTCCCGTCTCTTAGTTAAAATTTTTAACCATCACACCATTGAGAAAAATGTCTATCCAGCCTTCCTAACTGAAAGTGATGCGATTCTTTTTTTATCCTTAAGTAAAATCAAGGAGGAAGAGAAAATATCCTTAAAACATTTTTTGATGGAGCAGGTGCCTCACATTAAACAAGTGACTTTTCGTCAAATAAGTCTTGAAAAATTATCCGAAGAATTGGATTTTATCTTGATAAACCATAAAGAGGTTGCCTTAGATGTTTTCGGTGACGATTCTTTACTTGCTGTCATACTATATCAGTACGGAATGGAAAGAAAACTTTCTATTCATGCCATGGATACTGAGAAAGAGAGACAATATACTTTGGATACTGGAACATTAGTAGAAAGTAATTTAAGCATTCCTTCTTTATCTATCCATCAATTGATAGAATTGCGTGGTGGTAAACTCATCAAATCTAAACAACCTTGCTATAGTCCGAAAGAAATTACTGCTATCAAAAGACTAGCAAACTATGCAATTTCAAACCCAGAACAATGGTATCAAGTAACTCAATTCTTCGCTTTAGCAAAAACTGGAGATTTTCATGCTGAAACAGGTAAGGTTTTAATGAATAACGGGAAGCGTTATCCCTATCCAGCGGCATTGATTTCCCTATTGACCGAAGCGGGAATGCTACACATTGATGAGGATAAGACGGATAAAGTCATTTATACTTTTCCAAGCTCAGAAGCTCAATTAACTTGCCGAACAAAGGGGCATATTTTAGAATTATATCTTTACCTTTTAGCAAAAGAATCAGGTTTTTTTGATGAATGTATGATAGGTGCTGAAATAGACTGGAATGGTATTTTTCCCGAGATAGATAACGTACAAAATGAGATTGATGTCGTACTTCGTAAAGGAAAATCCATTATTTTTATATCTTGTAAAATGACAGACTTATCAGTTGAAGCCATCAATGAACTGGAAGTCTATGCCAACCATTTTGCTGGAGAAACTTGCCTGAAATTAATCGTGTGTTCAGGAAAAATCAATACTGTCTATGCGAATCGTTGTCATGAGTATGGTGTCATAGTTATAAAGAATAATCAGATTTCTAATCTCATTCCAATGTTAGAAAAGAGAATAAAAAGAAAAAAATAAGATAAGAGGAAGTAAATCCAAAAACAGTTTATAGTTGTATAAAGGCTGGTGTATCCAGTCTTTTTTTAATCTTTTTCGAATAAAAAAGTAAAGGAGGACTCAATGTTTTTAGCAAGAGATGAAAAAGGAAATTTAGTGAATTCTTTGGAAGATGATTTAGTTAAGCAAGTCTACACTTGTCCAGCATGTGGCTCCATAGTACAACTAAGAAAAGGACAGAATAAGAGAACACATTTTGCCCATCAATCCCTTAAGAACTGTCAGTTTTTCCATGAAAACGAAAGTCCTGAACATTTAGGGAACAAGCAGGCTCTTTTTTATTGGACAAAAAAGGATGATGAGGTGTCTTTGGAATTTCCTATATCTCAATGTCAACAAATCGCAGACATTTTAGTTAGAGGAAACTTGGCTCTTGAAATTCAATGCAGTCCCATAAGACAAAGTATTTTGGCTGAAAGAAGTAGGGGCTACCGTAGTCATGGTTTTAAAGTTCTTTGGCTATTAGGAGAAAAACTGTGGTTAAAAGAACGTTTGACGCAACTACAAAGAGGATTCCTTTACTTTAGTAATAATATGGGGTTCTATGTATGGGAATTGGATCTGAAGAACGAATTGCTGCGACTTAAATACTTGCTTCATCAAGACTTACGTGGGAAATTACATTATCAGACCAAAGAGTTTCCCTATGGGAAAGGTAATCTCTTAGAAATATTGCGTATCCCTTATCAGAAACAAAAACTACAGTGCTTTACTGTTGAGCAAGATAGATATATCTGTTCTTACATTCGACAGCAACTCTACTATCAAAATTCTTACTGGATGGAAAAGCAATCACAAGCATATCTAGTGGGGAAAAATTTACTTAATCTAAAGTTTCAAGATTGGTGCCCTCAAGTAAGTCCTATTGAAAATGGGAATTTTTTTCAAGTTGACAAAGACATCAGTGATTATTATCTACATTTTAAATCTTACTATGAAAAAAATCCTCAATTGAAACATCAAAAGCTTTATCCGCCAGCCTTTTATCAACAGTATTTTCTGAAAAATGTGGTAAAATAGAAAGGATGGAGGAAATTTATGGTATTACAAAGAAATGAAATCAATGAAAAAGATACATGGGATCTATCAACGGTCTTTGAAACAGACCAAAAATGGGAAGAAGAATTAGCCCTATTAACCGAGGATACAAAACAAGCAGCTAGCCTTGAAGGGCATCTTTTGGATAGAGCAGAAAGTCTTCTTAATATTACAGATCGTTATTTGGATTTGAGTCGTCGTCTTGAAAAACTCTATGTCTACGCTCATATGAAAAATGACCAGGATACACGAGTTGCTAAATATCAAGAATATTATGCAAAGGCAATGACTCTATACAGTCAACTAGATCAAGTCTTTTCTTTCTATGAGCCTGAGTTTATGAAGATTACTGAAGAACAGTATCATGCTTTCTTAGAGGCAGAGCCAAAGCTTCAGATATATAAACACTTTTTTAATACATTATTGCAAAATAAGGATCATGTTCTTTCTCAACGTGAAGAAGAACTACTTGCTGGAGCTGGAGAAATTTTTGGTTCGGCTAGTGAGACTTTTGCAATCTTGGACAATGCTGATATTACCTTCCCTTATGTACTAGATGATGAAGGAAATGAAGTGCAACTATCACACGGGACCTACTCACGCTTAATGGAATCAAAAAATCGTGAGGTACGTCGTGGCGCTTATGAAGCTCTCTATTCAACTTATAAGCAGTTCCAACATACATATGCTAAAACACTTCAAACAAATGTAAAGGTACAAAACTATCGTGCTAAAGTGCGCAATTACCAAAGTGCACGTCAGGCAGCACTTGCAGCTAACTTTGTCCCTGAAAGTGTATATGATAATCTGGTGTCAGCTGTTCGTAAGCATTTGCCACTTTTGCAACGTTATCTTGACCTTCGTTCAAAAATCTTGGGTATTCCAGATCTCAAAATGTACGATGTTTACACACCACTTTCATCGGTTGAATATAGTTTTACTTATCCAGAAGCCTTGAAGAAAGCCGAAGAAGCTTTGGCTGTTCTTGGTGATGATTATTTGACTCGTGTAAAACGTGCCTTTAGCGAACGTTGGATTGATGTTTATGAAAACCAAGGCAAGCGTTCAGGTGCATACTCTGGTGGTTCCTACGATACAAATGCTTTCATGCTTCTTAACTGGCAAGACAATCTAGATAATCTTTTTACTCTTGTCCATGAAACTGGTCACAGTATGCACTCTAGCTATACTCGTGAAACTCAACCATACGTTTATGGAGACTATTCAATTTTCTTAGCAGAAATTGCTTCAACAACTAATGAAAATATCCTAACGGAAAAACTGTTAGAGGAAGTTGAAGATGATGCAACTCGCTTTGCAATTCTCAATAACTTCTTGGACGGCTTCCGAGGAACGGTCTTCCGCCAAACTCAATTTGCTGAATTTGAGCACGCCATTCACCAAGCTGACCAAAATGGAGAAGTCTTGACTAGTGAGTTCTTAAATGAACTTTATGCTGACTTGAATGAAACATATTATGGTTTGAAAAAAGAAGATAATCCTGAAATTCAATATGAATGGGCTCGTATTCCTCATTTCTACTATAACTATTATGTTTATCAATATTCAACAGGTTTTGCAGCAGCTTCAGCCTTAGCTGAAAGATTGTTCATGGTAGTCAAGAAGATCGAGATCGCTATATTGACTACCTCAAGGCAGGTAAGTCTGATTACCCACTCAATGTTATGAGAAAAGCAGGCGTTGATATGGAGAAGGAAGATTACCTCAATGATGCTTTTGCAGTCTTTGAACGTCGCTTAAATGAGTTTGAAGCACTTGTAGAAAAATTAGGATTGGCATAAGATCCATGGTAGAATCTTACAGTAAAAACGCCAATCACAACATGCGTAGACCTGTTGTCAAACAAGAAATCGTCGATTTTATGAGAGATCGTCAAAAGCAGGTGACAGGGCCACTAAAAGAACTTGAGGACTTTGCCCGCAAAGAAAATATTCCAATTATTCCTCATGAAACAGTTGCATATTTTCGTTTTTTGATGGAGACTATGCAGCCTAAGAATATCTTAGAAATTGGGACTGCTATCGGTTTTTCTGCTCTCTTGATGGCTCAACATTCGCCAGAGTCCAAGATTACCACGATTGATCGTAATCCTGAAATGATTGGCTTTGCCAAGGCCAATTTTGCCAAGTTTGATAATCGCCAGCAAATCACATTGCTTGAAGGTGACGCAGTAGATATTTTATCCACTCTCACAGAATCTTATGATTTTGTTTTTATGGATTCTGCAAAATCTAAATACATCGTATTTTTGCCAGAAATCCTCAAACATCTTGAGGTTGGTGGAGTAGTAGTTTTGGATGATATTTTCCAAGGTGGAGATATTACTAAGGATATTATGGAAGTCCGACGCGGGCAACGAACCATCTATCGAGGATTACAAAGGCTTTTTGAAGCAACTTTGGATAATCCGGGTTTGACAGCAAGCCTAGTTCCTCTAGGTGATGGGATATTGATGCTGAGAAAAAATAAGGCTGATGTTGAATTACCAGATTTTGAGTAATTTTTAGATATTTTTAAGACAATTTAGTAAAATAGATAAGGTAATCGTTTTTCTAACATAAAGGAGTAAACATGAAGAAAAAAATTTTGGCTGGTGCCATTACATTATTGTCAGTAGCTACTTTAGCTGCATGTTCAACTAGTTCTCAAGGAGCTGACTTAATCAGTATGAAAGGTGATGTTATCACTGAACATCAATTCTTTGAAGAAGTTAAGAATAATCCAACTGCTCAACAAGTCTTGCTTAACATGACGATTCAAAAGGTTTTTGAAAAACAATATGGTTCAGAAGTTAGTGATAAAGACGTTGATGATGCAGTAGCTGAAGAACAAAAAAAATATGGAGACAGTTATCAAACTGTTCTTGCTCGTGCAGGTATGACTGCTGAAAGCCGTAAACAACAAATTCGTACAAGTAAGTTGGTAGAATATGCTGTGAAAAAGGCTGCTGAAGCAGAATTAACTGATGAAAACTACAAAAAAGCATATGAAGAGTATACTCCAGAAGTAACTGCTCAAATCATCCGTCTTGATAGTGAAGAAAAGGCTAAGGAAGTACTTGCAAAAGCAAAAGAATCAGGAGCTGACTTTACTCAACTTGTAAAAGACAATACAACAGACGAGAAGGCAAAAGAAAACGGGGGCGAAATCACATTTGACTCTGCGTCTACAGAATTGCCAGCAGCTGTTAAGAAAGCTGCTTTTGCACTAGATGTTGATGGAGTATCAGATGTTATTACTGCTCCAGGAACCCAAGCATACACAAGCAATTTCTATATTGTTAAATTAACGAAGAAATCTGAAAAATCAGCTAACTGGGAAGACTACAAAGAAAAACTTCAGTCAGTTATCTTAACTCAAAAACAGAATGATGCTACCTTTGTTCAAGGAGTGATCGGAAAAGAACTCCAAGCAGCAAATATTAAAGTTAAAGATCAAGCCTTCCAAAATATCTTTACACAATATATTCAAGGTGAATCTAAAGGCGAAAATAACACAACTACATCATCTAACTAATTTAAATAAAACTATCTTTCAATTTATGAAAGATAGTTTTTTGTTTAAAGTATTGTTGACTACAAATTGAAATAGACTATCTGATTTTATATATTTTGGTCAAAAAGGTAGTTTAATGGGTAAGAGTTTTTTTCTGGTCTAAAAAATGGTATAATAGCAAGTAAAACTATAAATAATAGAAAAATGAATTTTCTGATAGATGGTGAAGTATGAAAATTAGTAAACGGCACCTGTTGAATTATTCCATCTTAGTCCCTTATCTTCTTTTATCTGTATTGGGCTTGATAGTAGTTTATTCAACAACTAGTGCATCTTTAATCGAAGAAGGGAAGAGTGCCTTTCAATTAGTTCGAAATCAAGGTCTGTTCTGGATTGTTAGTTTATTCTTAATTGCTCTAATTTATAAATTAAAATTAGGATTCTTAAAAAATGAACGCTTGCTCTTCATTGTTATGTTTGTTGAGTTGGTCTTATTGGCTTTAGCTCGCTTAGTCGGTGTTCCTGTCAATGGAGCTTATGGTTGGATTAAGGTTGGACCAGTCACGATTCAACCTGCTGAGTATCTAAAGATTATTATTATTTGGTATCTTGCTCAACGTTTCTCCAAACAACAAGATGAAATTGGCATATATGATTTCCAAGTTTTGACACAAAATCAGTGGTTTCCCAGAGCTTTTAACGATTGGCGTTTTGTTCTTTTGGTAATGATTGGTAGTTTGGCTATTTTCCCAGACCTGGGAAATGCAACCATTTTACTATTGGTATCTATACTAATGTATACAATTAGTGGTATTGCCCATCGCTGGTTTGGAACTATCATAGGTTTACTAATAGGAGCGTCTACCCTATCATTGACGGCTATTAAGGTTATTGGTGTAGAGAAATTTTCTAAAATCCCTGTATTTGGTTATGTAGCAAAACGTTTTAGTGCCTTTTTCAATCCCTTTGATGATGTTGCTGGAGCTGGGCACCAATTGGCCAATTCCTATTATGCCATGGTTAATGGTGGATGGTTTGGTTTAGGTTTAGGAAATTCTATTGAGAAACGAGGTTATCTACCAGAAGCCCATACGGATTTCGTCTTTTCGATTGTAATCGAAGAATTTGGATTTGTTGGAGCTAGTCTTATCCTAGCATTAGTATTCTTTTTAATCTTGCGCATTATCTTAGTAGGTATTCGTGCTAAGAATCCGTTTAACTCTATGATGGCCATTGGTATTGGCGGCATGATTCTGATACAGGTATTTGTCAATATTGGTGGAATTTCAGGTTTGATTCCTTCTACAGGAGTGACCTTCCCATTCCTATCACAGGGAGGAAATAGTCTCTTAGTTCTGTCAGTAGCAATTGCTTTTGTTCTGAATATTGATGCCAGTGAGAAACGTGCGGGTCTTTATAACGAATTAGAATCTCAATTCTAAGAAGACATAGGTAACAAGGAGAAAATAAATGTCTCTTCAAAAATTAGAAAATTTTAGTAATAAAACTGTTGTTCAAGAGGAAGTGCAAATTTTGACTAACTTGCTTGAAGATATCACAAGGAATATGCTTTCACCTGAGACTTTTGATAAAATTATGCAGTTGAAAGAATTATCATCTTCAGAAGATTATCAAGGACTCAATAAAATTGTCACCACACTCTCAAATGAGGAGATGGTCTACATTTCTCGTTATTTTTCAATTTTACCCCTACTAATCAATATCTCAGAAGATGTTGACTTGGCGTATGAGATTAACCACTTAAATAATGTTGATCAAGATTATCTAGGTAAACTTTCTACAACCATTAAAATGGTCGCTGAAAGATAATGCATCAGAGATTCTTGAGCAATTAAATGTTGTGCCAGTTCTAACTGCTCATCCAACTCAAGTACAACGTAAAAGTATGTTGGACTTAACGAATCATATCCATACACTATTACGTAAATACCGTGATGTAAGAAGGGGATTAATTAACAAGGACAAATGGCATAACGATCTCCGTCGCTACATTGAAATCATCATGCAGACTGACATGATACGTGAGAAGAAATTAAAGGTAACTAATGAGATTACCAATGTCATGGAATACTACAATAGCTCCTTCTTACAAGCTGTTCCTAATCTAATGCTAGAGTATAAACGTCTTGCAAAAGAGCAAGGAATTGATTTGAAACAGGCCAAGCCTATTACTATGGGTATGTGGATTGGTGGAGACCGAGATGGGAATCCATTTGTAACAGCTGAGACTCTCAAACGTTCAGCTACAATTCAAAGTGAAGTAATCCTTAACTACTATATCAGTAAAATTTCTACTCTCTATTTGAATTTCTCACTATCAACTAATTTATCTAAAACTAGTAAAGCTGTTGAAGAAATGGCGGCACAATCAGGTGATACATCAGTTTTTCGTGAAAAAGAGCCTTATCGTAGAGCTTTCCATTTGATTCAATCAAAATTAATTCAAACTTTATTGAATTTAAAAGAGTGGGCACTTGTTGGTTCATCGGTTGATGAACACCATCCTGTTGAAGCTCTTCTTAGAGCTAATACTCACCAACAAGGTGTGGTTTCTGATTATATTGGAAATCGAATTACTGGGGCTATTCAGGAATTGGCCGAGGATCGACCTCCTTATTACCAAACAGTCGAAGAGTTTAAAAATGACCTATATATCATTCATGATTCATTGATTGAAAATAAGGCAGAAGCCTTAATTACGGGAGAATTTGCAGAGCTTTTAGAAGCGGTAGAAGTCTTTGGTTTCTACTTGGCTTCTATTGATATGCGTCAAGATTCTAGTGTACATGAAGCTTGTGTGGCTGAATTACTTGAATCTGCAGGAATTAATGACCACTACAGTGATTTATCTGAAGAAGAGAAATGTGACGTGCTCTTACATGAATTGATAGAGGACCCTCGAATTTTATCTGCTACACATGCGCAAAAAAATCAGAATTACTTGAAAAAGAATTGGCTATCTTCCAAACTGCACGTGAGTTGAAAGATCGTTTGGGAGAAGATGTCATTCGACAAACCATTATTTCTCATGCTACAAGTGTGTCTGATATGCTCGAATTAGCTATCATGCTTAAAGAAGTAGGTCTTGTGGATGCTGAAAAAGCGCGTGTTCAAATTGTTCCTCTGTTTGAAACGATTGAAGACTTGGATCATTCTGAGGACACTATGAGAAAAATACTTCTCACTCCCATTAGCTAAGAAATGGATAGCTTCTAAAAATAACTACCAAGAAATCATGCTTGGATATTCTGATAGTAATAAGGATGGTGGTTACCTATCATCTTGTTGGACCTTATATAAGGCTCAACAACAACTGACAGCAATTGGTGATGAATTTGGTGTTAAAGTAACCTTCTTCCATGGACGTGGGGGAACTGTTAGCCGAGGTGGTGGACCAACATACGATGCCATTGCTTCTCAACCGCTCAAGTCAATTAAAGACCGTATCCGCCTTACTGAGCAAGGTGAAGTAATTGGCAATAAATATGGTAATAAAGATGCAGCATATTATAATTTAGAAATGTTAGTATCTGCAGCCATCAACCGTATGATTACGCAGAAGAAGAGCGACACTAATACTTCAAATCGCTATGAAGCCATTATGGACCAGGTAGTTAACCGTTCTTATGATATCTATCGTGATTTGGTATTTGGAAATGAATATTTCTATGACTACTTCTTTGAGTCAAGTCCAATCAAAAATATTTCAAGCTTTAATATTGGTTCTCGTCCAGCTGCTCGTAAAACCATCACTGAAATTGGTGGATTACGTGCTATTCCATGGGTATTCTCCTGGTCACAAAGTCGTGTTATGTTCCCAGGTTGGTATGGTGTAGGTTCTAGCTTTAAAGAATTTATCGACCAAGATCCACAAAATATCGAATACCTTCGAGATATGTATCAAAACTGGCCATTCTTCCAGTCACTCCTATCTAACGTAGATATGGTCTTGTCAAAATCAAATATGAATATTGCCTTTGAGTACGCTAAGCTATGTGAAAGCGAAGAAGTACAAGCAATCTATTATACTATTTTAGACGAATGGCAATTAACTAAGAATGTGATTTTAGCAATCGAAGGACATGATGAGCTCTTGGCTGAAAACCCATATTTGAAAGCCAGTCTAAACTATCGTATGCCTTACTTCAATATTTTAAACTATATTCAGTTAGAGCTGATCAAACGTCAACGTCATGGACAGTTATCTTCGCATGAAGAAAGATTAATTCATACGACTATTAACGGAATCGCTACAGGACTACGTAATTCAGGTTAATTTAAAGATATTTTTTTATAAAATCCGTAAGAATTTTACTTTTTTAAAAAAATAATTCATAAAATCACTTGACAAGCATTTTTAAAATGATATAATCGAATCATTCAGAAAGTAATCATTAAAATTTTTTAGAGAGTCTGTGGTTGGTGGAAACAGATAGATAGAGATGATGAAAATTGGGCTGAATGTTATAAAGAATTTGAAATCATAAGAATTCGGTGTGCACACCTTACAGTGCAACTCGTGAAGCGAGATTGAGAGATAGGGAGGATTCCCTATAATTGAGGTGGCACCGCGCATCGACGTCCTCACACAAGTTTTTTGTGTGAGGACTTTTTCTTTTGTTTTGGAGGTATATGATGGAATTTAAACGATGGCGACGCTTGGTAAAGTTATATTGAAAGTGAAATGAACATTACGAAGTTTAAGTGAAATAAGGAGAAATAAATATGAATAAACGTTTAATTGGTATTATCGCAGCAATAGTACTTGTAGTTGGAGGAAGCTTGGTCTACTCTAACTTAACGAAACAAGAAACTAAAACTGAAACGGCTAATAAAACAGCTAAAGTTGGTGTCCTACAATTCGTCAGCCATCCGTCGCTTGACCTGATTTACCAAGGAATTGAAGATGGACTTGCTGAAGAAGGCTATAAAGGCGACCAAGTTAAATCGACTTTATGAATTCAGAAGGTGATCAAAGTAAGGTTGCGACAATGAGTAAACAATTGGTGTCAAATGGAAATGATGTTGTTGTCGGAATTGCGACACCTGCAGCTCAAGGTCTAGCAAGTGCAACAAAAAACCTACCTGTTATCATGGCAGCTATTACAGACCCAGTTGGAGCTAACCTTGTACAAAACTTGGAAAAACCAGGCGGAAACATCACTGGGGTATCTGACCATAACCCTGCTGAACAACAGGTTGAATTGATTAAAACATTGACTCCTGATGTTAAGACTGTTGGAGCTCTTTATTCAAGTAGCGAAGATAACTCAAAATCACAAGTCGAAGAGTTCAAAGCTTACGCTGAAAAAGCAGGTTTGAAAGTAGAAACATTTGCAGTTCCTTCAACAAACGAAATTGCTTCAACAGTAAACGTTATGACTGGTAAAGTTGATGCAATTTGGGTTCCAATCGATAACACTATTGCGTCAGCATTCTCAACTGTAGTATCAAGTAACCAAACAGCTAAAAAACCAATCTATCCAAGTGCAACTGCAATGGTAGAAGCGGGTGGTTTGGCATCAGTCGTTGTGGATCAACACGATCTTGGTGTGGCTACTGGAAAGATGATCGCTAAAGTCTTGAAGGGTGAAAAACCTGCTGATACTCCAGTCAATGTCTTCTCAACTGGTAAATCAGTTATCAATAAGAAATTGGCCCAAGAACTTGGAATTACAATTCCTGAATCAGTCTTAAAAGGAGCTGGTCAAGTGATTGAATAAGAAAACGGGAGGAGTTGGAGACATCTCCTCCAATTTTTAAAAGAAGGAAATGAATGTAACATGATAGTATCGATTATTTCACAAGGATTTGTCTGGGCTATTCTAGGTTTGGGAATCTTTATGACTTTTAGAATCCTCAACTTTCCAGATATGACAACAGAGGGTTCCTTCCCTCTAGGTGGAGCTGTAGCAGTAACTCTAATTACACAAGGGTTTAATCCTTTTCTTGCTACCTTAGTAGCTGTTGGAGCAGGATGTCTTGCAGGTTTAGCGACTGGTCTTCTTTACACGAAAGGAAAGATTCCAACACTCTTGTCTGGTATTTTGGTGATGACTTCTTGCCATTCTATCATGCTCATGATTATGGGAAGGGCTAACCTTGGGCTCTTGGGAACCAAACAAATCCAGGACGTTCTTCCTTTCTCATCTGAGGTTAATCAATTATTTACAGGTTTGATTTTTGTGACTTTGGTTATCCTTCTTATGCTTTTCTTCCTAGACACTAAATTGGGACAAGCTTATATCGCAACAGGAGATAATCCAGATATGGCTCGTAGTTTTGGTATCAATACAGGACGTATGGAGCTTATGGGTCTGATTTTATCAAATGGGGTTATTGCTCTCGCAGGTGCCTTAATTGCGCAACAAGAAGGCTATGCGGATGTTTCTCGTGGTATCGGAGTTATCGTAGTTGGGCTTGCTAGCTTGATTATCGGAGAAGTACTCTTTAAGAGTTTGACCCTAGCAGAACGTTTGGTTACTATTGTCGTTGGTTCTATTAGCTACCAATTCCTAGTATGGGGAGTCATTGCTCTAGGCTTTAACACAAGCTACCTTCGACTATATAGTGCTCTTATCCTGGCAACTTGTTTGGTAATTCCAACCCTTAAGGATAAATACTTGAAAGGAGTCAAATTAAGCAAATGACAGCAATTGTTGAATTAAAAAATGCCACAAAAATTGTGAAAAATGGCTTCGACGAGGAAAAAATCATCCTAAACGATGTTTCACTTGAAATTTATGAACATGACTTCATTACAATCTTGGGTGGAAATGGAGCAGGAAAGTCAACGCTCTTTAATAGCATTGCAGGAACTCTACCTTTAACTAGTGGGACTATCCGTATTATGGGAGAGGATGTAACTCATTTTAGCCCTGAAAAACGTGCTAAGTACCTTTCTCGTGTCTTCCAGGATCCCAAGATGGGAACAGCCCCTCGTATGACGGTTGCAGAAAACCTCTTGATTGCTAAGTTTCGTGGTGAAAAACGTGGACTTTTTCCGAGAAGGCTCTCAGCTTACAAGGAAGAATTTCAAGCAACCATTGAGAAGGTTGGAAATGGTCTAGAAAAACACCTGGATACACCGATTGAGTTCTTATCTGGTGGACAAAGACAGGCCTTGAGCCTCTTAATGGCAACCTTAAAACGTCCAGAACTCCTTTTGTTGGATGAACACACTGCTGCCCTTGACCCTAAAACAAGTGTAGCCTTGATGGAATTGACAGATGACTTTGTCAGCAAGGACCATCTAACAGCATTGATGATTACACATCATTTGGAGGATGCTCTCAAGTATGGAAATCGTCTCATTGTCATGAAAGAAGGACGAATCATCCAAGATTTAAACAAGGATGAAAAAGCTAAGATGAAAATTTCTGATTACTATCAACTATTTGAGTAAAGGATTGATTGCTAAAAACTTAGAAGTAGGTTATCTGCTTCTAAGTTTTTTAATAGTTGAAAGTGTCAAAGAATCCTCTATTTTTGATAAACTCTAGAGATTTTAGTATTTTCATGAATACTAACATAAGGAAATACCATTTATCAATGAAATAGAAGCATGTAAGTGGTATGAAATGGTTTACTTTTTTTCTGAAATAAGCTATACTATATAAAGTAAACTGTGATAAAATGGAGGTATTGTCTATGGTTGACAAGAGAGTCATCGAAGAGATCAAAAACAATACCAATATTGTCGAAATCATAGGAGAAGTGATTTCTTTACAAAAATCTGGACGGAACTTTTTGGGGCTCTGTCCTTTTCATGGTGAAAAGACCCCTTCCTTTAACGTAGTTGAAGATAAGCAATTTTATCATTGTTTTGGATGTGGTCGTTCTGGAGATGTTTTCAAGTTCATCGAGGAATACCAACAAGTTAATTTTTCTGATGCAGTAAGAATTCTAGGTGAACGTCTCGGAATTGAGATTGTTAGACCTATCCAAATCAAGTACAGCATACTTCGCCTCATCAAAATCTCTATGAGATGCATGAAAAAGCAGCTAGATTCTATCATGCTATTCTCATGACAACTAAGATGGGTGAGGAAGCTAGGAATTATCTATATAAACGTGGCTTGACTGATGATGTCATTAAACACTTTATGATTGGTCTAGCTCCAGCAGAACGGTCTTATCTTTATCAGCGTTTGTCTGATGATTATAGTGAAAAAGATATACTGGATTCAGGTCTATTTTACCTGTCTGAGACTAATCAATTCTTTGATACTTTCCATAATCGTATTATGTTTCCACTGTCAAATGACCAAGGTAAGGTTATTGCCTTTTCTGGACGTGTTTGGCAAGAAGAAGATTCTCAAACTGGAAAGTATAAAAATAGTCGTGCGACGGCAATTTTTAATAAAAGTTACGAATTATATCATTTAGATAGGGTAAAAAAAGGATCTGGGAAAGCACCTGAAATCTATCTGATGGAAGGATTTATGGATGTTATTGCGGCATACCGTGCTGGTATTGAAAATGCAGTAGCTTCCATGGGAACTGCTCTAACAAGTGAGCATGTCAATCATCTAAAACGATTTACCAAAAAGGTTATCATTACTTATGATGGAGATAGGGCAGGTCAAGCTGCGACAGCAAAAGCTCTCGAAGAGCTTGGTGATTTACCTGTTCAGATCGTTCAGATTCCTGATGCTATGGACCCTGATGAATACTTGCAAAAGAATTCTCCAGAGGATCTGGCATATCTCTTAGCAAATACTAGAATAAGTCCGATTGAGTTTTATATTCATCATTATAAACCTAGTAATAATGAGAATCTACAAGCACAAATCGAGTTTATTGAGAAAATTGCTCCTCTTATCGTCAAAGAACCATCTATCACAGCTCAGAATACTTATATTCATTTACTGACGGATCATTTACCTTCTTTCGATTATCAGCAAGTTGAACACATTATTAATGAGAACCGTGTAAGACAAAGACAGGAAAGGGTTAAGCAGGTAACAAATCCTACGCCTATCACAATGTCAGTGACAAAACAGTTAACTGCTGTGATGCGAGCTGAGGCTCATATCCTCTATCGGATGATGGAGCACCCATTAGTTCTCAATGATTATCGACTAAGAGATGATTTTGTTTTTGAGACACCTGAGTTTCAAACCTTGTATGGACTTTTAATTGATAATGGGTCTATTTCGTCAGAAGATTTGTCACGTCAGACAAAAGAGGTTGAGAGTGCATGGTACCAAGTCTTATCTCTAGATTTGCCAGCAGAAATGTCGCCACAAGAGTTGGTGGAGGTTGAAGAATCTAGAAAACGTGCGCTAATAAATCAACAAAATTTACAAATTAAAAAGAAGGTTCAGGAAGCAAGTCATATCGGGGATACTGATACCGCTTTGGAAGAGCTTGAACGCTTAATTGCCCAAAAAAGAAGAATGGAGTAAGAATGACAAAAAAACAAAAAGAAGTAACCACTTTTGATGTCCAAGTCGCTGAGTTTATTCGTAACCATAAGAAAACTGGTACTGCGACGGATGATGAAATTAACAATGTCCTTGTAATTCCTTTTGCTCTTGATGTTGAAGGGATTGAAAACCTGTTGCAACGTATTCAAGATGCTGGTATTGCAATCACGGATAACGAAGGAAATCCAAGTGAACGTGTTCTAAGTACAGAGGAAGAACCGGAACTAAGTGATGAGGACTTAATTGGTTCTACCTCTGCCAAAGTTAATGACCCTGTACGTATGTACTTGAAAGAAATTGGGGTTGTTCCACTTTTGACTAACGAAGAGGAAAAAGAATTGGCCTTGGCCGTTGAAGCAGGAGATGTTGAAGCTAAACAACGTCTAGCAGAAGCCAACCTTCGTTTGGTAGTATCTATTGCTAAACGCTATGTTGGACGAGGTATGCAATTCCTTGATCTAATCCAAGAAGGAAACATGGGCTTGATGAAGGCCGTTGATAAGTTTGATTATTCAAAAGGATTCAAGTTCTCAACTTATGCAACTTGGTGGATTCGTCAGGCTATTACACGTGCTATTGCTGATCAAGCTCGTACCATCCGCATTCCAGTTCACATGGTAGAAACAATCAACAAGCTTGTTCGTGAGCAGCGTAACCTTCTTCAAGAGTTGGGACAAGATCCTACACCTGAGCAAATCGCTGAACGTATGGATATGACTCCTGACAAGGTTCGTGAAATTTTGAAAATTGCTCAGGAACCTGTTTCTCTTGAAACACCTATTGGTGAAGAGGACGATAGTCATCTTGGTGACTTTATCGAGGACGAAGTGATTGAAAATCCAGTGGACTACACCACTCGCATCGTCTTGCGTGAGCAGTTGGATGAAGTTCTGGATACTTTGACTGACCGTGAAGAAAATGTTTTGCGTCTTCGTTTTGGTCTAGATGATGGTAAGATGCGTACTCTTGAGGATGTTGGGAAAGTCTTTAATGTCACTCGTGAGCGTATCCGTCAAATTGAGGCTAAGGCCTTGAGAAAACTTCGCCAGCCTAGTCGTAGTAAACCACTTCGTGACTTTATCGAAGATTAAAATTGGAGGATTACACATGGCTTATACAGAAGAGCAAATTGAAACTATCAAAACGAAAATCTTATCTGCATTAGAAGAAGTAATAGACCCTGAGTTGGGTATTGATATCGTCAACCTAGGTCTGATTTATGAGATTCGATTTGATGGTGATACCGGTGATACTGAGATTGATATGACCTTGACAACAATGGGTTGTCCTTTGGCTGATCTTTTAACTGATCAGATTTATGATGCTATGACAGATGTACCAGAGGTTACCAATACTGAAGTAAAATTAGTTTGGTATCCAGCTTGGACGGTTGAAAAAATGAGTCGTTATGCACGTATCGCTTTAGGTATTAAGTAATTATAATAAAAAGAGAAGTAGTATAATTGTTGAAATTCTTTGCTTTTATACTATCTCTCTTTTAATTTGCTGATTTTATTTGAAGAAAATGGTATAATGGAAAGTATGGAAAAAGAGAAATTACGCATCAATATGCTAAGTTCGAGTGAAAAGGTAGCAGGACAAGGAGTTTCTGGAGCTTACCGTGAACTTGTGCAACTTTTGAAACGTGATGCGAAAGACCAACTAATTGTAACGGAGAATCTTCCTGTAGAAGCTGATGTTACTCATTTTCATACAATCGACCTTCCTTATTATCTGTCAACTTTTCAAAAGAAGCGTTCAGGTCGTAGGATTGGTTATGTCCACTTCTTGCCTGACACCTTAGAAGGTAGTTTGAAGATTCCATTTTTCTTAAAGGGAATTGTCAAACGCTATGTATTTTCTTTTTATGACCGTATGGAACATCTGGTTGTAGTCAATCCTACTTTCATCGAAGATTTGGTTGCGGCTGGAATTCCACGTGAAAAAGTGACCTATATTCCTAACTTTGTTAACAAAGAAAAATGGCACCCATTGCCAGTTGATCAAATTTTTCAGCTTCGTCAAGATATGGGAATAGATAAGGAAGAGTTTGTAGTCGTAGGTGCCGGTCAAGTTCAGAAACGAAAAGGCATTGATGATTTTATCACCTTAGCTGAAGAATTACCTCAAGTTACTTTTATTTGGGCCGGTGGTTTCTCATTTGGTGGAATTACTGATGGCTACGAACGCTATAAAAAGATTATGGACAATCCTCCAAAGAACTTGATCTTCCCAGGAATTGTTTCACCTGAGCGTATGAGAGAACTTATGCTTTGGCAGATCTGTTCTTGCTTCCTAGTTATAATGAACTATTTCCGATGACAATTTTGGAAGCAGCCAGTTGTGAAGCTCCGATTATGCTTCGGGACTTAGATCTTTATAAGGTGATTCTAGAAGGAAATTACAGACCAACCACCGATGTAGAAGAAATGAAAGAAGCCATTTTGGAATATCGAGCGCATCCAGAATCACTAAAAGAATTAAAAGAGAAAGCTAAGGCTATTTCTAGAGAATATTCAGAAGAGCATCTCTTAGAAATCTGGCTTAAATTCTATCGGGAGCAAGCAGCTTTAGGAAAAAAATGAGGTAGTATATGCGAATTGGATTATTTACAGATACTTATTTCCCACAGGTTTCAGGTGTTGCGACTAGTATTCGAACCTTAAAAACAGAACTTGAAAAGCAAGGGCATGCAGTCTTTATCTTCACGACAACTGATAAGGACGTTAATCGTTATGAAGACTGGCAAATTATCCGTATTCCTAGTGTTCCTTTCTTTGCCTTTAAAGACCGTCGTTTCGCTTACCGTGGATTTACCAAAGCTCTTGAAATTGCTAAGCAATACAAACTCGATATTATTCATACCCAGACTGAGTTTTCTCTTGGTTTATTGGGAATTTGGATTGCTCGTGAACTGAAATCCCAGTCATTCATACATATCATACCCAGTACGAGGACTATGTTCACTATATTGCTAAGGGGATGTTGATTCGTCCAGGTATGGTCAAGTATCTTGTGAGAGGATTTCTTCATGACGTTGATGGAGTTATTTGTCCGAGTGAAATTGTGCGCGACCTTTTATCTGACTATAAGGTAAAAGTTGAAAAGCGTGTCATTCCTACTGGAATTGAACTTGCAAAATTTGAACGCCCTGAGATTGGTCCTGAACACATTAGTGACTTAAGGGATAAACTAGGTATCAAGAAAGACGAAAAGATGCTTCTAAGTCTTTCTCGAGTCTCTTACGAGAAGAATATTCAAGCAGTTCTTGCAGCTTTACCAGATGTTTTAAAAGAAGAACCAAATGTTAAACTGGTTGTAGCTGGAGATGGACCTTATTTAGACAACCTTAAGGAGCAAGCAGAAGATTTAAAAATTCAAGATTCTGTTATCTTTACAGGTATGATACCGCCAAATGAGACGGCACTCTATTATAAGGCAGCTGATTTCTTCATATCGGCTTCTACAAGTGAAACTCAGGGATTGACTTATCTGGAAAGTTTAGCTAGTAAGACACCTGTTATTGCCCATGGAAATCCTTATTTGGATAATCTCATCAATGATAAAATGTTCGGAACCCTTTATTATGAGGAAAGGGACTTGGCAGGAGCGATTCTCGAAGCCTTACTTGCTACACCGTCAATGGATGAAAAACACTTGGCTGAAAAATTATATGAAATTTCTGCTGAGAATTTTGGTAGAAGAGTCCATGAATTTTATCTAGACGTCATTATTTCAAATAATTTTGCCAAAGAAACAGGAGCTGACGAACCTGTTACAAAACGTATTTTAAAGACAGTCTTCTATATTCCGCAACAGGCTGTTACGATGCCAGTTAAAGGTTCGAAGCGTATGTTAAAAGCTTCTAAAAAACAATTGAACAATTTTAGGGACTTTTTGAAAGAATAGAAAAATAAAGGATGATACAAAATGAAGAAACAATTTATGAGAAGTAGTAGAGACCAAAAAATTGGTGGAGTTTGTGCTGGTGCAGCCCAATATTTTAATATTGATCCAACACTTGTACGTGTTATTTGGGGAGTATTAGCTTTCTGTTATGGAGCAGGGGTTTTAGCCTACTTAATTTTATGGGCAGTAGCTCCAGTTTCAGAAGATTTTTAGGAAATTGAAATTTATTTAAAGAAGGAGAATAAGATGGCATTTGGAGATAACGGTCAACGTAAAAAAACTTTTTTTGAAAAATTAACACTTTTTATTGTTATGATCATGTTGTTTGTTACTTTAGCAGGAATCTTTGCGACAGCATTAGGTGTCTTGAGCAGATTCTAAAAGCTATATTAGGATTTATAAACTATAGTTAGTGCCTGGGTTATCCCAGCCCTTTTTGAAGCGAGAGAAGAATATGAGTATGTTTTTAGATACAGCTAAGATAAAGGTCAAGGCTGGTAATGGTGGCGATGGAATGGTTGCCTTTCGTCGTGAAAAATATGTCCCTAATGGAGGACCATGGGGAGGAGACGGTGGTCGTGGTGGTAACGTTGTTTTTGTAGTAGATGAAGGCTTACGTACCCTAATGGATTTCCGTTATAATCGTCACTTTAAAGCCCAATCTGGAGAAAAAGGGATGACTAAAGGAATGCATGGTAGAGGAGCTGAAGACTTGATTGTCCGTGTGCCTCAAGGAACAACTGTTCGTGATGCGGAAACTGGAAAAGTTATCACAGATTTGATTGAGAATGGTGAAGAGTTTATCGTTGCCCACGGTGGTCGTGGCGGTCGAGGAAATATTCGTTTTGCAACACCTAAAAATCCTGCTCCTGAAATCTCTGAAAACGGGGAACCAGGTCAGGAACGTGAATTACAGCTAGAACTAAAAATACTAGCTGACGTTGGTTTAGTTGGCTTCCCTTCTGTTGGAAAATCAACTTTACTAAGTGTCATCACATCTGCAAAACCTAAATCGGTGCCTACCACTTTACAACAATCGTACCAAACCTTGGAATGGTTCGTACTCAATCAGGGGATTCATTCGCAGTAGCTGACCTTCCTGGTTTGATTGAGGGAGCAAGTCAAGGCGTCGGCTTGGGAACACAGTTCTTACGTCATATTGAGCGTACACGCGTGATTCTGCATATCATTGATATGTCTGCTAGTGAAGGACGTGATCCTTATGAAGATTATTTAGCTATCAATAAAGAGTTAGAATCATATAATCTTCGTTTGATGGAGCGTCCACAGATTATTGTTGCTAACAAGATGGATATGCCAGATAGCCAAGAAAATCTAGAAGAATTCAAGAAAAAATTGGCTGAAAATTATGATGAGTTTGAAGATTTACCTGCAATCTTCCCAATTTCAGGTCTAACTAAGCAAGGTTTAGCACCTTTATTGGATGCAACAGCAGAACTTCTTGATAAGACTCCAGAATTCCTTCTTTATGATGAGTCAGAGATGGAAGAAGAAGTATACTATGGATTTGATGAGAAAGAAAAAGCCTTTGAAATCAGTCGTGATGACGATGCTACTTGGATACTTTCTGGTGACAAACTGATGAAACTCTTTAATATGACCAATTTTGACCGCGATGAATCTGTTATGAAGTTTGCACGTCAGTTACGTGGAATGGGAGTTGATGAGGCTCTCCGTACTCGTGGTGCTAAAGATGGTGATCTGGTTAGAATCGGTAAGTTTGAGTTTGAATTTGTGGACTAGGAGAAAATTATGGGAGATAAACCTATATCTTTCCGTGATGCTGACGGAAATTTTGTTTCTGCAGCAGACGTCTGGAATGAAAAAAAATTAGAAGAACTATTTAATCGCCTCAATCCTAATCGTGCATTGAGAATTGCGAGAATGAAGAAACAAAACGAAAGTAATAAATCAGAATAATAAAGAAACCCGTGATATAAAAAAATCACGGGTTTTTATTTATTCATAAGTTGGTCAGCTTATTGACTAATACTACAGTTTTATTGAACTGGTACTTCCATTGAAGATTGTGATAAATCGACAGTGAGTTGATAGTCAGAATTATCACGAACCGTAATTTCAAAGTCTGTTGTATAAAGAACTAGTCGTAGAGTATCACCTTGTTGAAGTTTGTAGATTGTTGGTTGAAGTTCAAACTGGAATTCCATCCATTCATTAGGTGTAACTTCTTTTGATTTCCAATAAGTCATCACGGTTTTGAAGATTGAGATATCCTTTTGTGATAACTCGTTGAGCACTTTGACTATGTGGTAACTCAAAGAGATTATCTAACATGTGGTATCGACCATTATCAAGAGTGCGCACTGATAAGATTCCTGGATAAGGCTGGAGATATTTCTTTTCCCCCAGTTCAAGGAGTTGAGCGGAGAGAAGACCTTTATTGATACTTGACTTAAGTCGTAGGTTAAGTTTGATACGCCCATTAAGATGGATATTTTCAGTTACAGGTAGGTCGATAGTAATTTGATTGACCTTACCTTGATAGAGTTCATTATTAAAGGTTGGATAGCTTTTACCAAAACGTTCAAAATCAGAATCTTGATAACGGTTTTGAATGACAGCTTCTTCAGTACCTAAAGAGAAAGTTTTATGCTCATTTTGATTTCCAAAATCTTTAAGAGCCAACCAGGTTTGCTCGGCAGTATTGTCTTGCCAGATTACTGTAGGTAGTTGATATTCTGTTTTTTGTCCTAATAATCTTTGTGTCAAAAGGGCATTCATGGATTCACGGAAGTCTACAGACTGCCAGTTATTGATGTATACATGGGCACCATTATGATAGAAGAGATGTTTCTTAATGCTACTTGGAAGTGCATTAAACATTTGATAGACATGGAGTGGTTTCACATTCCAATCTTGTGAACCGTGTGTAAAAACTACCTCAGCTTTGACCTTGTGGGCGTTGAGCAGATAGTTACGTTCATGCCAGAATTGATTGTAATCACCAGTTTTGCGGTCTAAATTTTTCTTAAGTTCTTCTATGGAAGCTTTATGAGCATCGTTTCCACGAATATAGTCACCAGCTAAGAGATTACGTGAATAGGTCAATTCATCGAGTGAGTCCAAGTCCTCACCTGGATAACCTCCAGGACTTGTGACAAGACCATTTTCACGATAGTAGTTGTACCAAGAAGAAATTCCTGCTTCAGCAATAATGACTTCTAAGCCATCAACTGCAGTAGTCGCAAGACCGTTGGACATTGTACCGAGGTATGATAGACCTGTAGTAGCAACTTTACCATTTGACCAATCAGCCTTTACTTGGCGCTCACGACTATGGTCAGTAAAGCACGACAGCGCCCATTGAGCCAATCAATGACATTTTTATAGGCTTCGATTTGTCGGTAATCACCATTAGGCATGATTCCCTGAGAATCCTTGGTGCCAAGTCCTGATACATAAATATTAGCAAATCCTCTAGGAAGGAGGTAGTCATTTAAAGTGTAACTGCTATTGATATGAGTAAGTTTTTCTTCCGCTTCAGTGACAAGTTGAGCTTGGCCGACAGGATCAACCAAATCCAATGTAGGCACCTCCAAGCTAATCTTGTGAGGTTCTTTAACTGCTAATTCCTCCTCCATTTTGTAGAGGGCCTTATCACTTGCCTTGTCATTAGTTCCTTGATGATAAGGACTAGCTGTCATGACTGCAGGGATTCTTCCTGAGAAAGTTGGACGGATAATATTAACCTTGACCAGGTCAGGTAAGCCATCTTTATCTGAATCAATACGGCTTTCTACATAAACAACCTCACGAATGACATTGCAAGTTGAAAGTAGCTAAACTCTTTCCATTGAAGTAGTGGTAGTTATTGTCCTCAGGAATAAGACCATCACTAATTAATTGATCAATAAGGGTGTTTCCTTTTTTAGTACGTGTATTAAGAAGTTGATAAAGATTATCAATCAAATCACCATAGACGATAGGAAAAGCTGTTTCTTTATGGAAAGCAAGAGCGTCTTCGAAGTCTGTTAGATAGCTAAATCCAAGTAATTGAAAAACTACAGTGTAGAAGATTTCAGCAGTTAACTCTAGCTCAGAGTTAAAGAAAGTGAGTAGGTCTGTTTTCTTATCCACTGCCAAAGTTGAAAGTGGATAATCCGTATTTTTGTAATTAAAAAAACAAGTTCTAACAAAGGCTTGAAACTGTTCCTTTGGGCTAGCTGTTTGGTCGAGTTGAAAACCTAGGTTTGTTAATTCCTCAATCGCTTGCTTTTTTGATACAGGATAGTAACTGAATTGGTTATAACGCATAATAATCTCCTTTTCGAGTGAGTTTAGGTTTATTATATCAAAAAAAGGTTGGAATAGATAGATTCCTTCATTCTGAAATGGACGATGCATCTCATAGAGAAATTCATTTTTGTACCCTTTACCTGCTTTTTGAGTATCCCTTAAGGTTATGCTATACTAGATATATGTTAGATTTGGAGAAATACGGCTTGACCATGTGGGAAGAGGAGAAAATTCTCTCTTTCCGTCAAAAACTTTTAGCTTGGTATGATGAAAATAAGCGTGATTTACCTTGGAGAAAAAGTAAAAATCCATACCATATTTGGGTATCTGAAATTATGTTACAACAGACAAGAGTTGATACTGTTATTCCATATTACGAACGTTTTTTAGAATGGTTTCCGACTGTAGAGAGTTTGGCAAATGCACCTGAAGAACGCTTATTAAAGGCATGGGAAGGTCTTGGATATTATTCGCGTGTTCGTAATATGCAAGCAGCCGCTCAACAGATTATGAATGATTTTAATGGAGATTTTCCATCAACTTACGAAGGTATTTCAAGTTTGAAGGGGATTGGTCCCTATACAGCAGGGGCAATTTCTAGTATTGCTTTAATCTTCCCCAGCCTGCTGTTGATGGAAATGTCATGCGAGTCTTGGCCCGTCTCTTTGAAGTCAATCACGACATTGGTAATCCAAGTAATCGCAAGATATTTCAAGCCATGATGGAAATTTTGATTGATCCAGAACGTCCAGGTGATTTTAACCAGGCTTTAATGGATTTAGGTTCTGACATCGAGGCGCCAGTTAATCCAAGGCCCGAAGAAAGTCCAGTTAAGGAATTTAACGCAGCCTATCAACATGGAACTATGGATCGCTATCCCATTAAAGCGCCAAAGAAAAAACCTATTCCAATATATCTAAATGTATTAGTTGTGCAAAATGATAAAGGCCAGTTTTTGCTAGAAAAGAATGAAAGTGAAAAATTGCTCGCAGGTTTTTGGCATTTTCCACTGATAGAAGTTGATCAATTTCCAAAAGTAGAAGATGACCTTAATCTTTTTAGTCAAGTTACTGAACCAACTATTCAGTTTGGACCATCTCCTAAAGCAAGTTTTGAACAAGATTATAATCTTGTTGTTGATTGGGATGACTACAAATTTGAAGAGGTTAAGCATGTTTTCAGTCATCGTAAATGGCATATTCAAATTCTAACAGGAAAGGTAGAAAAGTCTGAAGATTATTCTGATAGAGAAGTTCTTTGGCTAAGTCCAGAAGAGTTTGTACATTATCCCATTGCTAAACCCCAACAAAAGATTTGGCAAGAGTATTTAAAAAGAGACCATTAACATTAGTGTATCGTGTCTTCTTTTTGATTTTTTGGTATAATGAGATAAGGAAAAGGTGAACAAAATGAAAAAAATATTGATTGTAGATGATGAAAAACCAATCTCGGACATTATTAAGTTTAATATGACTAAAGAAGGTTACGAGGTAGTAACTGCCTTTAATGGTCGTGAAGCTATTGAATTATTTGAAGCTGAAAAGCCAGATATTATTATTTTAGACTTAATGTTACCTGAGATTGATGGACTTGAAGTTGCCAAAACAATTCGTAAAACGAGTAGTGTGCCAATTATCATGCTTTCAGCAAAAGACAGCGAGTTTGATAAGGTTATTGGACTAGAGCTTGGAGCTGATGACTATGTGACCAAGCCGTTTTCGAACCGTGAATTACAGGCCCGTGTTAAAGCTTTGCTTCGCAGATCTGAGCTATTAGCATCAGATAGCCAAGAAACAGAAGCAAAATTGCAAAGTATTCAAATCGGTGACTTAGAAATTCTTCCAGATGCTTATGTAGCAAAGAAATACGGAGAAGAATTAGATTTGACACACCGTGAATTTGAGCTATTGTATCACTTAGCGACGCATATTGGACAGGTCATCACTCGTGAACATCTGCTTGAGACTGTTTGGGGCTATGACTATTTTGGCGATGTTCGTACTGTTGATGTGACCATTAGACGTTTGCGTGAAAAAATCGAAGATACACCAAGTAGACCAGATTACATTCTAACTCGTCGTGGTGTTGGATATTACATGAGAAATAATGATTGAAATAATTAGACAAACAATATTAACTAGAGATTTCGTCTTTGGACTCATTTTAATCGGATTTATCATGCTTGTTACCTTTCTTTTATTAGAAAATCGCAGAGATAATATCCGTCTCAAACAACTGAATCAAAAAGTCAAAGATTTGATTGCGGGAGATTATTCTCAAGTTTTGGATATGCAAGGAAGTTCAGAGATAACTAATATTACAAATAATCTCAATGACTTATCTGAAGTTATCCGCCTAACACAAGAAAATCTTGAGCAAGAGACTAAAAGATTGAATAGTATTCTCTCCTACATGACGGATGGAGTCCTTGCAACCAATCGTCGTGGTCAGATTATTATGATTAATGATATGGCTAAAAGACAACTTGGTATTGAGAGAGACGAGGCTCTGAATCAGAATATTCTAGAATTGCTTAAGATTGATGATGAGTATGAGTTGAGGGACTTAATTACTCAAAGTCCGGAATTGATGATAGACTCTCAAGATGTGAATGGTGAATACATAAGTATTCGAGTCCGTTTTGCTCTTGTTCGTAGAGAATCTGGCTTTATTTCAGGTCTTGTTGCTGTATTACACGATACAACTGAACAAGAGAAGGAAGAACGAGAGCGAAGGCTCTTTGTATCGAATGTTAGCCATGAACTGCGAACTCCTTTGACCAGTGTAAAATCTTATCTAGAGGCCTTGGATGAAGGTGCTTTGTCAGAACCAGTTGCGCCTGATTTTATAAAAGTATCATTGGACGAAACCAATCGAATGATGCGAATGGTAACAGATCTCCTGCATCTATCACGTATTGATAATGCTACTAGCAACTTAGATGTAGAATTAATTAATTTTACCGCATTCATTACTTTTATCCTTAATCGTTTTGATAAAATCAAAAGTCAGGATGAGAATCTGAAGTATGAATTAATCAGAGATTATCCAATTACCTCCGTATGGATTGAGATAGATACAGATAAGATGACCCAGGTGATAGATAATATTTTAAACAATGCTATCAAATATTCACCAGATGGTGGGAAAATCACTGTTTCTATGAAAACAACTGACGATCAAATGATTCTATCTATTTCCGATCAAGGATTGGGAATTCCAAAACAAGATTTACCAAAAATCTTTGACCGTTTCTATCGTGTGGATCGAGCTAGAAGTCGCGCACAAGGTGGAACTGGTTTAGGATTAGCCATTGCTAAGGAAATCATTAAGCAACATAACGGATTTATCTGGGCCAAAAGTGAGTATGGTAAGGGTTCAACCTTTACTATCGTGCTTCCATATGATAAGGATGCTGTAAAAGACGAGATTTGGGAGGATGAACTAGAAGACTAGAATGAATGAAAAAGGATTTAAATACAGTATTTTAGCATCGGGTTCTAGTGGAAATTCCTTTTATCTAGAAACCCCCAAGAAAAAAATTTTAGTAGATGCAGGTTTATCTGGTAAAAAAATTACAAGCTTATTGGGTGAAATTAATCGTAAACCGGAAGATTTAGATGCCATTCTGATAACACATGAACACGCAGATCATATCCACGGCATTGGTGTTCTGGCTCGTAAGTATGGAATGGATCTTTACGCCAATGAAAAGACCTGGCAAGCAATGGAAAATAGTAAGTACCTAGGAAAAGTGGATTCATCACAAAAACATATTTTTGAGATGGGAAAAACTAAGACCTTTGGTGATATTGACATTGAAAGTTTTGGTGTTAGCCATGATGCTGTTGCTCCACAGTTTTACCGCTTTATGAAGGATGATAAGAGTTTTGTCATGCTGACGGATACAGGCTATGTTAGTGACCGTATGGCTGGCATAGTCGAGAATGCAGATGGCTATCTAATCGAGTCAAATCATGATGTTGAAATCCTGCGAGCTGGATCTTATGCTTGGCGACTCAAGCAACGGATTCTGTCTGACCTTGGCCACCTCTCAAATGAAGATGGAGCAGATGCCATGATTCGTACACTTGGTAATCGTACCAAAAAGATCTATCTCGGACATTTGTCAAAAGAGAATAACATTAAAGAGCTAGCTCATATGACCATGGTCAATCAGCTAGCCCAAGCAGACCTGGGAGTAGGAGTGGACTTTCAAGTTTACGATACCTCACCAGATACTGCAACACCATTGACAGATATATAAAAGGAGGGCTTAAGCCTTCCTTTTATAATTTTGATTACGCTAATCCAGCAAATTCTTTAATTTCATCTTCTGTCATAGATGAATCACAACGAACCTTAATTTGACCATTTGAAACATGAACAAATCCAGGTACTGTTGGAATTCCGTATCGTGAACGGAAATCTTGCAAAGCGTTAAGTTGACTAGCTTCCTCACTATTGATAAAGAAGATATGTGCATTTGTTTCAGCTACTACATTTGCAAGTTTTGTAGCGAATTTACGGCAGTAAGGGCAAGTTTTACGGCCGATAAAGAAAGTTGCTGTTTCTTGATTGTCGAGCGCTTCTTGAGCACGAGCAACTGTTGTCACTTCAAGATCTTTAATATTTTCTAAGAATTGTTCCATAGGAATACCTCATTTAATTTGATAAAACTAGTATGCCATAAAGTCTTTAAAAATGCTTAGATTTGATACGAAAAAAAGATGAGATAGTTTTATCTCATCTTTTAATTGATTATTTTACAAAGGCATTGATTTCAGCTTCAATATTAGCAATCTTAGCTTGTGAATCTTCGTTGCTTTCTCCAACAACGGCAATGTAGAACTTGATTTTTGGTTCAGTACCGGAAGGACGAACTGCAATCCATGAACCATCAGCAAGTGTGTATTTTAAGACATCACTTGGAGGAGTAGTCAAGACTGTTACAGTACCATCAGCGGCAGTGGATGTTTGTGCTTTAAAGTCTTCTACGACTGTGATTTCTGTTGCGTTCCATTCTTTTGGACCATTTCACGGAATTTAGCCATGATTGCTTTAATTTGCTCAGCACCGTCAACACCGGAAAGAGTAACAGAGATTGTCTTCTCAGCATAGTAGCCGTATTCTTTGTAGATTTCCTCGATACCGTCAGCAAGTGTTAAACCACGAGAACGGTAATAAGCTGCAAGTTCAGCAACTACAAGGACTGCTTGGATGGCATCTTTATCACGTACGAATGGCTTAATCAAGTAACCGAAGCTTTCTTCAAATCCCATCATGTAAGTGTGATTGTGTTTTTCTTCAAATTCTTGAATTTTTTCAGCGATAAATTTGAAACCAGTCAAGACGTTGAACATAGTTGCGCCGTAGCTTTCAGCAATCTTAGTTACCAAGTCAGTTGATACGATAGATTTGCATAGGGCTGCATTTTCAGGAAGAGTTCCAGCGTTTTTATGGGCTTCCAAGATGTACTTAGCCATGATAGCACCGATTTGGTTACCTGAAAGGTTAAGGTAGCTACCATCTTTTTGAAGGACTTCAACACCGACACGGTCAGCGTCAGGGTCTGTTGCAACAAGAACATCAGCACCAACTTGACGACCAAGTTCTTCAGCAAGTGCAAAGGCTGCTTGACTTTCCGGGTTTGGAGATTTAACCGTTGAGAAGTCTGGATCTGGAGTTGCTTGTGCTTCTACGACTTGTACAGAATCAAATCCTGCTTGAGCAAGAGCACGACGAGCCAACATTTCACCAGTACCGTGAAGAGGAGTGTAGACAATCTTCATGTCTTTACCAAATTCTTCAATCAAGGCAGGGTTGATGTTAACGTCTTTTACCTCTTTAAGGTATTCAGCATCAATAGCTTCACCGATGACTTCAATCAAACCAGAAGCTTTCAGCTTCAACATCAGCAACTTCAACTGCAAATGGATTTTCGATGGCACGGATGTAAGTTGTCAAAGCGTCTGCGTCGTGTGGAGGCATTTGTCCACCATCTTCACCATAAACCTTGTATCCGTTAAACGGAGCTGGGTTGTGGCTAGCAGTAATCATGATACCCGAAAAGCAGTTGAGGTGACGAACGGCAAATGAAAGCTCTGGAGTTGGACGGAGACTTTCAAAAACATACGACTTAATGCCGTGTTTAGCAAGAACTGCAGCAGACTCAAAGGCAAACTCTGGAGAGAAGTGACGGCTATCGTAGGCGATGGCTACACCACGTTCTTTTTCGTTTCCGCCTTTTGATTCGATCAAACGAGCCAAACCTTCAGTTGCTTGACGGACTACATAGATGTTAATGCGGTTGGTACCCGCACCAATCAATCCTCGCATACCAGCAGTACCGAATTCAAGATTTGTGTAGAAGGCATCTTCTTTAGTTTTTTCATCCATGCTTTCCAAATCACGACGAAGGTAATCTGGTAGATCAGCAAAATCAGCCCATTTTTGGAAGTTTTCTTGATAAGTCATAGTACAACTCCTTATTTCTAATGTATTAATCGTTCTCATTATATCATGATTTAAAGTGATAGTAAAACGATAGCATGAGTTTCTGAAAGTTATGAAATATGGCTTAATTTCAAGTCTTGAACGGCTAGGAGAAACATGCTATACTAACTGTATGATTATTTTACAAGCTAATAAAATTGAACGCTCATTTGCAGGAGAAGTTTTATTTGATAATATCAATCTCCAAGTAGATGAAAGAGATCGTATCGCTCTCGTTGGAAAAAATGGAGCAGGAAAGTCTACATTATTAAAAATATTGGTTGGAGAAGAAGAACCGACTAGTGGAGAAATAAATAAGAAAAAAGACATTTCCCTTTCTTACTTAGCACAGGATAGTCGATTTGAATCAGAAAATACTATCTATGACGAGATGCTTCATGTCTTTGACGACTTACGTACTACAGAGAAACAGCTTCGCCAGATGGAGCTAGACATGGGTGAAAAGACTGGTGTAGAACTTGATAAGCTCATGTCCGACTACGATCGTTTATCAGAAGAATTCCGTCAGGCAGGAGGCTTTACTTACGAAGCGGATATTAGGGCTATTCTTAACGGCTTCAAGTTCGATGAGTCTATGTGGCAGATGAAGATTGCAGAGCTCTCTGGTGGTCAAAATACTAGATTAGCACTTGCAAAAATGCTCCTTGAAAAACCAAATCTCTTGGTTTTAGATGAGCCGACCAACCACCTGGATATTGAAACCATTGCCTGGTTAGAAAACTATTTGGTAAATTACAATGGTGCTTTAATTATCGTCAGCCATGATCGTTATTTCCTTGACAAGGTTGCGACTATAACTTTGGATTTGACTAGACATGCTTTAGATAGATATGTTGGCAATTACTCAAGTTTCGTAGAACAAAAGGAGCAAAAGCTCGCGACAGAGGCGAAAAACTACGAGAAGCAGCAAAAGGAAATTGCTGCTTTAGAAGACTTTGTTAATCGTAATTTAGTACGAGCTTCGACCACCAAACGTGCACAATCACGACGTAAACAACTGGAGAAAATGGAGCGTTTGGACAAGCCTGAATCTGCTAAGAAATCAGCTAATATGACATTTCGCTCTGATAAAGTTTCAGGAAATGTCGTTTTGACGGTTGAAATGCTGCTATAGGTTATGATGGGGAAATACTATCTGAGCCAATCAATCTCGATCTTCGTAAGTTGAATGCCATGGCAATTGTAGGTCCGAATGGTATTGGGAAGACAACCTTTATTAAGTCTATTGTGGATCAGATTCCATTTATCAAAGGAGAGAAGCGTTTTGGTGCCAATGTTGAGGTTGGTTACTATGATCAAACTCAAAGCAAACTAACACCAAGTAATAGTGTACTAGACGAACTCTGGAATGATTTTAAATTAACACCAGAAGTGGAAATCCGTAATCGCCTCGGTGCCTTCCTTTTCTCAGGTGACGATGTTAAGAAATCTGTAGGGATGTTGTCTGGTGGAGAGAAAGCTCGCTTACTACTGGCGAAGTTGTCTATGGAAAATAATAACTTTTTGATATTGGACGAGCCGACAAACCACTTGGATATAGATAGTAAGGAAGTTTTAGAAAATGCACTGATTGACTTTGATGGGACTCTTCTATTTGTCAGCCATGACCGTTACTTTATCAATCGAGTAGCTACTCATGTTCTAGAATTATCTGAAAATGGCTCAACCCTCTATCTTGGTGATTATGACTATTATGTCGAAAAGAAAGCAGAGCTAGAAGCTAGCCAAGCAGAAGAGGCTTTAACTGAAAATAAAGAGAAGGAAACTTCTCCAGTTAATGATTACCAAGCACAAAAGGAGACTCAAAAAGAGCTTCGCAAGCTAATGAAACAAGTTGAAAATCTTGAGAATGAGATTGAAGAACTTGATAAAAAATCTCAGGAAATTTCACAACAAATGCTATCTACCAATGATGCAGACGAGCTTATGAATTTGCAAGAAGAACTGGATAAGATCAGTCAACGTCAAGAAGAAGCCATGCTTGAGTGGGTAGAATTGTCGGTGCAGGTGTAGATATAAATAAAAAAGCAGTGATCATTCACTGCTTTTTAATAAATGGGATTTTAATCTCTAATCCACCCTGAGGGAATCGAACCCACATCTCAAGAACCGGAATCTTACGTGATATCCATTACACTAAGGGTGGAAACTTCCCTCATTATATCAAAAAATATGGTGTAACTCAAGAGTCATCTAAAAGATGAAATATAACAATAAAAAAGGATTTAGACAAGATCTAAATCCTTTTAAATGTTTATTTTTTCTCAAGAAGTGCTTTGATTTCTTGAAGAACTTCCAATTCAGTTGGACCTGCAGGAGCTTCTTCAGCTTCTTTCTTACCAAGGCTTTGAGCTTTTTCAATTCCTTTAACAACAAAGAAAAGAACTGTACCAATAACGATGAAGTTAATAATAGCGCTCAAGAAGCTTCCGTAAGCAACACCATTCCATGAAAGTTCAGCGATACGATCAACGTTCGCAGCTTTCAAAGCTGGGTTTAATAGAAGTGGAGTGATGATATCGTTAACGAATGAAGTTACAATAGCACCAAATGCAGTGGCGATGATCACACCGACAGCAAGGTCTACGACGTTACCGCGGAGTAAAAATGCTTTAAGATCCTTTAACATAATCTTTTTCCTTTCAAAATTTCATCAAATTTTTACAGACTACATTATATCGTAAATTTATATTAATTGCAAGAAAAGTGATTATTTCTTCTTAAATACAAAAAGCTTACTAAAAACGTAGTTGAGAACAACCATCGTAACTTGTGCAATGAAGATTTCAACTGTATTAATTGTATTAATATCATTTCCAACAAAGTAACCAATAATTTGTGGGAAGCTTGTCACAAAAATAAAAGTTAGTAGAAGATCTAATAAAAAGGTGATAAGTCTTGCAGAGGTGAATTTAATTAATCTATTAAACCAGTTTTTTCTTTCTTGCTTAAATACAAATGTGTCATTTGTAAAAAAGGCAAATAGAACTCCAGCAATATTCCCTAGAGCAGTCGCAACTAGCTCTTGCTGTGTTAGATAAAAGATGACGATGCGGACAAATATCGATACTACGGTAGTCGCAACTCCGAAAAATAGATAGGATAAAATCTCGTTATCAAAGAATTTTTTTATATATGTTTTCATAAGATTAGTATAGCATAAAGCTGATAAATGTGCTATACTTGTAAAGTTGACTTGTTCAACCCTTGGTGCTTAGCTTCTTTCACCAAGCATATTACACGCGGCATAGCCGCTAAAGGAGAAAACATGAAAAAACTTACTGTTCGTGATATGGCAGATATTGCCATTGTCGCTGCTATCTATGTGGTTTTAACAATTACGCCACCGCTTAATGCTATTAGCTTTGGTGCTTATCAGTTCCGTATCTCTGAAATGATGAATTTCCTAGCTTTTTACAATCCTAAGTATATCATCGGTGTTACTATTGGATGTATGATTGCTAATTTCTTTAGTTTTGGAGTTATCGATGTTGCTGTTGGTGGAGGTTCAACTCTTGTCTTCCTTAGCTTAGGAGTATGGTTGTTCAGTAAATACAGCAAAGACTATCTATTTAATGGATTAATTCGAAAAGACCATTTCTTCTTTTCAATCCTTTTTTCAATTTCAATGATCACCATTGCTGCAGAATTGAATATTGTAGCAGAAGCACCATTTTTCCTAACATGGTTTACTACTGGTATCGGAGAATTTGCTTCCTTAATCATCGGAGCTATTATCATTGGAAAAATTGGTCAACGAATTGATTTGACTAGATAATTTTTAAACAATTAAGCAGTTGAACCTGGTTCAACTGTTTTTCTTTATATTTGAGGTTCTTTAGTAGATAAAGTGGTATAATAAAGAAAAAAGGGATTATTTTAATATGTATAGTTGTCGTATTTCAGTTTTTGAAGTCCTTTGGAAACATCAGGTCATTAGATTTTTGTTAATTTTCTTAACACTATTTTATTTCTATCTTTTTTTCCAAAGGGTTAAGACATCCTTAAAAAGTGGTGGGAGTATGTTGGATCCTTTTCATATTGCAAAGGGAAGATTATACATTCACACGATTATTCTTTTTAGAAAAAGGATTGTTCCTCTAGCTGAAATTAGACAGATTGATATTGCTTACGTTCGAGGGAGAAGAATGAATGGGGACAGGTATCACCTGTACTTTACAAGGAAAGATGGAAAATCTTTTACTTTTTATTTTGGAAAAAGCAAAAGAAACGAGGAGTTATTGAAAAATCTTACCAATGTGGTCAAGAAGTGCCATATCAAAATCCATCATTATTAAGAGTCAATTGCTAAAATTGGATTGTTGTCGCTTGTGAAGGTTATCAAAGCCAGGAGAGTAGCTAATATGAATCAACTACAAGTAATAAGAGAAGATAATCAACTAAGAACTTTATTGATGCAGGAATGTGATATTTTATGAGGAGTTTCGAGAGGTCGAATTTTCTCAGAACAATGAAGTTTATTCTCTTTCGTCCATGGCCTTTGCTAAAGACGGCAGCGGGGGAGAATATGTAATTCTTGAGGATGAGAGTATCGGCTTTATAGGGAGTGAAGGCCAAGTTGGGAGGGTGGCAGAAAGCCTTAAGGACCTGCTTGCCTTCTTACTTCATGCTGGTTTTATCTCAGATTTTTCCTGTCGTTTGCTCTATTAAAACAAGCATTTGCTGTCACAATTCTGTAAAGGATTTTTCAATAAAACACGAGAGAACTATCAGTCAAAAGGTGAAGATTTGGATAAAGTGAGAACTGACTTGCACAAGAGTTGGGACTTGAATTTGAGCAAGAAAAACTGCAAGAGTTAGCCTTAAAATTTTATCAAACAGCCATAAGAACCCCTCTTTTCACTTGTAAATATGGACATGCTGAGGCTGAATATGTTTGTGATTCTATTTTGTCCGATATTATAGGCTTGTGGGTTTCAGAGCTTGTTGGAATGAGTAGAGAAGAAATTATGAACTTTGGCAACTAATAGCTAGATGGTAATGATTTTTCGCTGTAGCTTGGGTAAGGATTTCTAAGGAAGATGATGGAAAAATAAGATCTGAAAAATTCTTTATTCTCTTAAAGTTTTTATGTTATAATAGTAACAGAAAATTTTTTAGGAGTTTATATGAGTTCTTCAGAATTTATTTCAAAGATTGATTATTATTGTCATAAGAAAGAAAATCTATTTGACAAAAGTAAGTTCAAATATGCCATTCGTTCCATGTTTGCAGGTGCTTTCTTAACCTTTAGTACAGCCGCTGGTGCTATCGGTGCTGATCTACTAAATAGCATCATTCCAAGTGCTGGCTATTTTCTTTTTCCCTTTGTGTTTGCTTGGGGACTGGTTTACATTGTATTTTTAAATGCTGAATTGGTCACATCAAACATGATGTACCTGACAGCTGGAACATTTTTGAAGAAGATCGATTGGAAGAAAGCCTTTATTATCTTACTCTATTGTGCTTTTTTCAACTTAGTTGGAGCTATCTTAGTAGGTTGGTGCTTTGCTAATTCATCTGCTTTTTCACATCTAACACACGACAGTTACCTACCTAAAATTGTAGCTAAGAAGTTAGCAAGACCTAGTGATTTGGTCTTGTTGGAGGGGATTCTGGCAAATATGTTTGTAAACATTGCCATTCTATCATCTATTTTGGTTAAGGATAGCGGTGCTAAGCTGTGGATTATCTTATCAGCTATTTCTATGTTTGTTTTCTTGTCAAACGAGCACATTGCAGCTAACTTTTCATCCTTTAGCATTATTAAATTTAGTATTGTAGCTGATCAGATTGCCAATTTTGATATTCCTAATATCATACGTCATTGGGGGGTTACCTTTGTTGCTAACTTAATAGGTGGTGGTTTCTTGATTGGATTACCATATGCCTTTTTAAATAAAAATGAAGAGACTTATGTAGACTAAAATTTATCAATTGAAGTGGGGAGAAATGCTAGGTTTCTCTCTTTTTATTTTAGTTGAAAATTATATTAATTATAATAAATAGCTCTAGAAGTTCAGGAATAGTTTTCAGAGATATTTGAAGTGTAAAAACTTAATACTACAAGATTGTAAACGATTCCGATATTTTTAAAAAATGTTAGTGATTGATTTAGGAAAGCCTTCCCATTATATCGATTTTATGTTATAATATTCACAAATAAAAGTTTTAGGAGTTTTTATGGTTTCATCAGAATTTATCTCAAAAATTGAATTTGCTTGTAAAAAGAAAGAAAGTCTTTATTCAAATAGCAAATTCAAGTATGCTATCCGTTCAATGTTTGCAGGTGCTTTCCTTACCTTCAGTACAGCGGCAGGAGCTGTTGGTGCTGACTTGATCAATAAGATTGCACCAGGTAGTGGACGTTTCCTTTTCCCGTTTGTTTTTGCTTGGGGATTGGCTTACATTGTCTTCTTGAATGCTGAGTTGGTAACATCAAACATGATGTTTTTAACAGCTGGTAGCTTTTTGAAAAAAATTAGCTGGAGAAAAACAGCTGAAATTCTCTTGTATTGTACTTTCTTTAACTTAATTGGTGCGCTTATCGCTGGTTGGGGATTTGCTCATTCAGCAGCTTACGCAAACCTAACGCACGATAGTTTCATTTCTGGTGTTGTAGAAATGAAACTAGCACGTTCAAATGAATTAGTATTACTTGAAGGTATTTTAGCGAATATCTTTGTAAATATCGCCATCCTTTCGTTCGTTTTGGTTAAAGATGGTGGAGCTAAACTTTGGTTGGTTCTTTCAGCTATTTACATGTTTGTATTCTTAACAAATGAGCACATCGCCGCAAACTTTGCATCATTTGCTATTGTGAAGTTCAGTGTTGCTGCAGATTCAATCGCAAACTTTGGTATTGGAAATATTCTTCGTCACTGGGGTGTAACCTTCATCGGTAACTTTATAGGAGGTGGTCTACTGATGGGATTACCTTACGCCTTCTTAAATAAAAACGAAGATACATACGTAGATTAAAAGTTGGATTCATTCCAACTTTTTCTTTTTATCTTTCCATGCTATAATGAATGGAGTAAACAAGTACACAGAGGTAACTCATGAACGAAATTAAATGTCCCAATTGTGGGGAAGTTTTTACAGTTAATGAAAGCCAATATGCAGAGCTGATTTCTCAAGTTCGAACTGTAGAGTTTGATAAGGAATTGCATGAACGCATGAAGCAGGAGCTGGCCTTGACTGAGCAAAAAGCCTTGAATGAACAACAAGCAAAACTCGCTCAAAAGGATCAAGAAATTGCCCAACTCCAAAGTCAAATCCAAAACTTCGATACCGAAAAAGAATTGGCCAAGAAAGAAGTGGAGCAAAGTGCTAGCCAAAGTCTGTTAGAAAAAGAAAAAGAAGTCCAAGCTCTTGAGAATCAATTGGCCACCTTGCGCTTGGAGCATGAGAACCAACTACAAAAAACTCTTTCTGATCTTGAAAAAGAACGCGATCAGGTCAAAAATCAGCTCCTTTTACAAGAAAAAGAAAACGAGCTTTCTCTTGCTTCGGTGAAACAAAACTATGAAGCACAGCTCAAGGCAGCTAGTGAGCAAGTTGAGTTTTACAAGAATTTTAAGGCACAACAATCTACAAAAGCTATTGGTGAAAGTCTAGAACAGTATGCAGAGAGCGAGTTTAACAAGGTTCGTAGTTTTGCCTTTCCAAATGCTTATTTTGAAAAGGACAACAAGATTTCAGCGCGTGGTTCTAAAGGAGATTTTATCTTTCGTGATTTTGATGAAAATGGGCTAGAATACATTTCTATCATGTTTGAGATGAAAAATGAAGCAGACGGAACTGAGAAGAAGCACAAGAATGCCGATTTCTACAAGGAGTTGGACAAGGATCGTCGAGAAAAGAACTGTGAGTATGCTGTTTTGGTAAGTATGCTTGAAGCAGATAATGACTACTTCAATACAGGGATTGTCGATGTTAGCCACGAGTATGAGAAAATGTACGTCGTGCGCCCTCAGTTCTTTATCCAACTAATCGGGCTCTTGCGCAATGCGGCTCTTAACTCCCTAAAATACAAGCAGGAGTTAGCGCTTATTCGTGAACAAAATATTGATATCACTCATTTTGAAGAGGACTTGGATGCCTTTAAGGTTGCCTTTGCTAAGAACTACAATTCAGCATCTGTCAACTTCGGCAAGGCTATTGACGAAATCGACAAGGCCATCAAACGCATGGAAGAAGTCAAGAAATTCTTGACTACATCAGAAAATCAACTCCGCCTTGCCAATAACAAGCTAGATGATGTTTCTGTCAAAAAATTGACTCGGAAGAATCCAACCATGAAGGCAAAGTTTGAGGCGTTGAAGGGGGAATAAAATTTCCTGGAGAAAATAGGAATTTATATGAAAAGAGCTACAGAAATTATTAGAACATGGTCAGCTAACAAAATAGAATTAATTTTTCTTAAAATTATATTTAAATATTTGCTGTATTTTTTAGTGTTTTCAACAGTAATTGTGTATGTATATATTTTTAACCATTCATCGACCACTTACACAAAGGTATTAACAATATTTCTTGTCCTTCTTATACTATTTATTTTTTTCTATCTAAAATATTACTAGATAAGACTTTAATTGATATTTTTATTTGAAGATATCAATTTAACAAAAGTATCAGGATATAGTTGCTAGAGCTGATGCAAATTCTTTAAATAAAAATGTTCAAGTTCTTCCAAAATATTTGGCAAATGCAAGAGTATCCTTTTATAGAGGACACTTCCAAGATAGTTTAGAATTGCTGAATAACATAAAAAATAGTAATCTAAAGAAATCCAAAAATCTGTACTATGTATTTAATATCAAGTATTATAGCATCCTAAACTTGCTTAATTTGAATGATTGTTTAGAATTAAAAGAATTGATGGTAGAAATTGAAGGACTAACAAGTAATGTTCAATCTCAAATTCTAAAATATCAGGAAGATATTTTGAGTTTAAAGGCTATTGTTGATATCTATTGTAATAAAATATCAAACGACTATTTCGATACCACTGAACCAGAAAATAAATTAGCTCGAATCATGTTCTCTTATTACGGAGCCCTCAATGCTCAGTTAAAAGGAGACGAAGATCGTGCCCGTAGTTTTTTTGAAAGCATCGCCCATGAAAATCCAGAACTTTTTTATGTTAAGGAAGCTCAGAAATATATAGAAGCAGAGGAATAAGAGAGTAACATATGAATTTAGTAAAAAAAATAGTAAGTAGGGCGACAGAAAACACTTTGTTACAACTTGATAGGGCTATTCTAATTTGCTCATTTTTAGGCTTGGTTGTTGATGTGATAGCAGTGTGTTTAGTATTGCAAAGTAATTTGATAATATTGGGACTAATATTATTAGTTATTGCCTTTTTAGCTCTCGTCTTTGTATTTTATTTAAGATTTGTAACTAGCAAAGTTGTTTATCTAATATTAAACGATGCTATTAATCTTAAACTGTATGAAGACATGTCCAGGGTTCAATCTGAGAAATCGATTAAGATTTATAGGGCAACATATCAAGAGTATTATCAATTTATCCAAGGTCAAGTGGCTTATCTAAAAGGAGACTTTCAATCTGCCAAGGAAATTATGTCCAAATATAATTTGAAAAAAATTTGGGGTAGATTAAGAGACTATACATTTTTAATATCAAGCTTTGAACTATTAAAAGTATCTATTCATCTTCAAGATGCCCAAGATATTGCTTTCTTTGAGGAACAGTTGTCCAAGGCGCCAGATTCGAAAGATGGTAAGGCAAAACTAATCGCTCAAGCCCAAGCCATAAAAGATATTGTGTTCAATCAAGAAGTGAACGACTATTTCGACACTGCGGAACCAGAAAATAAGTTAGCTCGAATCATGTTTTCTTATTACGGCGCTCTCAATGCCCAATTAGAAGGAGATGAAGCTCGTGCTCGCAGTTTGTTTGAAAGCATCGCCCATGAAAATCCAGAGCTTTTCTATGTACAGGAAGCGCAGAAATATTTAGAAGGAGAAAACTGATGTCAGAACGTACTGCTTTACCGATTGGAAGTGTTGTTCGAGTGAGAGAAGGTGTGGAGCCTGTCATGATTGTTAATCATTGTCCAGATACTAAAAAGCAGAGGCAAAAATGAAACTAGGACCATTTGGATTGGGCTTATCAATAGGGGGGTAAAACATGGAAATACAATTAAAATTACGTGGAAACTCAGAAGGATTTATCCTTGAGTCAAAATTACCTGATGATGAACTTTGGACTGAAAGAATTGAAATCGTTCAAGAAGAGGAAGGTTATCGTCTATATGCAAAAGATGTAGAAATTCTTGTCTTGAAAGCATCAGAATACATTTCTAAAAGAAAAAGAATAGTCGCAAAAGGGTTAAATAAGGATTTGATTTATTTTGAAGAAGAAAGATTTGATCATTTATGGGAACAAGCATATTGGCATGGAGTTTCAATTCAATTTAAACAACTATGAAATGAAGTGTGTAGGTTCAGGTAGTAAAGGAGATATTCTACCTGTCACAAAAGATGGCATTCCGATTGCCGTTTATGCTGCAAGTAATATTGCAATTGCTGGAAAGAGAAACTTTTCTCTCTTTACTGAAAATATTAACGAAATTGACAGTTTACTGATGTTTTATATAGTTGATTATATTAGGGGATATGACTTTTTAGATATTGATTCTTTATCTGCAAGATATCGTTTCTTTTATCAATTCAGTGATCGCTCAGCTCTAACGAAGGAACATTTAGATATGCTTCCAGAGGGGAGAAGACCTTCCAAGTTAGAGGCGTTTATCATCTATTTTTTATCAGCTTTGCTTGTTGTGGTTGTCAGTTTGGTATCATTACGCTCTTGGTTCTTATTATTAGTAATTCTTCTGATACATTCTATTTATAATATCATAAAGAATTGGAGAAATAGAGGTGAATAGTAGGGTATTTACCTATGGATTTGTTATTGATGCTAAATAAAAAAATCTTAAAAAAGGTGCCAATAGCCTGATCAAAGGCATGAGAGGATGGTTTAAATGATACTGGAACGAATTAAAATAACTTTATTAACCACATGATGAGAAAGGAAATCATAAAGCAAACATGAACGGTATTATCAACTTAAAAAAAGAAGCGGGCATGACCTCGCATGATGCGGTTTTTAAATTGCGTAAGATTTTAGGGACTAAGAAGATTGGTCATGGTGGGACCTTGGATCCTGATGTGGTTGGCGTTTTACCTATTGCAGTTGGTAAAGCTACGCGCATGGTAGAGTTCATGCAGGATGAGGGTAAGGTCTACGAAGGGGAAATCACTCTGGGATATTCTACAACGACCGAGGATGCTAGTGGAGAAGTTGTCGCAGAGACTCCTGTTTTGTCTCCACTGGATGACAAGCTTGTCGATGAAGCCATTGCTAGTCTGACAGGGCCTATCACTCAAATCCCACCAATGTACTCAGCTGTTAAGGTCAATGGGCGTAAGCTCTATGAATATGCGCGTGCAGGTCAGGAAGTCGAGCGCCCAGAACGTCAGGTGACCATTTATAGTTTTGAAAGAACCAGTCCCATTTCCTACGAGGATAAACTTGCGCGTTTTACATTCCGAGTAAAATGTAGCAAGGGAACCTATATCCGTACCTTATCGGTTGACTTGGGAGAAAAACTTGGTTATGCAGCTCATATGTCACATTTGACACGGACAAGTGCTGCAGGTTTACAGTTAGAAGATTCCTTGACCATAGAAGAAATTGCAGAAAAAGTAGAGGCTGGTGAATTAGACTTTCTCCATCCTCTTGAGATTGGTACAGGGGATTTAGTCAAGGTATATCTAACTTCAGAACAGGCAGCAGAAGTGAGGTTTGGGCGATTTATCAAGTTAGAGCAAACTGAGAAGGAGTTGGCAGCCTTTGAAGGCGAACGGCTACTAGCCATTCTAGAAAAAAGGGACAATCTCTACAAGCCAAGGAAGGTTTTCTCTTAATATTTATTGATATGTGATTCGATCTAAGAATAAGATGAGTCTATCTCATCTTTTTTTGATCTAAAACTATGATAGTTTGATACAAACTATATTATACGAATGTGAAAAAAGCTTGAAACATGGTGATATTTGACAGTTTTGCTTGCTTATGATAATATTTAATTTAAAGAAATGCTAGAAAAATCAGAGGATATTATGAGTATTGAGATGACTGTTAGTGAGATTGCTGAGGTCTTGGGTTTATCTCGCCAAGCAATCAATAATCGTGTCAAAGAATTACCAGAAGAAGACACAACCAAAAATGACAAGGGAGTTACTGTTGTTACTCGCAGTGGCTTGATTAAGCTTGAGGAAATCTACAAAAAGACTATTTTTGAAGATGAGCCGGTTAGTGATGAAGTCAAACAAAGAGAGTTGATGGAAATCCTGGTTGATGAGAAAAATTCTGAGATTATTCGTTTGTATGAGCAGTTAAAAGCTAAAGATAAGCAACTGTCTGAAAAAGATGAGCAGATACGAGTGAAAGATCGTCAAATTGCTGAGAAAGATAAGCAATTGGATCAACAACAACAGCTAACACTTCAAGCTATGAAGGATCAGGAAAATCTTCAGTTAGAATTAGAGCAAGCTAAGCAAGAAGTTCAAGCAACGAAGAAAGGCTTCTTTGCTCGCTTATTTGGAAAATAAGATAAAACTGCTTGGTTTATAGAAAAACCAGGTAGTTTCTTTTCTTTTACTAGCATAGAGTAGGAATATGATGTATGGAAAAATTACGAGAGTATATCTCCTTTGATTTAGAGTTTAATCAGCATGAAGGGGTAACACATCTGATACAGGTCTCGGCGGTACATTTCAAAGATGGTGAAGAAATCACTGCATTTGATTCATATGTTTACACCGAGGCTCCTTTAAAAAGCTTTATTAATGGATTGACTGGTATTACAGCTCAAACACTAAAGGATGCACCAATTGTTGAACAAGTCCTTGAAGATTTTCAGACTTTTATCGGGGATTTTCCAATTATTGGTTACAATGCCGCAAAGAGTGACCTACCAATTTTGAAAGAACATGGTTTTGATTACACAAGTCAATACATGGTTGATGTCTATAACGAAGCATTTGAACGTCGAAGTACAGACCTACATGGTATCTCAAATCTAAAGTTACAAACTGTAGCTAAATTTTTAGGTTATAGTGGTCAATCGCACAATAGTTTAGAAGATGCTAGAATGACTGCAAGAGTATACGAATCTTTTCTTGAGTTTGATGAAGGCAAACTTTTGTTAGAAGGACAGAGTAGTTTAAACTCTAACCCTTTTAGTGGTTTAGACTTATCACAGTTTCTAAAATAGGAGGGCTTATGGAACCTGAAAAACCTAAAAAACTTGGTTTTAAGAGGGTTTACCTTAATCTTGATAAAATCCTCTTTCTATTCTTTTTAATATTTATGATAGTTGAGTATCTGTGGTTGCCGCTCAATTCTTTATTGGCAGGACTTTTACTCAGCCAGACAGGGTATTTGTTTATCTCCTACAACAATATATTGGAGATTATCCAGCATTCCCCACTAGTTAGTCTAGGATTCTTACTATTAATCGTCCTTAATTTCCTGGTTGCATATTTTCAACTCTGTCTCCTATTTATTGGGGCACGCCATTTACTTTATCATGAAAAACGTACTCTAATTGAATATACTCGGAAGGTTTTTCGAGAAAGCTTTAATTTCATGAAGCATTTGACTGTTTCGAAAGCTATATTTATCTTTTTCTATGTTGCTATGCTTTTCCCTTTTATTAGGAAAATTTTTAGAATATATTATCTAAACAAGATTGTGATCCCAGAATTTGTTCAGAATTACATGGAAGAAGAGTATTTACTCTTATGGATTATCATTTTATTGTTATCAATCATTTTCTTTTATATTTCAGTAAGATTGATGTTTGCTCTACCAAAGGTATTCTATGACAAATTTACTGTTAAAGAAGCAGTAACATATAGTTTGGATAAAACAAGAAATCATTTTCGTTTCTATGCATGGCATTTATTTATTATTCTTCTGAAAATGAATCTTTTCTTTTATCTAACATTGATTCCCTTGCTTTTTTCTCAGTATCTTGTGGATAATCTTACTCAAAGGGAATCACTGGTTCTGGCTATTTTCAATTTTGTTTTAATTAAGAATGCCCACTATATGGCATTAACTTATTTCTTAATTAAGTTTATATCTTTCTTAACAGGTGAAGAGCTTGATATGATTCCAAGGCGAGAGAAAGACCACATCATGAGGTGGGGAGTGATGATATGTGCTGCGATCATTTTTGCTATAGAAGGTTATAATTATCTTGAAGCACCAGTCGCTCACCCTCCAAAAGTTATTTCCCATCGAGGAGTTTCAAATGAAAACGGGGTACAAAATACCGTAGAATCTTTGGAACAAACTGCTCAACTGAAACCGGATCTTGTTGAAATGGATGTTCAGGAAACGAAAGATGGTCAGTTTGTTATGATGCATGATGCTAGCTTAAGAAATCTTGCTGGACTAAATACGACACCACAAGACTTGACTTTGGATGAATTAACTAAAATTCAAATATCAGAGCATGGATTTCAAGCTAAGATTGCAAGTTTTGATGAGTATCTAAATCGTGCTAATGAGTTAAACCAAAAACTACTCATTGAAATCAAAACAAGTAAAAAAGATAGTGCGGAAATGATGGACCATTTCCTTGAAAAGTATGGTGCTAAGATTAAGGTGTACGGACATCAGATGCAATCGCTTGATTATCATGTTGTGGAGAAGGTTAGACAATACGATAAAGAAATACCAGTTTACTTTATCATGCCTTATAATTCAGTATTCCCAAGGACAACAGCTACAGGTTATACCATGGAGTATTCTACGTTGGATGAGTATTTTGTTACTAAACTATGGAATACAGATCAGAAGCTTTATGTATGGACAGTTAATAGTTCTGAAGCTTTTAATAAATCCCTCCACTTAGGAGTAGATGGTATGATTACGGATGATTTAGAAATGATACAAGAAGAACTGGAAACTGCAAAAGAAGATCCTGAATACACGGATTTACTTCTTAAGAAAGCTCTGGAATTCTTTACTTTTTAAAAATAAAAAAAGAGGCTAAATTCAGCCTCTTTTTATGTTAAAAAGGTAGTTTTCCTGCAAAAGCCCCAAGTTTTTGCTTAGTGGTTTCATCGATTTGCTCAATAGCAGCATTGAGTGCTTGCACAGTCATATCTGATAGAGTTTCGATGTCTTCTGGATCAACTACAGCCGGATCAAAGTCTATTTTTACAACTTTCTTATCTCCAGTTAAAGTAGCAGTTACCAAGTTTTGAGCAGAAGTCCCAACAAATTCTGTTGCAGCAAGTTCAGCCTGACTTTGCTCCATTTGTTTTTGTAGTTTTTGAGCTTGACGCATCATGTTTTGCATATTCATCATAATGTTTTAAATTTCCTTTTTTATATTATTTCTATTTTATTTTATCAATTTTAGTTTTAAAAGTCTAATAATAGTCTATCTGTTCAAACATTAAATTTTCTGACAATTATATTGAAAAATGAGAAAAAGGATGTTATAATGAAACGAAAATAAAATGGGTTTCCCATGATCTAATAGGAGCATCTAATGAAAAAACTTGGTTTTGTACTTTTGTCATCAGCTTTATTATTGTCTGCTTGTGCAGTTCGTTTTGAACAATCTTCTAATACAAATGAATCAACTACAGTTGCTAAATTAACAGAAGATAAGCAAAAATTATTGGACAAGGCAACTAGTGATTATAAGCTATTTGTGGAAGAGCAAATTGATAAGTTATTGACAAATACAGAAGGTTTTGTTCAACTCTTAAAAGATGGTAAACTTGAAGAAGCTAAAAAAGTATATCCTTTAATTCGTATGTCTTATGAGCGCTCAGAACCAATTGCAGAAAGCTTTGGTGAGTCTGATGTTAAGATTGACTTTCGTTTGGCAGACTATCTAGATGAAAACAAGACAGAAGAAGGTTGGTCTGGTTTCCACCGTATTGAACGTATTTTATGGGAAGAAAATACTACAAAGGAACTGAAGCATATGGTGATCAATTAGTAAACGATATTAAAGAATTGAAAGCTAAAATTGCTACTGTAGAAGTAGATTACAAAATCATGTTGACAGGTGCTGTTGACCTTCTAAATGAGGTGGCAACAAGTAAGATTACTGGTGAAGAGGAAATCTATTCTCACACGGACTTATACGATTTCCGTGCTAATATCGAAGGGGCTGAGAAGATTTTCCAACTCTTTAAACCTTTGATAGAAAAATCTGATGCAGCTCTGGTTAAAGAGTTAGAGGAAGATTTTAAATCTGTTAATAGTTTGTTAGATAAACACATGACTGATAAAGAGCATTACAAACTCTATACAGATTTAACAAAAGAAGACACTAAAGAATTATCTGAGGCAGTAACTAAACTTGGAGAACCTTTGTCACAAATGGGTAAATTTCTTGGTGGAGAATAAGTAGGATGGCAAATAAAGACGAAAAGTTTTTTGACAAAAAAATGGACCGTCGAGAATTTTTAAAGAAAGCAGGTATCGGAGGAGCTGGTATTGCACTTGGTCTCTCTGGTGCTTCTGCTTTTTTCACACCTAAGTTAGATGGTCAAGAAAAAATCTCGTACGGAGACGAAAAAATAGCCTTTTATGGCAAACACCAGGCTGGTATTACTACAGTCATGCAAAAAAACATCTATTTTGTTGTCTTGGATTTGCATACAACTGACAAAGAGAAAATCATCCAGTTATTTAAAGATTGGACGGATTATAGTGCCAAACTTGTAGAGGGAGAATTGGTTAAAAAAGATGGTAACAATAGGCTCTTGCCTCCAAGTGATACTGGAGAAACAGTTGGGCTTAATCCTCATCGTTTGACCCTGACCTTTGGAGTTTCGGCTAGTTTCTTGGAAAAGATGAAATTAGAGGATAAACGTCCCAAACTTTTCAGAGATATGCCTCCCTTCCCAAAAGAGCAGTTACGAGAAAAGTATACTGGTGGAGATATTGTAATCCAGGCTTGTGCAGACGATGAACAGGTTGCTTTCCATGCTATTCGTAACCTTATTCGTAAGGGCAGAAATGCTGTTACTCTTCGTTGGAGTCAATCTGGTTTGCTGCCATTGGTAATCGAATGGAAACACCTCGAAATCTTTTTGGTTTCAAAGATGGAACAGCAAATGTCACTACTGAAAAAGAATTTGACAGTGTTGTTTGGTCTGATAGCAAGGATTGGATGGAAAATGGTTCCTACATGGCAGTTCGAAGAATCCAAATGTTTCTAGATACTTGGGATCGAACCAATCTGGAAGAACAAGAAAATACCTTTGGTCGTTACAAAGAAAGTGGAGCTCCATTTGGTAAGAAACATGAATTTGATGAAGTTGATTTAAGTCTTCTTCCTGATGATTCTCACGTTCGTTTAGCTAAAGAAGTCAATAAACCTCTTTTACGTCGATCTTATTCATATTCTGATGGAATTGATGAAAAAACTGGCCAGTTCGATACAGGATTGCTCTTTATCTCTTTCCAAAAGGATCCAGATAGTTTTGTTAAAGTTCAAACGAATCTTGGTGCTATGGACAAAATGAATGAGTATGTGACCCATATTGGTAGTGGCCTCTTTGCTTGCTTTGGTGGGGTTGAGAAGGGAGGTTACATTGGGCAGAAATTATTTGAATCTTAAATATATCATTCTTTTCCTAGCTTTTTTTTCACTTCTAGTTATACCTGTCGGTGCTAAAGAAAATTTAAGTCCCTATTTTGTAAAAATCACTGATGCAACAAAGGCTGTTAAAGAAGGTAAGCAAGATGAGGCTCGAAAGCTGGTTTCTGAAATTTCCAATGAATTCGATAAGCTTGAAAATGCTAATTCTGAAGCGGGACAGCAAGTCAAAGAGAAACTAGTTCTATCAGGTAAAATAACAGAAGAACAGTTGACCCAGATTTCTTCAGCTCTTTTGCTATTTGAGAAAGAGCAAAATCCAGTTAACCTAGATGCAGAAAAGTCAAAACTTGTAAGTCGATTAGAGCCTCGTTTTGATGATTTGGAACAGGCAATTGCTTCTCAAAATTTGGAATCAATTAGAGAAGCTTATAAAAAAATGAACTCAACTTGGACCATTAATGAATCTGTTGTTCGTGACCATAGTACTGCCCATTATGGAAAAGTTGAAACAGCTATTTCTTTTTTACGTAGTAGTATCGAAACAGAACCAACAAACTATGATAGTATTCAATCATCGTTTGATGATTTGAAAACAGCTATTTCAAATTTCGTAGATGGAAAAGATGTTGAAACTACTTTAACAAATCTGACGCTGAAGGATGGAATAAACCTATTAAAAAAAGCTCTATCACAATTTGAGGCAGGACAAAACAGTGAGGCAGCAGCAACGATGAAGGAATTTATCACCATCTGGCCAACCATTGAAGGTACTGTAAGTACGACTAATCCTTCGCTTTATACAAAAGTTGAGAGTGAAAGTCCAGTGATTATGGTGAAGGGACATGAAAAGGCCTATCAGGAAAAACTTTCTAGTTTGATTTCTGAATTATCTCAAATTGACACGAGTACTTCTTATACCGCATTTGATGCTATGTTAATCTTACTTCGTGAAGGAATTGAAGCTCTCTTGATAGTAATGGCGCTTGTTACAACTTTGAAAGCTTCTAAATTGCGTAAAGGACTCAAGTGGGTATATAGTGGCGCATTAGCAGGCGTATTGGCTAGTCTATGTATTGCAATTATTTTACAATTAGCTTTTCCAGCAGTTACTTCGGGAACCAATCGAGAAATTATCGAAGGTGCAGTAGGGATTTTCGCGGTTGCTATGATGATCCTTATAGGGATTTGGCTACACGGGAAATCTTCTGTTAAGAAATGGAATAGCTTTATGGATTCACAAATGCAAATGGTGACCAAGACAGGATCCTTTATCTCTATGTTTGCTCTTAGTTTTCTAGCAGTATTTCGTGAAGGGGCTGAAACCATTCTCTTTTATGTGGGAATTTTGCCAAGAATTACTAGTTTTGACTTTGTTTTAGGTATTTCTCTTGCACTCATAGTGCTAATTTTGATAGCTTTTGCTATGACTAAGATGAGTCAGTTTTTCCTTCCACATAAAGTTTTCTTTGTCTTAACTTGGATGATTTATGCCTTGGCTTTCAAGATGTTAGGCGTCAGCATTCATGCACTACAATTGACAAACATGATTTCAAATCATATTGTACCTAGTTTGCCGACAATTGACTTATTAGGCTTCTATCCAAGCTGGGAAGTAATAGGTGCTCAAATCGTATTCTTAATAGTCATAGTTCTTGTAACATTTAAGCATGGTGAAAGTTAATGGATAAAAAGGAATTGACAATTATTGAACATTTGGTAGAATTTAGAAAAAGATTACTAGCAGTCGCCATTTGTTTCTCGCTAGTATTTTGTCTTTCACTATTATTTGCAGATCAGGTCTATCAGTATGTAACTCAAGGTTTTAGTCAAAAATTAATCGTGCTTGGACCAAATGATATCCTATGGATTTATTTGCGCTTAGCCAGTTTAATGGCTTTTAGTCTTACCTTACCCTACACTGTTTATCAAGTATGGTGCTTTGTAAGACCTGCTCTTAAAACTGAAGAAGCAGGAGCCATTTTTGTTTATATCCCCGCGACTTTTATTTGTTTTGTTTTAGGATTGGCTTTTGGTTTTTACTTTGTAACACCATCCTTGCTACAGGTCTTACTGGGATTGGGTGAAAATTTATTTGAAACTCAGTTAACTGCGCAAAACTATTTAGATTTTGTATTTCAAACAACCCTGCCATTAGCATTGATTTTTGAATTGCCTGTTATCATTGCCTTTTTAACCTCAATAGGTTTAATTGGGTCAGGGCTACTTGTTTCCTATAGGCGTTATGCTTATTTCATCTTATTGGTATTAGCGGTTATATTGACACCTGCAGATTTTATTAGTGACTTAGCAATGACTGTTCCTTTAATTCTTTTGTATGAGGTCAGTATTGTAATTAGTAAATGGATTATAAAAAGAAAGGGAGAAGAAAATGGGAATCTTACGTGATATTGGGGCACCAGGATTAATTATAATCATCCTCGGAGCGCTTTTGATTTTAGGGCCAAAACGCTTGCCTGAATTAGGTGAAGCGGTAGGTAAAATGCTATCAGAATTTAAAAAAGCTATCAAAGGTATTAGAGACGAAGAAGATAAATAAGGTTTAATCTATAAAGAAAGTGTAGAGAAATTTCATTTGGACTCATGTCCGATGTGTTCTCTACGCTTTTTACTTTCGATAAATACGTCTTTAAGTTTTCTTTAAGCTTTGTATATTATTCTGAAGAACTCTATGTTTATAGGATAAGAATATTCTATTTATACTTTTTTTGACAGAGTTTTCTTGCTGAAAACAACTGGTATTTGTTTCAAGTTACTGTAGGATTGTGATATAATAGTAAACAATGAGTTTTTAAAACAAACCAAAGGAGAATCAATATGATTTACGCTGGAATTTTAGCAGGTGGAACCGGCACGCGCATGGGTATCAGTAATTTACCTAAACAATTTCTTGAGTTGGGAGGTCGTCCAATCCTAATCCATACAATTGAAAAATTTGTTTTGGAACCATCTATTGAAAAAATTGTTGTTGGAGTTCATGGTGACTGGGTTACGCATGCAGAGGATTTAGTTGAAAAATTTCTTCCACTCCATAAGAACCGCATTATCATTACAAAAGGTGGTGCAGACCGCAATTCTAGTATTGAGAAAATCATTGAAGCTATTGACGCTTATCGTCCATTGACAGCAGACGATATTGTAGTCACACATGATTCAGTTCGTCCTTTTATTACCCTTCGAATGATTCAAGATAATATTGAACTAGCAAAACATCATGATGCTGTCGATACTGTAGTTGAAGCAGTAGATACTATTGTAGAGAGTACAAATGGTCAATTTATCACTGATATTCCAAATCGTGCTCATCTATACCAAGGACAAACTCCACAAACCTTCCGTTGTAAAGACTTTATTGACTTGTATGGTTCTTTATCAGCAGAAGAAAAAGAAATTTTAACAGATGCATGTAAAATCTTTGTCATTAAGGGTAAAGACGTAGCCTTAGCTAAAGGTGAATACTCAAACCTTAAAATTACAACAGTTACAGACTTGAAGATTGCTAAAAGCATGATTGAGAAAGACTAATAACATGATTAATCAAATTTATCAACTGACAAAACCAAAGTTTATCAATATTAAATATCAGGAAGAAGAAATTGATCAAGAGAATCATATCCTCATCCGACCAAATTACATGGCTGTTTGTCACGCGGATCAACGTTACTACCAAGGTAAACGTGATCCCAAAATTTTAGCGAAAAAACTACCAATGGCTATGATTCATGAGTCTTGTGGTACAGTCATTTCTGATCCAACCGGTACCTACAAAATTGGTCAGAAGGTTGTTATGATTCCAAATCAACCACCTATGCAAAGTGATGAGGAATTCTACGAAAATTACATGACTGGAACATATTTCTTATCAAGTGGTTATGATGGGTTTATGCGAGAATTTGTATCTCTGCCTAAGGATCGTGTTGTATCTTACGAAGAAATCGAAGACACAGTTGCCGCCATTACAGAGTTTGTCAGTGTTGGCATGCATGCTATGAATCGTTTCATGACGGTATCTCACAGCAGACGCCAACGCATCGCTGTCATTGGTGATGGAAGTTTAGCTTTTGTCATGGCCAATATTATCAACTACACTTTGCCTGATGCTGAGATTATTGTCATTGGTCGCCACTGGGAAAAATTAGAACTCTTCTCGTTTGCGCATGAACGTTATATTACTGACAGTATTCCAGAAGATCTTAGCTTTGATCATGGATTTGAGTGTTGTGGTGGTGATGGATGCGGTCCTGCTATCAATGACTTGATTCGTTACATCAAACCCCAAGGTACCATTTTGATGATGGGTGTTAGTGAGTATAAGGTTAATATCAACACTCGTGATTCATTGGAAAAAGGCCTGTTATTAGTTGGATCTTCTCGTTCTGGAAGAGTTGACTTTGAAAATGCTATCCAAATGATGGAAATTAAAAAATTTGCCAATCGTTTAAAGAATATCATTTATCTAGAAGAGCCAGTCAGAGGAATTAAAGATATTCATCGAGTTTTTGCAACGGACCTTAATACTGCTTTCAAGACAGTATTTAAGTGGGAAGTCTAATGGGGGAAAGATTATGAAGGAAATCGTTAAAGAGAAGATTGCCTCTTTATTATCAGGTGATGAAGAAATTCAGAGAGTTGAACAGTTGGGTGGAATGACCAATCAAAACTACTTGGTTCAAACATCCTCAAATCGATATATCGTTAAGTTTTTCGGTAAGGGTACAGAAAAATTAATCGATCGCCAGAATGAAAAGTACAATCTTGAGTTGTTGAAAGATTTAAAATTAGATGTAGAAAATTATCTTTTTGATATCGAAGAAGGTATCAAGGTTAATCAGTACATCGAAAATGCTGAGACACTTAATTTTAATTCTATAAAAACTAAATTTGAGAAAATTGCTCCCATTCTACAAACGATTCATGCTTCTGGAAAAAAATTAAAAGGAGAATTTGCTCCTTTTGATGAGATCAAAAAATATGAATCTTTGATTCAAGGAGAGATTTACTATCCAAACTATGAAGCTGTAAGAAAATCAGTATTTTCTCTGAAAGAAGAGCTTGAACAAATCGGAATTGAGAAGAAATCATGTCATATTGATTTGGTTCCTGAAAATTTTATTGAAGCACCAGATGGGCATCTTTATCTAATTGATTGGGAATATTCTTCCATGAATGATCCTATGTGGGATCTTGCGGCTCTCTTTTTAGAGTCTGAATTTACTACAGACGAAGAAGATTCCTTTTTGTCATATTATGAAAGCGAACAGACACCAGTTTCTCGTGAAAAAATTCGTATCTACAAAATCTTGCAAGACATTATTTGGAGCCTATGGACCATTTACAAAGAGGAAAATGGTGCAGATTTTGGAGATTATGGAATCACTCGTTATAATAGAGCTGTAAAAGAATTGCAGTCTCAGGGAGGTATTGATGAAAACTAAAAACGGAGTTTCCTTTGGACTTATCTCAGGGATTTTTTGGGGATTAGGGCTAACCATTAGTGCTTATATCTTCTCTATATTTACTGACTTGTCACCTTTTGTAGTAGCAGCAGCGCACGACTTTCTTAGTATTTTTATCTTGCTAGGATATCTTTTAGTTAAAGAAGGTAAGGTACGTTTTTCAATCTTCTTGAACATTCGAAATGTCAGTGTTATTATCGGAGCACTATTGGCTGGACCAATTGGCATGCAGGCCAATCTTTATGCAGTCAAGTATATCGGTAGTTCTTTAGCATCCTCAGTTTCAGCTATTTATCCTGCAGTATCTGTCATTCTCGCTTTCTTTTTCTTAAAGCATAAGGTTTCGAAGAATACGGTATTTGGAATTTTATTAATCATTGCAGGAATTATTGCTCAGACTTACAAGGTTGAACAAGTTAATTCCTTCTATATCGGAATACTCTGTGCCTTGATTTGTGCGCTTGCTTGGGGAAGTGAAAGTGTTCTCAGCTCATTTGCTATGGAAAGTGAACTCAGTGAACTAGAAGCCCTTTTGATTCGACAAGTAACATCTTTCTTGTCCTACCTAGTCATTGTTCTCTTCTCGCATCACTCGTTTGCAGAAGTGGCAAATGGACAATTATTTGGTCTATTAATTGTCTTTGCGGCATTTAATATGATTTCTTACCTTGCCTACTACATTGCTATCAATCGATTGCAGCCAGCAAAAGCTACTGGATTAAATGTGAGTTATGTAGTATGGACTGTTTTATTTGCAGCAATTTTCTTGGGTTCGCCCCTTAATTTACTGACCATCATTACTTCACTTATTGTAATGGCTGGTGTTTATATTATTATTAAAGAATAAAGGAGAAAACGCGTGAAAGCGATTATTCTAGCAGCGGGATTGGGAACTCGTTTGAGACCCATGACAGAAAATACTCCCAAAGCCTTGGTACAAGTCAATCAAAAACCTTTGGTTGAATATCAAATTGAATTTTTGAAAGAACGTGGAATTGATGACATTATCATCGTTGTAGGTTATTTAAAAGAACAATTCGACTATCTTAAAGAAAAGTACGGTGTGCGTTTAGTCTTCAACGATAAGTATGCTGATTACAATAACTTTTACTCGCTTTACTTGGTAAAAGAAGAATTGGCTAACAGCTACGTTATCGATGCGGATAACTATCTTTTCAAGAATATGTTCCGAAATGATATTGAACGTTCAACTTACTTTAGTGTTTATCGCGAAGACTGTGATAATGAGTGGTTCCTAGTTTATGGAGATGATTACAAAGTTCAAGATATCATTGTAGATAGCAAATGGACGCATCTTGAGTGGTGTGTCATTCTGGGATGCTCCAACAGCTGAGAAGATTGTTGGGTTTATCGATGATGCTTATGCAAGTGGTGAATTTGTTGACCTCTACTGGGATAACATGGTTAAAGATAATATCAAAGAACTAGATGTTTACGTAGAGGAGTTAGAAGAAAATTCTATCTACGAAATTGACAGTGTTAAAGATTATCAAAAACTAGAAAAAATTCTTTCTTCACAAAAATAAGCAACTTTTATGAACTGATACCTTACCTATTTTTACTTGACTTTTTATGTTTGATACAGTATACTAGTGAAAATTTAACCTTTAAGGGAAGTCCAGAGAGACTCACAAGGTGTCAGAGAAAAGAAACTACGATTGAAGCAAGTAAAGCAAGTGCTTATTTGCTACTTTTGTGTAAACATCTTACCTGAAACCTTGCAATTGCAAGGTTTTTCTTTATCTGATCCCCTTAAAATTTAAGGAGGAAAGGTTATGAATCCAAATTGTAAGAAGCGCATGGGAGCTATTCGCTTGGAAGTGATGAGAGTAGTTTCCCAGGAGGAAATCGCGCCAGCAATCTTTGAACTAGTTCTCGAAGGAGAAATGGTTGAAGCTATGAAAGCGGGACAATTTCTTCATTTGCGTGTACCTGATGATGCTCATCTCTTGCGTCGTCCGATTTCAATCTCATCTATAGATAAGCCTAATAATCAATGCCACCTCATTTATCGAGTTGAGGGTTCTGGTACAGCAATCTTTTCAAGATTAAAAGCTGACGATTTTTTAGATGTCATGGGCCCTCAAGGAAATGGATTTGATTTGTCTGATTTGAATGGTCGTTCTCAAGTTCTCCTAGTCGGTGGAGGAATCGGAGTTCCGCCTTTACTTGAAGTTGCTAAACAACTACATAAGAGTGGTGTGGAAATTACAACTGTTCTAGGATTTGCTACTAAAGATGCTGTCATTTTAGAAGATGAATTAGCCCAATATAGTCAAGTCTTTGTGACTACTGATGATGGCTCATATGGTATTGAGGGAAATGTTTCAGTAGTAATTAAGGAATTAGACACTGAATTTGACGCCATATACTCATGTGGGGCACCTGGTATGATGAAATACATCAATCAAACCTTTAACGACCATCCCAGAGCTTATCTATCATTAGAATCACGTATGGCCTGTGGTATGGGAGCTTGCTATGCTTGTGTCCTAAAAGTTCCAGATAATGAAACAGTCAGTCAACGTGTCTGTGAAGATGGACCTGTATTTAAAACAGGGACAGTTGTTTTATAAGGAGAGTGTCATGACTACAAATAGATTACAAGTCTCTCTACCAGGCTTAGAGTTAAAGAATCCTATCATTCCTGCTTCAGGCTGTTTTGGTTTCGGACAAGAGTATGCCAAATACTATGATTTGAACCTTTTAGGTTCTATCATGATTAAAGCTACAACCCTTGAACCACGTTTTGGTAATCCAACTCCACGAGTGGCAGAAACACCTGCTGGTATGCTGAATGCCATTGGTCTACAAAATCCAGGACTAGATGCCGTTCTCTCTGAAAAATTACCTTGGCTAGAAAAAGAGTATCCAAATCTTCCAATCATTGCCAATGTTGCTGGATTTTCAAAGCAAGAATACGCAGCAGTTTCTAGTGGTATTTCCAAGGCACCTAACGTGAAAGCCATTGAGCTCAATATTTCTTGTCCAAACGTCGATCATGGGAATCACGGACTTTTGATTGGGCAAGACCCAGATTTAGCTTATGATGTGGTAGAAGCAGCCGTAGGGGCGTCAGATGTGCCAGTTTACGTTAAATTGACACCAAGTGTGACCGATATAACTTCCGTTGCAAAAGCTGCAGAAGACGCAGGAGCTAGTGGGCTAACCATGATTAATACTCTTGTTGGTATGCGCTTTGATCTCAAAACTAGAAAACCAATCATTGCAAATGGGACAGGAGGAATGTCTGGACCTGCAGTATTTCCGGTAGCTCTCAAATTGATTCGTCAAGTAGCTCAAACAACTAAGCTTCCAATTATCGGTATGGGGGGGAGTTGATTCGGCTGAGGCAGCGCTAGAAATGTATTTGGCGGGAGCATCAGCAATTGGAGTCGGTACAGCAAACTTTACCAATCCATATGCTTGCCTTGATATCATTGACAATCTTCCTAGGGTCATGGACAAATATGGTATTGTAAATCTAGAGCAATTAAGAAGTGAGGTTAAAAGTCAATTTTAGTTTTTTAAATGAAGTTTTACATCCTTATTATTTTGAAAGCCTGTGTCTTTTTGGTATAATATGACTATGATTGTAACAGTACCGATTAAAACAGAAAAAGATATCGCAACACCAGGTCCAACAGTCCTAGTTTTAGGATACTTTGATGGGGTGCACGTGGGTCACCAAAAGCTCTTCGATATTGCGGGCGAAATAGCCTCAAAAAAACATTTGAGTGTTGCCGTAGTTACCTTTAATGAATCACCTAAACTGACATTACACCAATATAATCCAGAACAATTATTACATATTCTAAATGCTGAAGAACGTGAACGTAAATTAAAACGAGCGGGTGTTGAAGCCTTGTATTTGATGGATTTACAAGTCGTGTTGCAAATATGACTGCTCAAGAATTTGTAAATACTTTTGTAAAGGAAGTTAAAGCAGATACGATAGTAGTTGGATTTGACTATAGTTTGGGATCTGATCGTAAATCAGCTGAAGATCTTAAAGAAATTTTCGATGGGGAAGTAGTTATAGTTCCACCAGTAGAAGATGAAAAAGGGAAAATCAGTTCTACACGAGTTCGACAATGTATTGTTGATGGGAATGTGAAGGAAGCTGCTCAGCTTCTTGGAGCTCCATTGCCCTCTAAAGGAGTTGTAGTGCATGGGAATGCGCGTGGTCGAACTATTGGTTATCCAACAGCTAATTTAGTACTTTTAGATAGAACATATATGCCGGCGGATGGAGTTTATACTGTAGATATTGAAATTCAAAGAAAAATCTATCGAGGAATGGCTAGTGTTGGTAAAAATGTAACTTTTGATGGTGTTGAAGAGAGGTTTGAAGTTCATATCTTTGATTTCTCAGATGACATATATGGTGAAAGAGTTACTGTTTATTGGCTTGATCGTATTCGAGACATGGTGAAATTCAACAGCGTAGATCAGTTAGTTGACCAACTTGAAAGTGATGAGAAAATAGCTAGAAAATAAAGATTTTAGAAGTTTGGGATTTATCTCAAACTTTTTTAATTAGAGAGATAGAATTTGAAAGTAGACAGAGGGTTATAGTTATAGTAATTTTAAGGTAAAAGTTGAAAAAATACTTTTATTTAGATATAAGTTTAATATCAAACTAAAGGAGGCAATTATGTTTAAGAAAAAAGAAATAAAGGCTTTGTTTCTGGACTTGTCCTTTCGGTCATTCTTCTTGCAGTTGGAGGTCTGATGGGGTTCCTTTGGAATTTACAATAAAACCCAACAACTGCCTTTGCTAGTAACAGTGAATCCGGTAAACAAGTTAAAATGACTGTTTATGACATTTATCCAGAAATCATTGGAGACGTTGATGGAAAAAATGTTATTTATCTTGTCTAATATAGTCAAGAGGGTGATGGTAAATACGCAGTTATTGAAGCAAAAGAAAATGATGCTGAGGTTAAGAAGTAAATCGAGCAGGCAACTGCCGAAACTTTAGCTGATAATCCAGGGACTTTGTTGGGAACACAATTAGAACCACTAAGTACAAATGTGAATACATCACGTAATAACAGAATAGTAGACTTATCAGGTTTCTTGAAATCAGTTTTAGAACCTACGTCTATAGTTTATCAAAACATGAACACGAATGTTTACCTGAGCTTGACTGAATATTCACGTAATGGTTGGTATTATATCATTGGAGCAGCAATTTTTGGAGGTATGGGTCTATTTACAGCTATTACAGCCTTTATTCTTCGTAAAAAATCAATTGCTTCTTACAATGAGTTATATCAAACTTATCCAGAGCTTCAAGGTAATTTAGAAGGAATTGCTGACCAAGCTGATTATTATAATCAAGATCTAAAAGTAATCTTATATAAAAACCACTTGATTACATACTTTAAAGGGACTCAAACTGTTGACTTAAGAGAAGTTGAGCAGATTTACCTTATTGAAAATAGTTACCATCGCTATGGTTTTACAAATAAAGTCTATCAACTGTGCTACATTTGTAAGGACAGTACTAAGAAGTATAACATGACTATTCGAACTACTAGAACAGTTCAAGGACAATTGGAAGAATTTTGGGAGTTACTAATGGAAGAATTCCCAGATATTCATCTAGGAGTTTAGTATTAGAGCACCGAAAATCGGTGCTTTTTTATTTATAAAAAATCTTATAAAATCGAGTCTATCACTTGACATCTTAAATTTTTAGGAGTAGAATGTTTACTAGTTAATTAAATGGTTAAATACTAGTTAAGGAGTTCTAGTGAAAAAGAAAATACTATTATGTACGCTATCTGCTCTATTTGCTCTGTTTCTAGGTGCTTGTAGTAAAGATAAGCAAAATGATGTCAAAGAATCTAAAGGAATGAAAATTGTTACCAGTTTTTATCCAGTTTATTCTATGGTAAGAGCTGTTTCGGGCGAACTCAATGATGTAAGAATGATTCAGTCAAGTTCAGGCATTCATTCTTATGAGCCGTCAGCAAATGATATTGCAGCTATCTATGATGCAGATGTATTTGTTTATCATTCTCATACCTTAGAGTCTTGGGCAGGTAGTCTAGATCCAAGTCTACAAAAGTCCAAGGTTAAGGTCCTAGAAGCATCTGAAGGAATGACTTTGGAAAGAGTATCTGGGTTAGAAGATATTGAAGTAGGAGAAGGTGTCGATGAGAAAAGTCTTTACGATCCCCATACTTGGTTAGACCCTGAAAAGGTAGCTGAGGAAGCACAAATTATTGCTGATCAGTTATCAGAAATAGATGGTGAAAATAAAGAAACATATCAGTCAAATGCAAAGAAATTTATTGATCAATCTCATGAGTTAACGAAAAAGTATAAACCTATCTTTGATAAAGTGGGGCAAAAAACCTTTGTAACACAACACACTGCTTTTTCTTATTTAGCAAAGAGATTTGACTTGAATCAACTTGGTATTGCTGGTATTTCTCCTGATCAAGAACCAAGCCCAAGACAACTGGCTGAAATTCAAGAATTTGTTAAGACCTATAAAGTTAAAACTATTTTTACAGAGAGCAATGCTTCTTCTAAAGTAGCTGAAACGCTTATCAAGTCAACAGGTGTGAATCTTAAAACTCTCAATCCTTTAGAGGCAGACCCACAAATGATAAGTCTTATTTAGATAATTTAGAAGAGGATATTGCAATACTAGCAGAAGAATTGAAATGAGGAAATTATGAATAAAACAAAGAAATATTTAGCTGGATCAGCAGTAGTTATTGCGCTTAGTGTTTGTGCTTATGTTTTAAATCAGCACCAAGAAGCAGAGAAGAAGGAAGATAATCGTGTATCTTATGTTGATGGGAAAAACAATGAGTCTAAAAAGAACGAAAATTTGACTCCTGATCAAGTTAGCAAAAAGGAAGGCATTGAGGCCGAACAAATTGTTGTGAAAATTACTGATCAGGGATATGTGACTTCTCACGGAGACCATTTCCATTACTATAATGGTAAAGTTCCTTTCGATGCGATTTTTAGTGAAGAACTAGTCATAAAAGATCCAAGTTATCAATTGCGTGATGAACACATCGTTAACGAAATTAAAGGTGGTTACATCATCAAAGTTGATGGAAAATATTATGTCTACCTAAAAAATGCTAGTCAAGCTGAAAATATTCGTACCAAAGAACAAATTGAAAAACAAAAACAAGGGCATACATCTGACCAAAAAAATGATTCTAAGGAAGTTGTGGCAGCTAGAGCTCAAGGACGTTATACAACTGATGACGGTTATGTTTTTAACGCTTCTGATATCATTAAAGATACAGGAGATGCTTATATCGTTCCCCACGGAGGACACTTCCATTATATTCCTAAGAGTGATCTGTCAGCGGGTGAATTAGCTGCCGCAAAGGCTTATTTATCTGGCAATAGTTCAGCTCTCAGTCAACCCTTGTCACTGACACCGAATAATGGTGTTTCTGCAGCAGATGATGGTTATGTCTTTAACCCTAATGATATTGTCAGAGATACTGGCGATGCTTATATCGTACGACATGGGGACCACTATCACTATATCCCTAAATCATCTCTTAACAATCATCAAGCACAATCTAACACTCCAAGCTTAGAAAGTCCTTCTAATTCTACACCAAATAATCCGTTACCACATGTTCATCATGAAGAAGAGGAACACGATCATGGTTTTGATGCAAATAGAATTATAAGTGAAGATTCAGAAGGTTTTGTCATGAGTCATGGAGATCACAACCACTATTTCTTTAAAAAAGATTTATCCCCTGATCAAATCAAGGCCGCTCAAGATCGCTTGTACGGAAATAAACATTCAGAAACTAGCCCAGATAACCACAGTAGTAAACCAGAAGAACACCATCATGATAACCATGGAAACCATCACGAGGAAGAGCACGATCATGGATTTGCAGCAGATCGTGTAATAAGTGAAGACGAGTTAGGTTTTGTTGTTACCCATGGTGATCACAATCATTACTTCTTTAAAAAAGATTTATCCCCTGATCAAATTAAGGCCGCACAAGATCACTTGTACGGAAATAAACATTCAGGAACTAGCCCAGATAACCATAGTAATCAAAAACCAGAAGAACACCATCATGATAACCATGGAAACCATCATAAGGAAGAACACGATCATGGCTTTGCAGCAGATCGAGTGATAAGTGAAGATGATAAAGGATTTGTCGTTTCTCATGGAGATCACAACCACTATTTCTTTAAAAAAGATTTAACAAAAGATCAGATTAAAGCTGCTCAAGAACATTTAAACAGTCATAAAACTGAGTCTGTTAAACCTCTTGCAAAAGATGTAGAAGCATTTTCTAGAGAGGCTAGTGACAAAGAAAAATGGAGTATATTGCTAAGACCTACGGTGTACCGCTAGAAGCCATTCGTATCTCAAATGGATTCTTTGTATTTGGAAATCCTGATCAAGACTATGACCCAACACACATTCATCCTTATGCAATCCGTAAGGAACACGTCCGTATTCCTCTAGTAACTGGCGACCCAGAACTTGATTTCCTAAACGAGCTTTATACAACAGCTATTCGTGACGGTGTTTCACCATATAGTTTGCAGGTTGAAAATGGAAGTTTCGTCATTCCTCACGGAGATCATAACCATTATATTAAAGTTCAAACAAAAGGTTACGAGGTCGCTCTTAAGAATAAGATTCCAGCGCTACAATCGTCTTATCAACCAGGCACATTTGATGAAAATACTGTAGAGCATAAGGTTGAACAGCTTTTGGCAGAGAGTCGAGAACTCTATAAAGACAAGCCAAGCGTACAGAGACAGATTGAACTTGCTTTGGGGCAATTTTCTGAGAATATGAAGAAGCTATCAACCAACTCTACTGCAGGTTATTTGGCAGCTCTTGATCAATTTGACAAACAGTATATTCATATTGATTCAACTGTGAAGCCTACTGAAGCTAGTCCATTAGATAAAAAATACCAAGCTCTGGTGGATAAGATTAATACCTTAAATACGGATGCTTATGGACTTCCTAAGAAGGATCTCTTGGTACAATTACAGGAAAGTAAACTAGCTCAAGATGAAGCAGGATTAGATGCTATAGATGCTAAATTACAAGCTTTACAAGACTTTAATGATCGTACAGGTGTCACAACAGTCGAGTACATTAAATATTTCTATCAACATCTATCTGATGGTAGATTAAACGATAAGCTTCGTAATAAAGTTGCTAACTTAACGTGGACTCTTTATCAGTCACAATCATTCCTAAAGGCAACAGATTTAAATAAACTCTTCCCAGAAATCTATCAAACTAAATTTGAAGTAGAAGAAGCTCTTAAAAATGAGCCCGCTGTAAGCAAGTCTTCAGAAACTATCCTAGATACCGAAAAAGTTGATGGTCAGAGTGCAAAAACTGCAGTTTATGAGTTTTTGAGAGGCTTATTTGATGATATTCAACCTGAGAAACAAAGTAATCATGTCTTAAAGGGACAAGTAGAAGAGTTATTAACCAAAGCTGAAGAATTGATTAGTAAAGTTAAGGAAGACGGTGTAAAAGCTTCTCTTGCTGATGAACTTAAGAATCTTAAGGTTGCTATTGATAAAGATAATGCTGACCTTGATGAATTAAACACGCAAGTTCAAGATCTTCTAAAACGTATTACACAGACTATTCAGAAAGAAAGTCAGGAAGAGGCTCAAGATCCACAACTTTTGGCTCTCTATCAACAGCTTTATAACGGCGTCATTGCCCTCCATAGCTATTTGGAGATGAATAATGGTTCAGATGCTGACTTTGAAAAAGTAGATGCTCTGTTTGATAAACTAGCAGCAGCAAGTAAGGATAAGCAGGCTCTTCTGGCAGTTGCTCAAGAAATTCTCCTTTTAAATCAGGAGCTTAAATCAAAAACAGTCCAAGCTGAAACAAATCAAGCAAGTACAAGTCACGTAGCATCAAGTCAAGATAACTCTGAAAAACATGTTGAGGCAAGCTCAGAGCCGACAAGCAGTGAAACAAATACAGAAACGACTACTGAACAAAATCCTGAATCAACAGAAAAAGTCGCAGACTAAAAAAAAGACGAAGTAGCTTAGCTACCTCGTCTTTTTTTTTAGTCTTTATAAGCTACAATTCCAATAATAGTATCAACTGCACGCTCCATGGTTTGAAGACTAACATATTCAAAACGACCATGCATGTTTTCACCACCAGCAAAGATATTTGGCGTTGGAATTCCCATAAGGAAATCTTTGATCCATCAGTTCCACCACGAATTGGTTCAATAATAGGTGTGATACCAAGGTCTTCCATAACTGCTTTGGCAATGGTTACTGGTGTCATATCCTTTTCAATGACTTCTTTCATGTTGTAGTACTGGTCTGTCAATGTTAAAGTAACACGATTGCTACCAAGTTCTTGGTTCATTTTATCAGTAATTGCTTGCATAGCGTGTTTACGAGCTTCAAAGTTTTCTTTTTCAAAGTCACGAATGATATAGCTTGCACGCGCTTCCTCAACAGTTCCAGTGACATCCATGAGATGGTAGAAACCTTGGTAACCCTCAGTCAACTCAGGACGGTCGGTTGCAGGAAGTTGGTTGTGGAAGTCAATTGCCAATTGAAGAGCGTTAACCATTTGTCCTTTAGCAGTACCTGGGTGTACATTACGACCTTGGAAGTGAAGTTCAGCACCGGCAGCAGAGAAGGTTTCATATTGCAATTCTCCAAGAGGTCCACCGTCAACTGTATAAGCAAAGTCAACATTGAAGTCCTCTGCATCAAATTTGTTGGCACCAACGCCGATTTCTTCATCAGGACCAAAGCCGACACGAATTTCACAGTGTTTAATTTCAGGATGAGCGTTCAAGTATTCGATAGCGGTCATGATTTCGGCGATACCAGATTTGTCATCAGCACCGAGAAGTGTAGTCCCATCTGTAGTAATTAAAGTTTGGCCAGGATATTTCTCTAAACTCTTAAAATCAGCAGGATCTAATTTGAAACCAGAATTACCTAGATTGATAAGACCGCCGTCATAGTTTTCAATAACTTGCGGATTAACGCCTTCAGCATTAAAATCAGCCGTATCCATGTGGGAGATAAAGCCAATCTTACGAGTCAAACTAGGGTCGTTAGCTGGTAGAGTACCGATAGCAAAACCGTTTGGTAGATAGTAGACATTTTGTAAACCGACACGGTTCATCTCAGGGATTAGAACATTAGTCGCAAAGTCAACTTGACTTTGAGTACTAGGTGTTGTCGTTGAGTGTTCGTCAGAACGTGTATTGACTTTGACATAGGTCAAGAAGCGTTCTAGTAATGTTGGATATTTCATCATAACTCCTTTTTATAATTTTTTATTTACCTAAACAGAATTGGCTAAACAATTGAGTAATAAGCTCATCAGGCGCTGCATCTCCGGTGATTTCTCCGAGAATTTCCCAAGTGCGGATCAAATCAACCTGAAGTAGATCGACTGGCATGCCCAATTCAAGGCCTTCGTTTACAGCTTGTAAGCTTTCAACAGCTTTCTCAATCAGAGAAATATGACGGGCATTGGATAGGTAGGTTGCATCCTGTTCGACCAAGCCAGCATTTTCAAAGAAGAGATTATTGATGCGCTCTTCAATCTTATCGATGTTTTGATTTTTAAGAACTGAAATGCGGATGATATCTTCTGGAAGTTCCTCTGTTTCAATAGCTTCTGGTAGGTCAGTTTTGTTGAGAAGAATGATTCGATTAGTATCTTGACTAATTTCAAGAAGTTGTCGGTCTTGAATAGTTAGTGGTTCGCTAGCGTTTAGGACTAGTAGAACTAAGTCAGCTTCATTGAGGGCTTTTTTGGAGCGTTCAACCCCGATCTGTTCCACGACATCATCTGTTTCACGAATACCTGCAGTATCAATCAACTTCAGTGGAACACCGTTAATATTAACGTATTCCTCGATGACGTCACGAGTAGTCCCTGCAATATCTGTTACAATGGCCTTATCTTCACGCAGGAGGTTGTTGAGGAGACTCGATTTCCCAACGTTGGGACGACCAATGATAGCCGTTGAAATTCCTTCACGGAGAATTTTACCACGACGGGCTGTCTTTAGAAGATTGGTCAATAGTTGTTCAAACTCCATAGTCTTTTCACGGACAACAGCAGTAGTAGCTTCTTCCACATCGTCGTATTCAGGATAGTCGATATTCACTTCGACTTGTGCAAGTGTATTGAGTATCTCCTGGCGAGTATTGTTAATAAGATCAGACAAGGATCCGTCTAGTTGCTTGACCGCAATATTCATGGCTTTGTCTGTCTTGCACGGATAATATCCATCACGGCTTCGGCCTGTGTTAAGTCCACACGACCGTTGAGGAAGGCACGCTTGGTAAATTCACCAGGCTCTGCCATGCGAGCACCTTCACGGATAGCAAGTTGCAGGATTTCATTAGTTACTGCAATTCCACCATGGGTGTTAATCTCGATAATATCTTCACGAGTGAAAGTCTTTGGAGACTTCATAGCTCCAACCATGACCTCATCCATGACCTTGCCTGTCTGAGGGTCAACGATGTGGCCGTAATTAAGGGTGTGGCTTGCAACCTTGCTTAAGTCTTTGCCTTTAAAAATCTTTTGTGCAATAGTAAAACTATCTGTTCCGCTCAAGCGGACAATACCAATAGCCCCTTCACCAAGCGGTGTCGAAATTGCTGCGATGGTATCAAATTCACGTGTAATCATGTTAATTCCTTTTTAAAAATTGAAGCCTTTTATTTACTAATATCTCTTAAAATTGTAACAAAATAAAGTTATTTATTCAACGAATGCTACTTATAAAGAAAAGCCTAAGCATATCGCTTAAGCTTTACTTAGTGCGTATTTCCCCTTGGGGGAAGTAAGTTCCTTCAGGCATATCGTTGATGATGACATGAACAGCAGATTGTGGTGCACCAGTGTTACGAACCACGGCTTCCGTTACTTCCTTAGCTAAGGCTTTCTTTTGCTCTAGCGTGCGTCCTTCAAATAAATCGATGCGTACAAATGGCATAATAGTTCCCTCCACTCACTAAATGATTTCTTTTATTTTACCACATTTTGCCATTTAAAGCTTTGAGAAAATATGGTATACTAGAATGTAGCAAAAATTTAGAAATGGACGTGAAATAGAAGCATGGCACAGTTGTATTATCGTTATGGGACTATGAATTCAGGAAAGACTATTGAGATTCTTAAAGTAGCCTATAACTATGAGGAGCAAGGCAAAAGTGTTGTCATCATGACTTCAGCTCTGGATACACGTGATGGTGTTGGCTATGTTTCAAGTCGGATTGGGATGAAAAGACCAGCAGTTGCTATCGATGATACTACGGATATTTTTGGATTTATTCGAGACTTACCTGAAAAGCCCTACTGTGTTCTTGTCGATGAAGCACAATTTTTAAAGCGTCACCATGTTTATGACCTAGCGCGTGTTGTCGATGAGTTAGACATACCTGTTATGGCATTTGGTTTAAAGAACGACTTTCGTAATGAACTTTTTGAGGGATCTAGACATCTATTGTTACTAGCAGACAAGATTGATGAGATTAAAACCATCTGTCAGTATTGTAAGAAAAAGGCGACCATGGTACTTCGTACGCTAGATGGAAAGCCTACTTATGAAGGAGAACAAATCCAAATAGGCGGTAATGAAACCTATATCTCGGTATGTCGTAAACATTATTTTGCCCCACTGATAACATCTAAAAAGGAACAAGACTATGACAATTGAACTAAGAGATGTTACAATGAAAAATTATTTTGATGTTCTGAATTTGGATGTTAAGGAATATCAAAAACAATTTATTGCTACCAACGCAATTAGTTTAGCTGAAGCATATGTCTACACAAAAAATGGAGATTTTGTAGCTCCATTGGCAGTTTACGATAATGATGCAATCATAGGTTTTGTGATGTTAGCTTATGATAAAAAAATCGGAATTAGTAATGGAAATTATTTACTATTTCGTTTCATGATTGATAAGCATTTTCAAGATCAAGGTTATTTTAAACCAATTATGGATAAGGTGCTAGACTATGTTCGGACAGCGCCAGCAGGTTTATCCAATAAACTTTGGTTGTCTTATGAATCAGAAAATGAACATGCAAGATATTGTTACCTCAGTTATGGATTTAAAGAAACTGGGGAAATATTTGAGAACGAAGTAGTAGCCATATACGATTTAACAATTGAGAAATAAGGAGAAAGAATGAACATCTATGATCAACTACAAGCTGTAGAAGACCGTTATGAAGAATTGGGAGAATTGCTGAGTGACCCAGATGTGGTCTCTGACACCAAGCGTTTCATGGAGCTTTCAAAAGAAGAAGCTTCAACTCGTGACACAGTAACAGCCTACCGTGAATACAAACAAGTCCTTCAAAACATCGTTGATGCTGAAGAAATGATTAAAGAGTCTGGCGGAGATACTGACTTGGAAGAAATGGCCAAGCAAGAATTAAAAGACGCTAAGGCTGAAAAAGAAGAGTACGAAGAAAAACTAAAAATTTTGCTGCTTCCTAAAGATCCAAACGATGATAAGAACATCATCCTTGAAATTCGTGGAGCGGCAGGTGGTGATGAAGCAGCCCTCTTTGCTGGCGATTTGTTAACTATGTACCAAAAATATGCTGAAGCCCAAGGCTGGCGCTTTGAAGTTATGGAAGCTTCAATGAACGGTGTTGGTGGTTTCAAAGAAGTTGTTGCCATGGTTTCTGGTCAGTCAGTTTACTCTAAACTTAAGTATGAGTCTGGAGCCCACCGTGTGCAACGTGTTCCAGTGACAGAAAGCCAGGGTCGTGTTCATACATCTACAGCTACCGTCCTTGTCATGCCTGAAATCGAAGAAGTTGAATACGATATTGATCCAAAAGACCTTCGTGTGGATATCTATCACGCATCAGGTGCTGGTGGACAAAACGTTAACAAGGTTGCGACTGCTGTTCGTATCGTTCACTTGCCAACTAATATCAAGGTTGAGATGCAGGAAGAACGTACCCAGCAGAAAAACCGTGAGAAGGCTATGAAGATCATTCGTGCGCGTGTTGCTGACCACTTTGCACAGATTGCCCAAGACGAGCAGGACGCAGAGCGTAAGTCTACTATTGGTACTGGTGACCGTTCAGAACGTATTCGTACTTATAACTTCCCGCAAAACCGTGTGACAGACCACCGTATCGGCTTAACCCTTCAAAAACTTGATACTATCTTGTCTGGTAAACTAGATGAAGTTGTGGATGCCTTGGTTCTCTACGATCAAACGCAAAAATTAGAAGAATTAAACAAATAATGAAATTAGCTCAAATATTTAAAGATTTTGAGGAAAAGTTAATAGCACAAGGAGAGGAAGCAGAAAGCCTCTCCTTTGTCTATCGTAGCCTTAAAAATCTATCTTTTACAGACTTTATATTTGCTCTTCAGCAAGAGGTCACTGATGAAAATTACAAATTTGTAGAGGACATTTTCATCAAGCTAGCTAGCCATATACCTGCCCAATACATTATCGGTCATGCTGAATTTTTTGGGATGCAGTTAAAGGTGGATGAACGGGTATTAATCCCCCGTCCAGAGACTGAAGAGTTGGTGGAGCTTATCCTAGCTGAGAACCCAAAGAAAAATCTCAAGGTACTGGATATTGGGACAGGAAGCGGAGCTATAGCCCTTGCTCTAGCTAAAAGTAGACCTGATTGGACAATTACAGCTGCTGATATTTCACAAGATGCCTTAGATATAGCAGAGGAAAATGCTAAAGAGAATTCTGGAGATTTAATTTTTATAAAATCTGATTGTTTCTCCGAAATCTCATCAAAATATGATATAATTGTATCCAATCCACCCTATATTTCTCGTAGTGATGAGTCAGAAGTTGGTTTGAATGTACTACATTCTGAACCGCATCTAGCACTCTTTGCTGACGAGGACGGTCTTGCAATCTACCGCAAAATTGCGGAGGGAGCTAAAGACTATTTAACTGATGGTGGTAAGATTTATCTTGAAATTGGCTACAAACAAGGTCAGAGTGTTCCATCTCTTTTTAAGGAAAATCTTCCTGAGAAAAGAGTTCGAACTCTGAAAGACCAATTTGGCCAAGATAGGATGGTTGTCATTGATGATAGATAGAATAAAGCATGAGTTGAAAAATGGTGGTGCAGTAGTCTTACCGACAGAGACAGTTTATGGTCTTTTTGCGAAAGCATTAGATGAGAAGGCTGTTGATCATGTCTATCAGCTCAAAGGTCGTCCTAGAGATAAGGCACTCAATCTAAATGTTGCCTCTCTAGAAGATATCTTGTACTTTTCTAAACACCGACCATCTTATCTAAAGAAACTTGTAGCAACATTTTTACCAGGGCCTCTGACCATTATCTTAGAAGCTAATGACAAAGTACCCTACTGGGTTAACTCAGGTTTACCCACAGTTGGATTCCGAATGCCAAGCCATCCTGTAACTCTGGATTTGATTCGTGAGTTTGGTCCCCTAATCGGCCCATCTGCAAATATCTCAGGATGTAAGAGCGGAGTGAACTTTAAGAAAATTATAGAAGACTTTGACCGAGAGGTCTTGGGACTAGAAGATGATGGTTTTTTAACAGGTCAAGATTCTACTATTCTAGATTTAACTGGTAAGAAGGTAAAAATTTTACGGCAAGGTTCCATCACTCAAGAAGACATTCTTGCCAAGATTCCCGAAATCTCTTTTGAGGAGGTATAAGATGCTACGTGATTTAAAAGCAGTAGATGTTGAAGCGATTTGTGTCATTAACAAAGAAGCTTTAGGTTATACTTTTAGTCCAGAGGAAACAGCTAGTCAACTAGCCAAAATGTCTCAAGACTCCCATCACTTCCTACTTGGTTATGAGGATGATACTAGTCATGAATTGGTTGGTTATATTCACGCTGAGTTTATGAGTCTCTATATTCTAAAGCAGGATTCAATATCTTAGCCTTAGCAGTTTTACCAGAAACTCAAGGCCAAGGCATTGGTAGAGCTTTACTTAAAGAGTTGGAGAAAGAAACAAAAAGACGAGGTTATGGGTTTATTAGATTAAACTCTGCAGACCATCGTATTGGTGCTCATGCATTTTATGAAAGAGTGGGTTATACTTGTGATAAAGTGCAGAAACGGTTTATTAAATTAATTAAAGGAGAAAACCTATGATTTTTGACAAAGATGATTTTAAAGCTTATGATGCTGATCTTTGGAATGCCATTACCAAAGAAGAGGAACGTCAACAAAACAATATTGAGTTGATTGCTTCCGAAAACGTTGTAACTAAGGCTGTAATGGCAGCACAAGGTTCTATCTTAACCAATAAATATGCTGAAGGATATCCAGAACGTCGTTATTACGGTGGTACGGATGTAGTAGATGTTATCGAAACTTTAGCTATTGAACGTGCAAAAGAAATTTTTGGTGCTAAGTTTGCCAATGTACAACCCCACTCAGGAAGTCAAGCTAACTGTGCAGCCTATATGGCTTTGATTGAGCCTGGTGACACTGTCATGGGGATGGATTTGGCAGCAGGTGGGCACTTGACTCACGGAGCTCCTGTTAGCTTCTCAGGTCAAACCTACAACTTCGTTTCATATAGCGTTGATCCTGAGACAGAACTCTTGGACTTCGATGCTATCCTGAAACAAGCCCAAGAAGTAAAACCAAAACTAATTGTAGCTGGTGCTTCAGCCTACTCTCAAATCATTGATTTCTCAAATTCCGCGAAATCGCTGATGCTGTAGGTGCAAAACTTATGGTAGATATGGCTCATATTGCTGGTTTGGTTGCAGCTGGTCTTCATCCAAGTCCAGTACCATACGCACATATCACAACGACAACGACCCACAAAACACTTCGTGGCCCCACGTGGTGGTTTGATTTTGACTAATGACGAAGATCTTGCTAAAAAAATCAATTCTGCTATTTTCCCTGGTATTCAAGGTGGACCATTAGAGCATGTTATTGCAGCTAAGGCTGTTTCATTCAAAGAAGTATTGGATCCATCCTTCAAAGAATATGCTGCCAATGTTATCAAGAACAGCAAAGCCATGGCGGAGGTATTCTTGCAAGATCCTGATTTCCGCATTATCTCTGGTGGTACTGAAAATCACCTCTTCCTTGTTGATGTGACTAAGGTAGTAGAGAACGGAAAAGTAGCTCAAAACTTGTTGGACGAAGTTAATATTACTCTAAATAAAAACTCAATCCCTTACGAAACACTGTCACCATTTAAGACAAGTGGAATTCGTATCGGAGCAGCCGCAATAACTGCACGTGGGTTTGGTGAAGAAGAAAGCCGTAAAGTTGCTAAACTCATTATCAAAACCCTTAAGAATGCAGAAAATGAAGCTGTCTTAGAAGAAGTCAGAAGCGAAGTCAAAGCATTGACAGACGCATTCCCATTATACGAGGACTAATACTTTTATGGACATTTATATTAAGAAAGCTATTATCCATCAATTCAGCCCTGATGACACGGAGTTGTTTCTTGCGGATAAGTTTCTCAATATCACTCCAAAAATCGAGGAATACTTACGTAAAAAGTCGAACGTGTGTATTCTGATGAAGCTAAGACAGGGATTTTCGAAGAAGAAAATCCCTTCTTCAATCACATTACAGACGATTTACTGGAGACATCGGTGACGCTAGCAAACCTCTGGAAAGAGGAGTTCAGTATTTCTGAAAATCAAAAGACAAACGATTTGGTCTTTGTGCAGTTTTCAAAAGAAGGAGTGGAACACTTTGCCTTCCTGCGAATTGCATTGCGAGAAACCTTAACACACCTAGGTGGTGAGGTTGATAATCCAATCAAACTGACTCAGAATAATCTACCAGGTTTTGGTACTGGAGCTGATGAAGCCCTTGTGGTTAATCTTCAAAACCGTAAATACCACTTGATTGAAAAACGCATCAAGTACAATGGAGCTTTTTTAAACTATTTTTCTGAGAATCTTATTCAAGCTCAACCAAAGATTTCACCTAAGAAATCAATCAAAGAACTTGAAAAAACGGCTTAAAAAATTGCCGAAACCTTTAATGCGGATGATTTTCAATTTCAATCCAAGGTTAAATCAGCAATCTTCAATAATATCGAAGAAAACAATGAACTCTCTCCAGAAAAATTAGCTAATGATCTCTTTGACAACAATCTTACTGCCCGTCTAAGCTTTATTGACAGAGTCAAAGAAGCAGTACCTGAGCCAGTTCAGTTTGATGAGATTGATGCTAGTCGTCAGTTAAAGAGATTTGAAAATCAGAAACTTTCCTTGTCAAACGGGATTGAACTTATTGTTCCAAACAATGTCTATCAAGACGCAGAATTTGTTGAGTTCATCCAAAATGATAATGGGACTTATTCTATCTTAATCAAAAACATCGAGGATATTCAAAATAAATAATGTTTAAACTTATACGAAGAGTGCTGGTACTAGCAGTCTTCCTTTCGCTGGATACAAAGCCTATCTCATTCGTCAGGATGTCAAACAAGTCATGACCTATCAACCGATGGTTCGTGAAATCTTGAATGAAAGAGATACTCCAGCAAACGAAGAGCTTGTGCTCGCCATGATCTATACAGAAACCAAAGGTAAAGAAGGGGACGTGATGCAGTCTAGTGAGTCTGCTACCGGTTCTACTGATACCATTAACGATAACGCAAGTAGTATTCGTCAAGGAGTCCAAACCTTGACAGAAAATCTCTATCTAGCTCAAGAGAAAGGAGTGGATGTCTGGACAGCCATTCAAGCTTATAACTTTGGGCCTGCTTATATTGATTTTATCGCCCAAAATGGTAAAGAAAATACACTTGCACTAGCAAAGCAGTACTCTAGAGATACAGTTGCACCAAGTTTAGGAAATTCAACTGGAAAAACCTATACCTACATTAACCCTATTTCGCTGTTTCAAGGGACAGAACTCTATGTGAATGGCGGAAACTATTATTATTCTAGACAGGTAAGACTCAATCTCTATATCATTAAATTTTTTAGTTTATTTTAAGCACCTAAAATTTCTAGGTGCTTTTATAAGTTTTCTTTAAGAATACTTTAATATGCTAGAGAGGAAAAGGAGGAACGTCTCATGCGAAAGAAATTCTTTCTGACGAGTGCTGCTGTTCTTTTGGCGGTTGCAACACTGCAAAGCGCCCAGGCAGCTACTGATGTTCAAAAGGTCATTGATGAAACTTATGTTCAACCTGAGTATGTCTTGGGTTCTTCATTAACGGAAGATCAAAAGAATCAAACACTTAAAAAACTTGGCTACGATGCCTCTAAAGATACAAAACAGTTGAAAACTATGACACCAGATGTCTACTCAAAGATTATGAATGTAGCAAATGATTCAAGTCTTCAACTTTATTCATCAGCAAAAATTCAAAAATTAGGAGAAAAATCTCCACTTGAGGTCAAGATTGAGACACCTGAAAATATCACTAAAGTAACGCAAGATATGTACCGTAATGCGGCTGTTACCTTGGGGGTGGAGCACGCGCGTATTACCGTTGCGGCACCAATTCCAGTTACTGGTGAAAGTGCCTTAGCAGGTATTTACTATTCCCTTGAGTCTAATGGTGTTCAATTACCTCAAGAAAATAAAAACTTGGCTCAGGAGGAGTTAAAAGCCTTATCGGACATCAATGATGAAAACAAGGACAAATCTGGCTATGATGCCAATAAACTTAACGTAGCCCTTGCTGATATCAAGGCTGCTATTGCTAAGGCTAAAGAGTCTAAGGGTGAACTTACAGAGGATGATGTTCGTAAGATTGTCGAAGATACATTAAAAAATTATAAGCTAGATCAGGTTATAACAGGAAATCAGATCAATGTCATCATCAACTTTGCCTTTAATCTTTCAAAAAGTGATATTTTAAATAACGAAGACTTTACTAAGACGCTAAAAGATCTGAAACAAAGTATCGTTGCTCAAGCAGGTGACAGTTTCAGCAATATCGACCTAAACTTTGACGCCAATAAAGCTATTCAAGACGGTGGAAACATCCTTAGCTCAATTTGGCAAGCTATCCTTGATTTCTTCAAGAGTTTTGGTGCTCAGGTCAATTCATGGTATAATAGATGGTAACAGGATTGTTGCCGTCTTTTTTTGTCGGCTTATAGAAAGTGAAAATTATGTTAAAGAAAAATGATATTGTAGAAGTTGAGATTGTCGATTTAACCCATGAAGGAGCAGGTGTTGCTAAGGTAGATGCCTTGGTCTTTTTTGTAGAGAATGCTCTTCCGACTGAGAAAATTCTCATGCGTGTCCTTAAAGTCAACAAGAAGATTGGCTTTGGTAAAGTCGAGGAATACCTGACGCAATCTCCACATCGTAATCAAGACTTAAATTTGGATTACCTGCGTTCTGGGATTGCTGACTTGGGACATCTTGCTTATCCAGAGCAACTCAAGTTTAAACCAAGCAAGTGCAAGACAGTCTTTATAAGATTGCTGGTATCAGAGATGTAGAGGTTGCTGATACTCTTGGTATGAAACATCCGATCAAGTATCGCAACAAGGCTCAGGTTCCTGTACGTAGAGTAAATGGTGTTCTAGAAACTGGTTTCTTCCGTAAGAATTCTCACGACCTTATGCCATTAGAGGATTTTTACATTCAGGATCCAGTCATTGACCAGGTTATTCTAGCCCTACGTGATATACTCCGTAGATATGACTTGAAGCCATTTAATGAGAAAGAACAGTCAGGCTTGATTCGTAACCTTGTTGTACGTCGCGGACATCATTCAGGTCAAATCATGGTTGTTTTGGTGACAACTCGTCCTAAAATTTTCCGCGTTGAACAATTGATTGAACAACTGGTCAAGCAATTTCCAGAAATTGTGTCTGTCATGCAGAACATCAATGACCAAAACACCAATGCGATTTTCGGGAAAGAATGGCGTACACTTTATGGTCAAGATTACATTACCGATCAAATGTTGGGCAATGATTTCCAAATCTCAGGCCCAGCCTTTTACCAGGTCAATACTGAAATGGCAGAGAAACTCTATCAGACAGCTATTGACTTTGCGGAGTTAAGTGAAGAGGATGTGGTGATCGATGCCTATTCAGGAATCGGAACTATTGGCTTATCAGTCGCTAAACATGTCAAGGAAGTCTACGGAGTTGAAGTCATCCCTGAAGCAGTAGAGAATAGCAAGAAGAATGCTTCTTTGAACGATATCTCTAATGCCCACTATGTCTGTGACACAGCAGAAAATGCTATGAAGAATTGGCTCAAGGAAGGCATCCAACCAACCGTTATTTTAGTCGATCCACCACGCAAGGGATTAACCGAAAGTTTTATCAAAGCAAGCGACCAAACAGGAGCTAAACGCATCGCCTATATCTCCTGTAACGTCGCCACCATGGCGCGTGATATCAAACTCTATCAAGAGTTGGGTTATGAACTGAAGAAAGTGCAGCCGGTTGATTTATTTCCGCAGACGCACCACGTCGAGTGTGTTACTCTGCTCTTAAAAGCTTAGAAACCTTTGAACGAAAGGGATAATGAAAGCCTTGATTGCAAGGCTTTTTGCTTTATGGTGGGTAAGTATCAGAGTGAGAAAATTTTTGGAATGAGTAGAAGTGATAGCTAGAAATTATCAGTTTCTATTTCCATTTACCCTGTGGGTACGTGTTTGTTTCCATTGACAAGGAGTTTGTGGGAATAGAAATGTACCCACCTTGTTTGAATCAAGTGAAGTGTAGTTGAAGGAAATCTGTTGAAAGCAATACTTCATTTTACCGAATAAGTAATAATTTAGGCAACTTCAAATCGATTAAAAAAAACTATTTTAAAGGTTAAGAGTAGACAAAAATTGTCCACTCTTTTTTGTAAACTCAATTTATCAATAAATGAAATGAGGGAATGTAAAATGAAATATTTTGAGGTTGAGTTAGAAAAATCCTGATGAATTTTTTTAAAACTACAAACAGAAGATTTTGTGAAAGCTAATCGCTTGCTACTAAGGAAGATAATCCAGAGCGTTACAGTCTATGAAGAACACTTCGTCATATCCTTTAAATCTGGCATCGAATTGGAAGTATGAGACTCATTCCATAACTTTTATATTGAACATATCATCTTGTTGTGTTATACTATAAATTGATATAAACAAAGATGTAGGAGGAACCGAAACTATGACAGCCTCAATGCGTTTAAGATAAGCTGGCAATAAGAAAAGCAGAATCTATACCCGATGATAGGCTTTTTTGTTGTGCTTATTTATACGATATTGAGCATTCATTAGTTACGGTGAGGATATTGGTTATTTAACTATACCTTTATTTAACTATGTCTTTAATATGAATGTTTCCAAATTGTATGTATGCAGACCAAAAGCCACATTGTGGATTTAGGCCTGCATTTTTTTATTGCCTATAATGCTATTCAAAATAGAAATTTAAGCAAAATAATATGCAGGAGATAATATAAATGGAAAAATACAACAATTGGAAACTTAAGTTTTATACAATATGGGCAGGGCAAGCAGTATCATTAATCACTAGTGCCATCTTGCAAATGGCGATTATTTTTTACCTTACAGAAAAAACTGGATCCGCGATGGTCTTGTCTATGGCTTCACTATTAGGTTTTTTACCCTATGCGGTCTTTGGACCTGCAATTGGTGTGCTAGTGGATCGTCATGATAGGAAGAAGATAATGATTGGTGCTGATTTAATTATCGCAGCAGCTGGTTCGGTGCTTACTATTGTTGCATTCTATATGGAGCTACCTGTCTGGATGGTTATGATAGTATTGTTTATCCGTAGCATTGGAACAGCTTTCACACCCCGGCTCTCAATGCGGTTACGCCACTTTTAGTACCAGAAGAACAGCTTACGAAATGTGCAGGCTATAGTCAGTCTTTGCAGTCTATAAGCTATATTGTTAGTCCGGCGGTTGCAGCACTCTTATACTCCGTTTGGGAACTAAATGCTATTATTGCCATCGATGTATTGGGTGCTGTGATTGCATCTATTACGGTAGCAATTGTACGTATTCCTAAGCTGGGTGATCGCGTGCAAAGTTTGGACCCAAATTTCATAAGAGAAATGAAAGAAGGAATGGCTGTACTACGGCAAAATAAAGGATTATTTGCTTTATTACTCGTTGGAACATTATATATGTTTGTTTATATGCCAATTAATGCACTATTCCCTTTAATTAGCATGGATTACTTTAATGGAACACCTGTGCATATTTCTATTACGGAAATTTCCTTTGCATCTGGAATGTTGATAGGGGGTCTATTATTAGGGTTATTTGGGAATTACCAAAAGCGAATCTTATTAATAACGGCATCCATTTTTATGATGGGGATAAGCTTAACCATTTCAGGATTACTTCCCCAAAGTGGATTTTTCATTTTTGTAGTCTGCTGTGCAATAATGGGGCTTTCTGTTCCGTTTTACAGCGGTGTGCAAACAGCTCTTTTTCAGGAGAAATTAAGCCTGAATATTTAGGACGTGTATTTTCTTTAACTGGAAGTATCATATCTCTTGCTATGCCAATTGGATTAATTCTTTCTGCACTCTTTGCTGATAGAATCGGTGTAAATCATTGGTTTTTACTATCAGGTATTTTAATTATTTGCATTGCAATAGTTTGCCCAATGATAAATGAGATTAGAAAATTAGATTTAAAATAAACAATATTGGAGGGATATTTATGTATCTTATTTTTCATGTAATTCTTCCTGCTAAAAATCGCAGGGGTTTTTTTCCTGCGTACAAGCAAATGAAAGCATGCGATTATAGACAGGAGGAAATGTTATGGAATTAATATTAAAAGCAAAAGACATTCGTGTGGAATTCAAAGGACACGATGTTTTAGATATAAATGAATTAGAAGTATATGATTATGACCGTATTGGTTTAGTAGGAGCAAATGGTGCAGGAAAAAGCACTTTATTCAAGGTACTTTTAGGAGAATTAATTCCCCCAGGATGTAAAATGAATCATCTGGGTGAACTTGCCTATATTCCCCAGTTGGACGAAGTAACTCTGCAGGAGGAAAAAGATTTTGCGCTTGTAGGCAAGCTAGGTGTTGAGCAATTAAATATACAGACCATGAGCGGTGGTGAAGAAACAAGGCTTAAAAATAGCACTAGTACTTTATCGGCACAGGTTCATGGTATTTTAGCGGATGAACCTACGAGCCATTTAGACCGTGAAGGAATTGATTTTCTAATAGGACAGCTAAAATATTTTACAGGTGCACTGTTAGTTATTAGCCATGACCGCTATTTTCTTGATGAAATAGTAGATAAAATATGGGAACTGAAAGATGGCAAAATCACTGAGTATTGGGGAAACTATTCTGATTATCTTCGTCAGAAAGAGGAAGAACGTAAGAGACAAGCTGCAGAATACGAACAATTTATTGCGGAACGTGCTCGATTGGAAAGGGCTGCGGAGGAAAAGCGAAAACAGGCTCGTAAAATAGAACAGAAGGCAAAAGGTTCTTCAAAGAAAAAAAGTACTGAAGGCGGAGGGCGTTTAGCTCATCAAAAATCAATAGGAAGTAAGGAAAAAAAGATGCATAATGCCGCTAAATCCCTAGAGAACAGGATTGCGGCATTAGGAAAAGTAGAAGCTCCGGAAGGCATTCGCAGAATTCGTTTCAGGCAAAGTAAAGCATTGGAGCTCCATAATCCATACCCTATAGTCGGTGCGGAAATTAATAAAGTATTTGGGGATAAGGCACTGTTTGAAAATGCATCTTTTCAAATTCCGCTAGGAGCAAAAGTGGCATTAACGGGTGGTAATGGAACCGGAAAAACAACTTTAATCCAAATGATCTTAAACCATGAAGAAGGAATTTCTATTTCACCTAAGGCAAAAATAGGTTACTTTGCACAGAATGGTTACAAGTACAACAGTAATCAGAATGTTATGGAGTTTATGCAGAAGGATTGTGATTACAATATATCAGAAATTCGTTCTGTGCTAGCATCTATGGGGTTCAAACAGAACGATATTGGAAAAAGCTTATCTGTTTTAAGCGGTGGAGAAATTATAAAATTGTTGCTTGCTAAAATGCTCATGGGTAGATATAACATCCTAATAATGGATGAACCCAGTAACTTCCTTGACATACCAAGTTTAGAGGCTTTGGAAATACTAATGAAGGAGTACACCGGAACTATCGTGTTTATCACCCACGATAAACGATTACTCGAAAATGTAGCAGATGTAGTTTATGAAATTAGAGATAAGAAAATAAATCTGAAACATTAAATTTAAGGTAGTCGCTGGTCAGTATAGTCTGTTCTGGTTGGCGACTCCATTGTTAAAGAGTATAAAGACTTTAGATTTTATGAATATTAAAAATAGGAACAGTAAATCGAACTGCTCCTATTTTTCTGCTAAATATGATGTAGTTTTCTTATATGTATAATGATAGATTAGTGGATTCTCTTCTAAGGTTCTTACTTCAAATATGAAGAAGTGATCGCGGTTATCTTTGGACTTCTCCTTATTCAGGACAAAGTAATTCTTACGTGAAGTCGCCATTGTTTTGAGGATATCATCAGTCAGAAAGGTCAATGGAATATTCATGTTGGAGTAGCGGTAGAAGTCACGTTCAAAATCTTGGTAGCTCTCGCTGTAATAGTCCATTTGCAGGTGATTACGCTGAAATTCAAGCTGATTCATAGAGCACCTCCTCTACAAGTTCAATACTAACAATGTCTTTCAATTTCAAATTAATGTGACCTGTTGGAGTTTATTAATATGAAATCTTTGGTCAGACTTGGTATTGTTCCAGTATAGGAAACTCGATTGTTTTTTTCAACGACATGAATGCACGTGTTCAGTTGCCCAGCATACACCTGACTGAGGAGTAATAATTTCTTCTCCAGTGACAAATCTGACATATACGTTACTTTGTTTGCATCATCAGTGAGTGCTGATGTATGTTCAGATAGGAAAAAGCCCATCCATTTTTGCATCTTTGTATCCTGGTACTCTCTTGCTGACTGAAATGGTAAGTATGAACGGTCAATCATTTTAATCCCTCCAATCCACCAGCGGAATGACCGCCGATAAGTTTACTGCGTTCAATATTTCTGGAACCTTCAGTTAGGACGGTTCCTTTTTGAATAGCTAAAAAGCCAAACTGTTCTCTGACAACATCAATAGCTGTCTGAAGTCTATTTTCTTTTTCAATTTGTTCTACATCATCAAATAGTGATAGTAGAGTATAGTTTTCATCTACGAAGCCACTATAAGAGACACCAATTTGTCTCACTGCACCAGAGGTGTATTTCTTTCGGAATAATTCAAGTACATGGCTTACCATTGTTTTTGGGAGATTTGCGGGGTCAATTTTTTTCTGAGCATTTATAGATTTTTTCATTTCAGTCCTAGAATATCCAATATGAATAGAAACGATAGTAGCTTTCTTATGGGCTGAACGCAGTCGATTAGCAACCTGATCAGCCATTTCAGCTAATACGATTTCAATTTCTCTTTGGGTTCTGTAATCTCTAGGAAGTACTTGTGAGTTACCCAATCCTCGTGATTTTGGTTTATAGGGTTCATGGACGTTGCTCTCGTCAACTCCATTGGCGTGAAACCAAAGTTGAACACCGACTTTACCGAATTCTTTTTTGAGAATATCAGGATTGAAATTGGCTAGTTCTTTGATTGAATGAATACCAAGTTTTTGTAAATGAATCTCGGTTTTACTACCGATCCCCCAAAAGTCTGTTAATTTTGGAATGGCCCATACCTTGGTTTCTACATCTTCGTATGACCAGTTAGCTCTCATTGTAGCAGTTTTCTTAGCTTCATTATCTAGAGCTAGTTTAGCTAGAAGAGGATTGGAATTGCTCATTCCGACAGTTGAGATAATACCTGTTTTACGGTAAATCTCTCTCTGAATCATAGCCGAAACATTATCTAACTTATCTTTCCTTGACATTGACTTATCAGAAATAAAGTAAGAAAGTGAACTAGTAAGGTCAATAAAGCCCTCATCGATTGAATAGGGGAGAATGTCATCTGGAGCAGCATAGTCTTGAAAGATATGCTGAATCTCTAGATTCTTCTCAATATATCTGTCCATTCGAGGAGGAACGATGAGTGTACGCTTTGCCCAGTGTTCAATAAACGATTGATACTTTGGTGTTACCTCAATTCCCTGTTTCCATGCATTTTGATAGCTGAATTTTCGAGTGTTGATATCAAATGGCAAGTCGTAGGAACGACCTACATTTGCTTTACCGAAGACTTTCTTGAACATTGGAGAAGAAGCGAGAATCAATCCTGCCGAGTTGTCTGCACGGCTCATGACGCACAGTGATGTGTAGAGTGGATGTAAACCTCTATCCACACATTCTACGGAAGCGTAGAAGGACTTCATATCGAGGAAGGCTATGTCACTTTGAGGTTCAATAGAATAGTCGATATAGCCCATAGGATTATCTCCTTTTAAGTTTTTCTAGCTCTTCGATAAGTTCACCGATGTAATCTGTGATGTCGTATTCAAATTTGTCAGGGGTGAAGATAATACGTTCGTCTTTGATGTAAATCAATTCTTTAACATTCATTGGTATTGTCATCCTCCTCGGTCATAGCAATTAAAATAGAATCTTCAATCAAAAAAGCGTAAGGATAGATTTTAGCATCCTCATTTTGAGGAATAAGAATTTCATCGAATCCTTCATTTTCTAGTCGTTCTTCAAAGTTGTCCATATTGAATATTTCAACTTTACAATCAGGGTTGAAACCATACATTCCAAGTTCTAAAATATCCTTTAGCTTCATGATTATACCCCCACTACAGGCATGAAGTGGCCTACAACTAGACCAACAATTCTTGGCTCATCCTCATAAGGGATGAATTTCTCTGGATAGTCCTTATTCAAGGATACCATTCTAAATCCATCCTCATCACGGTAGAGTTTTTGATATAGACAGAGTCTTTCCATGATAATGCATAGACCGCACCATCATAGTCGAAACCGTTCGAGCGAATAAGTGCGACTTCACCGCTCTTATAAACGGGCTCCATAGAATCTCCCTCAATCCATGCGGCAATATCGTAGCCGTATTGTTCCTCATCAGAGTAGACTGTTTCGGTTTCAAACTCGTCAAAGAATCCTTCTCCGAGACCAGCTGAGAGTTGGATATCTGATAGCACTTGGACTGAGAAGAGTGGAGTTACGTTAGAGGTTTGTTGAGAAAGAAGAAGCTCCTCTACAAAGTCTTCTGCTTTTGCCTGATTGTCAGGAGATAACTGAAGATAGTTATTGACGATATTGTACTCAGATTCGAAATAGGTGACTGGTACATCTAGGATTTTTGGCGAGAGCTGTTAGGTTTTTGGTTAGGGATAGATTTACCAGATTCCCAATTATGAAAGGCAGTTCTGTTGATTCCAATTTTCGAAGCAATTTCGGATTGTGATAACTTTTTTTCATTTCTTCGATTCTTTAGACGTTCTTTTGAAAACATAAAATCCTCTTGTTAAATTATAACTTAACAAAATTATAACAAAAATACTACAAATTGCAATATAAAATAGCCATACACGAGTAGGGCTATTCTATGTTTGTATGGATAGAAGCTAAGAAATCAGAAATTGGTTGTATAATTGCCCTTGCTAGCAAGACTGGGACAGCATTTCCAATTTGCTTATATGCTTTATCAAGAAGTGCATTTTCTGAAATAGGCTTACCGTTTTTTCCAATTGGTGAACCTAAACTGAAATCATACCAATCTGGGAATGTTTGTATTCTCTGAATTTCTTTTACAGAAAGACGTCTATTTTCTCCTTTAAATATCCATTTATTATGTCCTATTTTTTCCATTGGTTCACCTCCAGGATGTTGAGGTGCCTGACGTCCACTGGCTTGTATAGTGAAACTTTGTTCATCCCAATTTTTTTTTCTATTTCGACTCATGTAGATAGTACTATAAGAACCTTTAAAATATGGGCCAGGGTTATTTTCTAAATCACCGATAGCTTCTTTTAATGTAACCCAAGGCTTTCTTTCAGCAAAAAGGCTTATTTCGTTGGGGTTGCCATGAGTAGGTTGTGGAAGGGAGTAGGAATAGTTAAATTTTTTCACTATTTTTTCTTTGTGGACTCCAATTAAAAATACACGTTCTCGAGATTGAGGTACACCATAGTCCCTCGCATTGACTAGATGGGCAGTAACTTCATAACCAGCACTTGAAAAATCTTCAATAATTTGTTTAAGAACTTCACCTTTTCCAAGTGTCATCATTCCTTTGACATTTTCTGCTACAAAGAATTCTGGTTGTGTTTGTATCAGTGCGCGAATAAAATGTAAGTAAAGAAAATTACGTTCATCATCAATTAGCCTTGGTCCTGCTTCGCTAAAACCTGGACAGGGAAAGCCTCCAATCATTAGTTGATTATTAGGAAAGTGTGCTACTTTTCGTATGTCTTTTTGATGCTGAAGAATTTTATGATTAAAGTTTTTTTTGTAAGTTTTATTAGCTTCTACAAACATATCATTTGTATATACGGTATTAAAAATTGATTTTTTTCTTTCATTTTCATAGATTTCTTTTTGAGCGAAACGCATCAAAAAGCTTTATCATATCCGATTGAAGTAACCAGACCGGCTAATTCTGTACCTAAGTCTAATCCACCAGCACCTGAAAATAAACTTACAACATTAATTTTATTTTTAGGTTGGAAATTATTACATTCTTTAATTAATTCTTCATCCAACTCATCTTCAATGATTTTTGATGTTTCTTCTTTTATTTTGTTAAGTAACACTGACTGAATCTCATCTAGTGATAAGTCTTTTGCAGGTTTAAACTTACCACGAGAACGTTCAGTGGATTCGGATGTCTTGATATTACTTTCAAAATTTTGATGTGGTTCTATGCTTGTACTTAACATAATCTATGATTTTCTCGCACTCTCTATTAAATTCTGTAATAATCATTTTACCATATTTCTTTACATAAATCGAAACAATAGCTAATAAAGAATTTTTATTATATTTTGGTATGATTAGTATTTTCAGAAATTGATATTATCATATTTTTTTGTTTAGGATTATTATAGAAAAGAGAATAAATAAGTATTTAGAATCATTGTTTTTAACAATTAGACTTTAAACACTCTAATTTTAATAATTTCCACTGTGTTATGATTCTTTACGTGGAATTTTGATATTATAGTCTCTCTCTAATTCATCTAAAATATGATTGTGATTGATTTTAGTAGGTTCAACGGTAACAAACTCTCCGAGTTCAAATAGTTGTTTGGCACTAGAAATCGTCGTAAGCTCATCTAAACGCTTATATGGTTTAAATTTAGAATAAACATTCTTACCCCTATTTGATTTTTCTGTTATAGGGTTGATAGGTCTGTAGGCAACTTTAAATTCCTCAGTTACTTTATTTATGTTCTCAATACTAATTTCATCTAAACTTTGAATAAGTTCGGAAAGTGTATTAGCAGGAGTATCAGCAATATACATACAGTTAGCAACAGAATCACTTTCTCCGTATCCTTTTGCTACAGTTAGAATATCCTCAATGTTAAATATATCGGTAAAATTATCAAAAGTTTTTCCAGCTCTCTTACCGAAACAAATACTAACGCCTACAAAAGGTGCATTTGTACTTTCACTCCATTTATTAGCCCAACAAGTAGCAGCAGTAGTCATCCTTTGAAATGCTTTGCAGCCAAATTCATCTATAAACCTTTTATGCCCATACCAATTTCCAAAGTAGTCAGCATTTAATAACTTTGCAGAAATTTTTATTGGAGCCCCTTCTGATAAATGAATAATCACATCTGTTTTATTTTTACTGTCTTTGCTACCTATACCTTTTACATCTTGAATTATAGCTCCTGGTACAATACCTTCGTCAATCATCCATTTGGGTAATTGACTTGGCAAAGGTTGGTTAATATTCTGTTTTACAAATTCCACAATATTATTTTCAAATTCATCAGATCTTTTAGACATGGCATTACCTCCTAATTTATAAAATAATTATATCAAAAATCGTAAGCCTTTACAAAATGTGTTATAATCTTATTAAAAAATACACTTACTTAAAGGTGATTCATTGTTCGATAAATATATTTTTGATACTTACCATGAGTTAATCATAAACTGTTAGAGGATTCATTTTCAATAATAAAGATAATACTGATTTATCTACTTACATGGTGCCCGAACCTAATGGATATATTGAGTTTGATGATTTCGAACTATATAAGATTTACTATGAAGTAGTTGATAATTCTAAACTGAAACTTGAAATTATTGTGATTGCGGATGTTATTGTTCGTCAGTACATCAAAGGTGAAATGGAACTAGATACGAAATCGAAGTACGTTTCAGTCTATGTAGATATGGAGCTTGATTCAGGTATTAAAGTTTTTAATATTTACAATGCAGAGTTCAAATCTGACCAATATAAAAAAAATAAAAATTTGATGCTTAGTAGGGATTGGGTTCCGTACATCCCTAAGAAAGAATTTGATAACATTGCAGAATCATTTCTAAAAAAATATTATCCTGTAGCACTTAGGCAGCCAACTCCTATACCGGTAGAGTTAATTGTCGCTGAGATGGGACTTTCGATACATCGAGAGAAGTTAACATTTGACGATTCAGTTTTTGGTAAAATGGTTTTTAAAGATACTAAAGTAGAGGTGATAGAAAATGACCAACTTGTCTCGAAGCATTTTAGCAAAGGAAGTATATTGGTAGATAAAGATGTTGTCTATAAGAGAAATGTTGGATCTTTCAATAATACTGTCATTCATGAGTGCGTGCATTGGGAATTACATAAAGTATTTCACGAAGTAAGAATGATACTTGATAATAGATACTCAGTATCTAGTAGTTGGACAGAGGAAAATCAGGCAGATTCTAGCATGTGGTCTCCACTTGATTGGATGGAGTGGCATGCTAATGGGATTGCTCCTCGAATCCTTATGCCAAAAGTTCAAACGAAAATTAAGATTAGAGAGTTATTTCAAACTTTAACCTTAGTAAATCCTGACATCAGTCGCTCTGAACTTGTACGTGAAGTGGTTGATGAACTTGCTGAATTCTTTAATGTATCCAAGCAGGCAGCAAAAATTCGAATGATTGACTTGGGCTTCAAAGAAGCAAACGGTGTTTACAATTACTTAGATGATAGGTATATGCACAATTTCGCTTTTGAGCTTGAAGCTTTTGATAATGGAAGTAGCTATACAATCACTTCGAATGATTTATGCTTTGAATATTGTTTTAATGAGTCATTCAGACAAATCATTGATGGAAATAAGTTTCTTTACATTGATAACCATCTTTGTTTAAAAGATAAAAAATATATATCCATGACAAAAGATGGACCAGTGATGACTGATTATGCTTATGAACATATGGATGAATGTTGTCTCCTTTCAAGGTAAAGTCGAAGAAATATACTACCATATCTGACGAAGACTATTATGATTATGTATTGAATCGTGGGGTAACAAGAGAGAGCGAAATAAAAGCTGACTTTGTGGAGATTTTACAGAATCCGAGTTTAATGGATCAGTTACCACCTTTAGAAATGGTGAAACTTTCAAAAAATATTTCTGATTTATTAAAGGAATTACCTTTTGAATTCTCTGGGACATTACGTAGTCACAGAAAGAGGAAAAAATGCTCTCAACCATTATTAGCGAATATTGTTGGTATTACGGAAAAAACTCTCAGAAGTTATGAAACCAAAGAAGATAATCTACCTAAGCTTGAGTTAGCATTGGCATTTTGTTTTGCTTTAAAACTTATGCCTCCTATAAGCGAAGATATGCTTGAAAAGGCGGGACACAAATTAACTAAAATTCACCAGCATCAAGTTTATAAACTGTTACTAACGACAAGTTATTACAAACCATTAGCTGAAATAAATACGATATTACAAGCAGCACAAATGAAGACACTATAGACTATCAAATTTTTGATGGTCTTTTTTTTTTAATCCAAAAAGCGGAAATTGAATTTCCGCTTTTTGCTCATTAATTGATTATTTCAAGGCTTTTTCTTATCAAGAACATTATAGCCAATAGGGTTTAGATACGGAAGTCTAGACTACCTGTTTTTTAGGGTTGCAAAGATCTATACTTATGTTGTAAAGATTAATCCTACATTTTATTGACTTCTTAAAGATACTTTGTAATGGGGAAATTATCCTACGTTATAGGCTTTAACTGTGTCTTTAAGAAATAGCAGTTCAGCTATAAAGCCAGCTGACCATGATTTAGCAAAGGAACTGCTGATGTGGTCAGAAACAAAATTTAATAGTTCTTTTGGCATGTCCAATTCCTTTGTGTACGAAGGAAAAGGAGACAACACATGTCAAATAATGAACAAAATCGAAACTCAAAATATACTCCAGATCGCTATCAAAGTGAAAAGTCTTATAATGGTGTAGAACCTACAGATACACAAGTATTAGCTCCTTTCGTTTTTAGAGATAAAACGATGCTAGTTAACGAGGATGTAAATCGAGATAATCTCAAAACATTTAATATCTATGGAAAGCGAATTCTTGTTGGATTTGTACCTGTTGAGCGAGAAGAGTTTGCGAATGTCCTTCGTGTCTTTAACATGGATACCAATGAATACTTGAGCCGTCATTCTAAAGGTAAGCATGATGATTTATCTTTAGATGAGATGTTACAGAATATGGATAATGATGAGAAATTTGGATACGATCCAACTGGAATCCCATCTCACGAGGAGAAACTGATGCTTATTGAAACACTTGAAGAATTGATTGATGTTGTTTATCAACGTAATGAAAAGTACGGTAAAATCCTCAAACTGATTTACCATGATTTCACGATAAGCAAACAGGAAATCATTGAAAAACTTGGTCTGAAAAAGACCCAAGGGTATGATGCAATCAAGAAAGCCCATGCACTCGCAAAGGAGGTATATAATGAACTAAATCAATAATTGAAAATCGCCATCTCAATTTCTGAGGTGGCGATTTTTTGCTAATCTTTCTGATAGAATAAGCATTCGTATCCGTCAGCACGAAGGTTAATATCAGACAACCAATCTGGTGCAATCCCCATTAATGACGCAACTTCATCGAGTTTGTTCCATTGGGCATTCTATAATAACTTCATCATGTACATGGCCTACAATTTTAAACTTTTTCAGTTGCTTCAAAGAGTAAGCAAGAATATCACGACTGATGGCTTGGACGATATTCTCCACAAATTTTGGGCCGTAACTTTCGAGTCGTTCCCAACGTTTGGCAGTTCCAGTTCCTTCGTAAGTGATGGACTCTCCACCGAACTGGTTCTCGCCAATTCTTGGCTTGATATACGCTAATTTACGACCAGAAGGAAGGGTGATGAACAATATGCCACTTTTGACTTCAAATTGAATATTTTGAGTAGATGTTGGAATTTGTTCCTTTACAGCAGTCTTTACAGCATTATCGACATCCCACCATAAGAGAACGATATTGGGATTTGCTTGTCGCCATGAGTTAACAAGTGGTTGGAGTTCGTCCTCTGATAGTCCCATATCAAGTGCACCCATGGCTTTGAGTGCACCAACTGCTCCACCATAGCCACAGGCCAACTCCGCAATCTTCCCTTTTTGACGTAGGTCTGCATTTTGACCATGTTTCTCAACTGGCACACCGAACATTTGTGACGCAGACATACAGTAGATATCCTTACCTTGTTCAAAGACCTTACTACGCCATCTCTCACCAGCTAAGTGGGAGAGTACACGAGCTTCGATAGCTGAAAAGTCGCAAACAATGAATTTCTTTCTTTCACTTGGAACGAAAGCAGTACGGATAAGTTGCGATAAGGTATCCTGAGTATCGTAGAGTAGCTCAGTAGCTTCTAAGTCACCTGTTCTGAAAAGTTCTCTAGCTTCCTCTAGGTCACGAAGGTGATTCTGTGGTAAGTTCTGAAGTTGCACCAAACGGCCAGCCCATCGACCAGTTCGGTTTGCTCCATAGAATTGAAACATCCCCCTTGCTCGACCGTCCTTACAAACACAGTTCATCATGGCTAGATATTTGGATACACTTGATTTGGCGGCTTGCTGCCGAAGTTTAAGAACTTGAGCAGTTGTTTCATCAACCGTTTTGAGTAATTCTTTCACAGCTTTTTTGTCTAGAGAATCCGTAGTTACCCCATGTTCACGTAGCCAGCCAATCATCTGCAGAACAGAGTTGGGATTTTCAAGACCTGTTAATGCTTTTAACTCTTCTTGAATTTTGGCTTTGCTCTCTCCGTCTATTTTTATAGCGGCTTTTACAAAGTTAACATCTATGCCAATACCATGGTCATTTATAATCTGATCTTGGAGGTACTCATCCCAAACAAATTAGGTACTGGGAAGTTTTTCAGTCGTTCCTTGATGGCCAATTCGACCTCAACATCACGTCTGTTGTAATCGATAAAGGTAGACCATTTGTCAGGCGCGTGATGAGGGAGGTTACGTGTCCGCCCACCGTTAATTTTCGTCGGCTTACAAGGTAAGCAGAAGTAGCGAATGAGGTCAGCTCCCTCCCTCATCTTTTGGTCTTTGAGTTTGAGAACTGTTCCAACTCCTTCAAGGGAGAGAGGAAGTCCTAAGTACGCTGACCAAATCATGCTACACCGCCATGAATTATGCGAGAGAAATCCATCTAATAATAATTCAGGATGATGTTTCTTGAGCCAGTTGGACAGACAAATTCGCTCAAATGAAGCGTTGAATGCCCATTTGATGACTCTATCGTCTACTAAAGCTTCAAGAATATCTTGTGGTAACTTCTCTTTATTAAAGTCGTAAACAGTCACTGGTCCATTATCGACAGAAACCGCAAACAAAAGGATTTCAAAACTGTTATCTTCCGCATAGCGATAGGTACCAGATTTTCGTAAGTCAATTTCACAATAGGTTTCGATGTCAATGCTGAGTTCTTTAATCGGCATAGGTTGTCCTTTCTGGAAAAGGTGACAGAAGTACTGCCACCTAAAGTTTTATTTATTTTTCCGACTGAGTGGCGTTTGGCTAAGTTTTTCTTTATTTTGCTTTGCCCTACGATCAATTTCATTTCGAATGTCATCTCTTATGGTCATATACCCGAAGTATAGTCCGATTAGCACCCAGAGGCCCATAATAGTACAAGTTAAAATAGTATACATCATCAATTTAATTCTCTCTTTCTAGTTCAAAAAGTCATCATCGTCTTCTGTCGCAAAATCATCCTCAGCACGAGTGCGTCCTCCGAGGGGTTCACCATCACGCAATTTTTGCAAGTTATTCAAACCGCAAGCAATACCTTTGTTGCCGTTAGAATTGAAAGCATAGAAGGTAATAGAAGCACGACCATAGATACCAGAGTACAATTCTGAAGTATCAATAATTTCTTGACGATTGCCATCAACCACACCAGGTTTATGCGGAGAGTTAGCATTTACGAAGTAAGCATTTTTGTACGCTTCATCATCAGGGCGTTCAAGATCACCGTCACGTAGAGGAGTTTTTAGAGTAGATAATGCAGGTACAGATTTGCCATTGCCTTTGAGTTTTGACTCACCTTCTTTGTAAGCTTGCTCAATGGCGGATTTGATTTTGTTAATGGTGACAGTATCCTCTTTTGGGATGATGAGTGAGGCACTGTACTTGGGAATGCTACCGTTAATTGACTTTGGCTCATTGGCATTTAAGTAGCTGAAGCGAGTGTTTGGTCCTGTAATTACTTTAGTTGTCATATAGTTAATCCTCTTTAAATTCATTTTTGCTAGGTTCATCTCTTGACGGCTATCGCCAATAGGAACGAGTGTTGGTTTTCCACTTGGTTTTATGATAAGACCACCAAGTAGGTCATTAAAGGTTTTCTTACCAACGAGTTTGGTCATGGCAGTGATAGTGAGCAGTTTCTTCTCGTAAGGGTCAAAGCCAGCTTCAATCATAATCTGACTGACGGCTGACTCATCAGAGAATTTACGAACAGAGCGACCTTCAACCAGTTTATATCCTGGGATAGGATGTCCATCTGTTGCTTGATTTAATGCATAAGCTTTGATGTCGTTTGCCCATGAAATCAACAAATCTAGTTTAGGCAAAATCTCTGCAATGTCCTCGTTATCAAGGGTGGCTGGATTCGCAAACTCCATCTGGGCAAGAGCTAAATTATCCTCAGCACGTTTGCGACAGACATTCTTGAGTTTACAGAATTGGCAGTGTTTACCAGACTGCATTTCCCCTTCACCTTTGAATGCAAGTTCAGCTTTTGGAGCGAGCACGTTTTCAGCCCATTCAAGCAACTCAGTCTTTTCTATCTCAAAGGTAGAAATGTTATGTTTTCGTGGTTGAAAGATTGTCATGGTAACTTTATCGAAATCATAAAGTCCATCAAACATTTCAAGTGCTCCAAGTGCATAACACATCATTTGAGGGTTGTGGTCTGCATCAACTAGAACCCCAAGTCCGTGTTTATAGTCAATAACCTGAAGGAGTCCGTCTGCCACGATGATGCAATCCCCAGTCCCAAAGCCCTCAGGCACCCATTTGGAAAAGTCAAGTCGTTGTTCGACAAGAACTGTAGGGTCACGAGAGTAGCCTTTGGCTTTCTCAACTTGCTCGATGACATAGTTGCAATATTCTTCTGCACATTCCTGCATCTCATCGTTATAAAATACTAAATTCTCAGTTGGATCACGCGCATTCCTCCCTAAAGCATTCTCGACTAGATAAGCACACAACTCGTGAGCATCAGTACCTTCAAGGGCAAACTCAGAGGTTTCATCTGGTATATCTTCTGTTAACCGAACGGAAGGTGGGCAGTTCAACCAACGATGTGATGCAGAAGCAGATAGAATGGCGTGGTTAGTCATTACCAATCCCTCCAGCTTCTTCAAGGACTGCCGCAAAGTGTTTAGGGTCAAGAGCTGATAGAGAAGAAGCACCGTAAGCATTTAGAAGTGCACGAACCTCATTCTTAAATCCGTTTTTAGCTTTGGTCGCAAGGACTGCACGGACATCCTCCAATTGAATTTCCCTTCGTGGTTCAGATTTTGGTGATATTGGTTCAGGAACTGTTTCATCATCAGTAGATAGGAGTTTTTTGAACTCATCCACCAATCGAAGGTAGTACTTTGCGGTTTCTTCCATATCATGAATCAGTCTATTCAGTTCTTTCATTTTGCTCATTGATTTCTTCCTCCTTTATTTTACGAGCGAGTTGCTTTGAGATGACGCTGATGGCGGTGAGTGTATCGACCAGTTCATCATTGTGATTCACTGTTATTTCTTGAGTCATTTTGTGACCTCCTATCTTATTAGGTAGAGATGTGAACAGAAATTCCGGTTTTTATTAAAAATTTTTTGAATCGATGTTTTTCATCCCTTACACCTATATAGGTAATACTAGGATGTAATTTTCCGCTTTTTTATAAAATTTTTTTAATTTGGTAAACATGAAAATAATCTTCCTCTAACTATATAAAGGAAGATTATTTTTTTTGAAAAAAATTTTATTAAGGTGCGGAAAAATGAGCCATAGTTCTACCTAATAAGGTAGGAGGGAAAAATCTCCACACATCATTAATTACATTTGGAGGGTGCATAATGCAATTTACCTTATCTCATTCTGGACAGACTGGGGTTCAGACAACCACGGTTTATCCCAATCAAGTAATTATTACTGATGAAATATCGCTACAAACTGTTGTGCAATACGACCATGTGGCAGGGCTTTTTTTAAACAATACACGCTCAAATACCAATTTCATCCAGTCGGACGTTTTGGTCATGGATATTGATAATGACCATTCTGAAAAATCCATATGAATGGATAACTGTAGAACGATTAAAAAGAAATCTTTGCGGATTACAATTTTGCCTTGGTCACCAGTAGAAGTCATTTGAAGGCTAAAGGTGGCAAAGTACCTCGACCGAAGTTTCACATCTATTTTCAGATTGAAGAGGTAGCGGATAAAGACATCTATGTAGCAATGAAGGAAGAACTCTGTAATCAATACAAGTTTTTTGATGATAATGCTAAAGATGCGGCACGTTTCTTCTTTGGAAATCCGCAAGCAGAGGTAGTTTGGCATGATTCATGGCTAACTATTGATGAAGATTTGTTTCAAGCTGTGTCTATTGATGACGATGAAGATTTCGATGCAGATTTCTATACGCCACCAAATGGTCCAATCCAGCAAGGCAGTCGTAATTCTACCATGTCAGTCTTTGCATCAAAAATTCTAAAACGTTTAGGAGTAACGCAAGAATCAAGAGATGGCTTTGATGAACAGGCTCAGAAATGTGTACCGCCACTTGATAAAACAGAGTTAGATACCATCTGGGGAAGTGCAGTCAGATTCTACAATAGAACTATAAAAAAACATCCAAAAGGCTACGTGGCTCCAGATGCTTTCAATAGAGAAACATTAAAAACCAGATGATTACTCAGATGTAGGCGAGGCTGGTGTGCTTGCTAGAGAATATGCTAATAAGCTGGCCTACACCAATGCAACTGACTATCTTTACTATGACGGAACTCACTGGCGTGAGAATAAGCAGTTGGCACTAGGTGCAGTTGTACACTTTACAGATGAACAACTTGCTGAAGCGAATGCACTCTTGGAATCTGCAGATAAGCAACTTCAGTCTTCAGGTATTGATGAATTGACCATTAAGGCTGGAGGAAAGCGTCTAGAAAATGCAGTCGAAACTCCACTTCAATTGAAATATTTAAAAGCCTATCTTGCAGCTAAAGAGTTCCATAAATTTGTCATGAAACATCGTGACTATAAGAATTTGATGGCTGTCTATAATACAGCTAAACCAATGCTTTCAGTAGAATTGTCAGAATTAGATAGTGATGACTTATTACTCAATACCCCAGAGGCTACCTATGATTTACGAAAGGGAATAAATGGGCAACAAGAACACAATCCTGAAGATTACATAACAAAAATAACCGCAGTCTCCCCTAGTGATCAGGGAATGGGATTATGGCAGGAAACGTTAGCTACCTTTTTCTGTAATGACCAAGAATTGATTGATTATGTTCAAGAAATCATTGGAATGGCAGCCATCGGTAAGGTCTATCAGGAACACATGATTATTGCCTATGGAGGCGGAGCGAACGGCAAGTCTACTTTTTGGGAATACCATCGCTCGTGTGCTAGGGGAGCTATTCGGGTAAATTATCTGCGGATGCTTTAACTATGTCTAACAAGCGAAATGTCAGTCCTGAGCTGGCTGAGCTTAAAGGGAAACGTTTGGTTATTGCTTCTGAGATGGTCGAGGGGATGCGACTCAATACAGCCGTTGTTAAGCAGATTACCTCTACAGATGAAATCCAAGCAGAGAAAAAGTACAAGGATCCCTTCCACTTTGTGCCATCACATACGCTAGTTCTTTACACCAATCATTTGCCTAAAGTGGGAGCGAACGATGATGGAACTTGGCGACGTTTGGTTGTTATTCCCTTTAATGCCAAAATAACTGGTCGCTCTGACATCAAAAACTTTGCGGACCATTTGTATGACAATGCAGCACCAGCCATCATGTCTTGGATTATAGAAGGTGCAGAAAAAGCCATCAAAGCGAACTTCAAAACAAATGTACCAGCTGCCGTATCAGCTTCCGTCAAAGCTTACCGAGAAGCAAATGATTGGTTAGGACACTTCCTTAGTGACTGTTGTCAAGTTTGCGACCAGTTGTCAGAAAAATCAGGAGAACTATACAGTCAGTATCGTGCCTATTGCGCCAAAAACATGGAGTATACACGCAGTACGACCGATTTTTATTCTGCTCTTGATCAGGCAGGTTTTAAACGAAAACGGACTAGTAAAGGTAATCTCATTCTTGGTTTGAAATTGGTAGAGGATGGTTATGATTTCTTAGATTAATGACTAGCATTTTTAGTCAACAGATCTCCACAATAGAGGTATTTGATTATTTTAGGTGTGTAAGTCGTTGACTGAAAGGTTGGAACTTATTTTGAATGAGGTTTCATATAGATGATTAAAAACGACCAGCATGAGTGACATTTTTTTGATTTTTGTGTAGGGTCTATTATGGTCTTTTTCTAAAACTATCCTATAAGCAAAAAAATTACTATAAAAAAAGCCTATAAGAGGAGTTTTTGGAAATGACTGCACTAGACCTACACACTTCAATTTGAAGAAAGGATTTAGAACGATGAGAGAAAAGTACGTTGAGCAAGCCTTGGTGAAGTCTGTGAAAGCTAGAGGAGGCATTTGTCCTAAATGGGTATCTCCATCATTTTCTGGTGTGCCAGATCGTTTGGTGTTTTTACCCAAGGGCAAGTTTGGCTTGGTGGAAGTAAAGGCTCCCGACCAGAAGCCAAGGAAGTTACAAGTGTCAAGACATAAACTGTTCGAGCGGTTAGGCTTTAAGGTTTATGTCATTGACCGCATTGAGATGATTGGAGAAGTGTTAGATGGAATTGACATTACATAACTATCAGGTAGTCGCTAAGGACTTCATCATAGGTCACCCTCATGCAGCAGTCATCCTAGACATGGGGATGGGAAAGACAGCAACAACCTTGTCTGCAGTGAGTGAATTGATGTTTGACCGATTTGAAGTCACAAAGGTTTTGGTTATTGCTCCACTTCGAGTCGCAAATACTGTCTGGAGTGATGAGATTGAGCAATGGGCTGAGTTACGTCACCTACGTTATTCGAAATTGTCGGTACTCCCAATCAACGAAAAGTAGCCCTTCAGAAAGATGCGGATATCTATATCGTAAACCGTGAAAACCTACCTTGGTTGGTGGAACAATGCAGTCCGTATTTCAAGTGGGATATGGTAGTAATTGATGAATTGAGTTCTTTCAAGTCATGGCAGTCCAAGCGTTTCAAAGCCTTCATGGCTATGCGACCTTACATGAAACGTATCGTTGGGTTGACTGGAACACCCAGTTCAAACGGACTAATGGACTTGTTCGCAGAGTTTAAAGTCATTGACGGAGGAGAACGTCTTGGTCGCTTCATCGGTGAGTTTCGTAGTCGCTACTTTGAAGAAGGTCGTCGCAATGGAAACATTGTCTATGAATACATCCCCATGGATTATGCGGAGTGTCAAATTCAAGACAAGATTAGTGATATTACCATTTCCATGAAAGCATTAGACTATCTGGAGATGCCTGAACTGATTTCAACCAAGAAACTGGTTCGTATGACAGATAAAGAAAAAGAGAAATACAGCCAGTTCAAGAAGGAGTATGTATTATCCGAGTTGGATGGATTAGAAGTAACTGCTGCCAATGCTGCAAGCCTTACGAACAAGTTAGTTCAGTTATCTAATGGTGCTGTATATTCTGATGATCATACGGTTGTGCCACTTCATGAACAGAAACTAGATGCCCTTGAAGATATCCTTGAATTCGCAAATGGAGAACCTATCTTAGTTGCCTATTGGTTCAAACATGACTTGGCTCGGATTATTGGTCGTTTGGAAAAACTCAAGGTAACGAGTCGGGTGTTGAAAACAGAAGAAGATATTCGTGAATGGAATAAGGGCAATGTACCAGTTGGCTTAATTCATCCAGCTGGAGCAGGTCATGGGTTGAACCTCCAAAAAGGTGGTCACCACTTGGTCTGGTTTGGATTAACGTGGTCTTTGGAATTATACCAACAAACCAATGCACGACTTTGGCGTCAAGGCCAGGAGGCTGAGACAGTTGTTATTCAACACATTGTGACTGAAGGAACGATTGATGAGGAAATCCTCAAGGCACTAGAAAACAAAGATGCACAACAAGAACGGCTGATTGAAGCTGTTAAAGCACAAGTAGGAGGAACAGATGGATAAGGTGGAATATATAGCTAAAAACTATCGTGACATGAAAATGAAGTTACATTTAGTTCAGGAGAAATTGCTCAACTATCGACCTATCTCAGAGAATAGTGTGATTCAGTCACTGGTATTTGAGAAGTCAGAGCATGAAAAGGTCAAGAAAAGTAAAAACCATGGTCGTAGTGAGCTGATTTCTCTTAGTTTTAGAGAAAAACAAGAACAAGAAAATCAAGAGTACCTCAGTAGTTTGCTTAATACCTACTACTGCTTAAAAATGGATCTTTACTACTTTGAGTTCGTTATGGAGCTAATACCTGAGGATTTGAAGCCATTATCCAAGGATTTAATTTACTTAGGCAAGAGTTGGACTGAACTAGAAGAGATTTATGAAATCAGTCATTCAACACTTGCTTATCGTAGGCGTAAGATTCTAAAACAATTACGCAAGTGTTATCGTTGGACTTCAAAAAGTCTTGAACTTAAGGTGGAAGATTATCACATCCCTATCTAGTGATGGTTGAGTGCACTAAATTGGTACTAAATTAGCACTAAATTTGTACTGGTTTAGTACTGATTTTCAACCTAGACATGTGATATACTTAAGATGTCAAAAAAGATAAAAATCTCCCTCAAATGACTGGATATTCTTTGGCTGATAGGGTAATATAAACCTAGAAAAACCAAAGGAGAATAACCATGTGGACTGACGGACGGATTGATTATCAGGGACAAAAAGTGGATTACATTGCCAAGGTTAGTCCCCAACCTTCAGAAGTTGGAATTGACCTTGGATGTATTTTCAAATTAGATATTGAAGTAGCTGAAGAAACAATCGTTTCTTACGACAGAGGATGGGAACTCTATCCTGAAACAGAAGAACGTGAAGCCATTCTTGAGGCGGTTTTGATGGTTTTAACTGTTTAAAATATCTTTAAATTTATGCAGAAATGACTGGATATATCTCCTTTTTAGAGTTAATATGTACACAACAAAAGAAGAGGAGAACAATACCATGACAAAGCGTCAACAAGAAAAACTCAATGCCCTTTTAACAGAAATTGCAAAAGAAGAACTTTTTGTAGAAACCTTGGAAAAACGTTGGAGCGACAATCTAGACTTCTACGATGTTTCGGTATGGGGTATCAAAAAGAGCATTGGAGAGAGCCTACGAAGCAGGCCAAAAAATCAGTAAAAATAAAGTAAAAGCCTAGCCTCATAAAGGTTGGGCTTTTTTTGCGTGGAGGAATTATGATTATTTCTAGTGAACAAGTTTCAGTTGGACACCCAGATAAAATCTGTGATCAGATTTCAGATGCCATTTTGACGGAGTGTCTCAAGTTTGACAAATCAAGTCGAGTGGCAGTTGAGACCTTAATCAAAGATACCCAGGTTATAGTAGCTGGTGAAATTTCGACAAGACATTACTTTAATCTCGAGAACATTGTTCGTCGGGTTGTCGAGCCACTTGGTATGAAGAATGTTCGGGTAACTAACCTACTTGGACTCCAAAGTTCTGATATTGCCCAAGGTGTTGATAATGGTGGTGCTGGTGACCAAGGAATGATGTTTGGTTATGCGACTGATGAAACACCTGAGTACCTCCCACTGCCTTATGTTCTAGCAACTCGAGTTCTTGAGAAACTGATGTCGCTTGGTCACCCCTTACTTGGAAAGGATGCCAAAGCTCAGGTTTCCTACGACTATGAGAAGAATCGGATTGATACCTTTTTAGTTTCCATCCAACATACTGAAATGGCCGACCTTGCCAAAGTGAAACGAATTGTGACCGAAGCTATGATGTCAGTAGCACTTCGTTACCGTCAGAATCTAGATTTCAAAGTTCTAGTCAATCCAACTGGTCGTTTCGTACTTGGTGGTTCATTGGCGGATGCAGGAGTTACTGGTCGAAAAATTGTGGCAGATACATATGGTGGTTTCGCACATCATGGCGGAGGTGCTTTCTCTGGAAAAGACCCAAGCAAGGTGGACAGATCCGGTGCCTACATGGCACGAAAGATTGCTAAGGATATTGTTCGAGAAGGGTATGCGAAACGATGTGAAGTACAATTAGCCTACGCAATTGGAGTTGCAGAACCTGTGTCGGTGCATGTAGAAACCTTTGGAACCAGTCGCTACACCGAAAAACAACTGGAAGGAATGCTTCGTGAGCGTTATGATTTAACACCACGAGGTATCATTAAGGAACTTGATCTCTTGAATGTAGATTACACCAAGACAACTTGCTTTGGGCATTTCACGAAAGACTATCTTCCTTGGGAGAAATAGTGATATAATTGAGAGAGAAAAGGAGTGTTCATATGCCCAATCCTCAAGTATCTTCTATAACCGTATCACTATTTAGTTTCATGTTACCGATGATTTCAATTGACATTAACGTAGAAGAAAAATTGGTAAGTATCCAAAAATTTCCTGAGAAAGAAGCAGAGATAATAACAATCTCCAATCTCCGATTATTTTTCTTCTTAAATCAATTAAAACGTGTGAAACTGTCTGAATGGAAGGAATATTATTCAAATGAGATGGAGATTTTAGATGGTACTCAGTGGAATGTATCATTTGTCATGAATGGAAGAACTTACAATTGCTCGGGCGATAATAATTTTCCAAGAGAATGGACGTTGTTTTGTAGGGCAATAAATAGATTAGTAAAGTACAATTACTTAGAATAATTGTACTTTTTCTTTGGAGGGAAAATGCCAAGAAGACCAAGCACACCTTGTAAACAAAATGGTTGTCCTAACCTAGTACCTTATGGTCACAAGTATTGTGACAACCATAAAGCAAACTACCAACTGGATACCAAGTCAACCAAAGCCAAAGGATACAATGCCCAGTGGAACAAAGCACGACTTCGTTACTTAAAAGTTCATCCACTCTGTGTTCAATGCAAAGTCAAAGGTCGACTGACCAAGGCAACAGTCGTTGACCATATCACACCCCATCGAGGAGACCAAGAACTCTTTTGGAATCGAACCAACTGGCAAGCACTTTGTAAGTCTTGTCATGATAGGAAGACTCAAACGGATGATCGGTATTTTGAATACTCTTATTGAGTTTGGTATAATAAAATAAAAAATATTAAGGAGTTTGATATGGTTAAAATAGTATTGAAGGATTCTCAAGGTTATGATGTTAAAGACTTAACAGAAAGTCTTCGGACCATCAGGACATTTCCAGTAGGATTTACTGGAAATGTCAATGAGGGAAAAGCTGCATTGATATTAGCATTGTAAAAACTTCAAATACATATACGTTTAAATTTGAAGTACCAGATGGCTTTAAAAGAAAAGGTCTTATGTCATACTATTTTTGTAAATGTTTGATAGTCTTGTTGGGTGAAGAACAGCCATTTGAAATAAGACTTAAACTGACAGGAGATGCTTTACAGCTTTATAAAGGCGGAAAAAATATATATGAAACCTATTTGAATTTAAAAAGTTTTAGCACCCCTACCTATGAATTTGATGACAACGAAAAGGAATGTACTGTAAAATTTTATGATAGTTTTTCAGATCACATCAATGAATTGAAGAAAATGGAAGAAAAAGCATATCAGAAAATTTTAGCAGGTAGATGGGGGTAGGGGGATGAAATCTCTAAACCCTTGGGAGACTAAGACCGACGCCCCCTCAAACGTGCAATTTCGCAAAATTCGCAAGCGGGTACATTAAAATCGCTCAATTATTACGTTCATTCCCACCGTTATCACGTTTCTAATGTGGGGATGTAGCGTTCCCAAGTATGTCATTTTGGTAATAAAATAGTGAAAAAGGCTAGAAACAATGTAGAAAATAGTTGTTTTTAGTCCTTTTTTGATGGAAAGGAAAACAAATGGACGAAAGTCAACGCAAACAAATCTGGAAAATGCGAGCAGAAGGTCTTGGCTATGGCTTAATCGGCAGGGCTACAGGTCTATCTAGAGATTCAGTTAAGAAATACTGTAAACGAAATCCAGCATTGCTTGGTCATGGAGCAGCGACAAAGCAAATGGCAAAAGCCGACCAGAATGACGGAATACGTTGCCCTCAGTGTTATCAAACACTTAAAACTCACAAAATAGGTAGACCAAAGAAGTTCTGTTCGGATAAATGTCGTAAAGTTTGGTGGGCCACTCATTCTGACGAACACGACAAATCAAAAACTGCATATGAAGATTTGACTTGTCAACAATGTGGCAGGTCATTTTTATCTTATGCCAATCCAAATAGAAAATTTTGTAGCCATTCGTGTTACATTCAATCACGCTTTTATAAAGGAGAAACCAATGACAAGTCAACCAACAATGGAAATTAGAGAAATTCGATTGACTGAATTACACCCAGCCTCTTACAATCCTCGAAAAAAACTCGAAAAGGGTGACAAGGAGTATGAAAAGATTAAGCAAAGCCTACTCAAGTTTGGTTACGTTGACCCCATCATTGTCAATAAAGACTTGACGGTAATTGGTGGTCATCAACGATTAACTGTATTGAAGGACTTAGACTATGAAACCGCCAAATGTGTCATTGTCGATTTACCCAAGGAAGATGAAAAGGCACTGAACATTGCCCTTAACAAAATCACCGGTCAATGGGATGACCAGCTTTTGGCGGATTTGCTTTTAGATTTACAGGAGTCGGATTTCAATCTCGACCTGACAGGTTTTGAACCACCAGAAATTGACGACATCCTTTCAAATGTCCATGATAAAGACCTATCAGATGATGACTTTGATGTTGAAGAGGAATTGAAGAAACCCACCTTTTCAAAACGAGGGGACATTTGGCAACTTGGTAAGCATCGAGTGATTTGTGGAGACTCTACGAAAGTCGAAACATATGAGCAACTGTTAGGTGATAAAAAGGCAAATTTGGTTGTGACAGACCCTCCCTATAATGTTGATGTAGAAGAAACAGCAGGAAAGATTCTCAATGATAATATGCCAGATAGTGAATTTTACCAGTTTCTTTTTGATATGTTCACTCAGGTAGAAAAACATATAGAATCTGATGCCTCTATCTATGTATTCCATGCGGATACAGAAGGATTGAACTTCCGTAAGGCATTTAAGGATGCTGGTTTTTATCTCAGTGGATGTTGCATTTGGAAGAAGACCTCATTAGTGCTTGGACGTAGTCCCTACCAGTGGCAACATGAACCATGTCTCTTTGGCTGGAAACAAAAGGGAAAACATCAATGGTTTAGTGACCGTAAACAGACGACCATTTGGGAATATGACCGCCCTAAATCCAGTAAAGACCACCCAACGATGAAACCAATTCCTCTGATGGCCTATCCTATTCAAAATTCATCGATGCGAGGAACGCTTGTCCTAGATCCATTCCTTGGTTCTGGTTCGACCCTAATGGCCGCAGACCAAACTGGAAGGGTTTGTTACGGCATTGAGTTGGATGAGAAGTTTGTGGATGTCATTGTCAAACGTTATATAGAGTCAACAGGAAATGACAACGTGACGGTATTGCGTGATGGCCAGACTTTGACCTTTGATGAAGCCTATTCAATGATGGAGGAGACGGTATGACCTTAACTTTTCTTGATTTCTTTGCAGGAGTGGGTGGTTTTCGTCGTGGTTTGGAATTAGCTGGTTTCAAATGTATCGGTTACTGTGAAAAAGATAAATTTGCAAGAAAATCTTATGAAGCAATGTACGACACGAAAGGAGAATGGTTTCATGACGACATCACAAGCATTGACCCAACACAACTTCCAAAAGCAGATCTCTGGTGTGCGGGAAGCCCTTGTCAAAATGTGTCTATCGCAGGAAAGCGAGCAGGCCTATACGGTGAGCGAAGTGGACTCTTTTTTACATTTGTTGACATCATCCAAAGCCAAGAGGAAGAAGATAAACCCGAGTGGATACTCCTTGAAAATGTTAAGGGACTTTTATCAAGTGGCGGGGGACGAGATTATCTCGACTATCTCTCTATCCTGGATGAAGCAGGGTACGACCTTGAGTGGCAAGTGTTCAATTCAAAAGACTACGGAGTTCCCCAAAATCGAGAACGCATCTACACTCTCGGACATCTTAGAAGTAGAGGTCGACGAAAAGTACTACCTATCAGCGGAGAAAGCGGTAGCCATCTTAAGCAACTTGTAGGTGGTATGCAAAGCTATCGTGTCTACGACCCTAGTGGAATTGCCACAACCCTTGTTGGTGCGGGTGGGGGACTAGGGGCTAAGACAGGTCTTTATCTGATTGACCAATCACTAACTGAACCAAAGTTAACTGAAGAAGCAAGATGTATAACTGCTCGTTATACTGCTGGTGCGACAAAGCGAACAGCAATGAACTCTGGAGTGCTTGAGGTCCAACCAATTTTGACACAAGGTATCAAGGTTAGGAACGGAACAAAGCAAGGTTATCAATTGGCGGAGGTTGGTGACTCGGTTGATCTTTCTTATCCAAGTTCATTAACGAGAAGGGCAAGAGTAGGGAGAGGAATAGCTCACAACCTTTCATGTAGCTGCCAGATGGGCGCAGTAGTTTGGAATGGTCGTGTTGTCAAAATTAGAAAACTTACTCCAAAAGAGTGTTTTAGACTTCAAGGTTTCAGTGATGACTTATTTGAAAAGGCAAAAGCTGTAAATTCAGATGCACAACTTTATAAACAAGCAGGAAACGGAGTCACAATACCTGTTGTGTATGCTATTGGTTGTGCCATATTATCTTCAAAGATATCATCAGAAATAACTGGATAAAAATGAACTTTAGAGTTAATATGTACTAAACAAAAGAGAAGAGGTTGTATTATGGATGACTTAAAAGTCAAGACTTTGAAATCATTGTATCCCAATGGAACTCGAGTCAAATTACTCGAAATGGAGGATCCATTTGCACCACCTATAGGTACTCTCGGTACGGTAATTGGTGTTGATGATATTAGTTCAATTTTAGTAAGTTGGGATAATGGACAAAGTTTAAATGTACTTTACGGAATTGATAAAATAATGAAATTGGGATAGTTATGTGGGAAATGATAACTAGAGAATTCAATGGTCGGCACTATCATATTGAGTTTCTTAGGGAATACAGTACTTATGATCGACATATTGATGGAGCTTGGATAGCAATCCTAAAAATTAAACGAAATAAAGAAATAGTTTTTCATTATGAATATGGTAAAATCACTGACCGAATGGATGATTTTGATAAAATTATCTATCAAGAAATAGTGGATACATACAACAAATTATAATTTGGAACTCGATGTGAGTTCTTTTTATTTTAGGAGGTGAATTAGTGGCAATTAGAGGACGTAAACCGAAACCTACAAATTTAAAAGTTCTAGAAGGTAATCCTGGTAAACGGCCTCTCCCAACGAATGAAGTAAAACCTCAAAAGAAGGCTCCACGTTGCCCCCAGTGGCTTGAAGAAGATGCTAAGAGGGAATGGAAGCGGATGGGAAAAATATTGGAACAAATGGGATTACTGACGGAAATGGACATGACTGCATTTGCAGGTTATTGTCAAGCTTACGCACGTTGGAAAGAAGCAGAGGAGTTTTTAACAAAACACGGTTCTATCTTAAAGACACCAAATGGGTATTTACAGCAAGTTCCACAAGTTTCAATTAGTCAAACTAATTTAAAAATCATGCTGAAGTTTTGTGAACAATTTGGTCTAACCCCATCCGCTAGGAATCGTTTAGCTACTATGGATTCAGAGGTTGGTAACGGTGACGAAATGGAAGATTTGTTGGGAGGTTTACTATGACTTTTCATTATGAACCAACTCCTTTTATGCTAGCTTCATCACATTATGATAAAAGTAAGGCTGATAGAGCAGTGACTTTTATTCAAAACCTTTGTCATACTAAAGGAAAATGGGCAGGTCAGAAGTTTATACTTTTACCTTGGCAGGAACAGATAGTACGAGATTTATTTGGGATTGTTAAAGAAGATGGGAATCGTCAATTTCTAACTGCCTATATTGAAATTCCAAAAAGAATGGGAAGAGTGAACTAGCAGCAGCAATCGCTCTTTATCTCCTTTATGCAGATAATGAAGCTAGTGCAGAAGTTTATGGTGCTGCATGCGACCGAAATCAAGCCTCTATTGTATTCGATGTAGCAAAACAAATGGTACTAATGAGTCGACCTTTAGAAAAACGTTCAAAAATAATGGGAGCTACGAAACGAATTGTTAACTACTCTAATGCAGGTTTCTATCAAGTTTTATCCGCTGAGACTGGTACAAAACATGGTCTCAATGTTTCAGGACTCGTGTTTGACGAAATTCATGCACAACCCAATCGCCACCTCTATGATGTCTTAACTAAAGGTTCAGGAGATGCACGAGAACAACCCTTATTTTTCATCATTACTACTGCAGGAACAGATAAGAATTCAATTTGTTACGAGTTACACACAAAAGCACTTGATATTTTAAACGGTAGAAAGAAAGATATATCTTTTTATCCTGTCGTTTATGGTTTATCTGATGAAGAGGACTGGAATGATGAAAGTAACTGGTTAAAAGCTAATCCGTCATTAGGTCATACCATTGGCTTAGACCGTGTCAGAGAAGCATATAAACAAGCACTTGATAATCCTGCTGAAGAAAATGTATTCAAGCAACTACGGCTAAATATATGGACAAATTCTACAGTTGCTTGGATTCCAGAACATGTATACAACAAAGGGGATGCCCCAATCAATTTTGAAAGTTTGAAAGGTCGTGAGTGTTATGCAGGACTAGACTTGTCAAGTACATCCGATATCACAGCCTTTGTTTTAGTTTTTCCACCTAGGAATGAACTAGAAAATTACATCATTCTACCCTATTTCTGGTTACCAAAAGATACTCTTGAACTTCGTTGTCGTAGGGATCATGTTTTGTATGATGTATGGGAACGGCAAGGTTATCTAAAGACGACAGAGGGTAATGTTGTTCATTATGGCTTTATAGAGAAGTTCATTGAGGAATTATCAACGCTATACAATATAAAAGAAATCGCCTATGATAGATGGAATGCCACACAAATGGTGCAGAATTTAGAAGATATGGGACTGACGATGATTCCTTTTGGTCAGGGGTACAAGGATATGAGTCCACCGTCAAAGGAATTATTCAAACTAATGATGGAAGGTCGTATCCAACATGGAGGACAACCAGTTCTAAAATGGATGTCGCAAAACGTAGTCATGAGACAAGACCCAGCAGGAAATATCAAGCCAGATAAGGAGAAATCAGTTGAAAAAATTGATGGAATTGTTGCTCTTATAATGGGGATTGATAGATGTATTCGACACCAAAACAATGATAGTAGTATCTATGATGAGCGAGGAATATTGAGCTTTTAGTTGAATTTCAAATCTAAAGATGATATAATGTATTTACAAATTATCTTTACAAAGAGGTGTTAATCATGGCAAGTACTCAACCTGTTAATTTTAGAGCAGATTCGACTTTTTACCAACAAACGAAAGAAATCTTAGCTGACGAAAAGTTAACCCTGTCAGATATTTTTAATGCTGCACTTCGTAAAATTGCGACAGGTGCGGTTGACCCTAAAGAGTTCGTATTTAGTGATTCACAAGAGACCCAATATCAGGTTGCTTTTGAAGACTTAAAAAAAGAGATCTTGTTGGGTCATCAAGAAATTGAGCAAGGTAAACTAACCTCTTTAGCAGATGTAAGAAAGGAATTTGGACTTGGTTAATCATAAGCGTTACCATGTTTCTCTTACGGATCAAGCTAAGAAAGACTTGAGAGAAATACATGATTATATTGTACTGAATTTTTACAGCCAACAATCTGCCGATAGTAAACTAGACCTTATTTAACGGCACTAGAAACTTTAGAAACCTTTCCAGAAGCATGCCCTTTGGTGTCGAGTCGAGGTTATGGTGAATTAACAGATGACGGTAAACGTTACCGATATATGCCAATTGAAAATTACTTAGCTTTTTATTATATCGATAAATATGAGGTTTATGTCTCAAGAATTTTAAATTCCAAGCAGAATTGGGCTAAGTTATTCAATAAGTAAATTCAATTATAATTCGTAGAGCATCTCACAAATGAGGTGCTTTTATTGTACTCAAAAATGGAGGATTAGATGGGATTTTTAGATTTTATTGGAAGAAAAAGATCACGAGATAAACCGCATAATAGCTATGAGGGACAGGACTTTTCATATCTGTTTGGACGAACTTCTAGTGGCGAAAATGTAGATGAATTTAAAGCAATGCAGACTACAGCTGTTTATGCTTGTGTGAGAATATTAGCTGAAGCTGTCGCTTCTCTACCCATTCACATATACGAAAGAACGTCTAATGGGAGAAAGAAAAAATTTGAACATCCTCTACATTTCTTACTTCATGATGAACCAAATCCAGAGATGTCTTCTTTTGTCTTTCGAGAAACTTTGATGACTCATCTTTTGATATGGGGAAATGCATATATTCAAATCATAAGGGATAAGAGCGGTCAGGTTATCAGTTTGTATCCCTTATTACCAGATAAAATGTCAGTACACCGTGATGAAAATGGGAAACTTTACTACAAATATCAACGTCAGACCGAAGAAAATCCAAATTTCAAGGATAAAGGCAGTGTTATTTTAAAACAAGAAGATGTCCTTCACATTCCCGGACTTGGTTTTGATGGATTGATTGGCTATTCTCCCATCGCTTTAGCAAAGAACGCAATTGGAATGACCTTGGCTACAGAGAATTACGGAGCATCATTCTTTAAAAATGGTGCAAATCCTGGTGGTGTATTGGAACATCCAGGGATTTTGAAGGATCCAAAAAGAGTACGTGATTCTTGGAATGCGGTTTATAACGGTGTCACAAATGCACATAAAGTTGCAGTTCTAGAAGAAGGGATGAAGTACACTCAAATAGGCATTCCGCCAGAAGAAGCGCAATTCTTACAGACTCGGAAGTTTCAAATCAATGAGATTGCACGTTTGTATAGGATACCACCACATATGATTGGTGATTTAGAAAAATCTTCATTTTCAAATATCGAGCAACAATCACTAGAATTTGTCAAATACACATTAGACCCTTGGGTAGTTCGTTTAGAACAGGCCTTCAAGAGGTCTCTTTTTTTACCTGAAGAAAAGAAGAAGTACTTTGTTAAGTTCAACGTAGATGGTTTATTGCGTGGAGATTATCAAAGTCGTATGAGTGGGTATGCTATTGCAAGACAGAATGGCTGGCTATCTACAAATGATATTCGAGAACTTGAAGATTTAAATCTTTTAACAGATGAAGAAGGAGGAAACCTTTATTTGATTAACGGAAATATGACTAAATTAAAAGATGCTGGTGGTTTTATGACAAAACAGGTAATTGAACAACCTCAAGAAAAACCAAAGGAGGAAGAAGATGCGTAAATTTTGGAGTTTTTCAGACGAAGGGAATATTCGCACTCTTCGTATTGAAGGACAGATTGCTGATGAAACATGGTTTGGAGATGAAGTTACTCCACAACTCTTTAAAAATGATTTAAATGCAGGAAAAGGTGATATCACCCTCTGGATTAATAGTCCAGGGGGTGATGTTTTTGCTGCAGCACAAATCTATAACATGCTGATGGATTACAAGGGAAATGTGCATGTCATAATTGATGGTCTTGCCGCTAGTGCTGCCAGTGTTATTGCCATGGCTGGAACAACAGTATCCATGAGTCCTGTTGCAATGATGATGATTCACAATCCATGGACAATTGCACAAGGTGAAGCTAAGGATATGGAAAAGGTCATTGAAATGTTGGGGGAAATCAAAGAGTCTATTATGAATGCCTATGAGTTAAGAACAGGATTATCTAGGGCAAAAATCTCACATTTAATGGATTCTGAATCATGGTTTAATGCGAGAAAAGCAGTTGAACTTGGCTTTGCGGACAAGATTTTATTCGGTAAAGATGAACATAAAGAAGAGCTAGAACTAAGCAGTTATTCATTTAGTAGAGCCACTGCGGATCATAACCTTGTTGTTAAACTTCAAGCCAAAATAGATAGCTACAAACCTTTATCAACGACTCCTCTCAATCAGTTAAGAAAACGATTAGATTTATTGAAATAATGAAAGGAAAACTAACCTATGTCTAAATTACTTGAATTAAAAGAAAAACGAAATCAAGCTTGGGAACAAGCAAAAACTTTCCTAGACTCAGTGCGAACTGAAGATGGTTTAGTCTCAGAAGAAGATTCTCAACGCTATGATGAGAAATGGAAAGTAAAATCAATCGCTATAATCAAGAAATCGCTCGCTTAGAACGACAAGAAAAGATTGATTTAGAACTTGCTCAACCAACTTCTCAGGCTTTGACAAGACAGCCTACCACTGTCTTAAAAGATAGTGAGGTAGAAGATGAGAAGAAGGGAACTAAGTCTGATGTCTATTCCAAAACCTTTTGGACGAATGTCCGTAAGCGTAACTTCTTTGATGTTAAGGATGTTCTTCGTGTTGGAGAAGATACAGAGGGTGGTCATTTAGTACCTGATGAGTATGAGAAAAAACTAGTTCAAGGTCTTCAAGAAGAGAATTTCTTCCGAAGTCTAGCAACCGTCATTAAAACATCAAGTGGAGAGCGGAAGATTCCAGTTGTTACAGGGCATGGAACTGCGTCATGGATGGATGAAAATGGACTTTATCCTGAAACTGATGAGACATTTGGTCAAGTAACACTTGATTCACATAAGATTGGAACAGCTATTCGAATCTCAGAAGAATTGTTAAATGACTCAGTATTTGATTTAGAATCCTATATGACTAGTGAGTTTGCACGTCGTATTGGTACAGAAGAAGAGAAATCATTCCTTATTGGAGATGGCTCAAAGAAACCAACAGGAATCTTTACGCAAGCAAATGTTACAGGTCCTACAACAACGACTAAAGACATTACGTTTGATGACATGATTGAATTGTATCATTCTCTTCCTGCTCCGTATCGTAAAAATGCAGTATGGATTCTTCATGATACAACTGTCAAAGCAATCCGTAAACTGAAAGACAATAACGGAAATTATATTTGGCAACCGTCTACACAAGCTGGACAACCAGATTTAATTCTTAACCGTCCATACTATACATCTACCTTTGCACCTCTACCTGAACAGGGGAATAAAGCCATTGCATTTGGAGATTTCTCATATTACTGGATTGCAGACCGCCAAGGACGTACTTTTAAACGTCTCAATGAACTTTATGCTAATAATGGTCAAATTGGTTTTCTTGCATCTCAACGTGTTGATGGGAAATTAGTATTACCAGAAGCAGTAAAAATTTTAACTGTGAAAGCAAAATAATCATGATAAGTCTAGAAGAAGCAAAGCTTTACCTTAAGGTAGAAAACAAGGATGAAGATGACTTGATTATGCAATTGATTGAAACAAGTAAAAAGCTCTGTGAAGAAACATTAAGGCAAAATACTTATAGTGAGGTTCTAAGAATGGCAATCCTGTATGGGGTTGCCTATCTTTATGAACACCGTGAAACAGCTAATTATAAAGAATTAAAACAAACGTTATATCACCTACTATTAGCTGATAGGAAGGATATCTTTTTGATGAAAAATTGCTCCATTACGTGATCGTCTTACATTTGAAGTGCGTAAAAATTGTGGTTGATGAAATTGGAAATGAATCTTCTGTTTGGAACACGGTATTCCAAAGATGGTGTTCTAGTCGCCCATTGACCTTGACAGAAAATGAGGGGAGTGTGTCTAAACTTCTTTATAACAAAATTCAATTTACACTAAGGTACGACAAAGCGGTACTAAATCTAAGTTCATTAAAAACTAGGATAAAGTACAGAGACGCCTACTTTACGGTAGATTCAATTGATGGTGATAGCGTTCCTAGGCAATTGATTTATATTGTAGCAACTAAGGAGAATGACTATGAACAGGATAGGAATGGATGAGTTGGAAAAAGTAATTGATCAAGAGTTGAGTGATTACATTAAAGAGACGACATCTGCAATGCGAGAGGTAGTAGAAGAAGTAACAGACAGTGCTGTAGATACCTTAAAACTCTTATCTCCACGAAAAACTGGTAAGTATGCACGAGGTTGGAAAAGCAAGTCCACAAGTGACAGTCCTACAGGCTTAACAAAGACTATTCACAACCGAACACCAGGATTAACTCATCTCCTAGAAAATGGTCACGCTAAACAAAATGGTGGTCGAGTAGAAGGGCAAAAACATATTGAAATCGTTGAAAAAACTGCTGTTAAGTCACTTGAAGATAAGCTGAAACAAAAATTGTGAGGATTTAATGACATTAAAAGATTTCTATAACATTTTAACAAAAACAAAGTTGCCAGTAGCTTATCATCATTTTGAAGAAGGAAGAAGTCCAGTTCCGCCATTTATTGTATATCTTGTTAAGGACTCTGAAAATACTGGAGCTGATAATTGGAGCTATCATAAGACTCTTAATCTTCAAGTGGAACTATATACCTTAAAGAAGGACTTAGGAATCGAAACTAAGATGGATGACTTATTTGATAGTCATTCAATTTTTTTTGACAAAGTAGAGACTTATATCTCAACTGAAAAAATCTATCAAATTACATATTACATTTCATTAAACGGAGGATAGTTATGACTGAAAAAAATAAGTTACATTCGGACTACAAGATGTCCATTGGGCAGAAGTTACAACTGAAGCTTCAAATGGCGCATTGACTTATGGGACGGTTGAACGATTACGAGGTGCAGCAGAACTAACCTTGGAACCGACTGGTGACAAAGGTTCTTACAAGGCAGATAATATCAACTTTTATACTTCAGAATCAAATGATGGTTATGAGGGAACATTGAAGCTCGCCTTATTAACTCAAGAATTTTTAACTCGTGTATTGGGGGAAAAATTGGATCCAACCACGAAAACAATTTCTGAAATCGCAAATGCTGAAAAGAAGAATTTCGCTCTGATGTTTCGTTTTGAAGGAGATAAGAAAGAAACACTTCATGTTTTGTATTACTGTTACGCATCACGTCCGTCAATGGGATCAAAAACAAAATCTGGTTCAGATATTAATGAGGTTGAGTTAAACTTTACTGCAAGCCCCCGTCCACTTGATAAGGTGGTACGTCGCAAAACGACAGAAGAAACAAGTGATGAGATTCGTCAGAATTGGTTCAAGGAAGTCTTTGAACCTCGTGAATAAAGGAGTTACAGATGAGAGATAGTATTACAATTTCAGGAAAGACCTATGAATTGGCTACTAATGCCTATACACCGATTGCCTATAAAGAACAGTTTGGTAAAGATTATTTTCAAGACTTGTTTTCAATGGTGAGTACGCAGTCAATTCTTGATAAGATTGAGCACCTAAATGAGGAAGAAAAACTCGAAACTGGTGACATTGATATATCCATCCTGACCAATTTTGATATGACTTTTTTTCACAGAATTTTTTGGGTGTTTGCGAAATCTGCTAATCCAAGAATTAAACCATTCAAAGAATTCTTTATGGAGATGGAGGAGTTTCCAGTTCAAGAAGTAGCAACTATCTTAATGAACATGCTTAACCAAGGGATGAATACAAGAAAAAAGCAGATCAAACAGAAACAGCAAGTGAAGAAATCTTTACGGTAGAAAGCTATTTATTTTGTTGTAAGGAAACTGGTTTATCCATAGACGACTTAAAACATATTTCAATTGGGATGGCTCTTGATTATCAAACTGACTATGTAAACTTGCGAACAAATGAAACAAGCAACACAAGAAAAGCAAATCAAAGTGATTTTGATAATTTTTAATAGAAAGGAGATGTGAACATGGCTGGAAATATAAAAGGTATCACAATAGAAATTGGTGGTGACACCCAACCCTTGCAAAATGCCTTAAAAGGGGTAAATAAACAAGCAGCTGAATCAACTAAAGAATTGAAACAAATTGATAAGGCTCTTAAGTTTGATACAGGAAATGTCACACTCCTTACTCAAAAACAAGAAGTGCTTGCTAAACAAGTTGAAACCACTAAAGAAAAATTAGCTACCTTAAGGCAGGCACAAGCCCAAGTTGAAGCTCAATTTAAGTCAGGTAATATCGGGGCGGAACAATATCGAGCCTTTCAAAGGGAAGTAGAAACTACTCAGACAGTACTGAAAAGTTATGAAAGCAAACTAGAGGGTGTCAATCAAGCCTTATCGGAAAATGGAAATCGAATAGGTACTACTAAAAGTCAATGGGATAGCTTGAAACAAGAACAAGCTCGTCTAGCTTCTGAGAGTGAAAAGTTAACGAGTCAATTTAAATTACAAGAAAGTGAACTTTCTTCAAGTGCTAGTGAATCTGAAAAGCTAGCTTTAGCTCAAAGAAAAGTAAATGAAAGTTCCTCTTTACTAGAAAAACAGATTCAGAATTTAGAGAAACAGCTAGAACTAACAAAATCTCAGTATGGCGAAAACTCGATTGAAGCCAATAAACTGGAACAGACTCTAAATGATACCAAAACGGCCTATAATCATCTTCAAAATGAGATGGAAGAGATGGGCACTAGTTCAACAAGTGCGAAGGATAATATATCAGAAATCAATCATCTCTTAAAGGCAGATATCCTAATGGAATTCAGTGATCGTTTAGCAGAATTATCACAAAAATTGATTGATTTTGGGAAACAGTCGCTTGAAGCTTTTAACGAAGTTGATGAAGGGATGGATATCATTGTCACCAAAACTGGTGCTTCTGGCCAAGCTTTAGAAGAGATGACAACTATCGCAAAGAACCTTGCTACAGAAATTCCTACAGACTTTAATACTGCTGGAAGTGCAGTTGGTGAGTTGAACACACAATTTGGTTTAACCGGTGATAGTTTAAAATCAGCTTCAAGTTATCTCATCCAGTTTGCATCTATAAATGGGAGTGATGTTACTTCATCGGCTATTTCAGCTAAGAAAGCTATAGAAGCATACGGCTTACAGGCAACGGATTTGTCTAGTGTTCTTGATACTGTCACCTTTACCAGTCAAGCTACTGGTGTGGGTGTTCAAGATCTGATGGATAAGGTTGTTTCTGGAGCACCACAAATTAAGGCATTAGGACTTTCATTTGATGAGGGTGTGGCTTTAATGGGGAAATTTGAAAAGGCTGGTGTGGATTCATCAGCCTCTTTATCATCCTTATCAAAAGCATCTGTGAAGTATGCGGCATCAGGAAAGACTTTGCAGCAAGGTTTATCTGAAACCATCGAAAAAATTAAAAATTCAACTAGCGAAACTGAAAAGTTAACTCTCGCTTCAGATATATTTGGAACTAAGGGTGCTCCACGAATGGTGGATGCCATTAATCGTGGTGCTTATCTTTTGATGACTTAGCTGAAACAGCAAAGAAAGCATCAGGAACAGTCGGCTCAACTTATGAAGCGACACTAGATCCAATTGATAAATTTACAACTGCTCAAAATGAAGCGAAGTTAGCATTAGCTGAAGTTGGAGATGCTATTGCTGTCACTTTTGCACCGATACTAGAGATTTTAGCTGATTTGTTACGTTCAGTTGCAGAGTGGTTCTCTAGTTTATCAACGCCAGTAAAACAATTTATCATTATTGTAGGTAGCCTCATTACCGGATTAGGATTATTACTCCCTATATTTTTAGCACTTCAGGCAGCTGCCTTAGCAATGGGTGTCACAATTGGTGGCTTAATAGCAAGTGTAGCGCCTATTATAGCTATAGTCTTAGGAATTATAGCTGTTCTTGCTTTGTTAATGGTTGGAATAAAAGAACTTTGGGAACATAACGAGGGGTTTAGAACAGCAGTAATGGATATTTGGAATGCTATATATTCTTTTATATCTACTATCATTCAAGAAATATCAGACTTTATTTTAAGCATCTGGGGGACACTGACTTCGTGGTGGACTGAGAATCAAGAGTTAATTCTTGAAGCCGCAACCACAGTTTGGAATGCAATCTCAACAGTTATAACTACCGTTATGTCTATTCTAGAACCCTATATTCAGGCAGCATGGGAAAATATAAAACTGATTATCAGCACAGCTTGGGAAATCATCAAACAAGTAGTTGAAACGGCAATCAATCTTGTCTTAGGCATTATTAAAGCAGTAATGCAAATTATTACAGGAGATTGGTCTGGTGCATGGGAAACAATAAAGGCAGTTTTTTCAATAGTATGGGAATCCATCAAGTCAATTGTAAGCTTAGTTCTAAGTGCTATTAGTCAACTTATATCAAATACCTGGAATGGGATTAAGAACACAATTAGTAATCTCTTATCAGCTATTAGTAATGTTGTCAGTACAATTTGGAATAGTATCAGTTCAACTATTTCAGGTATTTTAAATGGAATCTCAAGTACAGTGTCCAATGTTTGGAATGGAGTAAAAAATACGATTTCAAATGCAATTAACACTGCCAAAAATGCAGTTTCAACTGCTATAACTGCTATCAAAAATCTCTTTAATTTCAGATTTCAGTGGCCACACATTCCTTTACCTCATTTTAGTGTGTCAGGATCTGCAAACCCTATGGATTGGTTAAAGGGACAAATTCCTAGAATCGGAATTGAGTGGTATGCAAAAGGGGGAATTTTAACAAAACCAACTGCCTTCGGAACAATAGGGAATTCCCTAATGGTAGGAGGAGAAGCAGGAAACGAAGCGGTACTCCCTTTAAATGAATCTACTCTTGGGGCAATCGGAAGAGGTATTGCAAGAACGATGGATTTAAGAATGCCAGACATCAACATTTCGATTACTGGGAATATTATCCGAGAACAGGCAGATATTGAAAAAATAGCAAATGAAGTAGCAAGTCGAATCGCAGAAGAATTAGCACGTCAAAAACAATTGAGAGGAGCCACTATATGATTAAAAGAAACGAGTTAGTCATAGACGGAATTGGAACTTCTAGTTTTCCTTTTAAGGTGATTGTCCACGAATCGCCTTCTGTTATCTTAGCGGAGAGTAAGACGAGTTTATTAGAACATAAAGGAATGAGTGGCGCTCTTTCGCAAACAAATCGGCACCGAGATTTGTTTGAAAAATCATATACGATATACATTGTTAAGCCCTCAGAAGAACAACTTCATCAATTTATGGGTCTATTTATCAAGGAGCAGTTTTGGCTTGAGAGTGAACGGATGAAAACCACACGTCTTTGGTGTTACCGAGTAAAATGTACTGAGGTAAAACAAGAGAGAGATGGTGTGTATGCGATGAAAGCTACCTTTATTTGTCATCCTACAAAGTTTTAAATCAATGGATAGACAAACTTTGACATCAAACGGTGTACTTAGAGTTCAAGGGACGTCTCTAGCGTTCCCCAAAATAACGATAATGGGGAATTCGGCAACTGAGACTCAGTTTACGATTGGAGATCAGGTTATTAAAATTGAAAAACTTACAGAACCTCTTGTGATGGTAAACGAACCAAATAGTCCAAGTTTTCTAACAGTTAGCAAAAAGTACATCAAATGGTCTGGTGATTTTATCACTATTGATCCAAGCGCTAAAAAAGAAGTAGGCGTTGCTCTTGGTAGAGGTATTACTTCTTTAAGCTTTGAAACAAATTGGGGGTGGGCTTAAATGCTATTTTTGTTGAACAAAGATATTAGAACTGCAAAGTGGAATGGATTACCTCTTCATGAAACTAGCTCTGCTATTGTAAAAGAAACCCTGAACGGTGATTTCACCTTATCTATTCGCTATCCAATTACCGATTCTGGTATCTATAAACAAATAAAAGAGGATATGCTTATCAAGGCTCCTGTACCTGTCTTAGGATTCCAGCTATTTCGTATTAAAAAACCAATTGAAAACGATGATAGTTTGGATATAACCGCCTACCATATTTCAGATGATATTATGCAACGGTCTATCGAACCAATTAGTGTTGCTAATCTTACTTGTAGTATGGCCTTATCCCAAATGGTACAAAATACTAAGACTAATCTTGGTGATTTTTCATTTACCAGTGATGTTACAGATCGCCGTACTTTCAATACAGATGAGGTAAAAACACTTTATGCTGTCTTAATGGATGGTGCTCATTCTATTATAGGAACTTGGGAAGGGGAGTTGATTCGTGACAATTTGGCTCTGACAATCAAGAAGAATAGAGGTGAAAATAGGGGTGTTGTCATAACAACACATAAGAATCTAAAGTCTTACAAGAGAACAAAATCAACTCAATCAATCATTACTCGTATTCATGCAAAATCAACATTTAAACCAGATGGTAAAGATAAAGACCAGACAATTAAAATTACTGTCGATAGTCCTCTAATCACTTTCTATCCATATATCAATGAAAAAGAGTACGAAAATAATACTCTTAAAAGCATTGAGGAGTTAAGGAAGTGGGCTGAGGCTAAGTTTAAGAATGAAGGAATTGATAAGTTATCGGATGCTATTACGATTGAAGCCTATGAACTAGATGGTCAGGTTGTACATTTAGGGGATACTGTATATATCAAGAGTTTGAAACATGAGATTGATATTCCAAAAAAGGCAGTCGCTTATGAATTTGACGCACTGACACAAGAATATATCTCGATTACTTTTGATGATAAACCAATGGTAGGTAGTTCAACTTCGAATAGTGGAATTTCCACTGTCGCAAATGCAATTTTAGACTCTAGTTTCACATTACAAGAAGTCGCAATTGAAAAAGCTTTGAGAAATGCGAACACAGCCTTTGATGCCGAATTCACTAAACAAAAAGAATCAATCCTTGATGATATTGAAAAAGTCAAAGCTAGTGCAGAAGTTTACGCAGATGGTATTCGTCAAGAGATTGAAGGCAAGATTGCTGATGTTGATTCTAAAGTTCAATCTAATGAATCACTTAATGAAAATAGATACAACGATGTGTTGGTTAAAGCAAATAGTAGTAGAGATTTAGCTAATCATGCCTTAGAGGTCAGTAAAGAAGTTAAAGAAACTACTAATACAGTACTAACAGATACCTTAAATTATAAAAAAGAAGCTATTGCTGAAGCAAACCGTTTAGTTGAACTCAGCAAGAATAGCTTATTGAATCAAATTACGACAGTAGAATCTTCAATTGATAAGCTTACGGGTGTTATTACTAACAAAGTTTCAAAGACAGACTTTGATGCTATCAAAAATACCGTAGAGCAACAACGAACGGAAATATCACAAGCCAAGGATAAAATAAATCTAAAAGCTGAAAAGACCTATGTAGAAAATATTAAACAAACAGCTAGTGAAGCACTCCAAAGAATATCAGAGAACGCATTAGCAATATCTAAAACTAAAGCTGATTTACAAGTTGCTGCAGATGCTATAAAGACTAAAGTATCACAATCAGATTTTAATCAAACGACAAATCGACTTGCTAGTACTGAAACAACAATTAAAATTCAAGCAGGTGAAATAGCCAAACGATTGACTAGTAGTCAGGTAGAAACTGTAATCAATTTAAAAGGATTTCAAACTAAATCAGATGTTGATAAAAATATTTTAGATAGAGGTTATGTAACGAACTCTAGCGTGCAAAACTTAGTTAGAGAAACATCTAACAGTTTCACTCGGACTATTAGTGAAACTAAAGCTTTAATACCAACTAATGTTTCTCATCGAAACTTAGCATCTGGTTCCAGTGATAGTTGGACTTCATACAAAGAAATAAACTCGAAACTCAATTGGATTCAAACATTAGGAAAAATTCCTTATGGTGATTCGACTGGCATTTATTCAGGGACAAAAATCAATCTATTTGTTTATATTTCTGTCGATAATGTTGTATTAGATTCAACTGTTACTCCTAGAATTATCTTACAAGGTCCAGGCTATAAAAAATCAGATAATAGTGCTGTATGGAGTGTTCATTCTAATCCCTTTCATACCTCTTGGTCTACTACATTAAAAACTGGTACAAACTACCATCTTATTAAGATTTCTCGAATGGTAACAGATGAGATGTTCAATAATTTTAAAAACTTTGAATTACAATTTCGTATTGATGGAGCAAGTTCAGGTAAGTTTCATTGGAGAGCTTTAATGATTACTACTGGAGATATCTTCCCAAATTATTGGACTAAACCTATCGAAGATTTAACAACTGTAACGGCTTTTAACGAAGTAAAAGATACTCTAGGTAGTCATACAAGAACTATTAGTGAACAGGGCAAAACAATTAGTCAGGTTGTACAAACATCCGAAGGACTGATTACAAGAGTCAGTGATTTGATTGATAACCAAAACTTAGTATACGATCCAACCAATTTTAGTAAATATAAAGAACGTGAACCGAATTCGAATTTAGTTATGACTGGAACTAATGAATACAAGTTGCTAAGAATTGCACAAAGTGGCAGGACAACAAATGGTTGGCGTGGTTTCCAAATGCCTCTTCATAGTCAAAAATTTGTTGCTGGTGAGAAACTTTCTTATAGAGTCAATTTATGGATAGATGTACTACCTGATGGAAAAGTTGGTTTTGAAATCAAATCAGGTAACTCAATAGGAGGTTTCACCATCAGTCCGACTAGAACGGGCGCAGCTCAAATTTTTACAGGAACTTTTACGATAAATAAAACCGTGACAAAAACAGATGATTTTGGGCTTCATATTTGGCTAGAAAAGAACGGCACTGTTGCAGTTGGCCAAATTTCAATTGTTCGAGGTAGTCAGCCACCTAAAAACTTTGTAGATAGTACATCCTTTCAACAAATTGCAACAGAAAGTCTTGTTCAGCAACATCAAGGTTCCTATTCGATTCAAAATTTAACTAATGCTGGATCTTTAATTTCAGGGATTAATTTAGGTGCAAATGGAATCAATCGAATTATTGGCAAGGCAACTCATATCACTGGGGATACTTTAATTGATAGAGCAGTCATTAAATCAGGAATGATTGATAAATTAAAGACATCAAACTTTGAATCTGGGTCTGTAACTACTATGGTATTAGCATCGAATTCAGTAACCGCAGATAAAATTGTCGTGGATCAAGCGTTTTTTAATAAGTTAGTTGCAAATGAAGCTTATTTACGACAGCTGTTTGCAAAGAATGCTTTTATCAATAGTGTACAAAGTGTTAGGATTGATGCTAGTCAAATAAAGTCAGGCTTACTAAGTGGTGATAGAATTCAGGGTGGCACAATAACTGGAACCACAATTTCTGGTGGATTATTAACTGGAGAAACAAAAATTAAGTTAGGTGCTTATGGTTCATTTGACGCTATCAACGGTGGATTACAGATTAATGTTCCTCGTCAGTTTAATTCTAAAGATGGTTTAGGTGTACAATTTATAGGTTCTTATGGTCGAGGGGACAATGTTCCTTACGGCTTATTTATTTACAAGGATTCAGATTTTACTACTGGAAACACTGCAAGTGATAGTGATGATTTTCTATTGACGGTCGAAGGATACATTAAGGCAAAAGGAATTGGCTGGTTAAAGTACGGCAAAAGTAGCATTAATGGCTCAACTACAGGAACTATTAGTTATTGGAATTCTAATAATGTATCTCTAGACTTTGGTGGATCAGGAAATGATATTTACTACTCATATAACGGAAAGGCTTATAGCTTATGGCAAATTGTTAACCAACATTTTTCTGATAAAAACTTAAAAGAGAATATAGGCTTATCTAACTATAAAGCACTCGATTTTATCAAAAGATTTCAATTTAAAGAGTATGACTGGAAGAAAATAGGGAATCGTATTCAAAAGGCTCATACCAAAATTGGACTCATCGCTCAAGATGTTCAACAAATTGACTCGTCACTTGTGTATGAAAATGGTGGTTTTCTGAATCTTGATAATACAAGATTAACGAATATCGCTTTAAAAGGAATTCAAGAGTTAATACTTGATATTCGAAAATTAAATAAACGATTGGAGATGTTAGAAGATGAACACAGATTTAATCCATCAATTAGCAATGGAGTCGTTGACTAAGAAACTAGCACAAACCGAAGGTCAAGCAGCACAAAATGAGGCTCTTTATTTGGTTGTTGCAAGCGAATTGCAGTTAATGAAAGATGTATTAGAATACGACTCAGACCTAAAAGACTTATTTGAGGAAGTAAAAACTAAAAGAGAGAAAGGAGAAAGTTAATGGCATTAGAAATTACTAAAACAACACGTTTGGTTGGAAATTTGAAGATTGGTGATGAAGTAGTTAAGCAGTATACTGTTGATGTTGATGAACATGGTGTTTCTACAGTATCTGAGTTTCTCTATCATTCAGAGCTCTATGCGGAGCATCGTCTCGAAATGAGAAACCAAGAAAAATTGTTCCGAGATAAACGATATGAATTAGAAGATGCTGTTTTAGCTGAAATTGAGTCAAATAAAAAAGAACTATAGGGAGTATTAAAAATGGATATTGAATTGTTTAATTTTTTAAGAAAGCTCATCGAAACAGAAGATGGGCTTATTTTGTATGCGTTAGCGTTAATTGTCATCATGGAAATTGTAGACTTTGCATCAGGCACATTTGCTGCAATTGTAAATCCTGATGTTGAGTATAAGAGTAGAATTGGAATCAATGGATTAATTCGAAAAGTCTTAGGGATTTTTATGTTACTGTTATTGATTCCGATGTCTGTTTTGTTGCCTGAAAAAACTGGATTTATGTTTCTGTATTCGATTTATATCGGATACCTAGTTTTTACTTTCCAATCACTAATTGAGAACTATCAAAAAGTAAAAGGGAATATTCTACTTTTTAAACCAATTTTAAAAGCTTTTGAACATCTAACTGAAGGAAAGTCTAACGATGATAAGGAGGATAATCATGGAAGTTGATAAAAGTAGATTACGAACAAATCTTCCTCAAATCGGTGAGCAACCCTATCGACAAGTTCATGCTCACTCTACAGGTAATCCTAACTCAACAGCACAAAATGAAGCGGATTACCATTTGCGTCGTCCAGTTGAGTCAGGATTTCTCCCATGTGGTAGGGAATGGTCGTATCATGCAAACTTGGTTAGTAGACCGAGGTGCTTATGATGTTGGTGGCGGATGGAATGTTGAAGGTTACGCTCAAGTTGAACTAATAGAAAGTCATGAATCTAAAGAAGAATTCATGAGAGATTATCGACTTTATGTCAAGCTATTACGTGAGTTAGCTGACGAGGCTGGAATCCCTAAAAACTCTAGATTCTAGTAGTCTTGCTGGGATTAAAACTCATCAATTTTGTACTTACAACCAACCAAATAATGGAAGTGATCATGTAGATCCCTATCCATACCTTGCAAAATGGGGCATTAGTAGAGAACAGTTTAAGAAAGATATTGAATCTGGTCTAACTGAAGGAAACTGGAAACGAAACGAAGTTGGTTGGTGGTGGGAAGAAGCAGATGGCTCTTATCCAAAATCTCAATGGAAAAAAATATCAAAGGAGAATGGTTCTACTTTTGATAATAGAGACTACTGTTTCATCAATAAATGGTTCAATGATGGCAAGGATTGGTTTTATTTAGATAAGCGTGGTGCCATGGTTACTGGTTGGATGCATATCGATCATCGTTGGTACTATTTTAAGTCGGATGGTAGAATGGCTAAAGGTTGGGTAAAATATCGTGAAACTTGGTATTACTTGGATGAAAAAAAGATGGGGATATGAAATCTAAGCAATTTATTAAATCAGGAAACGGATGGTACTATCTCAAGTCTGATGGTTCGTTATCAGTAAAACCAGAATTTACGATTGAACCTGATGGTTTGATTACTACTAACTAAGAGTTTGTAGATACTACTCTTAAAATAAATCTTTAAACAAAATAAACCACCGAAGTTGGTGGTTCATGTGGTATAATATCTATTGTAGATAAGTGAAGACGGTGGCTCCTTATACCGAAAGAGAGGTGATGCCTATGGGCAGTTCATCAAAATCTGACGGAAAGGAGGGGCACTCTTTTGACCGCATTTGAAGTTGTACAGACAATACTTGGTTTTGGTAGTTTTGCCATTACTTTGATTGGCTTGTGCTATAAAATCTTCAAAGACAAGGACAAAAAATAATCCGTCCCCACTTTTGAGCGAGTAGGACGGATTAAATCTGTTATACGAGCTACCGTCTTTTTAACGGTTCTACATTGGAGTTGAGTTGGTAGCTCAGCTCCTTTTTCTATGTTTATTATAACATATTGCGATTAAATTTCAAATAAAAAATCTAAGCCTGGTGAAGTACATCAGGCTTTTTCTTTTTGATTTTTTCTTAAAACCGGAAAAATCTATCTTGAAAGTACCTATTTAGGTAAGAGGACAATAAAGACATTTTGTTAAAGTACAGGGTTGCTGATTACTTGACTAATATAGCGTTTAGAGGGATATATAGTGTGTAAAAACTTCTTCTAGGAGGAAAAATGAATATAAGAAAAATTGAAGCAAAGAATAACAAAAGAAAAAAGAGAATTTGTGCATATGTTCGAGTTTCTACAACCAACGGAAGTCAACTTGATTCGCTAGAGAATCAAAAAGTCTATTTTGAAAAGTTGTATGCTGAACGTGATGATGTTGAGTTTTTGGGTGTTTTTTGTGACAAAGGGATTTCGGGTTCAAAGTATGATAGACCTGATTTTCAAACTATGTTAGATGCTTGTAGAAAAGGGCAAATTGATGTTATCCATACTAAGTCAATATCAAGGTTTGCAAGAGATCTCATAAATGTTCTTGAAATAAGTCGAGAATTAAAAACTCTTGGTATTGATATCTTTTTTGAAGAGCAGAATATCCACACTTTATCAAATGAAGGTGAAGTTATCTTGACTGTGTTAGCAAGTTTGGCTGAGGAAGAGTTACAAAGCATGAGCGGAAACCAACGATGGAGTTTTCGTAGAAAGTTCCAGAAAGGAGAATTACTCATTAATGCTAAACGGTTTTTAGGGTATGATTTAAACGAAAAAGGTGAACTTGTTATAAACAAAGCAGAAGCGCAAATAGTAAGAACCATCTTTTATAGTTATTTGGAAGGAATGGGTACACATAGGATTGCTAAAAAACTTAATGAGGGCAAGGTTTCAACTGTAACAGGAAAGAAATGGTATGACAGTACAATTCGTAATATCTTAAAAAACGAAAAATACAAAGGCTCTTTACTACTTCAAAAAAATACTTTCATGACGGTGTAAACGGTCCAAAGAAATTAAATCAAGGGCAGGTTGAACAATACTATATTGAAGATAATCATGAAGGAATTGTATCTAAGGAAATATGGGAAAAGGTTCAGGTAAAAATGAAAAGCCGTTCTCGGATCCAAGGTACAAATAAAACCTATAAATTTTCTAGAATGTTAAAATGCCAATATTGTGGTTCAACATTAAAAAAAGACAGGTATCTTATAAGAAAAAGATTGTTTGGTGTTGTTCCAAATATATCAAAGAAGGAAAAAATTCCTGTAAAGGTATGAGAGTCCCTGAAAGGGATATTGAAGATTGGAAACTAAGTTCACCAGTAATTGTGTTAGAAAGGATTGAAGATGGAGAAAAACATTACAGTTATACCGGCCAAAAAGGTACATCAAACAGTCATATCTCAAATTCAGAAAAAAATCAGAGTAGCCGCTTATTGTCGAGTGTCTACAGACCAAGACGAGCAGCTATCAAGTTATGAGAATCAGGTCAATTATTACCGTGAATACATCTTAAAACATGAAGATTATGAGTTAGTAGACATCTATGCAGATGAAGGCATTTCAGCAACTAATACAAAAAAACGTGATGCTTTTAACCGACTAATACAAGATTGTAGAGATGGTAAGGTGGATAGAATTTTAGTTAAATCTATTAGTAGATTTGCCAGAAATACATTGGACTGCATCAAATATGTAAGAGAACTGAAAGAACTAGGCATCGGAGTAACGTTTGAAAAAGAGAATATTGATAGCCTAGATTCAAAAGGTGAAGTACTACTTACCATTTTATCCTCACTCGCACAGGATGAATCGAGATCTATTTCAGAAAATTCAACTTGGGGAATTCGTAAGAAATTTGAGCGTGGTGTAGTTCAGGTAAACACTACAAACTTTATGGGATATGACAAAGATGAAAAAGGAAATCTCATTATAAACCATGAACAAGCTAATGTCGTAAGGTATATATTTGATAGATTTCTAGAAGGATACAGTCCAGAATTTATTTCCAAAGAGTTAAGAGAACAGGAAATACCAGGTTGCACAGGTAAAGCAAAGTGGTGCCCAAGTGCTATATGGAAAATGCTTCAAAATGAAAAATACAAGGGTGATGCTTTGCTTCAGAAAACCTATACCGTTGATTTCCTGACGAAGAAAAGAATTGATAATGATGGACAAGTTAATCAATACTATATCGAGAACAATCATGAACCAATCTTAGATAGAGAGAAGTGGGAGATTGTTCAGTTAGAAATAGCAAGAAGAAAGAAATTTAGAGAACAACATAAGCTCCAATTTTATATCATGCAGAAAGAAAACAATCCCTTTACAACAAAAGTATTTTGCGCCGAATGTGGTTCAGCATTTGGTAGGAAGAATTGGACTACAAGTCGTGGTAAACGGAAGGTATGGCAGTGTAATAATCGATATAGGATAAAAGGCAAGATTGGATGTTTAAACAATCATATCGATGAAGAAATGCTTGAGAAAGCCGTAGTAATGGCTGTAGAACAACTAAGTAAGAATGTTGACTTGTTGCACGGAAAGTGGAACAAAGTTTTAGAAGAAAATCGTCCGCTAGAAAGCACTATAGTTTGAAGTTGGCAGAAATGATAAACAAGCCCTTGTGGGAATTTGATTCTCATGAGATGTGTCAAGTATTGGATAATATTATAATTGCAGAGGATGGGCAGATAACTGTCAGATTCTTAGAGGGAACTGAGGTAGATTTATAGAGTAGACAAAAGGTTATGATGATAGTGGGCAACTATTGTGGTTATAGCCTTTTTTTGCATTTTTGTGATAGAATATATAATATTAGAGATACTTGGATTGGCGATGAGTTTGATAGACTTATAAGAAGATAATATCAAAGCAAATGAAGAAATTCAAAACATCTGTGATTTATTTGCGAATGATCCGAATGTAATAGTTTTTCCTATTCATGGATGTTCTACTGATGTATTTAGAACAATTTTGGATAGATTTCCTGTACTGAATATTATCCATTTAGCGGACCATACATATACGAAACCTAATGGGGAGATATTACTTTCTTTTGTAGATTCAAACATGACTTCTATAAAATTTAGTAATTGGATTTCTAACCATAGATTTTATTATTCATTTCTTAACTGTTATTCAACTTTAGAGTTCGCATTGTATTCACGTTTACAAAATTCAAACTTTTCTATTTTTCATAGAGAGAAAGTTTAATCGAGCATAGCATATGAGTTTTCGGAACATTTCTATAAAGTGATTTCAAGTAGTGGAGATTTTAATCAGGCCTGGCAACTAGCTGTTGCAAATTGTACTGAGTCTCCCTTGAATTACATCAATTGTTAGTATATTTAGTTATATAGGGAGGTAGATATTGATATGGCTAGTAGCACTGAGAGGATTGGCATACATCAATGTGGAGTTATTGCAGAAAGAAATAGTTGGCTGTTTAGAGAGCAGCCAGTTAATGATATAGGTATAGATGCTCATATGGAATTTGTTGTAGATGGCAAACCAAGACAACACCTTGCATTACAAATCAAGTCAGGACCAAGTTGGTTTAGGGAGAAAAAAGATAACTGCATTATTTTTAGGAACATAAATGAGAGACAATATAATTATTGGACGATGAATTCTCTTCCGTGTATAATTGTTCTGTTTAATCCTGATGATGGTATGTGTATTTGGCAAGAGTTAACTCCTAAAACAATTAAAAAAACTAAAGAGGGAGGAGGCAAAGGATATTATGTGAAAGTTCCTATAAATCAAGTTTTTTTGGATAAACAATCAAATAACCACCTTCTTTCCTATACGAATTTACCGCAACATATTCAAAATTATAACTTTCTGCTATCTCAGAAAAAATTTATGGAAATTATACAAACTGGAGGTGAAGTTAAACTACATTCAACAGAGTGGGTTAATAAGTCTAGTGGTAAAGGTGATACTAAGTTAATTGTTAATGATGGTCAAGAAACTAAAGAGTATGCCTATCCTTATTGGTTTCCTTTTACACCGTATACCGATGTTTTTCCTCGATTATTTCCATGGGCATATTTTTCTGTTGATGAAGAATTTCTTGAAGAAAGTGATTATGAATTATGGAAACAACTTCATTGTTGGTATGATAGTGAGATAGATGAATGGATAGAAGTAGGAGATACATTTGAGCAATTTCGCAAAAAATTACCCCCTATACGATCTATTGATCATTCTGGTGAAGTTGCAGAATATATGTTGATTCTCAGTTTGAATGAATTGGGAAAATCGTTCTTAGAGGTAGAGCAATTTATATCTGAAACTAGACCATACACCAAAGCAAGACCAGAATCAAAAGATGAATAAAGGAGCATAATCATGAAAAAGCTTAAACTTAATAGTGGTATGAAATCAGAAAAACTATAGATGGATATAGACTAAATCCTACGGAGAAGTATGTTATCAATTTGGAAGATGAAATGGAATTTGCAATATCTACAATGCAAGCAATTTATATGTTTGGTTTTCCACCAGCATTTAAAAATTGGCATGCTTGGCTATTTGATAATGGTTTTAGTACAGAAACACCAAATCCAACAAATGAATTTGTAGCAAAGTTTTATGGAAGAGAACCTCTTTGGAAAACTCCATATTCAATGGGAATAGTTGTAAAAGCAGAGGAAGATGATGATTTCTACATTGTTATGGAATGTAGTAGTAAAAATACAGGTTTCAAACACACACAAATTATCCTTACTATGGATGGCTGTCTTTGAGTGGAATCCTTCCATAATATAATTTCAAACTCTGACTATTCTGTATCGTGTTATAGTATAGAAATTTCTCTCACCACATGTTGAGGCAGTATCACTGCTTGTACGAGCTGATACTTTAGCGAAGTAGAAGTAGATCTTCGGCACATGCGATAGGACTCGTAGAAAGAGGAGGGGCACCGACGAAATGATACGGTAAGTCCGAACCGCCGAGTGTGTATCTTTGCCGTAAAAGCCTAGAAAGCTTGGTATGAATCAATAATGAAAAGCCTTGATTGTAAGGCTTTTTTTGTGTTTTTGTGATAGAATATAGGTAGTTATTATCGAGAGCAACTAAGAAGCAGTAAAAAAATATTATACGTAGAATAATCAAGATTAGGAAGAAAAAATGACAGAAATTGATAAAAGGAATTTAAAAAATTATCTTTGTTTTACATTTGGAATTACTTATATAGCTTGGGGCCTTCTTGCCGTATTTACTCAATCTCATATTTTGGGATTAGAAACAATTATAGGAAGAACATTACATATAGTAGGTGCACTTGGACCAGCTATTGCAAGTGGCTTTTATTTGAAAAGGAATAATATAAAATTTAAACATTTTCTATTTAGTAAGAAAGAAAATAGTAGTATTTATTTCATTATTCATTTGTTAGCAATTTTGATACTATTTTCTGTATCTTCCTTAGAATTAAACGGAGTATCAATTTATCTGATGCCATTATTCTTTATACAACTAATTTTTTTTGGTGGTGGACATGAAGAATTAGGATGGAGAGGAATATTACAACCATTACTTGATAAAAAATATACATATTGGCAATCTAATTTGATTGTAGGTTCAATCTGGGGAATTTGGCATCTGCCTTTATGGTTTATAGTTGGAGAAAGTCATCAAGGATTTCCTTTCATTTTATTTTTTATATATACATTATTTTTAAGTTTTGTTTTAGGGCTTCTTTATCGTCAAACGAAATCTGTGGAGTACTGTCTATTATTTCATGCGTTCGCAAATTTGTTAAATCTCTATTTTGTGTTAAAAATTAATGTTATTTTTATCATCATTTTTATTGGTTATTTGATTTATACAATATTGGCTAGTAATAGAATTAGTAAGGAAAAGAATTTGTATCCAAAATAACTGGGTATAGTCTAGAAAATGAAGATGATTTTGTTCAAGGTAATGTAATAAAGTAGAAATAACGAACATTTATATGAAAGGTTTAGAGTAAACATGAGTCTCTTATTTGAAGAATTTAAAACCATTTGTTTCCATTTAAATCGAGTCGGAATTACACCGACACTGATGGGGTCTTTGGGATTGGAGTTTAGAACGAAAGAAAATTGGGAGCCCTCTGACATTGATATTCATGTGCCTGGTGACCCTAGAGGTTGGGAAGCACCTGATCATCTCAGAATTTATGACCGGGACAAGATAATGAAAGTGATGAAAGACTTAGGCTACGTCTTAATAGATATTCATGAGCATGAATTCCAAAAGGATAGAGAGAATGTTGAATTTGGAAGTATCGATTCCTTACTTGATTTTGCAGGAGTTTCGGAATCGGATATAGAGCTTATTCACATTGAAGGCATCACTTTTCGTCTTCCAAGTCTGGAGCAGTATCTAAGTATTTACAAAGCTTCTTCTCAAGACTCCTATCGAAATGATCACAATAACAATAAGGATTTTAAAAAGATCGAGTGGCTGGAAAGTCATTTGTAAATTATCATATGAAAAGTAGTAAGTTGTAAGACGGGCTGCTATGTTATTTTTATCATCATTTTTATTGGTTATTTAATTTATACTATATTGGCTAGTAAAAGAATTAGTAAGAAAACAACATTTTAAAATTTAGATCAGGATATCCATCATTGAAAGTAACGATTTGTTAATTAGATGATTAATGTTAGAGAATTTTCAATTGTAATTTTAATTGGAGTTATGGATGTCGTTTCTTTTGGAAGTGGTGATATTCTTTCCGCTCCACAGTATCATTTTAAAATGATTTTTATTGCCTTTTGTTTATTAGTATAAAAGCAGAATATTACTACATGTCGAGTGTGTTGCTTTGCTGGTAAAAGCCTAGAAACCTTGTAACGAAAGGGATAATGAAAGCCTTGATTGCAAGGCTTTTTGCTTTATGGTGGGTAAGTATCAGAGTGAGAAAATTTTTGGAATGAGTAGAAGTGATAGCTAGAAATTATCAGTTTCTATTTCCATTTACCCTGTGGGTACGTGTTTGTTTCCATTGACAAGGAGTTTGTGGGAATAGAAATGTACCCACCTTGTTTGAATCAAGTGAAGTGTAGTTGAAGGAAATCTGTTGAAAGCAATACTTCATTTTACCGAATAAGTAATAATTTAGGCAACTTCAAATCGATTAAAAAAAACTATTTTAAAGGTTAAGAGTAGACAAAAATTGTCCACTCTTTTTTTGCAAACTCAATTTATCAATAAATGAAATGAGGGAATGTAAAATGAAATATTTTTGAGGTTGAGTTAGAAAAATCCTGATGAATTTTTTTAAAACTACAAACAGAAGATTTTGTGAAAGCTAATCGCTTGCTACTAAGGAAGATAATCCAGAGCGTTACAGTCTATGAAGAAAACTTCGTCATATCCTTTAAATCTGGCATCGAATTGGAAGTATGAGTCTCATTCCATAACTTTTATATTGAACATATCATCTTGTTGTGTTATACTATAAATTGATATAAACAAAGATGTAGGAGGAACCGAAACTATGACAGCCTCAATGCGTTTAAGATAAGCTGGCAATAAAAAAAGCAGAATCTATACCCGATGATAGGCTTTTTTGTTGTGCTTATTTATACGATATTGAGCATTCATTAGTTACGGTGAGGATATTGGTTATTTAACTATACCTTTATTTAACTATGTCTTTAATATGAATGTTTCCAAATTGTATGTATGCAGACCAAAAGCCACATTGTGGGGTTTGGTATGCATTTTTATTGCCTAGAATGCTATTCAAAAATAGAAATTCAAGCAAAAATAATATGCAGGAGATAATATAAATGGAAAAATACAACAATTGGAAACGAAAATTTTATGCAATATGGGCAGGGCAAGCAGTATCATTAATCACTAGTGCCATCCTGCAAATGGCGATTATTTTTTACCTTACAGAAAAAACAGGATCTGCGATGGTCTTGTCTATGAGCTTCATTAGTAGGTTTTTTACCCTATGCGATTTTGGGACCTGCCATTGGTGTGCTAGTGGATCGTCATGATAGGAAGAAGATAATGATTGGTGCCGATTTAATTATCGCAGCAGCTGGTGCAGTGCTTGCTATTGTTGCATTCTGTATGGAGCTACCTGTCTGGATGATTATGATAGTATTGTTTATCCGTAGCATTGGAACAGCTTTTCATACCCCAGCACTCAATGCGGTTACACCACTTTTAGTACCAGAAGAACAGCTAACGAAATGCGCAGGCTATAGTCAGTCTTTGCAGTCTATAAGCTATATTGTTAGTCCGGCAGTTGCAGCACTCTTATACTCCGTTTGGGATTTAAATGCTATTATTGCCATCGACGTATTGGGTGCTGTGATTGCATCTATTACGGTAGCAATTGTACGTATACCTAAGCTGGGTAATCAAGTGCAAAGTTTAGAACCAAATTTCATAAGGGAGATGAAAGAAGGAGTTGTGGTTCTGAGACAAAACAAAGGATTGTTTGCCTTATTACTCTTAGGAACACTATATACTTTTGTTTATATGCCAATCAATGCACTATTTCCTTTAATAAGCATGGAACGCTTTAATGGAACGCCTGTGCATATTTCTATTACGGAAATTTCCTTTGCATTTGGGATGCTAGCAGGAGGCTTATTATTAGGAAGATTAGGGGGCTTCGAAAAGCATGTATTACTAATAACAAGTTCATTTTTTATAATGGGGACCAGTTTAGCCGTTTCAGGGAATACTTCCTCCAAATGGATTTGTAATATTCGTAGTTTGCTGTGCAATAATGGGGCTTTCGGTGCCATTTTATAGCGGTGTGCAAACAGCTCTTTTTCAGGAGAAAATTAAGCCTGAATATTTAGGACGTGTATTTTCTTTGATCGGAAGTATCATGTCACTTGCTATGCCAATTGGGTTAATTCTTTCTGGATTCTTTGCTGATAAAAATCGGTGTAAATCATTGGTTTTTTTACTATCAGGTATTTTTAATTATTGGCATTGCTATAGTTTGCCAAATGATAACTGAGGTTAGAAAAATTAGATTTAAAAATAAACAATATTGGAGGAAATGTTATGGAATTAATATTAAAAAGCAAAAAGACATTCGTGTGGAATTCAAAGGACGCGATGTTTTTAGATATAAATGAATTAGAAGTATATGATTATGACCGTATTGGTTTAGTAGGAGCAAATGGTGCTGGAAAAAAAGCACTTTACTCAGGGTACTTTTAGGAGAATTAACTCCCCCAGGATGTAAAAATGAATCGTCTGGGTGAACTTGCCTATATTCCCCAGTTGGACGAAGTAACTCTGCAGGAGGAAAAAAAGATTTTTGCACTTGTAGGCAAGCTAGGTGTTGAGCAATTAAATATACAGACTATGAGCGGTGGTGAAGAAACAAGGCTTAAAAATAGCACATAGCTTTATCGGCACAGGTTCATGGTATTTTAGCGGATGAACCTACGAGCCATTTAGACCGTGAAGGAATTGATTTTCTAATAGGACAGCTAAAATATTTTACAGGTGCACTGTTAGTTATTAGCCATGACCGCTATTTTCTTGATGAAATAGTAGATAAAAATATGGGAACTGAAAGATGGCAAAAATCACTGAGTATTGGGGAAACTATTCTGATTATCTTCGTCAGAAAGAGGAAGAACGTAAGAGCCAAGCTGCAGAATACGAACAATTTATTGCGGAACGTGCCCGATTGGAAAGGGCTGCGGAGGAAAAGCGAAAACAGGCTCGTAAAATAGAACAGAAGGCAAAAGGTTCTTCAAAGAAAAAAAGTACTGAAGACGGAGGGCGTTTAGCTCATCAAAAATCAATAGGAAGTAAGGAAAAAAAGATGTATAATGCTGCTAAAACCCTAGAGCACAGGATTGCGGTACTTTTAGGAAAAGTAGAAGCTCCGGAAGGCATTCGCAGAATTCGTTTCAGGCAAAAGTAAAAGCATTGGAGCTCCATAATCCATACCCTATAGTCGGTGCAGAAATTAATAAAGTATTTGGGGATAAGGCTCTGTTTGAAAATGCATCTTTTCAAATTCCGTTAGGAGCAAAAAGTGGCGTTAACTGGTGGTAATGGAATCGGAAAAAAACAACTTTAATCCAAATGATCTTAAACCATGAAGAAGGAATTTCTATTTCGCCTAAGGCAAAAAAATAGGTTACTTTGCACAGAATGGTTACAAGTACAACAGTAATCAGAATGTTATGGAGTTTATGCAGAAGGATTGTGACTACAATATATCAGAAATTCGTTCAGTGCTAGCATCTATGGGGTTCAAACAGAACGATATTGGAAAAAAAGTTTATCTGTTTTAAGCGGTGGAGAAATTATAAAATTGTTGCTTGCTAAAAATGCTCATGGGTAGATATAACATCCTAATAATGGATGAACCCAGTAACTTCCTTGACATACCAAGTTTAGAGGCTTTGGAAATACTAATGAAGGAGTACACCGGAACTATCGTGTTTATCACCCACGATAAACGATTACTCGAAAAATGTAGCAGATGTAGTTTATGAAATTAGAGATAAGAAAAATAAATCTGAAACATTAAATTTAAGGTAGTCGCTGGTCAGTATAGTCTGTTCTGGTTGGCGACTCCATTGTTAAAAGAGTATAAAGACTTTAGATTTTATGAATATTAAAAAAATAGGAACAGTCAATTGAACTGCTCCTATTTTTTTCTGCTAAATATATTGTAGTTTTTCTTATATGTATAATGATAGATTAGCGGATTCTCATCTACGGTACTTACTTCAAATATGAAGAAGTGATCGCGGTTATCTCTGGACTTTTTCCTTATTGAGGACAAAGTAATTCTTACGTGAAGTCGCCATTGTTTTTTTAGGATATCATCAGTTAGGAAGGTCAATGGAATATTCATGTTAGAGTAGCGGTAGAAGTCACGTTCAAAAATCTTGGTAGCTCTCGCTATAATAGTCCATTTGTAGGTGATTACGCTGAAACTCAAGCTGATTCATAGAGCACCTCCTCGACAAGTTCAATACTAATAATGTCTTTTAATTTCAAATTGATGTGACCTGTTGTAGTTTTTTTATCAAAAATGAAATCTTTGGTCAGACTTGGTATTGTTCCAGTGTAGGAAACACGCTTGTTTTTTTCAATCACTTGAATGCGTGTGCGTAGCTGCCCGGCGTATACTTGACTGAGGAGTAATAATTTCTTCTCTAGTGATAAGTCAGACATGTACGTTACTTTGTTTGTATCATCAGAGAGTGCTGATGCATGTTCAGATAGGAAAAAAAGCCCATCCATTTTTTTGCATCTTTGTATCCTGGTACTCTCTTGCTGATTGAAATGGTAAATATGAACGGTCAATCATATCAAATCCTTTTCTATGCAGAGGCAAGGGTATTTTTTTATCAAATTGAATCGTAAAACCTTGAATTCCCCACCTGTGTAACATTCTTTAAAGCGATTGATTACCTCAGTATAGATTATCACAGATGAGCTTGTTGGCTTAATGCTAAATGTAAATTCCAATGGTAATCGGTTTTCAGATTTAGCATGTACTAGTCGTATCGATATTTCAGTTGTTTTGAGTTTTCTCTGACGAAGTTTTGAAGTTGCTGTTTCAACGATTCCATGTAAAAATCTTTCAAGCATTTCAATATCATTACATCCTTTGCTACGGATTTCTGAAAATTGTACTGTATTTTTTTCTTGTTTCATTTTAATCCCTCCAATCCACCCATGGAATGACCACCGATAAGTTTACTGCGTTCAATATTTCTGGAACCTTCAGTTAGGACGGTTCCTTTTTGTATGGCTAAAAAACCAAACTGTTCTCTGACAACATCAATAGCTGTCTGAAGTCTATTATCTTTTTCAATTTGTTCTACATCATCAAAGAGTGATAGTAGAGTATAGCTTTCATCTACGAAGCCACTATAAGATACACCAATTTGTCTCACTGCACCAGAGGTGTATTTTTTCGGAATAATACAAGTACATGACTCACCATTTTTTTGGGGAGATTTGCGGGTTCAATTTTTATTCTGAGCATTTATAGATTTTTTCATCTCAGTCCTAGAATAGCCAATATGAATAGAAACGACAGTAGTCAATACTAGGGCTACTGTTCCGTTCCACAGTATCATTTAAAAATCATTTTCACACCCTTTCGTCTATTAGTATAGAAGAAAGCTCTCAGCACATGTCGAGTGTGTAAGTTTGTTAGTGAAACGCAGATAAACCTCAAAAGGTTCCCCGAACCTTTTGAGTTCCACAAACGCATCATGTTGAGAAGGTGCCCTGGGGCATAGCTGTCGTAGAATGGAGAGGGAATCCGACGAAATGATACGGTAACAGCGAACTCCCGAGTGCGTGGCTCTGCTCTTCCGATCTGAGACAGTCGAAAAGTAGAAGGGGATGGTATTAGTATCAATCAATGAGTAACAAAGTAACAGCATGATTCGAAACATTTGCTTGTATTTTGCGGAGGAACATCAATATGGATGGAATAACAAAAGATTCTATAAAAACGGCTGAACTAATGAAACAATTATAGCCCCAATTGACCGATAAAGAAGCTATTGATGAAGTAAAAAAATATACGAATAGCAAAAATACTGCAATCTTTACAGAAGTTGAAGGTGACACAATTGTAGGGTTAGCACTATGTTCACTCAGATTTGATTATGTTGAAGGTTGTAAATATAGTCCTGTTGGATTCTTAGAAGGAATTATTGTCGACGAGGAATATCGTTTAAAGGATATTGCTAAAAATCTCTGTGCAAAATGTGAGGAATGGGCTAAAAATAAAGGATGTAAGGAATTTGCAAGTGACTGTACTTTAACGAATACGGACTCTATAAGATTTCATCTCAATATTGGATTTCAGGAGGCAAATAGAATTATTCATTTTAAGAAGAAATTATAATTTCAGAACGTGGTCAAAATTTATGTATCTTTAGAAAGTGTGAAAGATTGGACGAACAAATTTTTTTGATGGGTGGAAATCCGCCGATAAAGAACCATACGATTGTTAATAAAATTGTGTCATCAAGGAAGATCGAAAGAATTGTCATTTTTACAGTTTATCGAGACAATTGGAAACCGTATATGAAAAAGTACACGGAAGTTTTCCAAAGCCATTTTCCTAACCTAAACACTGATTACTTACTCTTGGACACTGAGCAGATTGATTTTGATAGCTATCTAGATGCTGATGTCATTATCATCGGTGGTGGAAATACAGAAAAGTATCTAGCTACTTATGTCAATCAAGAGTTCAAAAATTATATCAAGCATATGCTGAATAAAGGGGCAAAAGTTATGGGATTTTCTGCAGGAGCCCTATTATTAGGAGAAAAAGTCTATGTCTCACCAAATGATAATTCAGATCATCAGATAAAGATAAAGAATGGATTAGGACTCTTTAGTCAGTTTTTAATTAGTGTCCATTATGATTCATGGAATGATAAAGCTAATAAAGATAGAGCTGAAGAACTCGTTAATGTTCCCATAATTCCACTAAATGATCATTCCTGTATTGTATTAGATAAACTTGGAAATATCATAGAGAAAATTGACTAGTTTTAATCATGCGAATCTGAATCTACGAAACTAAAGTATTGACGAAATGAATGATGAAAAGCCTTGATTGTAAGGCTTTTTTTGTGTTTTTGTGATAGAATATAGGTAGTTATAATCGAGAGCAACTAAGAAGCAGAAAAAAATATTATACATAGAATAATCAGGATTAGGAAGATAAAATGACAGAAATTGATAAAAGGAATTTAAAAAATTATCTTTATATTACATTTGGAATTACTTATATAGCTTGGGGGCTTCTCGCCATAATTACGCAATCTCATATTTTGGGATTAGAAACGATTATAGGTAGAGTGTTACATATAGTTGGTGCACTTGGACCAGCCATTGCAAGTGGCTTTTATTTGAAAAAGAATAATATAAAATTTAAACATTTTTGTATTTTATAAGAGAAAAATAGTAGTATTTATTTCATTATTCACCTGTTAGCAATTTTGATACTATTTTCTATTTCTTCCTTAGAATTAAATGAATTATCCATTTATCTGATGCCACTATTCTTTATTCAATTAATATTTTTTGGTGGTGGACATGAAGAATTAGGCTGGAGAGGTATACTACAACCCTTAATTGATAAAAAATATACATATTGGCAATCTAATTTGATTGTAGGATCAATTTGGGGGATTTGGCATCTACCTTTATGGTTTATAGTTGGAGAAAGTCATCAAGGATTTCCTTTTAGTTTATTTTTTATATATACATTATTTTTAAGTTTTGTTTTAGGACTTCTTTACCGTCAAACCCAATCAGTGGGTTACTGTATATTATTTCATGCGTTCGCAAATTTGTTAAATCTCTATTTTGTGTTAAAAATTAATGTTATTTTTATTATCGTTTTTATTGGTTATTTGATTTATACTATATTGGCTAGTAATAGAATTAGTAAAGAAAAGGATTTTAAATTTTAGAAAAGGAAGTATAATCATGGGAATATTCGATGATTTTGAGTACAAAGAAAACTACCAAGATGAAGAAAAAGTAATTGAAGTACTTAAAAAGATTTTAAGAGCAATCCATCTAAATAATTATAGAGATATTATGGATTGTGTTGATGGTTCGGAAGTTGATGATGTAAGAGAGTTACTTGAATATATTGAAGAATCATTACAATTAAATGATTTTGATAAAATTGATGAATATGGTGTAGAATGTAATTTCCATCCGAATTATGAGTATTCTCAACTACAAGTTTATGAATTTAATGATCAAACTGGCTTTGTTGTTGAATATCAGATGACCTCCGAATCTGAATTAGTAGATTTAACCTTACAATTAGAATTTTTATACGATAATGATGGTTACAAAATAACTTCTATAGATGTAGATCCTGGATAAACCAAACTTAATTATCTTTGTTATATGATAAATGTGTATATTAAGGATAGATATTTTGATTGTAAATTGCTTTAAAATATCGTTTAGTTTTTCAAATATTGGGAGAATGAAAGATGTATCTATTGGAATTGTATCAAAATGATTATTCTAAAGATTTAGTCGCGTTTGGGTCCTTAAAAGAAGGAAAAGAATTTGTATCTAAAATAATTGGATAAACTCTAGAAAATGAAAATGATTTTGTTCAAGGTAATAAAGTAGAAATAACGAACATTTAGATGAAAGGTATAGAGTAAACATGAGTCTCTTATTTGAAGAATTTAAAACCATTTGTTTCCATTTAAATCGAGTCGGAATTACACCGACACTGATGGGGTCTTTGGGATTGGAGTTTAGAACGAAAGAAAATTGGGGGCCGTCTGACATTGACATTCATGTGCCTGGTGACCCTAGAGGTTGGGAAGCACCGGATCATCTAAGAATTTATGACTGGGACAAGATAATGAAAGTGATGAAAGACTTAGGCTACGTCTTAATAGATATTCATGAGCATGAATTCCAAAAGGATAGAGAGAGTGTTGAATTTGGAAGTATCGATTCCTTACTTGATTTTGCAGGAGTTTCGGAATCGGATATAGAGCTTATTCACATTGAAGGCATCACTTTTCGTCTTCCAAGTCTGGAGCAGTATCTAAGTATTTACAAAGCTTCTTCTCAAGATTCCTATCGAAATGAACAAAATAACAATAAGGATTTTAAAAAGATCGAGTGGCTGGAAAAACATTTGTAAATTATCATATAAAAAGTAGTAAGTTGTAAGACTGGCTGCTATGTTATTTTTATCATCATTTTTATTGGTCATTTAATTTATTCTATATTGGCGAGTAATAGAATTAGTAAGAAAAACTATTTTAAATTTTAAATCAGGATATCCATTATTGAAGGTAATGATTGGCTATTTAGAGGATTTGATAGAGATTTTTCTATTTGATGAGGTATCACTGCTTGTACGAGTTTAGACAGGAGGATAAAATAATGGAGATTTTGGAAATTAATCCTATTTCGGTTAAAAAAAGAATGACTGAACTACTATTTGATTATCTTTTAATCATAACTTACTTGGGTATTCTGTTTCTTTGCGCTATAACTTATTACTACATTGTTTTTAATGGGGTACCAATGCAGACAGAATTTCAGGCGCAGACTCTTACATTTTTTATCAGTGTTCTGCCAATCATGCTTTATTTCACATTTTCGGATTATGCAAAAAATGGAAGTTTTGGGAAATCAAAAGCAGGGCTTCGTTTGGTCTATCAGAAAAAAACAATTCAGGCTAGCTTTATTAGAAATCTCATCAAATTTTTACCTTGGCAATTAGGGCATATGGGAACTATTCATGGAGTCTATAGTGATTTTGATTTAATATCCATTATCCTTTCGTCATTAGCAACCCTACTTGCACTTTTGTTACTGGCAATGGCAATTTTTAGAAAAGATAAAAGGCATCTAGGAGATTTGCTAGCTCATACACAGGTTCAGCTAGAGGGAGACAATAAGTGATTCAACTTAGCAGTTCAAAAAACGCGGGTACATTGCGGAATACGTACAACCCGTGGATATGTTCCCGATGGTCACACATGTTGAGGCGGTATCATTACTTGTACGAGCAAATTCATAAGTAAATTTATAATGGGTATTTTATAAGGAGGTATATATGCTAGGAGCAATAGTTGGAGACATTGTAGGTTCAGTTTACGAATGGAACAATATCAAAACTAAGGACTTTCCTTTATTTCGGAAAGACTGCTTTTTTACAGATGATACGGTGATGACCTGTGCTGTGGCAGAAGCAATCATGAATGGTGGTCAGAAGGATGACTTCATTGATGCCATGAAGAAGTATGGTCGAGTGTATCCAAACGCGGATTACGGTGCCAGGTTTAACCGGTGGCTTATGACCGACAACCGTGAGCCTTACAATAGTTTTGGGAATGGTTCTGCCATGCGCGTTTCTCCGTGTGCTTGGGTGATGGATGGCTCCACAGGAGAGTTGCCGTCCGAGGGAAAATGTCTGGCACAACTTTCTGCAGAGGTGACGCATAACCATCCAGAAGGAATCAAAGGCGCGATGGCAACAGCGGATGCGATTTATATGTGTCGTTATTTCTTCGGTAGTAATAACCCTGTGGAGATTAAAAGACGCACCAAGGAACATATCGAGAAAGAGTATAGATATGACCTTTCTAAAACGCTGGATGAAATTCGTCCTACGTATCGTTTCAATGAAACGTGTCAGGATACCGTTCCTCAGGCTATCGTTGCCTTTCTAGAAAGCACAGATTTTGAAGATGCGATTCGAAATGCGATTTCTCTTGGTGGGGACAGCGACACTCTTGCTGCAATCACAGGAAGTATTGCCGAGGCAGCTTATGGAATTCCTGAGTGGATTAAGGACAAGGCCTATAGCTATCTCGATGAGCCTTTGAAAGACGTGCTCAGACGATGGGAAAAGGAAGTTGGCTGAATTTATAGAAATAAGGCTAGCGCTCGATAATAGTTAAAATTCTAAGACCAGATGGAGGTGAACCGAGTGATTCAACTTAGCAGTTTGAAAAAAGTGAATGAAAATGGGTTAATAGACTATCACCTCCCATCTGATAAGGGTTTTGAAAATATAAGTACCAAAGAAGGTACACTCATTGGCTGCTATCAATCTCAGAAAAATAACTTATCTTGGTTTGCTTATCGAAAAAGTAGCCATGAGATCCGGATTGAAGTGAGAGACGAAAAGAATCTTCAAAGTTCCTATTTAAATCTGGAAGATAGCTTTCTGGACTCTGAGGTAACTTTTAAGAGCCTTTCTGATAATAAAATCATCGTTTCATTGACAGCGGGACAGGATGGATCACAGGACTTTTGCCTTGAATTTTTGAATCATAAGCTAAGTGTAGGGCATAAATTTCCACGAGATTTGGCGTATGTTTTTACGATTGACGAGGAAAGTTCGTTGTTGGTAAATTTTTACACGACTGAATTTTATAAAATATCGAATCATGATTTAAAGTAAAGTCTAGCCAACGATTTTCAGTATTTGAAAATGATGGGTTATCAAACGTCTGGAAGATTAACAATTCTTATGGTGTATTCTCTACAACGGAAGAAAGATGGTTCGTGTTTCATTTAGAGACATTAGAGCCCATTGATGAAATGGTACTAGATAAATACCAAGGAGAATCCTATGGGATAGACACGCTCTTTCAAACAGGGAATCAATTGATTTTTAGATGCTATCATTACAATGAAGGAACAAAAGAAGTTGAATACATGAGTGTGGAAAAGCGTGATTTGGAGCGCATAATTGAAAAAACAAGCTAGGAGGGTCTCAATGGTTATATTGGAAATGTATCAAAATGACTATTCTAAAGATTTAGTCGTGTTTGATTCTTTAGAAGAGGGAAAAGCCTTTGTAGCGCAAATTCCTGGCTATACTCTAGAAAACGAAGATGGTTTTGAAGTGGAGTATGTGAACCCTAAACACTTACCAGATTATATGGAAATTATCTTTAATGGAAATATTGTCCCTTTATCTAGATTTTCGTTTGATTCTGAAGAAAATATTGAGATTATTTGGAAAGAGATTTCGAATATATCCGCCAAAAACGATAAAGTGATCGAAGGCTATTTAAAAATTGATGCCTATGTCGTTAACAATCATGAAGTCAAAGCCTATGTCGAAGCTAGAGAAGCAAACTTCTGCAAGGCAAAAGACTTCTTAGAATGCAACGGATATGAAGTCGACAGAAGCTTTTTCGGAAGTGAAGACGGCGAAGCAATTCTCTACAGAAAACGCGACACCGAAGATTGGCACTTCCTATGTCACTTAGACCCAATGTTTGTAGAGATTGAAGATGTCGAGGGATATGTGAAAGAAGCGCTTGAAGAGGCCTTGTAAGGAGAATAATATGGTTGAATGTAAAGTGAATATCGTAGAGGCATTCGACCTTGATCAATTTCCGGGTTGGTGCAAGGCGATTCTGACGGATGCGAACGGAGTAGAGCATGCTTTCGTTGACAAGCTTCCAGTGTTTGGAATAGAAGAGGTGGAAGTTAGAAAACTTCCTTTAGAAAAATATATCACTGTTAAAGTAGTCTGTGATTTAGGAAACATCGTTGAAATTGATGCGTCAGTGCCACATGGGCTTGAAACAGAAGACGGCAACAGTCACTTTGTGGTCAGGAAAGACTTGATAAAATTCAATTAGGTCTACCAATTTTATAGAAATTTTTGAGGAATATAATGAATTATGTAGAATTACGCAAAAAATATGTCCTTTATAGATATGTTGCCATTGTCTTGGCTGTCATTTCTATTCTTTGTATAGCTTGGAAGGTGAGAGATACCACTTTTCAAATATTGCTTATTTTATTAGTGAACGTTCTCCTGTTTCTTATTATGCTATTTATTAAAAAAAGCTATATAGGAGCTGGAACTAAACTTTTACATAAGGACCTGGATTTACCATCTTGGAGACAATATATAGAACACAATAAAAAGTCAAATAGAGCAATCATGCAGACCGATGCTTCTTTAACATCTGTATCATACTCATACATGACTGGTGATTTTAAGGCTGCTATTAAAGAAGCAACGGAAACACTAGCTAATACGAAACTAAAACCAAAATATAGAGATTTGTTAAAAAGTTATCTCATTCGATCTACCATTCTTGCTCGACCTGATTTGAATAGAGAAGAGCTTGATGATATGTTAAACGATTTGACTATTACTGATCCTATGCTAGCTGACAAGACTAAAAATACGAGTTATGCTCTTCATGATTTGACGATTGCTCATAAAAGTAATGATTATTTTGAAGACTTGGAGAATGAGTTTAAGTATCAAAAACTTGAAATTAGTTACTATCAGGCTTTAAATGCTAACATAAAAGGACAAGTAAATAAATCCAATGAATTATTTAGCAAACTAGCTCAGGAAGATCAAGAGTTATACATTGTTAAAAAGTCTAAAGAATTTTTACATAGTTAAGATTATAAACGATTCATAAAGAAATATACCAATCGAAAGAAAATGTCGGTTGGTTTTTTAATGCTACATCTTGTAAACTTGCTAAATAAACTAGAATCAAGTACAATGAATTTAGATAGTTCTATATGTATAGTTTTTACTCAATATAAATCTATCAGTCTAATACAGCATCAAAAAAGTGAATGAAAAATAAAAAAGTTTCTTACTTGCTTTGCATTGTTTTTAAAATGTTTAAGGAGAACGATAGATGAATAAAATTATGGTAATCATTAATCCAACCTCTGGTGGTGAAAAAGCCCTGGATTATAAGGTGAAGCTAGAAAATAAAGCTAGAGACCACTTCGAACATGTGAAAATTAAAATTACAGAAAAAGCACAAGATGCAACAAACTTTGCAGAAGAAGCTTCCAGAGAGCGTTATGATGCAGTCCTTGTTTTTGGTGGGGATGGTACAGTTAATGAAGTAATATCTGGTATCGCGGAAAAAGAATATACTCCTAAACTAGGAATTATCCCAGGAGGGACAGGAAATCTCATTACGAAACTGTTAGAAATCAATCAAGATATTGACGGTGCGATCGACGAGCTTGATTTTAGTTCTACCAACAAGATTGATATCGGAAAATCAAATGGAAACTATTTCGGTTATATCTTTAGTATTGGTTCATTACCAGAAGCCATTCATAATGTTGGCATAGAAGATAAAACAAAGTTTGGTATGCTAGCCTATGCGATTAATACTATGAAGTCTGTGGTTACAGATCAAGCATTTAACATTACAGTTGAGACTGAAAATGGAAATTATATTGGCCCTGCCAGTCATGTTTTAGTTCTCCTCACCAATTATTTCGCTGACAAAAAGATCTTTGATGAGGACAAAGATGGTTATGCCAATATTTTGATTTTAAAAGATGCCTCAATCCTTACAAAATTGTCAGTTATCCCTGATTTATTAAAAGGAGATGTTGTCGTAAATGAGAATATCGAATATATGAAAGCTCGTCATATCAAAATTTCTTCAGATAGTGAATTAGAAACGGATGTTGATGGTGACAAATCTGATGACCTACCAGTAGAAATCAAGGTGCTAGGTCAGCATATCGAGGTCTATTCTCAACCGAAAGAATAATGTTTTTCACTCTTAACAACAATTTTATTTAAAAAAGGAACGCCTATGAAATATAAAAGATTAGCGTCTATCGGTCTTTTCTCAACGCTTCTTTTGACCTTAGTGGCTTGTAGTCAACCACAAAAGGCAAGCGATGCTACTTCGGAAAACTCAGTCACTCAATCGAAGTCTAATCAGGTTTCTTGGAAAGCTACTTATAGCAATATGAACAGTAAACCAAGTGAAGAAGAAGTTCGAAAAGCCTTGGCTGCACATTTGGATAAAGATAGTGTCGATGCATTTTTCAACCTTGTCAATGATTACAACACGACTGTCGGTTCAGTAGGCTTAACTGGAGATTTTTCTACATTTACCAAAACAGACTATGATGTTGAAAAGATAAGCAATCTTTGGACACCTAAAAAGGGAGATTTTGTCGGTACCAACTGTCGTATTAATAGTTATTGTTTATTGAAAAATTCTATTGAAATTCCTAAGTTGGAAAAAGATGACTCCTTGTTATTCCTAGATAACGATGCTATTGATAAAGGAAAGGTCTTTGCTGCAGAAGACAAGGATGCTTTTGATATTTTATTCTCAAGAGTTAAGACTGAAGCGACGACAGATGTTAAGGTTCATGCAGCAAAGATGGAACAATTCCTTTCTCAATTCAAGTTTAACGAAAATGCAAGAATGCTTTCCGTAGTCGTTCATGATGACTTGGATGGTCAATCCCTATTTATTGGCCATGTAGGGATACTTGTGCCAAGTGAGGACGGCTATCTCTTTGTCGAAAAGTTAACCTTTGAGGAGCCTTATCAAGCCATCAAATTTGCGACCAAGGAAGATTGTTACAAATATCTAGATACAAAATACGAAAACTATACAGGTGAAGGTCTAGCTAAGCCATTTATTATGGATAATGATAAGTGGGTTCAATTTTAAAGGATGGCATTGAAATGGAAGTAGTACTAGCATTCATAATAATTGTTTTAATCGGAGTATGGGCTGTTTGGGTTATCAAAGGAAACCAGCAGAGACCAAGAAAAAATGAGAGGTTTATTGGTTATATCAATCGATACGATGAAGATGGAGAACCTTACCAAGCTGAAGTTTGGGAAGTGACAGAAGATGAGAAGTAGACATATGGAATTACAAGATTTTACAGAAAAAGAACAAGAAATGATTAAAAAGGGATTAACTTTTTCTAAACTTAGCGATAAGGAAACAGCCGATAAGATAATCGCTCTAATTCCTCAAGAGATGATTAAGCGTATCCCGTTTTTTGTTAGAAGACATGCTATTACACGTACTGTCAAGAGAATTACACTTGAGTATCCAGAATTATACGCCGTTGCTGAACAAGAAGGCCAACTTCCTGAAAAGGAAGCTCAAGACTTACGACAAATTCTTACAGATATTTTCAAAGAAAAAATGAACAAGCATAAGATTAAATAAGCTTTGAGATTTAATAAGATATAGGAGTTGAGTATGGCTATTGATGGCGTTAAAATCATTGACAGTGATCTAGGTTATGACATTTACAATGAAGTAGTCGGTCGCTATAGAGACGGTGAACAGGTGACGAACATTATAAAGGATATCCTCGATGAGGAGAAAGATTACTGTCAAACAGACTTTTTTACAGAAATTTATTGGACTGCTCTTGCCTACTCACTGTGGAAGATTGGTTACCTGACAGACGATATCAGAGATAAAACCTTTGTGCTTATCAAAAAAGGGGCTGATCCATTTTGGTTGGAAATAGACTCAAAGGCTTTGAAACAAAGGCAAAAGGTCTTGGATAAACTTGCTATCCAGTTGCAAACTGAAAATCCTAGACCTCTAAAGGTTCCTAAAGCAAAAGCTAAACGCAAACCTTACTTTGAAGAAGGAGATATCCTTGCTGTAAAGTTCGAAGATGAGTATGGTCTTGTCTTTGTATCTATGGTTGAGCAGAGTCCTAGAAAGCTTGAGTACCATCTGGCTTGCACGCGCCTCTTACAAACAAAAAAGCCCACCATCGACGATTTTTTGACCAGTCAAATCTCCTGTAAGATGGACAATACAAAGTTTGCTCTGGATACAGACTGCTGGTTCAATCACAAAGATTTAGGACAATTATTAGAAAATATTGAAAAAATTGGACAGGTGAAACTTAGACCTTTTAGTCTTTGGATGCTAGCACCTGCCCATAATTTAGAAGATATTTATGAAGAAATCACTAGAGATAAAGGTTCCTCTGGCCTTAGATTCATCGAAAGCTATAAACTTGTCGATGATATTTTTCCAGTTTAATACTTATGTGATAAAGGGGGAAATGGTCAATCATTCCCACATGCTGTGTTGGGCTCTGACACCATAGCTATCTAGGGAGCCATCTCTATTAAACTTAGCTTCAATCCGGTATCTTTTCCAGAGGTCGTAATCTGCTGTTTGGATGGTTAGGATAAAGTTGGCATCGGTATCAGAGACATTATAATCAGCAGGATTGACTTCAAAGATATCGATTAATTTTCGATTTTGAAAATCTTGGAGCTTGAGATTTGCTAGCTTGACATGATTGATTGAAATTTTTTCTAGTTGATTCTTATCCTTAGGTGTTCTGTAATAGGTGATGACGCAGTTTTTGAGCTGATCAGTATCTTTACCTGTGGGAGTGAGGCTCATAAAGCCAAAGGACTGATCATCCCGCTTGACTTCGAGAAGTTGACCGTAGTAGAAGTGGTCGTTTTTGGGATTGGTGATTGGACTATCTGCACTTTTATCTTCGAAGGTGAACCTATGCTCCAAAAGTTCGGAAGCCTTGGTCTCACCGATAATGACAGTGGTATCTTGAATGGTTACTGGAACAGGTTGAGCTGGAAGGCCACTCATCATCATGCAAAACATAAAAACATAACTCGTTAAAAAAGCTGTCCCAATAACAGCGTTGGTTGATGCATAGACATGGCTGTTATGAATGTTTTTTCTAATAACTAGCACAACCAATTTGCCAATACTTTTTAAAACCATACTAACAAGCACAATGAAAAATTGTTTTTTCAAACATTCATAAATGGCTTGAGGAAAGCTATTTCCATGATAGTAGAAGCCAGCCAATACGAGTAGATTTACGATTAAATAGATCAGCAAGAACCAATGAATCTCTTTAAGGGCATTAGCATCAGTGATTTCTTCATAGTCAACGTGAATTCTACCTTGAACAGCATGGCCAAGTTTATAGATCCATTTGGGAATGTCTTTGCCATTTTTAACCGCAACTACAAGTCTAATATAGAGATAGATAGTAAAGGACAAGGATAGAAAGAAAATAGCATAATAACACAAAACAATACTAGTGAACATTACTATTTCCCACTATCTAACATTCAATAAACAATTTCTTAGCTCCATTATAGCATTTTCTAGGGAAATATAGCTAGAAATATCCATATGATACTAACTGATTCAAAGGAGTAAAATCATGGGAATGATTGCCAATTATCAATATTTAGCAGATAATGAATTAGAACAAATAAAAGGTCTTTCCAATCAAGAAGATGACTTGTTATACTTTGCTGAGGATTCCGCTGATAGTCATGATATCTTAATAGATATTGACAAAATGTGGGATGCTCTTCTCTTTGTCATGACAGGATTTAGTAGTTCAGAATATTTGGATGACAATCCCTTGAGAGAAGCGGTTTTAGGAGTGACTCCTTTAGAAGAAGTGTCTGAGTACATAGCCTATACTGAAAAAAACAAGATAGCCGAGATCGTAGAAGCTCTAGAAAGTTTTGACATGCACAGAGCCTTGGCGGACTTTAGCATGGAAGCATGCAAGAAAGCCGACTTGTATCCTGATATTTGGGATTATCTTGAGGATGAGGAAGAAATCAAGTCTTTCATTTTAACCTGCTTTGTCAAAATGAAAGACTTTTACAAGGAAATCTTAAACCACAAGGGGAATGTCTTAGTGACTATTTGTTAAGGTTTTTATAATCCATTAGAAAGGTAATCCTATGAATCCATATTTACAAAAATACATTACTTTAAAAAAACAATACTTAGACCAAGATGGGCATCCTTCAAGTGTTGCAGCTCTTTATGATTTTGCTGATGAATTAGCCAAGTCTGATGATTTAGAAGCGAAGAAGGTCTTAGTTGACCTCTATGAACAATTGGATCTCTACACCAGTGCCTATAGCTTATTGACCGAAATCTTAGACAAACCTGATCGAAAACAATTAAAGAAACTGACTCGTTTACAAGAAATGAGTCAGAGTCATGGCGATCGTTTTGCCCTTCCTCGTCCTTTAAGAAAAGAAGAGAAGAAGCAGAGAAAAGAGCTATTACAGTCTTTACCACATTTTATCTATCATCCAGATCCCTTAGCTACAGGTTCATTTGTTGAAGGAGAAGCTAAGGTTTGTCCATCTTGTGGGAAAGAAAGCAATGTTTATTACGCCCTTATACCTTATAGTATAGAGGATATAGAATACCTTTGCCCATTTTGTATTGCAAACGGTCAAGCGGCCAAAAAATTTGATGCGGAATTTATCCAAGATACCGAGTGGCAGGGTGAATTGGATCCAGAAAAGAATCAGCTGCTTTTTTGTCAGACCCCAGGCTACTCTAGTTGGCAGGGAGAATATTGGTTATCTTGCTGTCAAGATTACTGCGCTTACTTAGGTACAGTTGGCACTCGTGAATTAAAGGCCATGGGAATTGCCGAGCAAGTTTTGGAAGACTATGAAGCACGAGGTGAATATCAAGATATTGAAGAATATTTGGTCAAAGACGGTTCTCTTTGTGGTTATCTTTTTAGATGCCTTCATTGTGAAAAATATCAACTTTGGGTTGATGCGGATTAATTTTTAACGATACAAGCACATTAACATAAATTTCTTTGGAATTTTAACAACTAATCATTAATTTAATTTCAGAGTATGAAAATTGGAACATTTTATCTTAGTATACTTTTATCATCTATTAAATTATCATATGAAAAATAGGAGCTACCAAACTTAGTTCCTATTTTATTATTTAAAGGCAAATTTGAAATAGTTTTCAACTTTTTGGTATAGTAAAAATACGAACAAAAATGTAAATAATTTATAAAGTATCCCCAAAATACTTTACAAATTTGTGTAAAAATGATATAGTTATAAAGCTTAGAAAATGAGAAGATGTTTTCTAGTAAATATAAACCCGAGTAAAAAATGCCTACGGACAGGCAGGGTTGAATGCCGAAGCGTGGTTGAAAAGCCACATTATTGATAGGGTTAAAAGCCTACTTTTATAAGTTGATGTTAGGACATTAGTTCTAATTCGTATAGATTTGTTAGTGTGGTGAAAGCACACGTCATCTTGTGAAACGATCAATAAAGTACGTAATATTTGCTACTAGAGAGTTAGGAAACATCAGGAACAGACATACTCAAAAGAAACAAACATAAACACGTCAGTAGATTGTAGAGCAGGTGCCAACCTGCTCTTTTTTCATAAGTATCCTTTAGAGCCTTACACAAGGTGAAAAAAACTATGATAAAGGAGTATGTCTCTATAATGTTAAATCAAAACCAAGCTCCAATTTATGAGGGACTGGTCAAGTTACGAAAAAAAAGAATTGTTCCTTTTGATGTACCAGGTCATAAGCGTGGACGTGGTAACCCAGAATTAGTGGAACTCTTAGGGGAAAAATGCGTTGGGATCGATGTCAATTCTATGAAACCTTTGGATAATCTAGGACATCCCATTTCGATTATCAGAGATGCAGAAGAACTAGCAGCAGAAGCATTTGGTGCTGCTCATGCCTTTTTGATGATTGGTGGAACAACCTCATCCGTGCAAACCATGATTCTTTCCACCTGTAAATCCGGTGATAAAATCATCCTTCCTCGAAATGTCCATAAATCAGCCATCAACGCTCTAGTTTTATGTGGTGCTATTCCTATCTATATCGAGATGAGTGTGGATCCAAATCGGTATTGCTTTGGGGCTTGAAAATGAGCGTGTAGCACAAGCTATAAAGGACCATCCAGATGCTAAGGCTATCCTAATCAACAATCCAACCTACTATGGAATTTGTTCAGACCTTAAGGGGCTAACAGAGATGGCTCACGCTGCAGGAATGAAAGTCTTAGTAGACGAGGCGCACGGTGCTCATCTGCACTTTACAGATAAACTTCCTCTGTCTGCTATGGATGCAGGAGCAGATATGTCAGCTGTATCTATGCATAAGTCCGGTGGTAGCTTGACTCAAAGTTCTCTTCTTTTAGTTGGCGATCAGATGAATCCTGAGTACGTACGTCAGATTATTAATCTGACACAGTCAACATCCGCATCCTACTTGCTAATGGCTAGTCTAGATGTTTCTCGTAGAAACCTAGCCCTTCGTGGTAAAGAGTCCTTTGAGAAAGTTATTGAGTTGTCTGAGTATGCTCGTCGTGAAATCAATGCCATCGGTGGCTACTACGCCTACTCAAAAGAGTTAATAGACGGTGTCTCGGTTTGTGATTTTGACGTTACTAAGTTGTCAGTCTACACTCAGGGGATTGGTTTAACAGGGATTGAAGTTTATGATCTCTTACGGGATGAATATGACATTCAGATCGAGTTTGGTGATATTGGCAATATCTTGGCCTACATTTCAATTGGTGACCGTATTCAAGACATTGAGCGCTTGGTCGGTGCGCTAGCTGATATCAAGAGACTATATTCACGAGATGGAAAGGACTTGATTGCTGGAGAATATATTCAGCCTGAGTTGGTCCTATCTCCTCAGGAAGCCTTTTATTCAGAGAGAAGAAGCTTAACCTTGGACGATTCCGTTGGGCAGGTCTGTGGGGAATTTGTCATGTGCTATCCTCCAGGAATTCCAATCCTAGCGCCTGGTGAACGCATTACACGAGAAATTGTTGATTATATTCAATTTGCCAAAGAACGTGGTTGTTCCCTCCAAGGAACGGAAGATCCAGAGGTCAATCACATCAACGTCATTGAAAGAAAGGAGAACTAGATGGATTTATGGTTTTCTGAAGTTCATACTCCAGATGTGAAGTTAACGATGAGAACAGCAAAGCAACTGTATTCTGGTCAAAGTGAATGGCAGGATATTGAAGTATTAGATACACCAGCTTTTGGGAAAGTGTTAATTTTAAATGGGCATGTCTTGTTCTCAGATGCGGATGATTTCGTCTACAACGAAATGACAGTTCACGTTCCTATGGCTGTCCATCCAAATCCAAAGAAAGTCTTGGTTATTGGGGGTGGTGACGGTGGTGTTGCCCAAGTATTAACTCTCTATCCAGAATTGGAACAAATCGATATTGTAGAACCAGATGAGATGCTGGTTGAGGTTTGCCGAGAATATTTTCCAGACTTTGCTGCAGGCCTTGATGACCCTCGCGTCACCATTTACTACCAAAATGGACTGAGATTTGAGAAACTGTGAAGATGATTACGATATCATCATCAACGATGCGACAGATCCATTTGGACATACAGAAGGGCTCTTTACCAAGGAATTTTACGGCAATAGCTATAGAGCCTTGAAAGAAGACGGGATCATGATTTACCAGCATGGTAGTCCCTTCTTTGACGAAGATGAGTCTGCTTGCCGAAGCATGCACCGCAAGGTCAATCAAGCTTTTCCAATTAGCCGGGTTTATCAAGCACATATACCTACCAGTCCTGCTGGCTATTGGTTGTTTGGATTTGCATCAAAAAAATACCACCCCGTCAAAGATTTTGATAAGGAAGGTTGGAAAAAACGTCAGCTATTCACAGAATACTACACTGCAAACTTACATGTGGGTGCCTTTATGTTGCCTAAGTATGTAGAAGACATTTTAGAAGAAGAGGAAGGAAAAAAATGAGTCGTTTATTAGTTATTGGATGTGGGGGCGTCGCCCAAGTTGCTATATCAAAGATTTGCCAAGATAGCCATACTTTTAAAGAAATTATGATTGCCAGCCGTACCAAGTCAAAATGTGATGAATTAAAGGCTAAATTAGAAGGAAAAACAAATACTAAAATTGAAACAGCTGCTCTTGATGCTGACAAGGTGGAAGAGGTGATTGCCTTGATTGAAAGCTACAAACCAGAAGCTGTTTTGAACGTAGCTCTACCATACCAAGATTTGACTATTATGGATGCTTGTTTGGCAACAGGAGTCCACTATATCGATACTGCCAACTATGAGGCTGAGGACACAGAAGACCCTGAATGGCGTGCCATATATGAGAAACGTTGCAAGGAACTTGGTTTTACAGCCTACTTTGACTACTCATGGCAATGGGCTTATCAAGAAAAATTTAAGGAAGCAGGCTTGACAGCTCTTCTTGGTTCTGGTTTTGACCCAGGTGTAACCAGCGTCTTTTCAGCATACGCCCTCAAACACTATTTTGATGAAATCCACTATATCGACATTTTAGACTGTAATGGTGGTGACCATGGTTATCCATTTGCAACTAACTTTAACCCAGAAATCAATCTACGTGAGGTTTCTGCACCAGGTTCTTACTGGGAAGATGGAAAATGGGTTGAGGTCGAAGCAATGTCTATCAAACGTGAGTATGATTTCCCTCAAGTTGGTCAAAAAGACATGTATCTCCTCCACCATGAAGAAATCGAATCATTAGCAAAGAATATTCCAGGTGTTAAACGCATTCGTTTCTTTATGACTTTTGGCCAATCTTATCTAACGCACATGAAATGCTTGGAAAACGTCGGACTTCTTCGTACAGATGCTATTAATTTTAACGGACAAGAAATTGTTCCAATCCAATTCTTGAAAGCCTTGCTTCCAGATCCTGCAAGCCTTGGCCCACGTACTGTTGGTAAAACTAATATTGGATGTATCTTTACAGGTGTCAAAGATGGCGTTGAAAAGACCATATACATCTACAATGTTTGCGACCATCAGGAGTGCTACGCAGAAGTTGGATCACAAGCCATTTCTTATACAACAGGTGTCCCTGCTATGATTGGGACAAAACTAGTGATGGATGGTACATGGAAACAGCCTGGAGTTTATAACCTGGAAGAGTTGGATCCAGACCCATTCATGGAAGCTTTAAATAAATACGGTTTGCCATGGGTTGTGGTTGAAAATCCACAAATGGTGGACTAATGAAATTAGAACAAGTACCAACGCCAGCCTATGTCATTGATTTAGCAAAACTAGAAGAAAATTGCAGCATTCTGCAACAGGTTCAGGAAAAGGCAGGTTGTAAGGTTTTGCTAGCTCAAAAGGCTTATTCTCTCTATAAAACCTATCCCCTAATTAGCCAGTATCTCTCTGGTACAACGGCTAGTGGACTCTATGAAGCGAAGTTGGCTAGGGAAGAATTTCCAGGAGAAGTCCATGTATTTGCGCCTGCTTTCAAGGAATCAGATATGGAAGAGCTACTGCAAATATCTGATCATATTGTTTTTAACTCAGAGAGACAACTACGAAAATATGGTCAACGTTGTCGTGAAGTTGGTATCAGTGTCGGTCTTCGCATCAATCCTAAATGTTCAACGCAGGGGGACCACGCGCTTTATGATCCTTGTGCTCCCGGCTCTCGTTTCGGAGTAACTTTGGATAAGATACCAAGTGATTTATTGGATTTGGTTGACGGACTTCATTTTCATACCCTCTGTGAGCAAGGGGCAGATGATTTACAAACGACTTTGAAAGCAGTAGAAGACCAGTTTGGTGCTTATTTGCACCAAGTTAAATGGCTCAATATGGGCGGCGGACACCACATCACAAGAGATGACTACGATGTGGACTTACTGATTTATGAGATTAAACGCATTCGAGAAACCTATAATCTTGACGTCTATATCGAACCAGGAGAAGCCATTGCGCTTAATGCTGGATATTTAGCTACTGAAGTCTTAGACATCGTTGAAAATGGAATTGAGACCTTAGTGCTAGACGCTTCAGCAAGCTGCCATATGCCAGATGTCCTTGAGATGCCTTATCGCCCACCATTAAGAGATGGATTTGAAGCCCAAGAGAAACCTTATACTTATAGACTCTCTTCAAATACTTGTCTGACAGGGGATATCATTGGGGATTACAGCTTTGAAAAACCGATTGAAATCGGCGATCGCCTCTATTTTGAAGACATGGCTATTTACTCATTTGTCAAAAATAATACCTTTAACGGGATTGGACTTCCAAGTTTGTATCTAATGGATAAAGAGGGTGAATGCAGTCTAGTCAAATCCTTCGGCTACCAAGACTTTAAGGAGAGATTATCATGATGGACAGTCCAAAGAAATTAGGTTATCGTATGCCTGCAGAGTATGAACCCCATCATGGGACTCTCATGATATGGCCTACTCGACCAGGTTCTTGGCCATTTGAAGGCAAGGCTGCTAAAAATGCTTTTAGCAAGATTATCAAAACGATTGCTCAGGGTGAAACAGTCTACCTTTGGTGGAGGAGGTCTATCTATCTGAAGCACAATCCTATCTTGGAGACAAGGTTATTTATCTAGATATCCCAACCAATGATGCCTGGGCGCGTGATACTGGTCCGACCGTTCTCCTTAATGATAAAAGGGAAAAATTAGCGGTAGACTGGTCTTTCAATGCCTGGGGTGGTACTGTTGACGGTCTTTACCAAGACTATGAAGCAGATGACCAAGTAGCCAGTCGCTTTGCAGAGCTCTTAGAGATACCTGTTTACGATGCCAAACCATTTGTACTGGAAGGCGGAGCTATTCATAGTGACGGTCAAGGAACGATACTTGTTACTGAAAGTTGTTTGCTCAGTCCTGGTCGTAATCCTCACCTGACTAAAGAGGAGATTGAAAAGACCTTACTAGAGAGCCTCGGAGCTGAAAAAGTCATCTGGCTTCCTTACGGTATTTATCAAGACGAAACTAACGAACACGTCGACAATGTTGCAGCCTTTGTTGGCCCAGCGGAGATTGTCTTAGCTTGGACGGAAGACCACGATGATCCTCAGTATGTCATGTCTGCGGCGGATCTAGCTCTTTTAGAGACGGAAACAGATGCAAAGGGGCGTTCCTTTACCATTCATAAACTTCCAATTCCGGCTCTTCATCAAGTAGTGACAGAAGAAGATTTGCCGGGCTATTCATATGAAGAAGGTGAAGAGGAGCGCTATGCTGGTGAGCGTTTAGCAGCATCCTATGTGAACTTCTATATCGCCAATAAGTCTGTCTTGGTGCCACAATTTCAAGATGTTAACGACCAAGTTGCCTTGGATATACTCAGCCAGTGTTTCCCAGACCGTGAAGTCGTAGGAATCCCTGCAAGAGATATTCTTTTAGGTGGTGGAAATATCCACTGTATTACCCAACAAATTCCAGAATAGGAGAAAAAGATGAGAAATGTAACGGTTGCAGCTATTCAGATGCAATGCGCTAAGGATGTGGAAACGAATATCCAAACAGCTGAAGGTTTAGTCCGTCAAGCTGCTGAGCAAGGAGCCCAGATCATTCTTTTGCCTGAATTATTTGAACGTCCCTATTTCTGTCAGGAACGTCAATATGACTTCTACCAGTATGCCCAGTCGGTGACAGAGAATACGGCCATTCAGCATTTTAAAGAGATTGCCAAGGAACTAAAGGTCGTTTTACCAATCAGTTTCTATGAAAAAGATGGTAATGTCTTATATAATTCGATAGCTGTCATTGATGCTGATGGAGAAGTACTAGGAGTTTACCGCAAGACGCATATACCAGATGACCATTATTATCAAGAAAAATTCTTCTTTACTCCTGGAAATACTGGTTTTAAAGTTTGGGATACTCGCTACGCCAATATCGGTATTGGGATCTGCTGGGATCAGTGGTTCCCTGAAACAGCCCGTTGCCTTGCTTTAAATGGTGCAGAATTGCTCTTTTATCCAACTGCCATCGGTTCAGAGCCTATTTTGGATACAGATAGTTGTGGGCATTGGCAACGTACCATGCAAGGGCACGCAGCAGCAAATATTGTGCCAGTTATTGCTGCTAATCGTTATGGTTTGGAAGAAGTCACTCCTTGCGAGGAAATGGAGGACAAAGTTCAAGTCTGAATTTCTACGGTTCATCCTTTATGACCGATGAAACAGGAGCTATCTTGACTCAAGCAGATAGACAAGCTGAAGCAATCCTCTTAACCACTTATGACCTTGACAAGGGAGCAAATGAACGTCTTAACTGGGGTCTCTTTAGAGATAGAAGACCAGCCATGTATAAAGATATTGTGAAATGACAAAAGGCCTCTTGGAGGCTTTTTCTTTATATACTATATTAATTTTTGATAAAGTATTAGAAATCTGATAAAATGAACATAGTGTAAGAAGGATAAGAGATTGGGGAGCTCTCAATCAATTTTTTGTTGAAGAATTAAGTAGTGGCTGAGGTTAATTATGGGAAAATGGACTTGTAGATGTGGTCAAGCAATGAACGATCACAAAGCCCCTGATCCAAATGCTTATTCGGTTTATTCGGATGAGTTATTAGTACAAATCATGAATAAAAAAGATGGTAATGATACAATTTCCTATGAAGACATTTCAGAGGCTTCCTTCTATATGTGGAAATGCCCAAATTGTGGTAGTTTTATGGTCTTTGGTGAAGAGGATAATAAAGATTGTTTCACTTTTTATGAGCGCCAGACCAGTGCGAAAGCAGAACCACTTTTAGATCCTGATCAAGAGTTAAATATTGTAGTTGTTGAGTTTCAAGAAGGTGGAAATGGTTATACTTATATCTGTGACGACCCAACTATTCATGTCGGGCATGCTGTGATTGTTCCAACCGGGAAGGAGAATACTGAAAAAACTGCTTTAGTTGTCCAGAAGTATCATGCCCTACCAAAGGATATCACTTTTCCCGTTGAAAAGTTAAAACGTGTCATTCGAAGGTATACAGATTTTGATCCACTGACTTCTACAATAGTTTGTGCAAATATAGTTAAACATGGGAGGATTTTAGATGCTTGCTTGAAAAAAGTAAAAGTAGATTCTAAACAAATCTATAATGGAATTAAAACTCCCTTGGGACACTTTTGGTTAGAGTTAAATGGAGTTCCTATTCCAATGAAAATCACACAAATCCAAGCCAGAGATAAAAAGTATCAGGTGGATGGTGCCTTTTATATTAAGCCCGCCAAAGTAAACTATAGAAAATTCTTTACACTAGAGTTATGTGCAGATTTTGATATTGACGCCTCTCGTTGGATTGATGTTCTATCAGACGAAAATGTTTGGGGAAATACTTGGGAATTGAATGGTCTTCAATTTGGAATTACTGCAGGAGAGTCTTCAGAATTTGAAGACGAAGTTGTTGCAAGAAAGTATAGTCGTATACCACTTTATTATGACTGGCATACTGAATTTGAAGATTATTATGGCTTCAGTTTAGCTTGGAAAAATTCGAGTCTGATAGTGATTTGTCAATTGATTTCTATACAACATAAGCTAGAGGAGAATAAGCATGTATTAAGCCTGGGAATTATTGTTTGAAGGGGAGATTGAAGAGGCCAAGAAATAAGTCTCAGAAACATTCTCGTAAAAAACTTGCAAGGATTACAGCCTTCTAAATTTATGGGGCATATCAAGCTCTTTAAAAAGCAGGCGATCAGGTCGGAGTCCGAGAAGTTAAAACCTTACTAAACAAGAAAAAGTAGCCCCCTCAGGCTACTTTTTAAAATGCTTTGTAAACATAAGTATTTTCTGGTTTATCTACTTTGATGAAGGACTCGACTTCAAGGGTTGGGAGAACTTGGTTGAGTTCCTTGTGATAGTGATTGCTAATCTTACCTTTAACTTTCACCCAAGTGTTATTTTCATAATGATTGGTGTTTCCTGTAGTCAAAAGTCCAAAAACGCCTGAATCAGCTATACAGTGCATAATACCAAAGCGAAAAACAAATTGACTATTGGTATGATTTGGATCGTTGTAGACAAAACCTGTAAACTCTATTTCCTTACCTTCAAATTCATTTGGAAAATCGTAGATAACTTCCATAATTTCCAAGTAATTTTCATCGGTGATAACAATGCTTGATTGGGCTAAGTATTTATCAGCAGTTTTCCGAACAATATTTTCATAAGAGGACTTTGAATAAAACCTGCTAGTATCTGGTTTGAGATACTGACTGCTCGTTCCTTCACTTGCTTGGATTGCCTTATCAGTTCCTTCCGACAAAGGGAAATAATATCCTTTTGCCGATACTGTTTGTGAATCCAGAGTGACAGTTGGAAAGGTAAATCCAACTAACAAGGGTAAACTTAAGAGGGCAAAACTAGCAAACTTGGCTGAAAAACTATGTAAGTGACTATGTTCTTTCAAACGCTTGAAGCAAAGATAGGCTTGAACAATGGCTAGTAACAAAGATAAACATAGTAATATAAGCCAGATATGAATAGTGGAGGTTTATATACTGATTGAGCTTACCTGATAGGTGCAGATAAAGGGTTAAGATAAAATAGCCAAATATGATAAAAAAACGTATCATAGAATCACCCCAACTATATAAGAATAGACAAGAACAACAAGAGTTACAATTGTCATGAATTGCCAAATAAATCGCGTTTTAAGATAATTCTTCATCATGAGGAGGTTCTTGACATCAAGCATGGGACCTATAACCAGAAAGGCAAGCACTGGAGCAAAGCCAAAACTTGATAGAAGAGAAGATCCGATAAAGGCATCAGCTTCACTACAGAGTGATAGAAGGAAGGACAAGACCATCAGAAGAACAATCGCAAGTAGTGGTGATGCGCTGATAGATGTCAGGATACGAGTTGGAACATAGACTTGGACTATGCTGGCAAAAAGACAGCCAAAGACCAAGTAACGCCCCATATCAAAGAATTCATCAATAGCTTGGATAAAGACCTGAAGGATTTTTTGACTTTTACTCAAATGAGAAAAATCATGCTCATGACAAGCCAATCTATTTTCCTTTTGGATAGGTCCCTCCCAGACAAAACCAAGAAAGATACCCAATATAGTAGCAACTAGAATCGCGCCCAAAGCTCTTAGGAGAACCATTTGAATTGAATTACCAAAGGCTGAATAAGTCGCAAAAAGTACGATGGGATTGATGATAGGACCGGTTACTAGAAAAGGTACCGCTGTATAGCTAGGAACTTTCTTTTCTAAAAAGCGATTGATGATAGGAACGATTCCACACTCACAAGAGGGAAAGAGAAAACCGATGAAGGTACCAAAAAAGATTCTCCCCAAGCGATTTTTAGGGAGAAATTTATAAACCTTCTCAGGAGTCACATAGACTTCAATGGCACCAGAGATGATACTACCAATTAAGACAAAGGGTAAAGCTTCAATGATAATTGAAAGAAAAATGGCGCCAGCTTGTAGCACACTAGAAGGTAAACTTTGAAAGAGTGTCATCTATTTTTTCTTTTCTGCCTTATCTTTCTTTTCTTTGTCATCTGGAAATGTTACTTGCTTTAAATCAGGTAGTTTAGCGAATTCTTCGAACATCTTATCTAAGTCATCAGTTTTTGTAAATTTAACAGCCATAAGGCATACCTCGATTCTTTTAGTTATCACTATTATACTATTATTTCTAAGAAATGTTTGGATTTTAAAATAAACATGGCTTTTATCTTTATAAAGTTGAAATAAAGCAACAAATTAATGAAAACAAGCTTTCCTGCTTATGGTATAATAGTTTCATGGATAAAAAATATGAAAAAATTTCCCAAGATTTGGGTGTAACTTTAAGCAGATTGATACTGTCTTGTCTTTGACAGCAGAAGGAGCGACTATTCCTTTTATCGCCCGTTATCGGAAAGATATGACCGGAAGTCTAGATGAGGTAGCTATTAAGGCTATTATTGACCTCGATAAGAGTTTAACTGCTCTAAATGATCGTAAGGAAGCGGTCTTAGCAAAAATCAAAGAGCAAGGCAAGCTAACAAAGGAATTGGAAGAAGCAATTCTATCAGCTGAAAAACTCGCAGATGTAGAAGAACTCTATCTTCCCTATAAGGAGAAACGTCGGACCAAGGCAACGATTGCGCGTGAGGCTGGACTTTTTCCACTTGCTCGTTTAATTTTACAAAATGTTTCTAACCTAGAAAAAGAAGCAGAGGCATTTGTCTGTGAAGGTTTCGAAACTCCTCAAGAAGCTTTGGCTGGGGCTGTAGACATCTTGGTTGAAGCTCTCTCTGAAGATGTCAACTTGCGTTCAATGACCTATCAAGAAGTCCTTAGACATTCTAAGATTACATCTCAACTTAAAGACGAGAGTCTAGATGAAAAACAAGTCTTTCAGATTTATTATGACTTCTCAGAAACAGTTGCCAATATGCAGGGCTACCGTACACTTGCCCTTAATCGTGGTGAGAAGCTAGGTGTTTTGAAGATTGGATTTGAGCATGCAGTTGATCGTATCCAAGCCTTCTTTGCTGCTCGTTTCAAGGTTAAGAATGCTTATATTGATGAAGTCATTCAGCAATCTGTTAAGAAAAAAGTATTACCAGCTATTGAGCGTCGTATTCGCACTGAACTAACAGAAAAGGCAGAAGAAGGAGCTATCCAACTCTTCTCAGAAAACCTTCGCAATCTTCTCCTTGTTGCTCCTCTTAAAGGGCGCGTGGTCCTTGGTTTTGACCCAGCCTTTCGTACAGGGGCCAAGCTTGCAGTCGTTGATGCAACTGGGAAGATGCTAACAACGCAAGTCATTTATCCCGTCAAACCAGCTTCAGCTCGTCAGATTGAAGAAGCAAAGAGAGATTTGGCAGATTTGATTGGTCAATATGGTGTGGAAATCATTGCCATCGGTAATGGTACTGCTAGTCGTGAGAGCGAAGCCTTTGTAGCTGAAGTACTTAAAGATTTTCCTGAGGTCAGCTATGTCATTGTAAATGAGAGCGGGGCATCTGTCTACTCAGCTAGTGAACTTGCTCGTCAAGAGTTTCCTGAGTTAACCGTTGAGAAACGCTCTGCTATTTCTATTGCTCGTCGCTTGCAAGACCCACTTGCTGAATTGGTTAAAATCGATCCCAAATCAATCGGTGTCGGTCAATATCAGCACGATGTTAGTCAGAAAAAACTATCTGAAAGTCTAGACTTTGTCGTAGATACAGTAGTTAACCAAGTCGGTGTCAATGTCAATACAGCTAGTCCAGCCTTACTTTCACATGTCGCAGGACTTAACAAAACGATATCTGAAAATATCGTGAAGTATCGTGAAGAAGAAGGTAAAATCACTTCACGCGCCCAAATCAAGAAAGTTCCTCGTTTAGGTGCTAAAGCATTTGAACAGGCTGCCGGTTTCCTCCGTATCCCTGAAAGTAGCAATATCCTTGACAACACAGGTGTTCACCCGGAAAACTATGGTGCTGTCAAAGAACTCTTCAAACGTTTGGACATTAAGGACCTAAACGAAGAAGCACAAGCAAAACTCAAGTCTGTATCAGTTAGTGAAATGGCTCAAGAGCTAGACCTCGGTCAAGAAACACTTAAAGATATTATCGCAGATCTTCTCAAACCAGGCCGTGATTTCCGTGATACTTTTGATGCGCCAGTCCTCCGTCAGGATGTCTTGGATATCAAGGATTTAAAAATCGGTCAAAAGCTTGAAGGTGTCGTTCGTAACGTTGTAGACTTCGGTGCCTTTGTTGACATAGGTATTCACGAGGATGGTCTCATTCATATCTCTCACATGAGCAAGAAATTCATCAAGCATCCGAGTCAAGTCGTTTCAGTTGGTGATTTGGTAACAGTTTGGGTAAAGAAAATCGATGTCCAACGTGAAAAAGTAAATCTGTCGCTCATTGCACCAGATGAATCTAACTGATTACGTTAGGCAAGTCTCTTTAGAAGACTTTGGAAAACCTTTCAAACACCAAGCTCAATGGAATTCTCGTCTACGGTCGACAGGTGGGCGATTCTTTCCAAAGGATGGGCATTTGGATTTTAATCCCAAAGTTTATCAAGAACTTGGTTTAGAGGTTTTTCGAAAAATTGTCCGTCACGAACTCTGTCATTATCATCTATACTATGAGGGAAAGGGATATAAACATAAAGATGTAGCCTTTAAGAAACTGTTAAAAGAGGTAGACGGGCTCCGCTTTGTTCCTCCCTTGTCAAGTGCCAGTCAAACACCAGTTCTAGTCTATACTTGTCAGACTTGTCACCAAACCTATCAACGAAAGCGACGGATTGATACCAATTGTTATCGTTGTGGTCTCTGTCATGGGAAGCTCATCCTACAAAAATCAGCCCAAGGACTGATGCGGGTTGTTTTAGTTCATGCTATACTAATTTCAAGAATACCGAAAAGAGGTACAAATCATGAATAGAAAAATTTTATAAAATGAGAAGATATCGCATGATATCAGGTGTACTTGCTGGTCTATCTGATAGCTGGGATCTTGATGTGACACTCGTGCGCTTCATTTTTGCAATCTTTACAATCGCAAACTTTGGACTCGGAATCATCATCTACATTATCCTAGCTTCAATCCTACCAACAAAAGAAGATATCGAAGCAGAGATGTATGGTACGGGACCACGTAAGATTAAAGAGGCTGAACCAATTAATGATAATGAAGGTTGGTTTTGGTAGTTTTACTTAATTATTTATGTTTGGATAATAAAAAAGATACCGTATGGTATCTTTTTTAAATGCTAAACAACTGACCCAATAAATAGGTCACTCCCATGGTTAAAAGACCAATACAAAGGTTACGAACCATAGCTGTTTTTGTTGGAGCTTTTCCGAGTTTGGCACTGGTGTAACCAGTAATCAATAGAGAAATAGCAACTATAAAAACAGTAGCAGGGATTCGATAGTCATTTGGAAAGATGGTAATAGAAAGCATTGGTGGTAAACTACCAAGAACAAAAGCGATAAAGCTAGATGCTGCAGCATGCCAAGGATTGGTAAACTCTTCATACTCGATTCCGTATTTTTCCTCAACTAAGGCTTTAAGTGGATTTTTAAGAAAAGCCTTGTTGGTTAAGAGTTGGGCTGATGTTTCACACTCACCATTTTGAAGATAAGCAGCATAGAGAGATTTCTTTGAAGCCTCGATATCCTTATCCAAAAGTAATTGCTCTCGAGCTACAGCGGCTTCTTCAGTGTCTTTTTGAGTGGATACTGAAACATATTCACCTCCAGCCATAGAGAAGGCACCCGCTAAGATGGCAGCCAAACCTGAAAGAAAGATTATCCAGATATTGCTGGTTGCACTGGCAACCCCGATAACAACTCCAGCGATGGAAATGATCCCGTCATTGGCTCCGAGCACACCAGCACGTAAATATTTAAACGACCAGCGAAGTTTGAATCAATTTCATGTGTAATTTCTGACATAGTTTTCTCCTTTATATTCATTATAAAGTATAGGAATAGCGTATGCAAACTTTTTAAACTATCTGAAAAAAGTTATACAATTCTAATAAATGCCATAGCTATTTCTTATGCCAATATATAACAAAGTTGTATTTGTAACTGACTGCCATAGATGATACAATTATTTTAATAAAACCTTTGGAGGTCTGATGATGACTCGTGAATTTAAATTTGAAACCCTACAATTGCATGCAGGACAAGTGGTAGATGCTACTACCAAGTCTCGTGCTGTACCAATTTATCAAACAACATCTTTTGTATTTGAAGATACACAAGAAGGTGCAGAACTGTTTGCACTTCAGAAGTCTGGTAATATCTATACTCGTATCACTAACCCAACAACTTCAGCCTTTGAAGAGCGTATTGCAGCTCTTGAAGGCGGAGTAGGGGCACTTGCCACAGCTTCTGGAATGGCGGCTCTTACTTATACTATCCTTGGACTTGCTCACGCAGGTGATCATGTTGTTGCAGCTTCAACTATCTACGGTGGGACCTTTAACCTTTTGAAAGAAACCCTTCCTCGCTACGGAATCACTACAACTTTTGTAGATATTGACAATTTAGAAGAAGTAGAGGCAGCAATAAAAGATAACACTAAACTTGTCTTGATTGAAACACTAGGTAATCCAGTTATCAACATTCCTGATATCGAAAAAATTGCTGAAATTGCTCACAAACATCAAATTCCTTTGGTTTCTGACAATACATTTGCAACACCATATCTCATTAATGTCTTTTCACACGGTGTAGATATCTCAGTTCACTCGGCAACTAAGTTTATCGGTGGTCACGGTACAACTATTGGTGGTGTCATCGTTGATAGCGGTAAATTTGACTGGGCTGCTTCAGGGAAATTCCCTCAATTAGTCGAAGAAGATCCAAGCTACCATAATTTAAGCTATACTCGTGATGTAGGTGTTGCAGCCTTTATTGTTGCTGCTCGTGTTCAATTGCTTCGCGATATGGGAGCTGCCCTATCACCATTTAACTCATTCTTGCTCTTGCAAGGTCTTGAAACACTTTCTCTCCGTGTAGAACGCCATGTTCAAAATGCTGAAAAAATCGTTGATTTCCTTGTTAATCACCCAAAAGTTGAAAAGGTAAACTATCCAAAACTTGCAGATAGTCCTTACCATGCCTTGGCTGAAAAATACTTACCAAAAGGTGTTGGTTCAATCTTTACTTTCCACGTTAAAGGTGGAGAAGCAGAAGCACGTAAGGTTATTGACAGCTTAGAAATCTTCTCAAACCTGGCCAACGTGGCAGATGCAAAATCATTGGTCGTTCATCCCGCAACTACAACACATGCTCAATTGTCTGACTTTGATCTAGAAGCAGCAGGAGTAACTAAAAATCAAATCCGCCTTTCTATCGGTCTTGAAAATGTCGATGATTTAATTGAAGATTTACGACTAGCGCTTGAAAAAATCTAAAAATAACTAGTTTTTATCGAATTAAAGATCCTTCTCACGAATAATAAAGTGAGGAGGATTTATGTATAGTATTTCATTTCAAGAAGATTCACTATTACCAAGAGAGAGACTAGTCAGAGAGGGAGTAGAAGTACTCAGCAATCAAGAATTACTGGCAATATTACTAAGGACAGGAACGAAACAGGCCAATGTTTTTGAAATAGCACAGAAGGTCTTAAATCAGCTAACCTGTTTAACTGAACTAAAAAGAATGAGTCTACAGGAATTGCAGACTCTATCGGGTATTGGACGTGTTAAGGCAATAGAATTACAAGCTGTAATCGAATTAGGCTACCGTATCCATAAAAGGGAAACGGTGGAAATGGAGAGCATTCTTAGCAGTCGTAAATTAGCAATAAAGATGCAAGCTGAGCTTGGAGATAAAAAACAAGAGCACCTAGTGGCGCTCTATCTGAATACTCAAAATCAAATCATTCATCAGCAGACTATTTTTATAGGATCTGCAACGAGAAGTATTGCTGAACCAAGGGAGATTCTACATTACGCCTTAAAACATATGGCTACTTCTATAATTTTGGTCCACAATCATCCATCAGGGGCAGTAGTTCCTAGTCCAAATGATGACCATGTAACAAAACTTGTTAAAGAAGCCTGTGACTTAATGGGTTTAGTCTTATTGGATCATCTAATTGTTTCATATTCTGATTATTTTAGTTACCGTGAGAAGACAGATATGATATAAAAAAAACCTGTATCATATACAGGTTTACAATTCATTGACGACATAGCCGAAAAGTGTTTATCTTTGGGACGATTTTCAAAAAGAAATTCTGGATGCCATTGAACACCAAGATAGGGGAAGCCGTCTGTAGTTGTAACAGCCTCGATAATGCCATCTTTAGGATCATGAGCTACAACCTTTAGATTCGGAGCTAAATCTTTAATGCTTTGATGGTGGAAAGAATTGATATGAGAGATTTCCCCATAGATTTCTCGAAGAATAGTATCTGGTTCGGTGACAAGTCTCTGAGTTGTATACTCAGCAGAAGTATCCTGCCAATGATCCTCAATATCTTGATAGAGAGAACCACCCATAGCGACATTAAAAAGTTGAGTTCCACGACAGACAGAGAAAATGGGTTTCTTTTGTTTGATAGCCTCTTTGATGAGTGCTAGTTCAAAAATATCTCTTTGTAGATGGTAGTCATCGCTATCTATTGTTTTTTCTTCACCATAAAATTTAGGATCTACGTTTTGACCGCCAGTAAGAATTAGCTTGTCAAGCATTGTTACATAATGAGAAGCCATTTCTTCATCACCAATTGGTAGGATAATGGGAATTCCTCCAGCTTCCTTAACACCTTCAACAAAACCTTTGGCAGCATAACTCATCATAAGCTTATCATCTGGATGCGGGGTTTCATTTCCTGTAATCCCAATAACTGGTTTATTCATAAATACTTACACTTTCTAATCCTCTTTACGCATAAAATAGAGGAGAGTTTGCAATTCACTAGTCAAATCAACATATTGCACGACAACATCTTTAGGTAGATGAAGGTGTACTGGAGAAAAACTGAGAATCCCTTTAATACCAGCATCAACTAAGATATTAGCAACCTCTTGTGATTTTACACTAGGGACAGTCAAGATAGCAGTTTTTACGTCAGCATCTTTAATTTTATCTTTAATTTGAGAAATACCATAAATTGGAATACCATCCTTTGTAACGGTTCCTACTTCAGGATGATCATCCAAATCAAAGGCCATGATGATTTTCATTTTATTACGTTCATGGAAGCGGTAGTGGAGGAGCGCATGTCCCATATTCCCAATACCAACTAACATAACATTGGTGACTGAATTATCATTTAAAAGATCTGCAAAAAAAGTCATTAGTTTGTTGACATCATATCCAAATCCACGCCGCCCAAGCTCACCAAAGTATGAAAAATCACGTCTAACAGTTGCAGAGTCGATGCCAATAGCTTCAGCAATCTGTTTAGAATTAACCCTTTCCATTCTTTCCCCATTGAAACGTTTAAAAATTCTGTAGTATAGAGAAAGTCTTTTCGCTGTAGCTTTAGGAATATCAAATTGTTTTTCTTTCACAATATCACAACCTTTCTATCTTCTATTTTAAAGCAACTTTGTGAAAAATGCAACATATATAATAAAAAACTAAGAAATATCTTAGTTTAATTTATTAAAATCAAAAGTTGTCAGAAATCGATATAAATCACCGATATATCCCTGATAGATCACCTTATCTAGATAGCTAAGAGAAGTCACTTCATAGAAATCAGGTAATGTAACACATCCAGACAAGGATAACATTAGTTCATCATAATCTTGATAAGATAGAGTCCGTTCAACTTGATAAGCATCTAAATAAGTGAGTCGAAACATTATTCTATCCTTCTATTTTTCAGTCTTGGTAAATACACCACGTTCTACCAAACTATCCATCAAGAAATAGAACTTTTCTTGATGGATTTTATGATCATCAGATTTGAAGATATCAACCAAGCGTAAGCCGAACTTATCAGTAATATTGATTTTAGCACCTGTTAGGTCATTGTTAATAACAATCTTAAGTTGGAAGCCTTCGCCACTATTTGGAACTTTCTCAAGAAGGCGAGTTAATTCATAGTTACCAACCTTAGTTTCATAAAAAGTGTTATCTTTAAGTGTAAATTTTTTGATAGAAGGGCTAACAGTGTATTCGTAACGACAATTTTTTAGTTGAATAGTTTTTTCAAATGCCATTTATTAATCTCCAATTATTTCTTTTAATGTGTTTACAAGCTGAATAATCTCTTCCTCTGTATTCTGAGGTGACAAACTAATGCGGACTGACTCATGAAGACGATCCGAATCATTTCCATAGTATGCTTTTAGGACATGACTTATTTGTACAATTCCTGCTGTACAAGCTGAACCTGTGGATATAGAAATGCCAGCTAAGTCCATTCGAAGTAGAAGTAAATCATTTTTTTGTCCTGGAAAACCAAGGTTTAGACATAAGGAAGTTGTTCTTTACCATGATTGATGTAGTAGTTCAAGCTACTAATCTTAGCTAAAATTAGGTCCTTTAATCTCTGTACAGCTTGAAAGTTTTCAGTTTGTTTAGATAATTCTTCTTTTAGGGCAGCAACCATTCCAACGATTGCCGGAAGATTTTCCGTACCTGCTCTTTTTTTATTTTCCTGGTCTCCACCATGCATGTAGGAATCAAAGTCCATAGTAGAAGCATAAAGGAAACCTACACCTTTCGGTCCATGAAATTTATGACCAGACGCAGATAGAAAGTCGATTCCTAGCTCTTCTGGTTTAATAGTTAGTTTACCTACAGCCTGAACAGCATCAACATGATAGACTGCTGAGTGATTTCTTAAGACCTCTCCAATTTCAGTAATAGGCAAAATAGTTCCAGTTTCATTATTTACATACATGGTAGATACTAGAATAGTATCATCACGAAGCGCATCTTTCACTTGTTTCGCAGTAATCTCCTGATCATTAGGCTGCAAAACAGTTACTTCAAAACCAAAATTTTCTACAAGATATTCGATTGGTTCAAGAACAGAATGGTGTTCGATAGCAGTAGTGATAATATGCTTCCCTTTATGCTGCTGGCGAAGACAGTAACCAATAATAGCTGTATTGTTACTCTCCGTACCTCCAGCAGTGAAAAAAATATGTTGAGGTTTCGTACCTAATAGTTCAGCCAAGTCTTGGCGGGCTTCTCGTAATAATTTACCTGCTTGACGACCATGGCTATGAATACTTGATGGATTTCCATAAATATCTTGCATGACTTGTGTCATGGCAGAAATAGCTACTTGTGACATCGGAGTCGTAGCAGCGTTGTCCAAATAAATCAAAAGGTCACCTTTTCTTTATTTAAATAGTGGACTAACTGGTTTTCTCTCATGAATACGTACCATAGCATCACCAATCAACTCACTTGCAGTGATGTATTTTACATTCTTAGGGGTTTTACCTTGAGTAGCCACTGAGTCAGTAACAAGGATTTCTTTAATATTGCTAGCATCCAATAAATCTGCAGCGTCATCAACAAATAGTCCATGGCTTGAAACTGCATAAATCTCTGTAGCACCTTCTCTTTCAACAATTTTAGCTGCTTCAGAGAAAGTACGACCAGAATTTAAAATATCATCAATTAGGATAGCTTTTTTACCTTCTACTTCACCGATAATATAGCCTTGGTTGCGTTCTGAATCATCCTGAGCATAGTCGATAATTGCGATTGGAGCATCAAGGTATTCAGCAAGGCTACGTGCTCGTTTAACACCAGAATTTTTTGGACTAACGACAACCACATCTGATCCAACAAGTCCTTTCTCACAATAGTGTTTAGCAAATAGAGGAACTGTATATAGATTGTCAACAGGGATATCGAAGAAACCTTGCACCTGAACAGCATGCAAGTCCAAAGTTAGTACACGGCTTACGCCTGCTTTCACCAACATGTTAGCAACTAGTTTAGCTGTCAAAGGCTCACGGGAAGAAGCGATACGGTCTTGACGAGCATACCCAAAATACGGAAGAACAACGTTAATAGTGTTGCACTTGCACGAACACAGGCATCAACTGTGATTAAAAGTTCCATCAAATGGTCGCTAACAGGATAAGAAGTAGACTGAATGATATAAACATCGTATCCACGAACACTTTCTTCGATATTGACTTGAATTTCTCCATCAGAGAACTGACGAGAAGAAATTCTACCGAGAGGTACTCCAGCAGCGTCTGCAATCTTTTGTGCAATTTCCTTATTTGAGTTGAGAGCGAAAAGCTTCATGTTTTTTGTATCTGACATTGATAAACCGTCCTCTATAATTATCTGAATCTTTTTCAAATGAAAAAGATTTCAATTATTTTTATCCCTTCTATTCTACCAAAAAAAGTTTATATTTTCAGTCTTTTTTACTTTTTTCTATAAATCGAACTAATTTAGATGGTGCCTTCTGGTATTCTATATGATTCTTTTCTAAAAAAGATTGAAAATCCATAGTTCCCTTAGCCTCATCAGCAACTTCTAATTCGAGTTCATAATCAGTAACATCGAAATAGTGACTTTCATCAAGAGCCATCAAACCAATGTCCGTCTCTTTTTCATAACGAACGGTCGTTAAACACCCTAAAACAAGCCATTCTGTAATTTGAATACCACGATTATTTAATTCTTGAAGTACTAAACCATCCGGTATAAGAGCTTGTTCTATAGAATCCTTAGCTTGTTCAAGGTTAAGTTCTTGATTGTATTCCATATTTCCTACAGCCTGAGGAATTTTTATAGTTAATTCAGCGCTATCTTCAAAAGTCCGAATACGCATGGCTATCTTATTGCTACGTAGCTTATAGTCACAAGTATCTATGTAATAGTTGTTTTGCGTAATAGGAGTAATATCCGAAAAATATTCTTTTAATTTTATATAGTCTTCTTTTTTTAGAAGAGTTTTTAATTCTATTTCTAAATGTTTCATTTTGAGAACCTTTTATTTTGTTTGAAAGCGATTTATGGTATAATAATAACTGTATTTATTGTATATGATTTTTAAATGAAAATCAAAGAGTAAATGAATATTGTAGCTAAAGAGGGGTGAATCTATAAAATCTATGATTACTGAATGGGAAGAATTTTTAGATCCTTACATTCAAGCTGTTGGCGAGTTAAAAATAAAACTACGGGGGATTCGAAAACAGTACCGCAAACAAAATCGACATTCACCAATTGAATTCGTAACAGGGCGTGTGAAACCTATTGAAAGTATCAAAGAAAAAATGGTTCGTCGTGGAATTAGCTATGTTACCTTAGAACAGGATTTACAAGATATCGCTGGCTTACGGGTTATGGTTCAATTTGTAGATGATGTTCAAGAAGTTGTTTCGATTCTACATAAAAGACAGGATATGAGAATTATTCAAGAGCGTGACTACATCAAACATCGTAAAGCCTCAGGATACCGTTCTTATCATCTAATCATCGAGTACACAGTTGATACGATTAATGGTTCAAAGACAATTTTGGCTGAAATTCAAATCCGTACCTTGGCCATGAATTTTTGGGCTACAATTGAACACTCTCTCAACTATAAGTATCAAGGAGATTTTCCAGAGGAAATAAAAGAACGCTTGGAAATAACAGCTAGAATTTCTCACCAGCTAGATGAGGAAATGAGCAAGATTCGAGATGACATTCAAGAAGCACAAGCACTCTTTGATCCTTTGCATCGGAAATTAAATGACGGGGTAGGAAATAGTGACGATACAGATGAAGAATACAGGTAAAAGGGTTGATCTGATCGCCAACCGTAAACCTCAAAGTAGAAAAGTGTTGTACGAACTCAAGGATCGTTTGAAGAAGCATAATTTTATACTTAACGATAAAAATCCTGATATTGTTATCTCCATTGGAGGAGATGGAATGCTTCTATCTGCTTTTCACAAGTATGAAGATCAGTTAGATAAGGTTCGTTTTGTTGGGGTTCATACGGGACATCTTGGTTTCTATACTGATTATAGAGACTTTGAATTAGATCAGCTAGTTACTAATTTACAATTGGATACAGGAGCTAAGGTTTCGTATCCATTATTAAATGTCAAAATTTATCTAGAAATGGTGAAGTTAAAATCTTCCGTGCTCTAAACGAAGCTAGTATTCGTAGAGCAGATCGAACTATGGTTGCTGATGTCGTGATAAATCACGTCCCCTTCGAACGCTTTCGAGGTGATGGATTGACTGTATCAACTCCAACAGGAAGTACAGCCTATAATAAATCACTCGGAGGAGCAGTCTTACATCCGACGATTGAAGCGCTTCAATTAGCTGAAATAGCTAGCCTTAATAATCGGATCTATCGTACCTTAGGTTCATCAATCATCGTGCCTAAAAAGGATAAAATTGAAGTTATTCCAATTCGAAATGACTTTCATACGATTTCTATTGACAACAGTATTTACTCTTTCCGTAATATCGAAAGAATTGAATACCAGATTGATCACCACAAGATTCACTTCGTGGCTACTCCAAGTCACACGAGTTTCTGGAACCGTGTAAAGGATGCCTTTATCGGCGAGGTTGATGAGCAATGAGATTTGAGTTTATTGCTGATGAGCACGTTAAGGTAAAAACCTTTCTCAGAAAACATGAAGTTTCCAAAGGCTTGTTGGCTAAAATTAAATTTCGAGGTGGAGATATTCGAGTTAATGGCCAATCACAAAATGCAACCTATTTATTAGATATTGGGGATCAAGTAGTCATTGACATTCCTCCAGAGGAAGGGTTTGAAACACTGGAAGCCATAGATTATCCCTTGGATATTTTGTTTGAGGATGACCACTTTCTAATTCTAAATAAACCATTTGGTGTGGCTTCTATTCCTAGTGTTAATCACTCCAATACCATTGCTAATTTTATTAAAGGTTACTATGTAAAACAAAATTACGAGAATCAGCAAGTTCACATTGTAACTAGGCTAGATAGAGATACATCTGGTTTGATGCTATTTGCTAAACATGGATATGCTCATGCAAGGCTAGATAAACAACTTCAGAAAAAAAGTATCGAAAAACGGTACTTTGCTCTTGTAAAAGGAGCAGGTGTTTTAGAGCCAGAAGGAAATATCATAGCTCCCATTGCGAGAGACGAAGATTCTATCATCACAAGGAGGGTAGCAAAGGGTGGTAAATATGCTCATACAGAATACAAGATTATAGCATCCTATGGAGATATCCATTTAGTCGATATTCGATTGCATACTGGGAGAACACACCAAATTCGTGTTCATTTTTCACATATTGGTTTTCCCTTACTTGGGGATGACCTCTATGGTGGAAGTCTAGAGCATGGCATAGAGCGTCAAGCTCTACATTGCCATTTCTTATCTTTTTATCATCCATTTCTTGAAGAACAGTTGGAACTATCATCCCCACTGCCAGATGATTTTAAGAATTTAATAACTAAGTTATCAATTAATTAATATTAAAGGAGAAAACTCATGGAAGTTTTTGAAAGTCTAAAAACCAACCTAGTTGGTAAAAATGTACGCATTGTTCTCCCTGAAGGGAAAGAACCCCGTATCCTCCAAGCTACAAAACGTTTGGTTAAAGAAACAGATGTTATCCCAGTTTTGCTTGGTAAGCCTGAAAAAATCAAAATCTACCTTGAAATCGAAGGAATTCATGAGGGTTATGAAGTCATCGACCCAGATCATTACGCTAAATTTGACGATATGGTTGCTTCTCTTGTAGAACGTCGTAACGGTAAGATAACAGAAGAAGAAGCTGCTAGACTCTTACGTGAAGATGTAAACTACTTTGGTGTAATGCTAGTATATATGGGCTTGGTAGACGGTATGGTTTCAGGTGCTCTTCACTCAACTGCTGCAACAGTTCGTCCAGCACTTCAAATCATTAAAACTCGTCCAAATGTAACTCGTACTTCAGGTGCTTTCTTAATGACTCGTGGTTCAGAACGTTATCTTTTCGGAGACTGTGCAATCAACATTAATCCTGATGCTGATGCCCTAGCTGAAATTGCTATTAACTCAGCAATCACAGCTAAAATGTTTGGTATCGAGCCAAAAATTGCAATGTTGAGTTACTCAAGTAAAGGTTCTGGTTTCGGTGAAACGTAGATAAAGTAGTAGCAGCTACTAAACGAGCACACGAATTGCGCCCTGACCTTGAAATTGACGGAGAATTACAATTTGACGCTGCCTTCCACCCTGAAACAGCTGCTTTGAAAGCTCCAGGAAGTAAAGTGGCTGGACAAGCAACAGTATTTATCTTCCCAAGTATCGAAGCTGGAAATATTGGTTACAAGATTGCAGAACGTCTTGGTGGTTTCTCAGCTGTAGGTCCTGTTTTACAGGGTTTGAACAAGCCAGTTAATGACCTTTCTCGTGGATGTAGCTCAGATGACGTGTATAACCTTACACTCATCACTGCTGCACAAGCGATTCACCAATAAAATTTCCAAAGCCCCACTTTTTGAGAGGGGCTTTTTCACTCTTTTAAGTAACAAAGCCTCTGCAAATCTAGCTAAATTATGGTAAAATAGACAGTAATTATCAAGAATTTATTAATTAAGTTTGTATGAAGAAAAGGAAATAGAATGGCTATTATTCAATGGTTTCCTGGTCACATGTCAAAAGCAAGAAGACAGGTCCAGGAGAATTTAAAATTTGTTGATTTTGTGACTATTTTGGTAGATGCACGTTTACCCTTGTCAAGTCAAAATCCAATGCTAACTAAAATTGTAGGAGATAAACCAAGACTCTTAATTTTAAACAAGGCAGATCTTGCAGATCCAATTTTAACGAAAGAGTGGCGCCAACACTTTGAAGCACAAGGAATCCAAACACTAGCCATTAATTCAAAAGAGCAAGTTACAGTTAAAGTGGTTACAGACGCAGCCAAAAAGCTTATGGCAGATAAAATTGCTCGTCAGAAAGAGCGTGGTATCCAAATTGAAACCTTGCGTACCATGATTATCGGCATTCCAAATGCTGGAAAATCTACTCTTATGAACCGTTTAGCTGGTAAGAAAATTGCAGTTGTCGGGAATAAACCAGGTGTTACAAAGGGGCAACAGTGGCTTAAAACCAATAAGGATCTTGAAATTTTAGATACCCCAGGAATTCTGTGGCCAAAATTTGAAGATGAAACTGTTGCACTCAAGCTTGCATTGACTGGAGCTATCAAAGACCAATTGCTTCCAATGGATGAAGTGACTATTTTTGGTATCAATTATTTTAAAAATCATTACCCAGAAAGACTGCAAGAACGCTTTAAACAAATGAATTTGGATGACGAAGCTCCAGAGATCATTATGGATATGACTCGTTTACTTGGTTTCCGTGATGACTACGATCGCTTCTATAATCTTTTTGTTAAAGAAGTTCGTGACGGAAAACTAGGTAACTACACCTTAGATACATTGGACGATTTCAATGGCAACGATTAAAGAAATAAAAGAATTATTAGCAACTATAGGGGACCTAGATAGTCCCATCTTTAAAGAATTAGCAAAAGATTCACGAGCAGGCGTTCAAAAAGAGATTCAAAAGCGAAAACAAGCTATTCAAGCTGAAATTGATGAAAATTTTCGCTTGGAATCTATGTTATCTTATGAGAAAGAGCTTTATAATAAGGGAATAAGTTTCATTGCTGGTGTAGATGAGGTTGGACGTGGTCCTCTAGCTGGTCCAGTAGTAGCTGCTGCAGTAATTTTACCTCAAAATTGCAAGATTAAAGGCTTGAATGACAGTAAAAAAATTCCAAAGAAAAAACACGAAGAAATTTTTCAGGCTGTCAAAGAAAAGGCACTAGCGATCGGCATAGGAGTTATGGATAATCATGTCATAGACCAGGTTAATATCTATGAAGCAACTAAATTAGCTATGAAGGAAGCTATAGCACAATTACAGATAAAACCAGAACACTTATTAATTGATGCCATGAAGTTGGACTTACCTATTTCACAGACATCTATTGTAAAGGGAGATGCTAATTCTTTATCCATAGCTGCAGCATCCATTGTTGCCAAGGTTACGAGAGATAAGATCATGGCAAACTATGATCAGGAGTTCCCAGGTTATGATTTAGTCAAAATGCGGGTTACGGAACTGCTAAACACTTGGAAGGTATCGCCAAACTAGGTATTACACCAATTCACAGAACTAGCTTTGAACCAATCAAGTCATTAGTAACAAAAGCTAAATAAAGTTTATACAGAGGAAGGTTTTATGGAGGAATCATCACATAAACTGAGGTCAAAAAATGAATTTGAGTTTGCTTCGAGCTCTATCTTGTCACAGGTTGCTCGAGGAATATTAGTTGGTCTTATAGTTGGAGTTATTGTAGGCTCATTCCGGTTCTTTATCGAAGAAACCTTCCATTTTTTCCAACATCTATATAAAAACCAGTCGAACTGGGGCATCAATTTATCCATAATTTTAATTATGTATATTTTTATAATCTTTCTAAGTGCAAGATTGACCCGTTCGGATAAGGATATTAAAGGTTCTGGTATTCCTCAAGTTGAAGCGGAGTTAAAAGGTCTCATGTCTCTCAATTGGTGGAGTGTCCTCTGGAAGAAATACATTCTAGGTATTTTGGCCATTGCAAGTGGGCTTATGCTCGGTCGTGAAGGTCCCAGTATTCAGCTAGGTGCCGTAGGAGGAAAAGGAATTGCCAAATGGTTAAAAGCTAGCCCTGCTGAAGAGCGATCACTAATAGCAAGTGGGGCCGCAGCTGGACTTGCAGCAGCTTTTAACGCACCTATAGCTGGTCTCCTTTTTGTTGTAGAAGAAGTCTATCACCATTTTTCAAGATTTTTCTGGGTTTCCACACTGGCAGCAAGCCTTGTAGCAAACTTTGTTTCACTTCTAATGTTTGGTCTGACACCTGTTTTAGATATGCCTGACCATATTCCTCAGATGAGCCTAGATCAATATTGGATTTATCTAGTGATGGGTATTATTCTAGGTGTATCAGGTTATCTATACGAGAAGGCTGTCCTAAACGTTTCTCTGGTCTATGATTGGATTGGAAAACACCTTCATCTGGACCGAGCTTATTACCCTTTACTTGCTTTATCCTCATCATTCCAATTGGATTATATCTCCCTCAAATCTTAGGAGGAGGCAACCAATTAATTCTTTCATTAACTGAGCAAAGCTTTACATTTCAGGCTTTGTTAGCATACTTTATTATTCGATTTATTTGGAGTATGATTAGTTACGGAAGTGGACTTCCAGGAGGAATCTTTCTACCAATTTTAGCGCTTGGATCACTTTTAGGTGCACTAATTGGTACAATTTGTCTTCATTTTGGTTTGATTAGTCAAGAACAATTTCCAATCTTCATCATACTCGGTATGAGCGGATACTTTGGCGCTATTTCTAAAGCTCCTTTAACAGCAATGATTCTGGTAACAGAAATGGTTGGTGATATTCGTAATCTTATGCCCCTAGGTCTTGTAACATTGGTGGCATACATTATCATGGATTTACTAAAAGGAGCTCCAGTATATGAAGCCATGTTAGAAATAATGCTTCCTGAAGAAGTAGATGATCATGGAGAAGTCACCCTAATAGAAATCCCAGTATCTGAGAAAATAGCTGGTAAACAAGTGCATGAGCTTAACTTACCTGCAAATGTCCTCATTACAACACAAATCCACAATGGAAAAAGTCAAACCGTTAATGGCTCAACAAGAATGTATCTAGGAGATATGATACATCTCGTTATTCCAAAAAATGAAATTGGAAATGTTAGAGATTTGCTATTGTAAGAATAGCGTTTTACATAATTAATGTTATGTAAATGGTAGATAATTTTTTCAAAAATAAAGTACCTTTCAAAAATAATGAAGTTTATCAATTATAGATATTATTCATAATGAAAGATCTCTATAATATAAAAACAAACCGCATCTCATGAAAGGTGTGGTTTGTTTGGTATCCCAAGATAAAACAATGATTATAGCGTTATTGTTATAAACTGAAAATTTAGATATTCCTATATATCCCCTATAACATCTTTCCGAAAAACTATAATTTTCTTGAAAAATATATATAGCTATGCTATACTACTAGTAGACTTATTTATGGAGAATATAGATGAAACGTGAGATTTTACTGGAACGTATCGACAAACTTAAACAACTGATGCCTTGGTACGTGTTGGAATATTATCAATCTAAACTGGCTGTTCCTTATAGTTTTACAACCTTATATGAATACTTAAAGGAATACGATCGATTTTTTACCTGGATTTTGGATTCTGGTATCTCGGGTGCTGATTCTATGGCTGATATTCCTTTATCTGTTTTGGAGCATTTATCAAAAAAAGATCTAGAATCTTTTATCCTATATTTACGGGAAAGACCCTTACTGAATGCAAATACAACTAAACAAGGTATATCCCAAACAACAATTAATCGTACCTTATCAGCTTTATCAAGTCTATATAAATATCTTACAGAGGAAGTTGAAAACGACCAGGGAGAACCCTATTTCTATCGTAATGTTATGAAAAAGGTTGCAACCAAGAAAAAGCAAGAAACTCTAGCTGCTCGAGCTGAAAATATTAAACAAAAGTTATTTCTTGGTGATGAGACGGAAGGCTTTCTAAATTATATAGACCTGGAATATCCTAAAAGTCTCTCAAATCGGGCCTTATCTTCTTTTAATAAGAACAAAGAGCGTGATTTAGCTATTATTGCACTACTTTTGGCTTCAGGAGTTCGTTTATCTGAAGCAGTCAATCTTGATTTAAGAGATTTGAACCTTAAGATGATGGTTATTGAAGTCACAAGAAAAGGCGGTAAACGAGACTCTGTTAATATTGCTGCATTTGCAAAACCATATCTTGAACAATATCTTGCCATTCGAGATAAAAGGTACAAGACAGAAAAAAAAGATACCGCTTTATTCCTAACCCTTTATCGTGGTGTTCCTAATCGAATTGATGCTTCTAGCGTAGAAAAAATGGTTGCCAAGTATTCTGAAGATTTCAAAGTCCGTGTAACACCCCATAAACTTCGCCATACCCTGGCAACTCGTCTATATGATGCAACAAAATCACAAGTTTTGGTCAGTCATCAACTTGGACATGCAAGCACACAAGTCACAGACTTATATACCCATATTGTTAACGACGAACAAAAAAATGCTTTAGATAGTTTGTGAGTTTTACATAATTTAAATTACGAAAAAACCCTAAACTTAGTTTAGGGTTTTTTGATATATTAGACAGATTTCTTTTATTGAGAAATTATCTTTAAAATGTATTTCAGGCGCCATTGATATAGGATACCACTAATAATTAAGCTAACAATTAAGCTAATCCAATAAGCATAAGCTCCTAATGAAGTATAGAAATCTAAAGCTAAACCAAGGGGTATTGCTACTCCCCAGTAACCTAGAATACCAAGATAGAACGGTATAACTGTATCCTTGTAACCACGCAAAATACCTTGAAGTGGAGCTGCAAATGTATCTGCTAGTTGGAAGAATAAACTATAGGTTAAAAAATTTGCCGTTAGAGCAATAAAATCTGGATCTTAGCCATAAAGTCCTGCTACTGCTTCTCTATATAAATAAAGAAAGGAAAGAGTTAAGAAAGCAAAAACGAATGCTAGTAAACGACCTATGCGTATGTATTGTTTAGCATCATTAAATCGTTTTGCACCAACTTCATATGAGACTACGATTGCCATAGCTGTAGAAATACTCATAGGAAATGCGTACATTAAGCTAGAAAAGTTCATAGCTGATTGGTGGCTAGCAATAATGATTGATGAAAATTTTGACATTATTAAGCCAACAGCTGAAAAAACAGCCACCTCTGCAAAAACAGTACCACCTATTGGTAATCCTAAGACGATACCTTCCTTTATCTTTTCTAAATTTAAAGGAGAAATTTTATTTAGTTTAAACTCCTTGAGCCTCTCTTGTTTTTGTATAACGTAAAGAGAAATGAATAGGACGCACCAGTAAGCCAGTGAAGTTCCTAGTCCTGCCCCAGCTCCACCTAACTCAGGAAATCCTAATTTGCCATAAATCAACAAATAATTAAATCCACTGTTTAGAGGAAGCAATAAAAGCATCAAGTACATGGAAAGATTTGTCAATCCTAAGGAATCTAAAAGCGAACGTACTACACTAAATAATAAAAGTGGGATAATGCCAATGGCTAACAAACGTAGATAACGAATCGCTACATTTTCAACAGCAGACTCTAAGCTCATATGATGAAGAACGACTGGAGCTGCAAGAAATACTAAAGCAAAAAGGATGAGAGATAATCCAAGGGATAGATACATAAATTGATAGTAGTCTGATGCAACTTCATTCTTTTTCCCCTGGCCAAGATGCTGTCCGATAATTGGCACCAAAGCAGAAACAATCCCAGTTAAAAATGTAAAAAAAGGATTCCAAAGACTTGTTGCCATAGAGACACCAGCTAAATTAAGCGTATCATATTGCCCAGTCATGGTTGTATCTATGAAAGATGCAGAATAGTTAGCAAATTGATAAATCAAGATTGGAAAAAAGATTTTTAAAAATAAGAGAATTTTTTCTTTTTTATTTTGTGTTGAATACATACCTACTCTTTCTAGTTATCAATACAATATTAATGGTAAACAGTAAGAATATCTGTATAAAGTTTTAATCTGCTTGGTAAACGATTTGTCCCTTACATATAGTATATTTGACTTGACCTTTTAACTCTTCACCGATAAATGGGGAGTTAGATGCTTTTGAAGCAAAATGTGTGTCTACAATTCGGTCAGCTTTATCATCGAAAATGGTAATGTCAGCTGGACCATTTTCAGCCAAATAACCTGCTTCAAAATGATACAATTTTGCTGGGTTTACTGTCATTTTTTCTAACAATTCCATCAAGCTTAGCTCACCAGCTTCGACTAAGTAAGTTAAACCAAGTGACAATGAAGTTTCCAGTCCGGTCATACCTGATGGTGCTTTAGTGATATCCTCGACATTCTTCTCATCTACATGGTGAGGTGCGTGGTCAGTCGCAATCACGGAAATGACACCAGATTTTAGTCCTTCGATAACAGCCAAGCGGTCTGATTCCAATCGTAAAGGTGGGTTCATTTTTGCATTGCTTCCTTGGGTCAAGAGAAGAGCTTCAGTTTTAGAGAAATGTTGTGGAGCTACTTCTGCTGTTACCTGGGCACCTAGACCTTGAGCAAACTCCACAACTTTAACACTCTCTTCCTTAGACAAATGCTGGATATGAACATGGGCTTTGGTTGCATATGCAATCATGACATCACGTGCAATCATTGCATACTCAGCCACTCCTGTTGCCCCACAGATATGGAAGTGTTCTTTAGCAACATTTTCATTGAAACCGAGAATTCCATTCAATCCAGGATCTTCTTCGTGCAAGCTGATAAAGGTGTTGAGTTTTTTAACCTCTTCCATAGCTTCCTTGACCACTTTACTGCTTTCAATCGGAATGCCATCATCAGAAAAACCTACAGCTCCAGCTTCTAAAAGAGCTTTAAAATCAGTTAAATCTTGGCCATTAAAATTCTTGGTAATAGTTGCCACAGTTTTAACATTGATTTTTTCCTTAGCCGCTGACTGGAGAACTTCTTGCAAAGTCTCTACGTCAGAAATCGTTGGATTAGTATTAGCCATCATGACAACTGTCGTAAAACCACCAGCTGCTGCTGCTAGTGCACCTGTATGGATATCCTCCTTGTGAGTTTGGCCAGGTTCACGGAAATGAACATGGATGTCAACCAAACCGGGTGCAACTACAAGACCAGTTGCATCAATCACTTGGGCTCCATCAGCATCAATTTGAGGAGCAATTTTGACAATTTTTCCGTCTTCAACCAAGACATCACAAACCTGATCCAAACCAGACTTGGGATCCATTACACGACCATTTTTGATTACTAGCATCCGCTTTCTCCTTTATTCGTAGAAATCCACTTGGGTATCCAATAACTTATCACCATCATAAACAAACTTTGCTGAAAAGAAAGGCTTATCTTCTAGAAGCCACTCCACGAAGGTATGGTCTCCTTCCCAGGTTGGTTTGCTTAAAACCTCATCATAAGGAACCCATTCTAATGTTCCTTCATTACAGTCAATCAACTCCCCTTCAAACTCAGTTACCTTAAATACATAGGTGTACCAGTCTAAGTCAGGAGTAAATTCAGGAAAAGTGATGACTCCTTTTAAAATTGGTTTGGCTTTCAGACCCGTTTCTTCTAAATTTCACGAGCTGCACATTCTTGAGGTGTTTCCCCACGCTCAATCTTTCCACCGACACCAATCCATTTACCTTCATGGACATCATTAGGCTTTTTATTGCGATGGAGCATGAGCAATTCTTTTCCATTGTCAATGTAGCAAATTGTCGCTAGCTGAGGCATATTCTCTCCTTATCTAAGCCAATCAATTGGCTCTTGTCCTGTTTCTTTTAAAAATGTATTGGCCTTAGAATAAGGCTTGGAACCCCAAAATCCTCTGTAAACAGAAAGAGGACTTGGATGGGCTGATTCAATAATCAAATGTAGAGGATTGGTCACTAAAGCCTTCTTCTTACGTGCATAAGCACCCCAAAGTACAAAAATGACTGGTCTATCTAGGTTATTGACAACCTTGATCACAGCATCTGTAAAAGGTTCCCATATCTGGCCAGCATGACCATTTGCTTGACCAGCTGGAACTGTCAAACAAGCATTAAGAAGCAAGACTCCCTGCTCGGCCCAAGAGGTCAAATCATGTGAAGATTTAGATCCAACATCATCTGCAAGTTCTTTTAGAATATTTTGCAAGGAAGGAGGTGCTGGGATATTATCTGGCACAGAAAAACTCAAACCCTGCGCCTGACCTGGCCCATGATAGGGATCTTGGCCAAGAATTACCACTTTAACCTTTTCTAGAGGAGTTGTCAAAAGAGCTTGAAAAACCTTTTCCTTTGGTGGGTATACAGTTCCATTTTTATATACTTGCTCCATAAAAAAATTGATTTTCCCAAAATAACCTTCAGGAAGTTCTTGCTTAATCAATTCATGCCAAGATGAGTGTTGCATTGTTATCTCCTTCATCTATATTGCCTCTATTATAGCAAAAAGTGGCTATCTAAACCACTTTTTACAGTTTATCTAAACAATCCAGCAAGTCTTGGTAGGAATCAACTTCATAAGTCGACTGAGCTTGTGTATTATTTTCCAGATGATGAGGATTGTACCAGATGGTATCGATGCCAGCATTATTTCCACCCTGAATATCAGCTGATAAAGAATCACCAATCAAAAGGGCGTATTTTTTTTCAAACTTAGGAATTCGAGCCCCGATTTTTTCATAAAACTCAGTGTCTGGTTTTTGAGTATGGAGTTGTTCTGAAATAAAAATTTCCTTGAAATATGGTGCAATACCAGATTGCTCTATACGCCCTGTCTGGATAAAGGTTATTCCATTTGTTGCAGCATAGAGCTCATATCCCTCATCAATCAAAGTTTTTAATAGATTTTCAACGCCAGGAAAAATTTGTCCCTGTTTTGATAAAAAAAACTGATAACGTTTAGCTAAGTATACCCCATCTTTTTGAATTCCAAAGTGAGAAAACAATTTTGAAAAACGAGTGTTAACCAGATCTGCTTTTGCAATTTTTTTCTGTTCTAAATCCTTCCAGAGAGCCTTATTCATAGGCACATAATAATCCTTGTACGCTTGGATATCCTCTACTCCTTCTTCTTCTAGGAGTTGCGTTAAGGCTATATTCTCGGCACTATCAAAATCAAGCAAAGTGTGATCGAGATCAAAAAGTAAAAATTTGTAAGTCATAAAAATAGTATCCTAAAGTTTCTAAATAATGATTGTTAAAATACCTTCACAATCCTTTGCTCTAAGTATATCATATTGACTACCTTATTTCTAAAACTAAGTTCATATCTAAACTAAATCATTAACACTGTATAGATAAAATTAGTTTAAAAGTTTGTAAAAAATGAACAATCTTTTTCCAATTTTTAAAAATTTATCGGAAATTTCTTACTATTTTGTGTTATTATTTGCCCTATAATATTTATTGTGATACAATTCACTTTAAAGGATGGTTTTTATTTATAGATTGGAGGAGGCGATATGTTGCTTGTCTAAAAATTTTCCTATAATTTTTCAGTTGTCTGTCTACGAAATTTATCGTGCTATATCTATCAATCGTTAACTATACTCTATCTTCAATAGAAAGGGCGAAATATGAATAAGAAAAAAATAAGAATATTTGCATTTTTTGTATGCTTACTAACTACATTATTTTCATTAGGCTATAGTAAAACTTTTGCTGAAAGTCCTGAAGTATCAGTATCTGGAAAGTTTGTTGATACAATTACTAGTGTCAATGTCACTAACAATGAAGGTGGTAACCTAACTTGGGATTTGGAACAATGGGCTACTTTCAGAATAAATGCTACTTATGATTTGTCAGGTAAAAGCGTCAAGGCTGGCGATACTACAGTTCTAACTGTTCCTGAGGCTCTAATCATCACTTCAGATACTTTTACGATTCGAGACATTAATACCAATGAAGTTATTGCTAACGCTAAAGTGAGTGCTGATAATAAATCTATTTCTATTACATACACAGACTATGTTGAAAAACACTCAGATACTAATGGTTCATTCTTCTTCTATTCGAGAGTAGATTTTAAAAAACATCCTCAACAAGGAGAGATTCCGATAGAAATTACCATCAACAAGGAAACTAAAGTTGCTGGTAAAATTACTTTTAAAGGTATCGGAGATGGTAACCCAAGACTCTTGACTAAGACTAGCTGGGTAGACAATACAGATTATAAAACAGTTGAGTATACAATCTCAGTTAATCGCACAAGAGAGAATATTCAACAAGTGACAATTGAAGATCAATTAAAATTTACAAATGCAAGCTACATCAAAGATAGTATTAAAATTATTAAGGGTAAATTCGCATTTGTTGAAGGTGAATGGCAATTTACTGATAGAACTGATGTAACCGACCAACATACTATTACAATTTCTGAAGATGGCAGATCCTTTGTAATCGATTTAGGAGATATCACTGAACAAGACCAGTATCGTATCGATTATAAAGTTCGAATGAATTATCAACCTGTAGACGGTGAGTTGTTGAAAAATGATGTAACTTTGAAAGGTAAGCGAATTGTCCTTAAAGAAGCTAGCAATGCTGCTGCTGTTCAAATAGCTGGTGGAGCTGGTGTTGGATATGTTTATTCCATTAAAATCCGTAAAGTTGATGACCAAAATCAACCTTTAGAAGGTGCCAAGTTTAAAGTTGTACGTCAAGCTAATAATCAGGTAATAGGTGAATATACGACTGATGAGAATGGTTTAATCACAGTTAAGGGTTTATTAAAAGACAAGTATATTTTGACGGAAACTCATGCTCCTTCAGGTTATGTTATTCAAGATTCTGAAACAATTGTCAATGTTGAGGATTTCGGAAGTGATCATGCAGTAACAAAAACTATTGTGAATCCAAAGGAAGAAACAACAACAACTACAGTAACAACTACTGAAGCGCCAACTACGACTACAGTTACGACTACTGAAGCTCCGACTACTACTGTAACTACTACTGAAGAACCTACTACAACTACAGTAACAACTACTGAAGCGCCAACTACGACTACAGTTACGACTACTGAAGCGCCAACTACGACTACAGTAACAACTACTGAAGCGCCAACTACGACTACAGTTACGACTTCTGAAGCTCCGACTACTACTGTAACTACTACTGAAGAACCTACTACAACTACAGTAACAACTACTGAAGCGCCAACTACGACTACAGTTACGACTTCTGAGGCACCAACTACGACTACAGTAACAACTACTGAAGCGCCAACTACGACTACAGTAACAACTACTGAAGCGCCAACTACGACTACAGTAACAACTACTGAAGCTCCGACTACTACTGTTACGACTACAGAAGAACGAAAGACAACGACAACAACTGCAGATGTACCTACAACAACAGTAACTACAACTGAAGAAAAGCCTGGACTTCCATTCACTGGGGAGAGCAAAGGAACTCTTATGCTAGTTCTTGGTTCATTTGTTCTAGTTTCTTCTATTACGGTTCTTGCAAAGGCTCGTAAAACTGAAAATGAGTAGGGTTATGAAAACTAAGATTTAGTATTTTAAGTCTTTAATCATAATAAAATTAAAAGGATTTACATATAAAGTAAATACTTTTATATTTCTTTTAAAATTTTGAATAAAAAATTATCTAGAATAAGTATAAAAAAACGATAACTAAACTTATTAAGTTATCGTTTTTATATTTTAGTCTTTATCGCCGAGTCTACTGTTGATAGTCATCATGATGCTAGCAATCTTTTCGCCCCAATATGGATCAGAAGCATAAAGAACATTCATACCTGATGATTTATTTCCAAGGTGAGTTCTACCTTCGTCTAGGTAATTTTCTCGAATCCATTTTGCAGCACCCAAGATTCCTTTATCAACATTATCAAAACTTTTAGCAGAATGATATGGTGTTGAATCATAAGCTGCTATACCAAAGAAATTATTCTTATCCTTTGCAATTTGACTACGTCCCCATGAACTTTCTAGAGCACTATGAGCCATCAAATATAAGGCATTAATCTGATAACGTCTTTCAGCTTCCTTAAAAATAGCTCCCTTACCAGCTAAACGACTTCCTTTGATATTCATTAGAGAATATACTTTATCTAACTCTTCCGCACTATAATTAGTCGGTTTACTTAAATCTCTAAATTGGAAAGGATTATTAATTGAGAAGTTGTCAAAGTTAATTCCATCTGCTGAATAATATTTTTTTCCAACTGACATTGAAGCATGATGAGGCGCAACTCGAATACTAGTATATGGTGATAATTCATGATATACATAGCGACCATCACTAGTATAATGCGGTATGAATTCGTTGCTAGCGCTCACTGCTGTCAGATCACTTTTATTCATATACCCTGACAAACCTGAAACTTGAACTGGTATTCTACCACTTTGAGTTTCAGAACCAGTAACAGTAACAATACTACCTTGGTTAATATAGCTCAGACGAGTACCTGATGCACTATAAATATAAGCCGTAATTGGTTTTACTTTATAATGTGACGATTGGTCAGAAATCCATTTTCCATTACTTTGGAAAGTGTAATCTTTACCTTTTATATTATAAGTACCAGTTACATACGCACCATTTTCTTTCAAATAAAACCAAGCATAGTAGTTTTTATCATAAATCCATTCATTTATGGTCATGTAACCTCCAGACTTAAGATAGTACGCTCCCTGCCAGTCATTTTCAGCGTATGTTCCATCAGGTTTTATATAAAACCAGCTATTGTATTTCTGATCAAAAATCCATTCGGCTGAGGCCATGGCTCCACTATTTTTAAGATAATATTTGTTTTTCCAGGTGTTACTTTCCATGATGCCATCAGTATCAAAATGATACCAGACACCTTTAATTTTTTCCCATTTATCTCGAGAGATTTTACCTTCTTGATTAGCATAAAACCAGTTGTCACGTAGTTTAACCCAACCATTTTCTACTAAAGCACCACTAGCATTAAATAAATAGTTATTGTAAATGGTGTTATTCAGCATGATCCCATGTTGATTGAAATAATACCAAACACCAGAAATCTTCTTCCATTTATTTTTAGCTATTTTACCTTCTTCAGAAGCATAAAACCAGTTGTCACCCAATTTTATCCAAGAATTCTCAACTAGTGCACCACTTTTGCTAAAAATATAATCATCAAAGACTGTATTACTAAGCATGATCCCATTTTGATTGAAATAGTACCAAACTCCACCAATCTTTTTCCAATTTATCACTGGTTGATTATTTTCGTAAAAAAGCCACTGACTATTTTCTTGTCGCCAACTTTCTTTTTTTACCTCAGATACTTTTTCTTTTGGCTGAGCTTTCTCAGCTTCTTTTTTGGAATCTTTTTCCTTTTCTGTATCTTGCTCAGGTTTTACAGTAGTTTGAGAAGTTTCCTTTTCACTTTTATTTTCTTCTTTTTGCTCCTTAGCTTCACTACTAATGACTGATGTTGTAACTTGTTTATCTTTATTTGTAACATTAGACTCATCAGCAAAAATAGAAGATTGTGAAATACTTGCTACCGAAAGAGAAAGAGCGCATAAAAGCATTACTTTTTTCATTCTAAACTCCTAATAAATATATTCTTTCTGTATATATTTTTCTAGATATTATTTTTAATAGGGATATTATCCATTATATTATACATTATTATTTTAAATATAAAAGCCATTTTGGGTGAAGAAAGAAACTTGTAATCTATTTAAAATATTTTAGAAACAAACGTAAAAAAATAGTCGTACATGAGCTGTATGACTACTTTTATTAATGATGTTTATACCTGACTATAGACTTCTTTGCGTTTTGTTTTGCTTGCTTTAGAAGAATTCTTCCAAATATTTGGATTTAAAAAAATCGATACGATAGATAGTGCTGCAAACGCAATTCCTACATACCAATAGGGCGCATCTAACGTTGTTGAACGTCCCGATAAACTGACAATTCCACGGAAAAGAGTGCCTGCTGTAACAATCGCTACAGCCGAATTCCATAAATTAAGACTAATACGAGAGAAATGAGGAATCGTCTTAAGTAATACTGCTAGAATAATTCCACCTAGAAGAGGTACTGCAAATAAATAGTGCATATGAAGGGAAACTTCCCCGAAACTAAATGCTTCATAAATTCTAGAAAAAGCAAAGAAGAAAATCGTAATTAGTGTATAAGAGATGACAGTTTTTTTAAAGCGTTTTTTGTTATGATTAATAACCGATGTAGACAATATCACTCACCGCCCTTTCTGAAATTTTATTGCCTCCAGTCGTTGGCTTGTTAATAACCTGACCGTTGAAGTAAAGCGTAGATGATCCACCACCATCAAGGTTGTAAGCTGTTTTTACACCGTATGATTTCATGACTTCAGCCATTTGATACAGGGATAGACCCTTGCTTTCAGATGTACGTCCGTCGGAAACTACGATAATATAGTGGTTTTCATCAACGATTCCAATCGCAGTACGAGGATTTGAAGCCATAGCTTGGCCAACTTCTTCATTTGTTCCTACTGCAATCTCACCATTTTCAACCAAGGCTGGTCCAAAAGCTAAGAGATTGACAACACCATCTTTAACTAGTTGGTCAGCTGAAATTTGATCCTCGTAAATAATCTTGAAAGAACCATCCTTGTAAATAGCTAAATCACCATTACTAGAATCTTCTCGTACAGTATCACGATAGACGACTCCATTACGAATAACATATCCAGTAGAGTTGGCACCGTAGTAGTCTCCATTGACTGCTAAAATAGCATTGTTATCAGCAGCGGTTTCAGAAGTTTTTGCAGTTACGTTGGTCCCAAAGGCATTTTGAGCGAAGGCTGTTTTCAGATATTCTAATGAGCTTACTGTAACATCTGCAACGTAGACTTGCGTATTATTGACCGTTGTTTCAGTTAAATTGATGGAGATACTATCGTCCTTATAACTTGAGTCTGTTACTGTTGCTGTTTTAGCTGCTTGACTTGCCGTGGCAGTATTTGTAATAGTGCTAGTTCTTGCTACTGTCGAAATAGTTTCAGCGAGAACAAAGGTCTTCAGCATAGAGTAGCTAAAGGATCCTATCAAAAGTAATGCGACAACCGAAGCATAAGCATATCGTTTCTTTAAAAATTTCATAGTACAGTTGATGTCCTTTCCTTAAATGAATTTCATCTGAACGGTCCAAGAAACAGCAAAGAGAAGAATTCCAACAATAATTTTAACGATTAAGAGATTCATTCCAAAGACTGCATAGAATAGACGAATAAGAAGCGTGTCTAAAACAAAGAGTCCAACTGCTAGACCAAAATATCCCAAACCTGTTTTTACAAGACTATCCTCGTTTTTAAAGACTAGTTTTTTATTGGTTGAATAGTTAAAAATCGAGCTGGTCACACGGGCTAATCCATTAGCAAGAAAAATTCGTAAACCAGTCGGGACTGTTGGTAAAAACAAGATTGCAATGGCGTAGACAAGGTAGTCTACAAGAAAACTACTGAATGATGACAAGGCGAATTTGAAAATATTTTTATAAATCATTAACCCATCTCTAATCGGACGGAAGTGGGATCCTTCATTATCGTTGATATAGACAGTTTCGATTGGCACTTCTAAGATTTCATAATGTCTGCTTGCTTCCAGAAGCATGTTCATTTCGTATTCATAACGTTGACCTTCTATTTTCAACATAAAAGGAATGAGATTTGTTGTAAAAGCACGAAGTCCTGTTTGTGTATCTGTTACTCCTACTCCTGTTTGTAATTTAAAGAGTGCTTTTGTCAAGCTATTCCCAAAACGGCTACGGAGGGGAACTTTACCTGTGAAGGCACGCACACCCAAGATTAGTTTGTTAGGATTTTCAGAAGCTTTGTTAGCTGTACGGAAAATATCCCAAATCTTATGCTGACCATCTGCGTCTGCTGTGACTACTGTTCCATAGATGTTTTGTTCTTGGATATAAGAAAAGGCTGTTTTAAGGGCTTGTCCTTTCCCTTGATTTACTTGGTGACGGAGTACTGTAGCGTATTGCTCAGCTTTATCAAAGATTTTTTGGCACTTTGATGAACTACCGTCGTCGATAACTAGAATATGAAAATCACTCTTTTCGTGAATTTTTTCGATTAGTGTGATAAGTTTATTATCAGGTTGATAAACTGGAATGACTATATAGTTCATATCGATACCTCTTTCTTTGATGATGGAATAACTATACAGAACATCGCTTAAAGATAACTTATATCAGTTTTCTTTAAGAAAAAGTTAAAGAAACTTTAAGATAAGGACGGGTTTTCTCAAGCAAGTAAAAATATTCAAGGTTAATAAATATACAAAAAATCCTCAAATAGCAAGTCTACTTGAGGATAAAATTTATTATAAAATAGAAAATTTACTCTAATTTTTCTCTTAATTTCTCAACGAAGAGATAGGCCGCAGGACAGGTTAAAGTGTTTTTGATAGTCAGATTATTGATTTGATAAATCTTTTTTCGGTCGGTATGTGGAAATTCTCTACAAGCCTTAGGACGAACATCATAGATAGAACATAGATTATCGCCACCTAAGAAGGGACAAGGCATTGACTTAAAGACTTTATCACCGTCTTCATCTACTTGGAGAAACTCAGCTTCGAAAGCAGGTAATTTCATTTTAAAGTACTTGGCAATGCGTGTGATATCTGCTTCTTTAAAGTCCGGTCCAAGGCTCTTGCAGCAATTGGCACAGGCTGTACAATCAATTTCTGAAAACACTTCTTGGTGAATCTCCAGCGCAATCTTATCCAAATTTTTAGGAGCTTTCTTTTTCAGATTTCCAAGAAATTTACGATGCTCTTTTTGCTTTTGTAATGCTAATTGGTGATAGTATTCGATATCGATTTCTTTTGGCATAGATTCTTTTACATCCTTTTCTGAAACTAGTATACCATAACTGAAAATAAATAAAAACTACTGTCAAGTATGACAATAGTTTTTACAAGATTAGTTCACCTCGACCACTTCAACCATATCTTTGCCAAGCAAAATCAGATATTTTTCAACCTTGTCTATCTGATAAGAACGGGATAAGGCTTCTGCATATAGAGATAATTGACCTCTATAACGTTCAATCAGTTGACTTGGATATTCATAATGATCTGTCTTGTAGTCAAAAAGAACAATTTTATCCTCATAAACTAGATAACCATCTAAAATTCCACGGACAACAAAATCTTCACGACTCTTATCATCTCTTTTTAACATAGAGAAGGGTTGTTCTCGATAAAGTTTATCTTGATTTGCAAGAATCTCTTGACCGAGAGCTGTATCAAAGAAGGACAAGATTTTTTCTAGATTAACTTTATCTTTAACAGCTGAAGTTGCCTGAACTTGCTCCAATGCTTCTGTCAAGGTTTCCAAAGTAGGTTCTTTATCGAGATTGATTCGCTGCATGAGTTCATGCGTAGCACTACCAATTTCAGCTCCAGTGACTTTTTCTGTCTTGGAGAAGTCTGGAAGTTCAAACTGAATAGTATTTTCTTTTGGTTTACTTTGACCAGCTACTACTACACCTTCCATATCCATGACTGATTCATAAAACTTCTTAATCTGACTCGGGGTCTGAACACTTGGAAGATTGATTGCTGCACGGTGGATTTCGTTATACACTTCCACTTCTTTCAGCATTTGTAGAGCCTCCTTGATAGTATCAGATTGGCGATTGTCTGCTTGGGATTGATCTTGGAGCTGGCTTTTAGTTTCCAATTTTCCAATAGCTTCCTTGGTTAAGTCTTCTTCACTTTCGAAGCGTACACTAAAATGCAAATCCTCTTTCGAAAATGCTTGATAGATGGCCCAAATCCAATCCTGGAAATTTTGAGCATCTAGTCTCGTTTCTCGAGTCAAAAGACCTTTTCCATTTGTCGAATATTCTTTAGATTCTAATTTTTCACGAGAACCTTTTCCAACTAGATAAAGTTTTTTCTCAGCACGAGTCATGGCTACATACAGTAAACGCATCAACTCAGAATAACTTGCTAATTGGAGCTCCTCCTCATTTTGAGTATAAGTCAAGCTTGGGATAGATAACTTAATCGTAGATGGAACATATTCCTCTTTTGCATTTGTAGCTACTCTAGCTACATACTTAAGACCCAGGCCATTTTTTCGACTGAGGATAACTTCAGATTTAGTATCCTTCTTGTTAAATTGCTGATCAATATTGAGGATAAAGACATATGGAAACTCAAGTCCCTTACTCTTATGAATACTCATAAGCTCTACAGCATCCTTAGGTGGAGCTACAGTGACACTGGCAAGGTCGTGCTTGGCTTCCAAGACTTGATCAATCATAGTTATGAAACGTGATAAGCCTTTAAAATTACTTTTTTCAAATTGATCTGCACGTAAAGCAAGGGCGTAGAGGTTAGCCTGCCTAGCCTGACCATTAGGTAAAGCACCAACATAATCATAGTAAAAACGTTCGCTATATATTTTCCAAATAAGATCATAAAGCGAATGCGTTTTTGAGAACAAACGCCAAGAATTAACAGTTTCCAAGAAAAGGTTAAGCTTTTTTTATGGATTTCAGACTTAATTAAATCCTTATGAAGACTAGTTTTCGCTTGAGCATTGACTAGTTTCTCATAAAAGTTCTCTTGAACCTTATCCTCAGATTTTTGGAGAGCGAGACGAGCCAATTCATCCTCATCGAAGCTAAACATCGGAGATTTCATTAGAGCAACCAAAGCAAAGTCTTGAAGAGGGTTGTGGATGACACGAAGAGTATCCAACATAACCTGCACTTCTAGGGATTGCAAATAGTTTGATTGAGCACCGTCTGTCTTGACAGGAATACTATACTCTGACAATGCTAGTAGAACCTGATCATTGCGACTTCTGCTAGCAGTCAAGAGAGCAATGTCATTGAAAGGAACGCCTTTATTATTGTGAAGATGCAATATCTCCTTAATGACCATCCGCATTTCACCAGTCAGTTTGTTGGACGAAAACTCTTCCTCTTCCTTAGAATCACCATCAACATCCTTATCATACAAGAGAACTTCTGCCTTGTTTTCTGGATCTGGGTGTAAATCAGTATTTCCGAAAACAAGTTGATGCATGCCGTCATAAGAAATCTCTCCAACTTCCTCATCCATGAGATGCTTAAAGACGTCATTGGTAGCATTTAGTACTTCAGAACTACTACGGAAGTTTTCCTTGAGCAGTATTAATTGACCTTTTTTGCTATCTTGAGCAAATCTATGAAATTTTTCATTGAAAATCTGTGGGTCAGCCTGTCTAAATCGATAAATAGATTGTTTAATGTCACCCACCATAAAACGGTTATGGCCATTAGAGAGGAGTTCCAACATCCGCTCCTGGATATGGTTGGTATCTTGGTATTCATCGACCATGACTTCGTGGAAGCGTTCCTGATATTCTTGTCGAACTTGAGGGAAGTTTTCTAAGATTTCAATGGTATAGTGGCTAATATCCGCAAATTCAAAGGCATTCTCTTCACGTTTACGTTGTCGGTAGGCATCAACAAATCACTCATGAAAACTTGAAAAGTCTTTGCTAAGTCCCAAGACTCTTGATGATAATCTTCTTGGAATTTTAATAAAGTGATTTGGTCATTTAGTGCAATCAGCTTTTCAAACTTGTCTTTTCTATCTTGATTGTAAGCTTCTTTCAAAGCTTGAAGTTCAGCCTTACGACTAGCATTTGTAAGAGCACGACCACCTTTATCCTTAGATATACTCACAACTCGCTCTAGAACTTCTTGATATTTGTCAAAGGTTGATTCATGGCTTAAAGAACCGATTTCATCAAGAACCTGCTGGACAGCCTCTAAGTAAGCTGCTTTACCAAATTCCTTTGCATCATTATCCAAATGATGGCGGAAAAAGCTTTCTAAATCCCAGAGTTTTTCCTTTATATTATCTGCGAGTTTTTCTTTGGCGACTGTAAAATCAGCCTTTTCAAAACCTTTAAGGAAAGAATCCTGTAGCCAAGCCTGAGGATTACTTGTAGATTGCAAAAAGTCATAAATCATATAGACCTGTTTACGTAAACCGCGCGCATCCTTGCTTTTTCCTGCAAAGTTTTTGACTAGCTGACTAAACTGTTCTTGTTCCTTACTTTGATAGTGACTTTCAAAAACTTGTCGAAAAACATCATTCTTTAAGAGGAGTTGCTCACTTTCGTTCTCAAGAATTCGAAAGTTTGGAGCAATGTCGAGGAGATAGCCGTGTTTTGTCAGGAATTTCTGGGTAAAAGAGTCCATGGTCCCAATCGCAGCGTTGGGTAAATCAGCTAATTGTCTACCTAGATGTTTTTTTAGTTCCACATCTTGCGTTTCTTGGATCTGTTGGCTGATTTTCTTTTCTAAGCGTTCCTTCAACTCACTTGCAGCCTTAACCGTAAAGGTTGAGATAAAGAGTTGGCGAATTTCTACACCACGCGCTAACTGGTCAAGAATCCGTTCAGCCATGACAAAGGTTTTCCCTGAACCAGCAGAAGCCGAGACTAGAATATTTTGACCAGAACTATAGATCGCTTGAATTTGCTCAGCAGTTTTCTTAGGTTGCTTGTCAGAATGAGCTTCTGCTACTTGCAACTCTTCAATCTCTTCTTGGGAAAAAAATTTCATCGCTCTAACTCCTCTCTAATTTTATTAAACCATGCTTCCTTGTCATTGCTCTTAGCTACCTTATCTAACAATCTAGCCTGACCTAGATGGTAATTGGCTTCAAATCCTGTAATAGCTTGATATTGTTGAACATATGGCGCAATACTTCTGCCGTCTTCTGTGTATGGATTGATAGCAAATCTACCAGATAAAATCTTCTCTGCTGCTTTCTTATAAATAAGGGCATTATAGTCCAGCAATAACTGGAATTCCTCATCAGACAACTGATAGGTCTTGTTTTTATTATATAGTTCCCCAAGGTTCTTTATCTCTTTTTCGAGAAATAACCCTTGATATTTCATACTCTTAGTCGTTTCTGCTAAAGCCTTTGAAAGAGTTTTAACAGTTTGTAAGGACTGAACTGGCTCAGCCATCTCTAAATACATAGCACCAAAGAAATCGGTATTTCCTTCTTTCTTAAGAGCAGCAAGATAGGTCGGTAACTGTGAATTAAGGCCGTTATAAAAGAGAGGGAAGTTAAACTGAGTTAGAGAAGATTTGTAATCGACAACACCAATCGCATCACTTGTCTTTAAGCGGTCGATACGGTCGACTTTACCACGGACATAGACATTTCTGCCGTTTTCTAACTGAACAAAAGCTTGTTCCTTACCACCAAAGACTGCTTCTTCCTGAATGGTTTCAATTTCAGAATTGTGACGAAGAATGTGCCCAGTTGCACGCGCAACATCCAAAAGAACTTCTTTGGTTAATTGGGCTTCCAAACTTTCTTGATAAATGGCTTGAAACTCACGTTCTTGACTGGTTTCAGAGATTGCTTGTTCTAAACGACGATCAAAAGATGTATCAGCAGGAAGTTTCATAGCTCGTTCAAAAATGCGATGCAAGAAATTGCCATGACTCCGCGCATCAGGCCGCAGTCGCAATTCTTCCTGCAAGCCTAAGACATATCGAAGGAAATAACTGTATTCGTTTCGATAAAACTCTGTCAATCCCGAAGTTGATAGATAGAAATCCTGATCTTGAGGATACAAGGCTTCCAAAGTTTCAGTAGCTAAGGTCTTACTTTTTGGACTTGTCGGTAGGACAGGATTATCAAGACCTTGAGCTTCTAATTTTCTCCCCATGACACGTGCTAAAACCTTAATAAAGGTTAAGTCTTGATCACTTGTCTCCGACTCACCTTGCTGGTGATAAGCAACAAGACTAGACAAAAGACTGTGATAAGAACCAATATCATCCTTTGATAGGTTTTTTCGATCGATTCTCTTTTCAATCTTGGTAAAACCAAAATCCTGCAATTCTTTCAGATAAACTGACTCTTTACTCTCGTTTTCATTGAGTAGACTAGGCGCTGATAAGATCAATTGTTTCTTGGCAGAGTTTACCAAAGAAAGCATGGTATAGCGATTCTTCTTAAGATTTTCATGGCTAGCAATCAATAATTGAGAACCATCTTCAGTACCTTGGTTTAAAACTTCTCTTTCTTCATCACTCAAAAGACTAGTATTTTGGGTGATTTTAGGTAGATGATCCTGGGTTAAGCCAAGTGCATAGATGTAATCAGAAGTCAAAGGCGAAATCAAATCATAACTTTGCACCAGAACCGTATCTACCGTTGCTGGGATCGTACGATAATTTGATAATGACATTCCTGAATGAAGAAGAGCCAAGAAATCATCTAAAGTGACCTGGGACCCTTCAAAAACAGTCGTAAATTGCTCCATTACGTGGCAAAAGGCCTTCCAGACCTCTTCTTGTCTTTCTTGCTCTGTCGCATCCATCGTTTCAGATAAGGATTGTAATTGCTTGGTCACAGATGCATCCTTCAAAAAGTTATTCCATTTTGTAAGGATATTTTCAGTCTTTTGCTTACGACTGAATAATAAAGTTTCTAGTGGATTTAGGATACGGACACGCAGCTCATTTAATTTTTCTAAATCAAATTTTCCATGATGATTTTTTGTAAATTCTTGTTTAAATTTAGAAAGTCCATCAATACCTAAATAGCGGATATATTGTTCAAAGCTATCGATTTCTTCCTGAGCGAGATCGGTGTATAAGCCGGTTCGCAAGAGATTAACCAAATCTTCTTGACGGAAATAGTACCGTTTGAGACGTCCGATGGATTCTACAAATTGAGTCAAAGGATGATGAGCCATAGACTCACTCTTACCTAGATAAAAAGGAATCTGATATTGATTAAAAATTGTCTGCAAGGACAGTTTATAAGACTCTACGTCTCCTAGTAAGATACGAAAATTTTTGTAGCTAAGTTCTTGCTCTTGGTGCAATTTTTGGCGAATACTACGAGCAACGAGCTCCAGCTCTTCTTTTTGTGTCAGACAAGACCAAATTTGCAAGTCTTCTCTATCCTTAGCATCCACTTCTATGCTAATTTCAGAATAATCATAAGCACTTTCCAGTATTTTTGAGGCCTTGGCAAAAGCATCAAGATTTTTATGTTCTTGACAGGCATCTTCTGCCTTGGTCTGATATTTAAAGGCTAAATGACGTAAAAACTCAACACTGGCTTGATAAAGGTTACCTTCACTAAAGGGGCTATTATAGGCTTTCTTAGTTGCATAGACACCAATAATAATCTCAACACCCTTACGATGAAGCAAATCCACTAAGTGTTCCTCTTCTGCAGAAAAACGGGTGAAACCATCAATGACTAGGGAAATCTTGTTAAAATCACTACTTACCTTGTTTTCTTCGATAGCATCAATCAGATAGGATAATGGACTCCCCTGTGAAACTTGACCTTGATTTAAATATGCTGTTATCTTTTCAAAAATCAAGATTAAATCAGAGCGTTTATCAGCATCTGTCAAACTTTCCAAGTCCAAAAAACTCATCTTTGCAGTTGAAATTTCATGATAAATCTCAATCAGTTGCTGGATGAATTGCGGATCTTGTTTAATAGCCCCGTAAACACGTAAATCCTTAGCATCTATCTCAGACAGACATTTATAGAAAGCCATACCAAGACCAATATCATCGAGACTTGACCTCTCAGGAATATCATTTAAAACCAGATAACGAGCCATTTGAGCGAAGCGCGTGACTGTGATAGCAAAAGAAGCCTGCTGACTCAAGCACTCCAGCACGGCACGTTCCTTTTCAAAAGAAAGAGAGTTAGGGGCGATATAAAAGACTCGTTTGCCTTGGGCAACCAGTCCCTGAGCCTCCTTGGTTAGGATTTCTGTCAAAGAAGTCCGAATATCGGTATAAAGTAGTTTCATCTCTGCCTCATTTGTTTTTTTCATTACCTTTTATTATACCATGATTTAAAAGAAGATTCTGTCTCTGATTCCCAAAATATGCTATAATATAGGCAAAACACGAGAAAGGGAAATACTATGATTAAACTACTTGCTCTGGATATGGACGGAACTCTGCTCAACGAAGCCAAGGAAATCCCTCAGGCTCATATTGATGCCATTCATAAGGCTATCGAAAGGTGTCAAACTGGTTCTATGTACTGGGCGTCCTCTCTTTGGAGTTCTTCCCTACTATAAAAAACTAGGTCTTGATTTACAGAATGAATACGTTATTGTCAACAATGGATGTTCGACCCACCAAACCAGTGACTGGGGCCTTGTTGACTGGCGAGAACTTAGTAAATCTGACATCGAATATCTGAATGGCCTTGCTGAAAAAAGCGATGTCCAGTTGACTCTCTTTGACGAGGAACACTACTTCGTTCTCGGAGGCAAACCAAATCCTATCGTTCAATATGATGCGACACTTGTCTTTGCTAACCTGACCGAAATCTCACTTGAGGAAGCCACTAGTGGTAAATATCGTATGTTCCAAGGTATGTTCTTAGGCACAAAAGAACAAACAGATGATTTTGAACAACGATTTGCGGATGAACTTTGTCAGAGATTTAGCGGTGTTCGTTCTCAGCCTGTTATCTATGAAGCAATGCCACTTGGTACAACAAAGGCTTCTGCTCTTTCTCGCTTGGCTGAGATTTTAGATATCCAACCTTCTGAAATCATGGCCATGGGTGATGCCAATAACGACATTGAGATGCTTGAGTTTGCAGGGTTGGGGATTGCTATGGGAAATGCCAGCGACTACGTCAAATCTCTCGCGGATGCCGTAACAACCAGCAATGAAGAAGACGGCGTTGCATGCGCTATTGAGAAATATATTTTGTAGAATATAAGCCCAGTCAACTAGCATTTCTAGCCAACTGGGCTTTTTATTTTTTTTAAATTTAAAAACTTTAGAAACTCTTTAGAAATGCTTGACGATTCTTTGATATCTATGCTTTATACTAGAGTTATAAAAATAAAACACCTTAAAGATTAAAGGAGAAAACTATGAAAACAGTCCTCGAAATACATGGCTTGTCCAAACAATTTGGCAAACAACCTATTCTACAAGATCTTAGTCTCTCAGTTAAAGAAGGAGATATCTATGGACTTATCGGAAAAAATGGTGCTGGTAAAACAACTCTGATTAAATCATTACCCAATTATTATCTGCTGACCATGGAACTATTTCCCTCTTTTCTAGCCAAGAGTATAAGGATTGCACGAAAGCCCTATCTCGAGTAGGTTCAGTCATTGAATCCCCAGTAGCTCACAATCATTTAACGGCCTATCAAAATCTTAAATACTATTGTACTATTCGACATATCCCAAATGCTGATCAAGTCATTCAGGAAACATTAAAGTATGTAGGGTTAACAGATACAGGTAGAAAAGTTTTTCGAGATTTCTCTCTTGGGATGAAACAACGCCTAGGTATTGCTATTGCCCTCCTATCAAAACCAGACTTTCTCATTCTTGATGAACCCATTAATGGTCTCGACCCAATCGGCATCAAAGAGTTTCGTCAAATGATTCAACGTCTGAATCAAGAACTAGGAATAACAATTCTTATCTCTAGTCATATCTTGTCAGAACTCTATCTGGTTGCCAATCGATTTGGAATTTTAGACCAAGGGAAAATCATTCGAGAAATCAGTAAGGCCGAATTTGAGACACTCAATGAAGACTATATTGTTCTAAAAACAAGTGACAAAGAAAAAGCTAGTCAAATCTTAAAAGACAAAGTGCATCTTGAATTTAAAGTTGTTAATTCAGACAATGAGATTCATATTTTTAGTCATGAACAAGATGTCAAACGCATTCTCAAAGAACTTACTCTAGCAGACATTGCCGTGGATGAGATTTACTATGCTCGTCAAAATCTTGAAGAATACTTCACACAATTAGTAAAATAGGAGGAAAACCATGATACACACAATTCAAGCAGACTTTTACCGTCTTTTCCGTTCCAAAGGATTTTGGATTACAGAGCTCGTTCTCTTTGCACTCATGTTAATGGGGGCTACTTTCGGAGCTACAGGACAGATCATATCCGTCAGTACAAGTACAAACGCAGAAACCGAACTGCCAAGCAAGGGATGGGATGGTATACAAGCCCTTATTAACACCTCTAGCAATAGCTCAAACCTAGTTTTCCTCTGTATTATCCTTGCTTGCTTAGTTCTAGGAGTTGATCTTATCGGAAAACTCTATAAAAACAGTTTGACAGTGGGTGTTTCTCGCACAGAATTCTTCCTAGCTAAGTTTGTAGTATTAGCAAGTATCGCTCTAATGCAAATTCTTGTTAGCCTAGTCATCGCTTTCGTACCAGCAACTATCCTAAACGGCGTTGGAACTATGCCAGAAGGATTTATTGGCAATCTACTTCTAACAATTACTCTTCAATTCCTCTGCCTTCTAGCTTGGCTATCTATTGTGTCCTTCATTCTCTATGTGACTCATTCTTATTTGGCTGTTTTCATAGGCTATTTAATCAGCTCTATCTTGCTTTCAACGCCGATGCTTATCTTTCCAGATATCGAGATTTTACGCTATTTATCCTTGAATTTTGCCTATGCCATGACTGCCTATAGTCAAGCTGTTCTATACACCATTATCGTTACAGTGACTGTTATTCTATTCTTTACCATTAGTGGACTTGCTATTTTCAAGAAGAAAAGCTTATAAAAATGACCTCCTCTATTCAAAAAGAGGAGGTTTTTTGTTTTAAAAGAGAATCTTAACTGTAAACCAAGCACCATCTGTACTTAGTTGTAGTTCTGCTCCAAGGAGATGAGATAGTTCTTCAGTAATATAAAGACCTAAACCAGAGGATTCTTCTGTATCTGAGAGGTTTTCAGAGTAAAATCGTTGACTGAGATTTTCAATTTTACGAATCGGTTGTTTGACAAGATTAGCAATCTCCAAACAAATGTGATTGTCCACTTCCTTCAAAGAAAATCTTGCTTCATCCTTACCATGTTTTAGAACATTACCAATGAGATTTTGTAACATACGGTCTAATAAATCTGAATCAGTCAGCAAATACAAACTAGGTTCCACTTGTAAATCAAGGTTAATCTTTGCCGTCTGAAATGAATCATAATAGGTCAGCAGTTTTTGCGTCATAAATGTCGAGACTTCTAACTCAGATAAGTCAGGTTTTACTGCTCCCTCCATTAACCGACGATAGTCCAAAAGAGCCTCTAGCCGTTTTGAAACTTGATTGAGATGATGGGAAATTTTTTTCAAACTCTCAGACTCAGGATTTTCTGTTTTAAGCAATTGCTGAGTATAACCTGACGCAATCGTTAAAGGTGTCCGAATATCGTGGGCAATATTGCTAATAGCCATGTCTAAAGTCTGCTTCTCTCGCTTCATAATCAAGCGTGACTGCTCAACTTCTTGAAAGAGATGATTGATTTGCTGGTAAAGATGTAAAAAAACCTTGGAGAAAGTGGACACTCCGATTCTCTTCATACTTCCAGTCCGAATCTTGTCTTCAATTTGTTGGCTCAAGTTTACGAGTGCTAGATGATAGCGAATCAAGCCTATCGTCAATAGGATAATAACCAGCAGTAGCAAAGAAAGTAAAATATAGATCATTGCTCATCTCCTTTTAACCGAACACCAACTCCCCAGATAGTTTCAATATACTCTTGCTCTGGATCTAGTTGACCTAATTTTTTTCGGAGATTACTTAAATGAGTGTTGAGAGTATTGTCGCCTGGTAAATAAGTATCCTCCCAGACCAATTCATAGAGTTCTTCTTTCGTGAAAATTTTCTTAGGATGTCCCAGTAAGGTTTGGAGAATCAAACATTCTTTCTTAGCTAGGCGAATAGTTTCCTGGCTATTTTTGATTTCAAAACTATCTGCATCAAATTGAATATTTTTTAACTGTTGAATCAACTTGTCAGGATTCTCGATTTCAACTGGTTGCTTATCAATATTTTGACGTAATTGTACCGTAACTCTCGCAAAAACTTCATCTAAATCAAAAGGCTTTACAATATAATCATTGGCACCATCTAAGAGATATTGGCTGATGAGCTTCTTATCACTTAGGGCAGTTAGCATGATGACGGGAACTGAGCTATCTTTTCTAACGGCTTTTAAAACTTGATCGCCATTTTTGCCTGGAAGCATAATATCTAGCAAGATTAGATCAATGTTGCCTTGCTCAAATCGAATCATTCCTTCAGTACCAGAAAGCTTGAATCACCTCATGTTCCTTAGAAAGAAGAGTTTTCAAAATTTCCTGGATCTCATTATTATCTTCAATGATAAGTATTCTAGCCATAAACACCAACCTTTCTAATAGTATTATATCATGTTTTTTTAGGAATTTCGGATAAAGAAAATCTCTCCTTCATACTTAAGTACGAAGAAGAGTACACTCTAAATATTAAATTAAAGCAGTCAATGCAGTTATAGTCCCTAAAATTATCCCAGGGATATTTGCTGCAACAATAGGGATATCTCTCTCTTCCTTAAAGAAGCCATAGTAACACCAGAGGCAACAGTTTAAAGCTGCAACTGCTGGTTGAATAAAATTCCCCTTATGACCTGCTAGATTATCTAAAATTTGTGGAATATAAGAAACATACATCATAATGGACATAAAAGTTGCAATCCAACCAACGATTTTCATTTGTTTTTCAGACATTTATTCTCCTTTTTCTGTCTAACTATATCTTTTTAACATATTTGACTTAAGCTTTTTTCTTAATCGGTGCTACACTAGCTAAAAGTTTTTTCAGACCGACTTCTGAGAAATTGATTTTCAATTCCTGTGTTGAGCCGCTACCTGATACCTCAAGGACAGTTCCTTCACCCCATTTTTATGAAGAGCAATATCGCCGATAGACCAGCTAGTTTCACTGGAAGTCGATTTACTATTAGATGCAAATTGTCCAAATGGTAAACCACTTGATTGGATAGATGTGGGCGCAGTATTGCGTTTACGCCCTTGAAAAGCCTGAGCCAGACTCATTCCTTGACCAAATGTAGTACCACCACTACTATATGACGCTTTAAAGCTTGTATTTGTCGGACGAGCCAAACCTTGATAGGTCAACAAATCTGAACTAATCTCGTTAATAAAACGGGTCGGACGATTATAACTAGTACGCCCAAAAAGCAAACGTGAGTTAGCATTAGTCAGATAAAGAATTTTCTCGGCGCGCGTGATTCCTACATAGGCGAGACGACGTTCTTCTTCTAATTCATCTGGATCTTCAGAAGCACGACTAAGCGGAAAGACATTCTCCTCCATCCCGATGATAAAGACAACAGGAAACTCAAGCCCTTTGGCAGCGTGTAAGGTCATCAAGGTTACTTCTGACGTCTCCTGACTGCCTGAGTCCGTATCTGCAATTAAGGCAAGGTCGTTCAAGAAACGACTCAGCTTATCTAGTCCTGTTTCCTCTTCTTGGCTTTCAGGATTGTCATCGAAGTTTTTGGTAACAGAGAGGAACTCCTCGATATTTTCAACCCGAGCCTTACTTTCCAAGGTTGCTTGGGCATTCAGGATATCAACGTAACCTGTTCTTTCTAATACTGCTTCTACCAATTCAGTGATTGAAAGTCGGTCCAGTTGTTCACGCAAATCGAGGATCATATTTGCAAAGTCCCAAATAGACTGAGCCGCTTTACCTTTGATTCCTGATAACATGATATTTGCTGAAGCATCTAGCATGGACATTTCTTGCAAATTAGCAAATCACGAATCTTCTCAACAGTACCTGGACCAATACCACGTTTTGGTTCATTGATAATGCGTTCAAAACTGATATTGTCACTCAAATTGGCAATAAGGTTAAGATATGCAATGATATCACGAATTTCCTTACGGCTGTAGAACTTGGTACCACCAACCATAGTATAAGGAATATTGGACTTGAGCAGAGCTTCCTCGATAGTACGTGACTGGGCATTAGTACGATAAAGAACTGCAAAGTCTTTATGTAGGAAGTTGTGGCTACGTCCAAGTTCATCAATCGTTTTAGCTACAAAGACAGCCTCGTCCTGTTCATCATTAGCACGATAGTAAATGATTTGTTCCCCATCTGCATTTTGGGTCCAGAGATTTTTCGGACGACGATTTTTATTGTTTTTAATAACATCATTAGCCGCTTGGAGGATGGTTTTGGTAGAACGGTAATTTTCCTCCAGTAAAACAACCTTGGCATCTGGATAATCTTTTTCAAAATCGAGGATATTCTGCATATCAGCGCCACGCCAACCATAGATAGATTGATCTGCATCCCCAACCACACAGATATTTTTGAAGCGTGAAGCCAAAAGTTTAACGAGTTGATATTGAGCGTGGTTGGTATCTTGGTACTCATCAACATGGATATATTGGTACTTTTGCTGGTAATAGGTCAAGACATCAGGATTTTGATCAAAGAGACGCAAGGTCAACATAATCAAATCATCAAAGTCAACAGATTCTGACTGACGAAGTTCTTTTTGGTAGGCGGCATAACATTTAGCTACAATATCTGTATACAAGTCTCCTGCTTGAGAAGCGTATGCCACATCATCAATTAAATCATTCTTAGCATTAGAAATGGTCCCCAAAATAGAGCGTTCATTCCATTTTTTAGGATCCAAGTTTAACTGCTTGAGAATTCGTTTCATCAATGTTCGCTGCTCACCTGGATCAATGATGGTAAAGTTACTATTGTAACCAATATGATCCGCATCACGACGTAGGATGCGAACGCACATAGAGTGAAAGGTCGCTATCAAACAGTCCTGTGTAGCTGGATTTAGTCCATAGGCACGTTCTTTCATTTCACGAGCAGCCTTATTGGTAAAGGTAATGGCTAAAATATTCCATGGATTAACCATCTTTTCATCAATTAAGTAGGCAATACGATGGGTCAAGACTCGTGTCTTCCCAGAACCAGCTCCAGCCATAATCAGCAGTGGACCTTCTGTTGTTTGGACCGCTTCAGCCTGTCGGTCATTCATACCATTTAATAAAGGGTTCATTGTCTCTTCCTATTCTTCAAATCAATGTTTCTATTATATCAAAAAAGACTGAAAATAACTCTATCAGAGACAAGGTTATTTTACAAAAAAAGAACACTAACAAGTGTTCTTTTTATTTTAATCATGAATAGATTGTAAAAGTGTCAACAAGGCTTGAGCCGATCTGCGTCCTGCTTCTATGATAAATTCATCAAATGAAATAGAAGCTTCGTGGTTAGCATTATCACTCATGGCACGGACAACTAAGAAAGGTAGATTAAGCGCGTGAGCTGCTTGAGCGATAGCCGCTCCTTCCATCTCAACCGCAAGCACCTGAGGAAAATGTTCTTTTATAGCTTTAATCTTATCTTCACCCGCAATAAAACTATCACCGGTCGCAATCAAACCTAAATGCCATTTTTGGTTAAGTTTAGACAAACTCTCTTGAATCATACAGACAAACTTCTTGTCAGATTCGAAATAGAGTGGTTGTTGGGCCATTTGACCGTATTCATACCCAAAAGCAGTTACATCAACATCATGGTAGGCAAGCTTTTCAGCAATAACCACATCACCCACTGAAATGCCTTCAGCCAGGGCACCGGCCGAACCTGTATTGATAACAGCATCTACTTTAAAGTGATTAGCTAAGATTGCTACACTCATAGCAGACATAACTTTACCAATTCCACTCTCGACCAAGACAAGCTCGACTGAACCAATTTTACCTGTATGATACTTATTTCCTAATACCGTCTCTTCTTGAGCGTTTTCTAAATGTTGAATCAGATAAACTAGCTCTTCTGGCATAGCTGCTATAATTCCAATTTTCATGACATTCCCCTTAAATAAATCTCATTGCTAAAACTAGCAAAATCAAGAGAAGAATAACAGCAAATAGAATCTTATTCAGTTTTGAGTTAAAGACATTTCTCTTTGTATTCTCAATTCGACGGCTCTTATGAATTGAAGGCTCAACTTCAATTGTTAAAGTTTCCTGACTAAAACCATGATCTTTAGATTGATTGTAGGAAACACCTCGTGAAGAAGTCGGTAGAATCTTTGTCTCCTCACTATCCAGCAAGGGAGCACCCGAGATGTCTTCTCCTCGATTAGCTCTTTCAATCATTTCATCAGTCAATAAAGGTTTTCCCATGGGTTCCTCCTCTATTTTTCTTGTAATTCCCAGTACTGGATTGCCATAATAGTCTTAGCATCACAGATATGACCAGACTGGATAAGTGCTTTTGCTTCTTCTAAACTAACTTCTAATAGTTCCAAGGTTTCATCTTCGTCTTGAGGACGTGGATTATCGACCTTAATTAAGTCACTGGCTAGATATAATCTTAGTCTTTCATTACAAAAACCAATTGCTGAATAAAAATCATATAAAAGACTTAATTTCCCTGTGTAAGCTGCTTCTTCTTCTAATTCACGAAGGGCTGCAGCTTCAGGCTTAGTATTTTCACCAACTTCTAGTTTACCTGCAGGAATTTCAACAGAAACTTTTTCAATCGCCTTACGATATTGCTTGACCAAGACGATTTTATTTTCTGCAGTAACAGCTAAAACACAGACTGCACCATTATGAAAAATCAAGTCTCGCTGAGCAGTTCCCTTTCCAGCAGGTAATTCAACTTGATCCTGAACCAGTTGGAAAATTGGGCCTTTATAAATTTCTTTACGACTAAGTGTCTTTTCTTCGAATTCCATTAGAAACTCCTATTTATTCTTAGGATGATGAGGTAAACGAGTTGCAAGTTTCTTTGTTAGCTTGACGTCCTCGTCCAATAGCTACAGCGTCTGTTGGAACATTCTTGGTAATAGTTGAACCAGCACCCACAAGTGAATTGTCTCCAAGCTCTACAGGTGCAATGATAGTTGAATTAGAACCTACAAATACATTGTCTCCAATGATAGTCTTGTATTTCTTTTGACCATCATAATTGACTGTGATGGTACCAGCACCAATGTTTACATCTTTACCAATCTCGCTGTTTCCAATGTAAGTTAGATGACCTGATTTAGTGTTTTCACCGATGCTAGAACCTTTGACTTCAACAAAGTTCCCAATGTGCACATTCTTATCAAGGTTTGACCCTGGACGAATATGAGCGTACGGACCTACAGTTACACCATCAGCTAAGGTACTTTCTTCAATAGTAGAGTTGGTAATTACAGCTCCTGAACCAATAGTACTATCCACGATGTAGGTACCATTAGTAAGAATGGTTTCAGCGCCAACTTTACTAGTTCCTTTAAGAGTTACATTAGCTTCAATTTGAACTTCTGGAGCAATTTCAACGTCAATATCAATATAGGTGGCTTCAGGATTTACAAAACTAACACCATTGACCATATGGGCTTGGTTAATACGACGGCGCATTACAGCTTCAGCAGTTGCAAGAGCTACACGATCATTGACGCCGAGACTTTCATCAAAGTCTTTTAATGTATAAGCACCGACTTTTTCTCCCGCTTCACGGAAAATACCAATTACGTCCGTAATATAATACTCTCCCTGTGCATTATTCGTATTGATATTTTTTAGAGCTTCAAAGAGACGAGCATTATCAAAAACGTAAGTTCCCGTATTGATTTCTTTGATTTGTTTTTCAAAATCAGTAGCATCCTTTTGCTCAACAATTCTAAGGACCTCAGCATTTTCATTGCGTACGATACGTCCATAGCCAAATGGATTATCCGCTTCAGCAGTTAAAATCGTAGCAACATTTTTATGATTCACATGGAAATCAATCAAGTTCTTCAAGCTCTCACCAGTAATCAAAGGAGTATCACCAGCAATGACTAAAGTTTGTCCAGCCAAACCTTCAAGGATTGGCTCAGCCATCATAACCGCATGACCAGTACCAAGTTGTTCAGACTGTCTGACAAAATCAGTCTGTCCTACTAACACTTGCTCTACAAGTTCAGCCTTATGTCCAACTACGGTAACTGTTTTTTCAGGATTAATTGCACCCACGCTACGGAAAACATGCTCAAGCATAGAAATCCCAGCAACCTTGTGCATGACTTTGGGAAGATCTGATTTCATTCGAGTACCTTTACCCGCTGCTAAAATAATTGCATAATTTGCCATATTTATCTCTTTTCTATAGAATTTCCATTACATTATACCATATTTTACCTCTTCAAACATAAAATTGGCTAAAACACATGGACACTTATTGCTTCAAACTGCCAGTTTTGAGTGTTTTTTTTGATTTTTTAACATATTTACGATAAACTAGAGGAGTATGAGAAAAAAAATTCATCCAGCTTTTGTTTTTACTATTCTAGCTGTGTTCATCGGGATTTTAATTATAAACCGACCAAAGTTTGAAGAACATCCTGTTAAAACTAAACCGAATCCAGTACAAGTAGAAAATCAAGCATTACACAATTTAGATAAACCTATAATCGATTTATCTGGTTGGCAAAGACCATCTGAAATAAATTATGATATTTTATCAAAGAATATTTCGGGTGCAATCGTTCGGGTTCATAGTGGAAATCAAATTACAACCGAGAACGATGCGTCATATACCAACGGTACAGATAAAGCTTATAAAAGCCATATAACAGAATTACAAAAAAGGAATATTCCTGTAGCAGTTTATGCATATGTATCTGCGAAAAATGTTCAGGATATGGAAAAGGCTGCTGAGGCTTTCTACAACGCCGCATCTCCATATAATCCAAGTTACTATTGGCTCGATGTCGAAGAAAAAACCATGTCAGATATGAATAAAGGGGTCGAAGCTTTTCGTGCTAAACTAGCTGCCCTTGGCGCTAAAAACATTGGCATCTATATTGGAGTCTACTTCATGCAAGAGCATAGTGTCAGCACTGATAACTTTACTGCAGTTTGGATTCCAACTTATGGTACTGATTCAGGTTATTTTGAAAGTACTCCGGTGACGGACCTTGATTATGATCTTCATCAGTATACATCTAAGGGGAGACTTGTAGGATTTGATCACCATTTAGATTTAAACATGATTTCCTTAAATAAAGATAAAGAAGAAACATTTAGAAAATTATTTTTAAAACCATAATATATACTTCATAAAGCAAGTCAGATATTCCTTCTGCTTGCTTTTCTTAATTTAGTGTACTTTGTGGTATAATATAATTTGAGATTATTTAAAAGAAAAACGGAGGAATTCCATGTTATCTTGGATTTCAAAAATGATTAAAGGAATAGTAATTGCTCTAGGGTTTATCTTACCTGGAATTTCCGGAGGTGTCCTAGCTGCAATTTTGGGGATTTATGAACGTATGATTCGTTTCTTAGCCCATCCCTTCAAGCAACTAAAAGAAGACGTTCTTTATTTCTTACCGGTTGCTATTGGTATGTTACTTGGTATTGGGTTGTTCTCTTACCCCATTGAGTACTTACTTGAACACTACCAAGTATATGTCTTATGGAGTTTTGCTGGTGCAATTATCGGTACTGTTCCTAGTTTAGTAAAGAAGCTAATCGTGATTCTGAAAGGGATAAAATAGACCTCATTTGGTTTTGGACAACCTTTATAGTTTCAGGTATTGCACTTTACGGACTTAATTTCGTAGTAGGAAGTTTGTCCGCATCTTTCTTAAACTTTATACTTGCAGGTTCCTTACTAGCACTTGGAATTCTTGTTCCAGGTCTAAGCCCATCAAACTTACTCTTGATTTTAGGACTATACGGACCTATGCTTACAGGTTTCAAATCTTTCGACCTATTTGGCACGTTCTTACCAATTGGTATCGGAGCTGTTCTTACTCTCATAGCTTTTTCAAAATTTATGGACTATGCTCTTCGCGTCTACCACTCTCGTGTTTATCACTTTATTATTGGTATCGTACTTTCAAGTACTCTACTAATTTTATTACCAAATGCTGGAAGTCCTGAAAGCATAAGTTACAGCGGCTTATCAATTGTATCCTATGTTATCATCGCCTTCTTCTTCGCTCTTGGTATCTGGTTGGGTATTTGGATGAGTCAATTAGAGGAAAAATACAAATAATGGCTAAAAAAACAAAAGTAAAGAAAACATTAGTTGAACAAATTTTAACCAAATCAGGAGTAGCCCATACCGGGATTCAAATTAATGCTCTTGAGGGACAATTGCCAGAAGGGATTGAAAGAAACCATATTTTTAAAACCTTAGCTCTTTTAGGAGATAAGTCAGGACCTATTATCGGTATTCTACCTATTACTGAACATCTATCTGAAAAGAAACTTGCCAAAGTTTCAGGCAATAAAAAAGTTAGTATGATTCCTCAAAAAGATTTGGAAAAAACGACTGGCTATATACACGGAGCCAATAATCCCGTTGGTATAAGACAAAAACATCAGTATCCAATTTTTATAGATCAATCCGCTCTTTCTCTTAATGAGATAATCGTGTCAGCCGGTGAAGTTGAACATAGTATTATCATTAATCCTGAAGATTTGGCTCAATTTGTCAGAGCTGAATTTGCTGATATAATGTTAGATTCAGAATAAGAAAAATTTACCGTTAAGAAACAAAATTTTGTTTCTTCTTCAAAGAACTTGACTCGCCAGTTAAGTTCTTTTTAGTTTTTATAGAATATCCGTGAATTTCTCGACTATTTATGATAAAATGGAGTATCGTGAAAATTTGATTTATTATTTCAAAATTCGATTAAAATTAGGAGGAACTCATGTCAACAGAACATATGGAAGAATTGAATGACCAGCAGATCGTTCGCCGTGAAAAAATGGCTGCGCTCCGTGAACAAGGAATTGATCCTTTCGGTAAACGTTTTGAACGTACTGCTAACTCTCAAGAACTAAAAGATAAATTTGCTGAGCTTGATAAAGAACAACTACATGAATTAAACGAAACTGCTACTATCGCCGGTCGTTTGGTAACTAAACGCGGTAAAGGTAAAGTTGGATTTGCTCACCTTCAAGACCGTGAAGGTCAAATCCAAATCTACGTTCGTAAAGATGCTGTCGGTGAAGAAAACTACGAAATCTTTAAAAAGGCTGACTTAGGAGACTTCCTTGGGGTCGAAGGTGAAGTGATGCGTACAGATATGGGAGAACTCTCTATCAAAGCTACTCATATCACACACTTGTCTAAAGCACTACGTCCGCTTCCAGAGAAATTCCACGGCTTAACAGACGTTGAGACAATCTACCGCAAACGTTACCTTGATTTGATTTCAAACCGCGAAAGCTTTGAACGCTTTGTTACCCGTTCAAATCATCTCTGAAATCCGTCGTTACCTTGATGCTCAAGGATTCCTTGAAGTTGAAACTCCAGTTCTTCACAACGAAGCTGGAGGTGCTGCTGCCCGTCCGTTTATCACTCACCACAATGCACAGAACATTGATATGGTACTTCGTATCGCGACTGAGCTTCACTTGAAACGCCTTATCGTTGGTGGTATGGAACGCGTTTATGAGATCGGTCGTATCTTCCGTAACGAAGGAATGGACGCTACACACAATCCTGAGTTCACTTCTATCGAGGTTTACCAAGCTTATGCAGACTTCCAGGACATCATGGACTTGACTGAAGGTATTATCCAACACGTTACTAGAGCCGTTAAAGGCGACAGTCCAGTTATCTATCAAGGAACTGAAATCAAGATAAACGAACCATTTAAACGTGTTCACATGGTGGATGCAATCAAGGAAATTACAGGTGTTGATTTCTGGAAAGATATGACTTTCGAAGAAGCTAAAGCTATCGCAGCTGAGAAAAAAGTTCCAGTTGAAAAACACTACACAGAAGTTGGTCACATCATTAATGCCTTCTTTGAAGAATTTGTCGAAGAAACTTTGATTCAACCTACCTTTGTTTATGGTCACCCAGTAGCTGTATCTCCACTTGCTAAGAAAAATCCTGAAGATGAGCGCTTTACTGATCGTTTCGAACTCTTCATCATGACTAAAGAATACGGTAATGCCTTTACTGAGTTGAATGACCCAATCGACCAGCTCAGCCGTTTCGAAGCTCAAGCCAAAGCCAAAGAACTTGGTGATGATGAAGCAACAGGCATTGACTACGATTACATCGAGGCCCTTGAATATGGTATGCCACCAACAGGTGGTTTGGGAATCGGTATCGACCGTCTCTGCATGCTCCTCACTGATACTACTACTATCCGTGACGTACTTCTTTTCCCAACTATGAAATGAAATAAAATTAAACTCCTAGAAGATTTCTAGGAGTTTTTCTAATACAAAAGACAACCTTATAAAAGAGGTTGTCTTTTTGTTATTCAATTAGAATAATCCAAGAACAGTTCCATCACTTTCAACATCCATGTTGAGAGCGGCAGGTCGTTTTGGAAGTCCAGGCATAGTCATAACGTCACCAGTAAGGGCAACGATAAAGCCTGCACCCAGTTTTGGTACCAATTCACGAATAGTAATTTCAAAGTTTTCAGGTGCACCAAGAGCATTTGGATTATCTGAGAAACTGTATTGAGTTTTAGCCATACAGATTGGCAGTTTATCCCAACCATTTTGTACGATTTGTGCAATTTGAGTTTGAGCTTTCTTTTCGAAGTTGACTTTGCTACCACGGTAAATTTCAGTAACAATCTTTTCAATCTTTTCTTGAACAGAGAGTTCATTGTCATACAATCGAGTATAGTTTGCAGGAGTTTCAGCAATCGTTTTGACAACAGTTTCAGCAAGCGCTACTCCACCTTCTGCACCATTAGCCCAAACACTTGCTAATTCAACCGGCACATCAATAGAGGCACAGAGCTCTTTCAAGGTTGCTATTTCAGCTTCTGTATCTGATACAAATTCGTTGATAGCAACAACTGCTGGGATACCGAACTTACGGATATTCTCAACGTGGCGTTTCAAGTTAGCAAAACCTGCACGAACTGCTTCTACGTTTTCTTCTGTCAGAGCATCTTTAGCAACTCCACCATTCATTTTAAGGGCACGAAGAGTCGCTACAATAACTACTGCACTTGGAGCTGTTGGCAAGTTTGGTGTCTTGATATCCAGAAACTTCTCAGCACCAAGGTCTGCACCAAAGCCTGCTTCAGTTACTGTGTAATCAGCTAAGCGAAGAGCTGTTTTCGTTGCCAATACAGAGTTACAACCGTGGGCAATATTTGCAAAAGGACCACCGTGTACAAAGGCAGGTGTACCATAGATTGTTTGAACCAAGTTTGGTTTGATAGCGTCTTTCAAAATCAATGCCAAAGCACCTTCAACCTGCAAATCACCAACTGAAACAGGTGTACGGTCATAACGATAGCCGATGACGATATTAGCTAAACGGCGTTTCAAGTCATCAATATCAGTTGACAAACAAAGAATAGCCATGATTTCTGAAGCTACTGTGATATCAAAACCATCTTCGCGCGGAATACCATTTAGAGGACCACCAAGTCCAACAGTCACATGACGAAGGGCACGGTCGTTCAAGTCAACTACACGTTTCCAGAGAATACGACGTTGGTCAATTCCTAGCTCGTTTCCTTGGTGCAAGTGATTGTCAATCAAGGCCGAGAGAGCATTGTTAGCAGTTGTGATAGCATGCATATCACCGGTAAAGTGAAGGTTGATATCTTCCATTGGTAATACTTGAGCATAACCACCACCTGCTGCACCACCTTTAATCCCCATTACAGGACCAAGAGAAGGTTCTCGAATAGCAATCATGGTTTTCTTACCAATCATATTCAAAGCATCAGCAAGACCAATGGTTATAGTTGACTTCCCTTCACCTGCTGGTGTTGGGTTAATAGCAGTAACCAAGATTAACTTACCAACTGGATTGCTCTCAACCTCACGGATTTTATCAAAGCTAAGTTTAGCCTTGTATTTTCCGTACAACTCCAAATCATCGTAAGAAATCCCAAGTTTCTCAACAACATCAACGATTGGTTTTAGCTCTATACTCTGCGCAATTTCAATATCTGTTTTCATATTAAACTCCTATGCCCTATTATCTTTAACTCATTATAACACAAAACAAGATTTTTTTATATAAAAACGAACTTAATGTTCGTATTTTTCTCTTTAATTCTTTAATATAACAAAAATTATCTATTTTTTATATGTCTTTATAGATAATAACTATAATAACTCAAAGCTAAACTAAACCGCTTTCTTTGACTTAAAACATTTTTTTGTGTAGAATGGTTCTATGAAAATTTTAGTAACTTCTGGTGGTACTAGTGAGTCTATAGACCGTGTTCGCTCTATCACTAATCACTCTACAGGTCGTCTTGGCTTGATTATAACAGAAGCTTTAATAAAAGCAGGTCATGAAGTTTGCTTGATTACAACTTCTCAGGCAGTTAAACCAGCTAGTCATCCAAATCTTAAAATCATAGAAATAAAGAATACTTTGGATTTACTTGAGGAGATGCGAAATCTTGTTAAAGATTATCAAGTTTTAATTCATTCTATGGCTGTATCTGACTACACGCCAGTCTATATGACAAGTTTAGATGAGGTACAAGCAAGCCAAGATTTATCGAAATTTCTAACTAAGCAGAATACTGAGTCCAAAATTTCTTCAAAGGAAGATGCTCAGATTCTTTTTCTTAAGAAAAATCCTAAGATTATTTCTTTGGTCAAAGAATGGAATCCTAAAATTCATCTAATAGGTTTTAAACTCCTGGTTGATGTTACAAAGGATCATTTGATAGATGTTGCTAGAGAAAGTCTTAATAAGAATCGAGCAGACATTATTGTTGCTAACGATTTGACTCAAATAAACTCTGAACAACACCTGGCTTGCTTAGTTGAAAAAAATGATTATCAAACAGCATACAGCAAACAAGAAATCGCTGAGCTTTTATTAGATAAAATTCAAGGATTTGATTCTTAGAAAGGAAAGTTATGGCTCACATTACTCTTGCAATTACTGGTTCAATTGCTTCTTATAAAGGTGCTGATTTAGTTAGTTTTTTAAAAAAGCAAGGACATGATGTGACTGTGTTGATGACAAAGGCAGCTACTGATTTTATCCAGCCATTAACTCTACAAGTCTTGTCCCAAAATCTGGTACATCTCGATGTCATGCAAGAACCTTATCCAGACCAAGTCAACCACATCGAAAGAGGAAAAGAAACTGACTTGTTTATCGTTGCTCCAGCAACTGCTAATACCATTGCAAAATTAGCACATGGTTTTGCCGATAATATGGTGACTAGTACTGCTCTGGCATTACCAGATAATATCCCTAAACTATTAGCACCAGCCATGAATACAAAAATGTTTACCCATCCTGCCACACAGACAAATCTTAAAACTCTTCAAAGCTATGGATACGGGATTATCTCTCCTAAAGAATCTCTCTTAGCTTGTGGCGACTTCGGAAGCGGCGCTTTAGCCGATTTGGAAATTATTATAGAAAGAATAAAGGAAACTCTCAATGAACAAACGCTCTAACATCGCACCTGTTGCTATCTTTTTTGCAAGTATGATTGTCATCCATCTACTTAGCTCTATCTTATTTAATGTATTACCATTCCCAATTAAACCAACTATTGTACACATTCCTGTTATTATTGGAAGTATCATTTATGGCCCACGTATTGGAGCTATTCTTGGATTTTTAATGGGTATGATTAGCTTAACAGTTAATACAATTACTATCTTACCAACTAGTTATCTTTTCTCACCATTTGTACCTAACGGTAATATCTATTCATTAATCATCGCTATTGTTCCTCGAATCCTTATCGGTTTGACTCCTTACTTTGTTTATAAACTTCTTAAAAACAAAGCAGGTCTTATCTTTGCTGGTGCTCTTGGTTCTCTAACAAATACCGTGTTTGTCTTAGGTGGAATCTTCTTCCTTTTTGGAAGTGTATTTGATGGAAATATCCAAAAACTATTAGCTACTGTTATCTCAACAAACTCAATTGCAGAATTAATTATCTCGGCTGTTTTAACTGCACTCATTGTTCCAAGACTTGAGAAAATTAAACAATAAAAGAAAACCTGTATCCTATTGATACAGGTTTTTTGAATAATTTTTAATTAGATAAGCGTGCTTCTGCTAAAATCTTTCAATCTTAGTAGTCAACAAGTCAATAGCAACTGTATTTGTCACACCTTCAGGGATTACAATGTCGGCGTAACGTTTAGTTGGCTCGATAAATTGGTGATACATCGGTTTAACCACACCAAGGTATTGCTCAATGACACTATCGAGGCTACGTCCACGTTCTTCCATATCACGTTTAATACGACGAATAATACGTACATCATCATCAGTATCAACAAAAATCTTGATATCCATTAGATCGCGTAGACGTTGATCTTCTAAAACTAAAATACCCTCAACAATGAAAACATCTTGTGGTTCTTGACGGTATGTTTTTGAACTACGAGTATGTTCAGTATAATCATAAGTCGGGATGTCAACTGGTCGCCCTGCCAACAACTCTTTGATTTGCTCAATCATTAAGTCAGTATCAAAAGCAAATGGATGATCATAATTTGTTTTAATTCTCTCTTCAAAGGTTAAATGAGATTGATCTTTATAGTAGGAATCATGCTCAATCATGGCAATTTTTTCATTTGGAAAATGTGACAGAATTGCCCTAGAAACACTAGTTTTTCCCCCACCAGATCCTCCAGTTACTCCGATAATGATTGGTCTGTTTTGCATAGTTGCCTCCGTATTTTTCCTTTGTCTATTCTACCATATTTTTAAGAAATTTTACAGGTGGACATTTAAAATATAAAGCAAAAAACCCTGTAGTTGATGCTACAAGGTTTTAAATAATATTAGTCAAAATTAACGTATTCTTTAGAAAGCTCAAGAACTTCTTCCATTGTTGAACATTCAGTAAGAGCACGGTTAGCGTATTCTTGCATCTTAGCTGTGTCTAGTTTCTTCATCAAGCTACGTGTACGAAGTACAGATGTAGCTGACATAGAGAACTCATCCAAGCCCATTCCGACAAGTAGTGGAACAGCAGTTTGGTCACCGGCCATTTCACCACACATACCAGCCCATTTACCTTCAGCGTGAGCTGCTTTGATTACGTTGTTAATCAAGCGAAGGATTGATGGGTTATATGGTTGGTAAAGGTATGAAACTTGCTCGTTCATACGGTCAGCAGCCATTGTGTATTGAATAAGGTCATTTGTACCAATTGAGAAGAAATCAACTTCTTTTGCAAATTGGTCAGCAAGCATAGCTGCGGCTGGGATTTCAATCATGATACCAACTTGGATATCATCTGAAACGGCAACACCTTCAGCTACCAATTTTGCTTTTTCTTCTTCGAGAATTGCTTTAGCAGTACGGAACTCTTTCAACAAAGCAACCATTGGGAACATGATACGCAATTTACCATGAACAGATGCACGAAGCAAAGCACGCAATTGTGTACGGAACATTTGATTACCAGTTTCAGAGATAGAGATACGCAAAGCACGGTAACCCAAGAATGGGTTCATTTCTTTAGGAAGATCGAAGTAAGGTAGTTCTTTATCCCCACCGATATCCATTGTACGAACGACAACAGGTTTACCGTTCATACCTTCAAGAACTGCTTTATATGCTTCGTATTGATCATCTTCAGTTGGGAAGTCTTGAGAATCCATGTACAAGAACTCTGTACGATAAAGACCTACTGCTTCTGCACCGTTTTCGTTAACACCTTCAACATCTTTAGGTGTACCGATGTTGGCAGCCAACTCAAAGTGTTTTCCATCTGCAGTAACTGTTTTAGCATCTTTCAAAAGAGCCCATTCTGCTTTTTGTTGAGCGTAAGCTTCACCAGCTGCTTTAAATTCTGCAATTTGTTCTTCACTTGGGTTAATAACAACTTCACCTGAAATACCTGAAACAGCCAAAACATCGCCATCTTTTACAAGTTCAGTAATGTTGTTTGTCCCCAAAACAGCAGCAATTTCAAGTGTACGAGCCATGATAGCTGAGTGGCTTGTACGTCCACCGATGTTAGTTACAAAAGCTTTTACAAAGTTTTTGTCCAATTGAGCAGTATCAGATGGAGTCAAGTCGTGTGCAATGACGATTACTTCTTCATTAATAGAAGCTGGGTTTGGTAATTTCTTACCAAGAAGATTTGCCAAAACACGTTTAGTAACGTCTCGAATATCAGCTGCACGTTCTTGCATGTATGGATTGTCTTCCATGCCTTCAAAAATCGTGATAAACATGTCTGTAACTTCTTTAAGACCTGCTTCTGCATTCACTTTTTTAGCACGGATAGTTTCTTTAATTTGACCGATTAATTCAGGGTCAGAAAGAACCATTAAGTGAGCGTCAAAAACTTGCGCTGCTTCTTCACCAAGCGTACCTACTGCTTTTTCACGGATAAGAGAAAGCTCGTTTTGAGAAGCTTCAAGAGCAACATCTAAACGAGCTTCTTCAGCATTTGTATCTTCGACTGAAACAGTCTCGAATGATAAATCCGGTTGTACAAGTAGATATGCTTTTGCAACGGCAACACCATCAGATGCTGCAATTCCTTTAAGCATTTCTGTCATTTCTTATGCCAATCCTTCTTTTTCCATTGTTTCTGAGATAGCAGCGATAGCGTCATCAGCGTCTGCGCCTTCAGCAGTAATTGTAACGTCAGCTCCTTGACCAACACCAAGGCTCATAACACCCATGATAGATTTAAGGTTTACTGATTTACCTTGTACTCAAGAGTGATGTCTGAAGCGAATTTGCTAGCTGTTTGAACCAACAAAGTTGCTGGACGTGCGTGAATACCTGTTTCTGCCACTACGTGGAAATCTTTAGAAGCCATACTTTGACTCTCCTTTAAATGTTTTCTTGTTGGGTTACATCTGATAACCCTTACAGTATTGTATTATATCACCTTTAAGTAATTTTTTCAAGCATTTACTGGACTTTCTCCAATTTCCTTTCAGATAACTTGCTGAAAATATTTCATATATTTTATCCCTACACCTTATGTTGTTTTTTATTTTTTTCTAAAATGTAGAAACCTACATATAAAGCGTTTTCTATTTTTAGAATGACTATATATTGTGTTTTTGAATAAAATATTAAAAAGAATTATACAATATTTAGTTTTCTTTCGTTGACAAAGATTTTTTTTCTGATATACTAAGAAGGGTATAATTAATTTGAAAGAGGAGTTCCATAAATGGTAACCGTATATTCTAAAAATAACTGTGTCCAATGTAAGATGACTAAACGATTTTTAGACAGCAATAATATCGCCTATCAAGAAATTAATCTTGATGAACAACCTGAATATATCGAACAAGTTAAAGGACTCGGCTTTAGTGCTGCTCCTATCATTCAAACACCAACTGAAGTGTTCTCTGGTTTCCAACCAGCAAAACTCAAGCAACTTGTATAAAATCAGGATTTAAAAAGCTTCTATGTAAACCTTAGAGGCCTTTATTTTGTAATTAGATAAGGGAAATTTTATGGGATTAAAACAACTTGAAGACGTAACTTACTTCCGTCTAAATAATGAAATTAACCGTCCAGTCAATGGACAAATCATGCTTCATAAAGATAAAGAAGCCTTAGATGCATTTTTTAAAGAAAATGTTGTACCAAACTCAATGGTGTTTGATTCAATTTTAGATAAAATTGACTACCTAATCAAGCACAACTATATTGAAACAGGCTTTATTAAAAAATATCGTCCAGAATTTTTTGTAGAACTGTATCAATTTATAAAAGAACAAAATTTCCAATTTAAGTCTTTTATGGCTGCCTACAAATTCTATAATCAGTATGCTCTTAAGACAAACGACGGAGAATACTATTTAGAGAATATGGAAGATCGTGTCTTCTTTAATGCTGTCTACTTCGCGGATGGTGATGAAGCGATTGCAACTGATATTGCTAACGAGATCATCCATCAACGCTATCAACCAGCAACTCCATCTTTCTTGAACGCTGGTCGTGCACGTCGTGGAGAATTGGTTTCATGTTTCTTGATTCAGGTTACAGATGATATGAACTCTATTGGCCGTTCTATCAACTCTGCTCTTCAACTTTCACGTATTGGTGGTGGTGTCGGGATTACCCTTAGCAACCTTCGTGAAGCTGGTGCGCCTATCAAGGGCTATGAAGGTGCTGCGTCTGGTGTCGTTCCAGTTATGAAACTCTTCGAAGATAGTTTCTCTTACTCAAACCAATTGGGACAACGCCAAGGTGCTGGGGTTGTTTATCTTAACGTCTTTCACCCAGATATCATCTCATTCCTTTCGACTAAAAAAGAAAATGCCGATGAGAAAGTTCGTGTTAAGACTTTGTCACTTGGTGTTGTAGTACCAGATAAATTCTACGAATTGGCTCGCAAGAATGAAGATATGTATCTCTTCAGTCCATACTCTGTTGAGAGAGAGTACGGTGTAGCATTTAACTATATCGACATTACTGAGAAGTATGATGAACTAGTAGCAAATCCTAACATTCGCAAAACAAATCAAGGCTCGTGATTTAGAAACTGAAATCTCTAAATTGCAACAAGAATCTGGCTATCCTTATATAGTCAACATCGATACTGCTAACCGTGCAAATCCTGTTGATGGGAAGATTATCATGAGTAACTTGTGTTCTGAGATTCTCCAAGTCCAAGAACCAAGCTTGATTAATGATGCGCAAGAATTTCTTAAGATGGGAACCGACATTTCATGTAACCTTGGTTCAACCAACGTTGTCAACATGATGACATCGCCAGACTTTGGACGCTCTATTCGTGCTATGGTTCGTGCTCTTACCTTTGTTACTGATAATTCTCATATCAAAGCTGTACCAACAATTGACTATGGAAATAGCTTAGCTCATACATTCGGTCTTGGTGCAATGGGACTACATAGCTACCTTGCACAACAATTAATTGAGTATGGTTCAGAAGAATCTATCGAATTTACAAGTATTTATTTCATGCTCATGAACTATTGGACTCTGGTTGAATCAAATAACATCGCACGTGAACGTGGTGTAACCTTCCATAATTTTGAAAAATCAGACTACGCAAACGGAACTTATTTCGATAAGTATACTTCTGGTCAATTTGTTCCAAAGTCAGAGCGCGTGAAAGAACTCTTTAAAGATATCTTTATCCCAACTGCTGCAGACTGGGCTGAGCTTCGTGATAAGGTTCAAGCTAATGGTCTTTACCACCAAAACCGTTTAGCTGTAGCACCAAATGGATCAATCAGTTACATCAACGATGTTTCTGCTTCTATCCACCCAATCACGCAACGTATCGAAGAACGTCAAGAGAAGAAATTGGTAAGATTTACTATCCTGCTGCAGGATTGTCAACAGATACCATTCCTTACTACACTTCTGCCTACGATATGGATATGCGTAAGGTTATCGATGTATACGCTGCTGCTACCGAGCACGTGGATCAAGGACTTTCACTCACTCTCTTCATGCGCAGTGATATTCCAAAAGGGCTTTACGAATGGAAGAAAGAAAACAAACAAACGACACGTGACCTATCTATCCTACGTAACTATGCCTTCAATAAGGGCATCAAGTCTATCTACTACGTCCGTACCTTTACAGATGACGGTGGTGAAGTAGGTGCTAACCAATGTGAGAGCTGTGTAATTTAGAACATCTCTCTAATCGAATCTGGGTTTTCATACTCACTTATAATGAAGTTGATGTGATTGATAAAATCATGATACAATTAAAAAGTCGGTCTTCCGACTTTTTGTGCGATACTCCTTTGAAATATTAGAATAGGAAGAACTAACTTATCGCATTACTACACACAGAAAGAGATTTCAAATGCAAACTTACTACAAAGCCATTAACTGGAATGCTATCGAAGATGTCATTGATAAATCAACTTGGGAAAAGCTGACTGAGCAATTCTGGCTCGATACTCGTATCCCTTTATCAAACGACTTAGATGACTGGAGAAAATTATCTAACAAAGAAAAAGACATAGTTGGTAAAGTCTTTGGTGGATTAACCCTTCTTGATACCATGCAATCTGAAACAGGGGTTCAGGCCCTTCGCTCTGATATTCGCACACCTCACGAGGAAGCTGTTTTTAATAACATCCAATTTATGGAATCTGTCCACGCAAAATCCTACTCTTCTATCTTTTCAACTTTGAATACTAAGTCTGAAATCGAAGAAATCTTTGAATGGACAAATACAAATCCATATCTTCAGAAAAAAGCGGAAATCATCAATGAAATTTACCTAAATGGTACACCACTTGAAAGAAGGTAGCTAGTGTTTTCCTTGAAACCTTCCTCTTCTATTCTGGTTTCTTTACACCACTCTACTATCTTGGTAATAACAAGCTAGCTAACGTAGCAGAAATCATTAAACTCATCATTCGTGACGAGTCTGTACACGGAACCTATATTGGTTACAAGTTCCAACTTGGTTTCAACGAATTACCAGAAGAAGAACAAGAAAAACTCAAAGAATGGATGTACGATCTCCTTTATACTCTTTATGAAAACGAAGAAGGTTATACAGAAAGTTTATATGACGGTGTTGGTTGGACTGAAGAAGTTAAAACTTTCCTTCGTTATAATGCTAATAAAGCCCTTATGAATCTTGGTCAAGATCCACTTTTCCCAGACTCAGCAGACGATGTAAACCCAATTGTTATGAACGGAATTTCAACTGGTACATCTAACCACGACTTCTTCTCTCAAGTTGGTAATGGCTACCTGCTTGGTGAAGTTGAGGCTATGCAAGACGAAGACTACAATTATGGACTAGATTAATTAATATCTTTAAAAAAACATCTAAGTTTGTTTGAAAACTCAGATGTTTTTTTGTTTTTTGTTTATTTATGTTCTTTAAATTGATTGATTTTTTACTTTGTGGTATTATAGTATTAGATATGGAGGTAATCCAATGCTCAAACAAGAAAAACTAGATAGAATTTTAGAAACTGTTAATACCAAGGGAACTATCACTGTTAAAGAGATTATGACTAGTCTGGATATATCAGATATGACAGCTAGACGATACCTTCAGGAATTAGCTGATAAGGATCTACTTGTCCGTGTTCATGGAGGTGCTGAAAAACTTCGTACTGGTTCTCTTCTATCTAATGAAAGATCCAACATTGAAAAACAAGGTCTTCAGACTGCTGAGAAACAAGAAATTGCCAAATTTGCTGGTCATCTAGTTGAAGAAAGAGAAACCATTTTTATTGGTCCAGGTACTACTCTAGAGTACTTTGCTCGAGAACTACCAATTGACAATATCCGAGTTGTTACCAATAGTTTACCTGTATTTCTGATTCTAAATGAACGAAAACTAACGGATTTGATATTAATCGGTGGTAATTATCGTGATATTACAGGAGCTTTTGTAGGTACTCTTACCCTACAAGACCTTGCTAGCTTGCAATTTTCTAAAGCTTTTGTAAGCTGTAATGGAATAAAAGAACATGCTATTGCTACTTTCAGCGAAGAAGAAGGTGAAGTTCAAAAAATAGCTCTTCAAAATGCAAATAAAAAATATCTCTTGGCGGACCACAGCAAATTTGATAAGTTTGATTTTTACACATTTTATAATATCGCTGATATTGATACAATTATTTCAGATTCAAAATTAAATGATAAAACTCTTAAAGCTTTGGAAAAAGAAACACAAATTATCAAGTCTAAGCCATAAAAAAGTCTCACTATATGTGAGACTTTTTTATTTTTAAATGATTTCAAAGGATACCTTACACACGTTCAGTCCATGAAGTAGCTGTTTTTTGAAGAACTTTATTGAGTTCATCAATATTTTCAAAACCTGTTGTACGGAGCCATTCGCGAGCGGCTGCTTCACCGTCTTTGATGTAAGCTTCAACTGATCCAGCCCATGTAGCACGTCCACAAAGAACACCATTGAAGTTTGCACCTGATTCGTGAGCAAATACAAGAGTTTCTTGGAAGAGCTTAGCTGACACGCCAGCACTCAAGTAGATGTAAGGAAGGTTAGTAGCTTCGTCTTGAGCTTTGAAGAAGGCAGCTGCTTCCTCACGTGTATGAACAATTTCACCATCAGCAAATCCTTCAACGTATTTCACGTTAACTGGAACTTCCACTTTCAAAACATCGATGTTGAAACGTGGGTCTGAGAAGACTTTCATAGCACCAATAACCTTGTGTGGTTTTACTTTAGCGTATTCAGCAGAACCTGCATCCGCAATCTTTTCGTCGTAGGCAAGGATTTCAAGGAAGAATGGAATGTCTTCAGCTACACACTCAGAACCAATACGTTCAATGTATGCTTGTTTTTGTTGGTTAAGTTCGTCAGAGCTATCTACATCATAGTAAAGCAAGAATTTAACGGCATCAGCACCTTGTTCTTTGATACGTTTTGCAGACCAAACGTCCAAGCAGTCTGGCAAGCGTTTTGTACTTGTTGTATCGTATCCTGTTTTTTCATAAGCAAGGAGAAGACCTGCATTTGGATCAAGAGCTTTTGTAGCTGGAAGTCCGTACTCAGGGTCAAGTAGCATTGATGAAGCATATTTAGTCAATTCATCTGCCACTAATACTTTTAGTTCTTCCATTTGAGCAACTGTTGGCTCTTCTGTTTGGTATTGAGCCATGAGGCGTTTTAAAGCACCACGTTGGTCAAAGGCGAGAGCTGAGATGATACCATTCTCATCAGAGAGTTTTTGCAGACAAGCGCGTTTTTTTTCTGTTAAAACCATTTTATACCTCTTTTACAATTAATTGGTCATATAGACCTTGATAGTTAGCCATATTGACATGACCGGTCATTTTTTCTTGAGCATTAAGCATACCAAGGACATTGGCCTTGATCAACAGTTCTTGATCCGTTTCTTTATGGAAAAGACCTGAAGCAATACCTGCTACTGTAGAATCGCCAGAACCGACTGGATTTACTACTTGAATTCTTGGAATATCTACTTTGTAGAAAGTGTTACCGTGTTTAGCGAATGCTCCGTTAGCACCTAAGGAAACGATAATCCACTCGATTCCATCAAATAGTGGTTCTTGAAGGACTTCTTTTAATTTATCCAAGTCTTTAGAAATTTCTCTTCCTAAAAGTTGAGATAATTCTTCATTATTTGGTTTGATGACAGTTGGTTTATGTGGAGACTCAAGAACTGCCTGAAGTGCAGCGCCTGAACAGTCCAATACAACAGGTTTCCCAGCATGATTCGCAAGTTCAACTAAACTAGCATAGTAATCAACTGGAAGTCCTGCAGGTAGACTACCTGAAATGGCCACTACCTCTACAGTCTCCAAAAGTTCTTTAAAATGAACTAAGAAATCTTGACCTTCTTTTTCTTGAACTTCAGGACCTTTTTCTAAGATTTCTGTTTGGTTTTCTCCATGTAGAATGGCGATACAGTTACGGGTTTCACCTTGAATAGAGAAGAAACGTTTGCTTACTTTATCATCAATATTTTCTACTAAAAAATCACCAAGTTTTCCACCGACAAGTCCTGTTGCGACTACGGAGTCACCAAATTCTGAAAGGACACGAGTAACGTTAAGACCTTTACCACCAGCTGTTTTAGTAACATCAACAACACGGTTGACAGTGTCAATTTTTAATTCATCCAAAGGGTAGGAAATATCAATGGATGGGTTCATTGTGACTGTTAAAATCATTAGCAACCTCTTAGTCGTGGTATTCACCACGATCCCATTTTTCAAGGAACTCTGTAAAGAAGTTTGCATCAGTTTGATGATTGTTATAAGTTTCAACGTGTTGAATTTTAGCGATCAATTTTTTGTTTTCTTCTGATGGTTTGTATTCAGCGTTGATGAAAGCTTCAATAATATCACACATGAGCAATTCACCAGTGATTTTACCACCAAATCCGATTACGTTGGCATTCAATTGTTCTTTTGCATATAGAGCTGTTGTCATATCACGAACCAAAGCAGAACGAACACCAGGAACCTTGTTAACAGCATTATTGATACCAACACCAGTACCACAGATACATACACCAAGATCAGCTTGGCCACTAACTACTGCTTCACCAACTTTTTTACCAAAGATTGGATAGTGGGTACGAGCGTGGTCATAAGTACCAAAGTCGATAACTTCATGTCCTTTTGATTTCAAAAATTCTGAAACAGCCATTTTTTCATTTGTTACGATGTGGTCACATCCGATTGCAATTCTCATTTTATCTTACCTTTCTTTCAATATAAAAATTAGCACATTTTGTTCAACATGTCGACACGGATTTGATGACGACCACCGTCGTATTTACCATTCACAAAGCCTTTAGCAATGTTTTTAGCCAATTCATCACCAACAAGTTGAGCACCCATCGTAATCATACGTGAGTTGTTGTGACCTCGAGTCATATAAGCTGAACGTTCATCAGAAACTTCTGCAGCAACCATTCCTTTGATTTTAGTAGCAACCATAAATGGACCTGCACCATAAGCATCAATGACGATACCAAGGTTTTGTTCTTCTTTCTTAACTTCTTCCGCAACTGCTAGAGTTACATCAACAAAGTCTTGACCTTCTGCTGTAACATCCACTACGTGGAAGTTTTCTTTTTCCAAGAAGTTTTTTACAACTTCTTTCAATCTTAAACCTGCAGCATCTGCACCAATAACAATAGCCATATTGTATACTCCTTTATTATAATAGACCAGTAAAACTTTCTGATTCTAGCCTAAAAGAGACCTTTCTCAAATAGTTACTAGTAGTTTTGTTGACAATAATTTAAATTAAGAACAAATATCTTATTCGTTTCTTAATAAGCTTTATTCAGAGAAAAGCCAGAACAGTAATCTTGTTAAAACAAACACAAATTGTTCTTTATAAACATAATATACTACGTTTGTTTGTAAAAGTCAACAATTTATGTTTATTTTTGTTTGTTTTTTTATAAAATTTCAATATCAAATCCCATTTCTCCTATAGTTTCCGCTTTTAGGATTTTAACATCCTTTTTATCTTCTAGTCGATCCCCTTCTTCGAGCGAAGTAGATAAGCCTGACCATGGTTCCAATGCGATAAAAGGACCTTTATTAAGAGTTGACCATATGATTAAATTTGGAAACTCTTCAAAATGTAGTTTTAAACCTTTATCATGTTTTCGTGACTTCAAAGCGACTGAACGAGATTCTAAGTTATCTAAAGTTACAGCATCATAGCTAAAGAAATCAAATTTAAATCTAATTCTCTTTGATTATTTAACCAAGAACTTCTATCTTTGAAATCCAACATTCCTGTTTCTGGAAAAGGTTTTGGAACTGTACATGTTTCTGGCTTTTCAAATTCAAGATAGTAATCTTCATATACCTCGTCATCTAGTAAGGGACAATTAAAACCAGGATGCCCACCGATAAAATACGGCATACTCTTTTCATATTCTTTATTATAGATTTTATACTGAGTACGTATGGTTTTCCCAGTCACTGTATAAGTGATTTCTAAACGAAAATGATAAGGGTAATTTGCATACATTTCTTCATCATCTTCAATAGCAAATGTAACAGAATTATCTGTTTGTTCTACTAATGTAAATTCTTTTTTTCTTACTAGACCATGTCGAGGTATTTTCCCTTCAATCTGGCTTCCATCTTCTTGTTCATAAACAACTGTGTCATTTCTAACTGAACCACAAATAGGAAAGAGCACCGGAGCCTGTCCACTCCAATAGGTTGAATCTCCCTGCCATAAATACTCTACACCATCTTTATCTTTTATAGAAGATAGGGCACCTCCTAGACTCTGAAACTCTACTTGTAAATAATCTGATTTTAATTTAATCACAACTTATACCTCCAATTTTCTAAAAAAACTAGGCTGACTGCTCCATAGTGGAAACTGACAACCTAGTTTTTACAATTTACATTTTTGGAGCAAATTATTTTGAGTTTGCTGCGTATTCTTCGTTACGTTTGATCATTTGTTTTCTGTACCATGCAAAAATACCGATATAGAAAGTAAGGAAGATTACTGCACCAATAATTGCTTTGATATCACCTGTTGTAGTGTTACCAATTGTCCAACCAAGAAGTTTTTCGATTGGTCCTTCAAGTGTTGAGTGAGTAATCAATTGAGTTTGGCTCACACCTTCTGGGAAGGCACCTACACTTTTAGCAAGATCTGTTGCAAATGGTGCGATAAGTGTACCTGAAAGAAGGAAGAGTGGCAATAAGAGTGTTCCGAAGATGATCATACGGAGCAATTTACCACGAGTAACAACCAAGAGCGCTGGAGTTACACCCATTGCGATGATACCAGCAAGTGGCAAAATACCATTACCTACATTTGAAAGAAGCACTGCTTCAATCAACATGATTGGTGCTAGAACGTTCGCACAAGCCCAGATTTCAGCACGACCAGCTACGAATGGCCAGTCAAGACCGATGTTGAATTTACGTCCTTGAAGACGTTTAGTAGCAACGTTTGTAATACCTTGTGAAAGTGGTTCTACGGCTGCGATGAACCATGAACCGATCAATGAGAAGAGCTCCAAGCAGACACCGGCAGTCAAACCAAGTGACAACCAACCTTTAATAACTAGTTCCCATTTTTCAGCACCTTCAACACCAGCAACTGGATGTGGAGTTCCCATCAAACCGATAACGATACCAAGGATGAAACCGATGAAGAATTTAGATCCCCAGAAACCGATTCTCTTGTTCAATTTAGCAGCGTCAAAGTCATATTTATCAAGACCTGGGAAGAATTTATCAAAAATCTTGTCCAAAACCATGATAACTGGGTTCATCATGTAGTTCATGTGAGTTGAAGTCATTGGTGATGAACTTGGTGCATTAAGAAGATCGTCGAATGTTGGTTTCATCAAGTCAGAGTTAATAATTTTTAGAACCCCTACAAGAACAACTGCTGCAGTCGCGATGAAAAGAGAAACCCCTTGACCAACTCCACTCTTGTCAGCATACCATTTAATCAAAAGACCTGTGATAGACAAGTGCCAGATATCGAAGATATCAACGTCAAGTGTGTCTGTTTTCTTCATTGCAAGCATTACAATGTTAACAATCAACATAACTAGCAAGAAGTATAGAGTCCATGCAGATCCCCAAGTGATTGTTGCAAGTGGTGCCCAACCAACGTCGGTGATGGTCAATTGAATACCAGTATTTTCAACGAATTTGCAAGTGAAGCTGAGAAAGCTCCGTTAAGCATTCCGATGATAGCACCGATACCAGTAAGTGCGATGGCAAGTTTGATACCACCTTCAAGTGCTTTGGAGAATTTAACTCCGAAAAGCAAAGCCAATACTGTCAAAATGATCAGCATGATGATTGGGTCACCCATAGCCAAGATTGGTTTAAAGAATTCATTGGCTAAATTGATAATGAAATCCATAATTTTTCCTCCCTTTATTTTTATGGAAAATTACAAAATAATAATTAACTTAATCCGTGTTCTTTGATTGCTGCTTCAATATTATCATAAACTGGAGCGCTCATCGCTGGAATACGGAACAAGATTGGTCCAGCTTCTACTACTGGGATACCAGGGTCAAAACCTAAGTCAGTTGCAGCAATTGGTGTAAAGATATCATAACCTTTAATCAAGTCTTCATTGACATCTTTAACCATAACTGCGTCACACTGTACATCGTAACCACGGCTTGAGAGCTCTTCTTCTAGAGCGCTTTTAATTTGGTGGCTTGAGTTGACGCCTGCACCACATGCAGCAAGAATTTTAATCATTTGGATTTCCTCCGTTTTTTATTTACTATTTATTTATGAATTTAAGTAGTTGCTTCTGAGATATACTGGTACAGAGCTTCTGGTTCTGTAATCTTAGAAAGCGCCTCTAGATGACCGTTACCTGTGAAGAAGTCCATCAATTGAGCAAGAATGTTTGTTTGACTTGAACTTGAATTATTGATGATAAAGAAAAGTAATGATACTTCTACTTCCTTGTCAGGAGCAATCATGTTGTGGAATGTTACTGGTTTCGCTAAGCGAACCACAACTACGTTTTCAGTTAAATTATGAATCGTGTCTGTGTGAGGGATTGCTACATTCGGCAAGTCCTTCCCAAGAAATTCCATATCTAAACCGGTTGGGAACAATTTTTCACGTTCAATCAATGCCGATCGATAGGTATCCGTAACAACTTTCTTTTCTTCCAATAGAGTTGCAACCTGATCAAAGAGTTGCTCTTGATTATCTGCTTCTAAACAAAATACTAAGTCTTTGCTGAAGAAATGATTTAATCCCATAACATTCCCCCTTCTTTATTTAATTTTTACATCTTTAGTATAACACTATATGAAATCGTTGTCAATATTTTTTTGTTTTATTTTGTTTGAAATTTATCTTTTTATGTTTGACATATTTTATTTACTCAACTACAAACAAATATCTTACAGATATATATTTCTTTAGACTATAAAAAAAGCAGGATTCAATCCTGCTTCTACATTTATGGTTTTTTATTGGTCCAACTTTCTTCTACCATTGGAGTAATTTCGTTTACGATTTCTAAATTACCTTCAAGAGTAACTAATCTAATCATATTATCATCCGACTCGAATAACCACATAACTACTTTTCTGCTATTACTATTATAATCTGCATAAATTTTGACGGCATCATAACCACCAATTTTCCCTTGATCAGTCGTAACATTTGTAAATCTAGGATTTTCTTTTATCTTTTGTTCAAAATTGGCCTGCAAATTAGTGAAATCTTTTCCTTCTGCATTTATACTTTAACTGAAATGGCATTCTTGTTAGTACCATCACTGTACATAAAATCAACATTAGTCCCACCGGCATTACTTTGAACCCAAGATTTTGGTACTTTCAAGTATCCATGACCATCTGATCCAATCCATTGAGTATCTTTAGTTGGAGCGGTTGTTGTAGCTTCCGCTGTTTCCTGACTAGTAGTTTCCTGAACAATTGTGGTAGTTTCAGCTGTTACATCTTTTTTTCCAGTATTTGTATTACAAGCAGCAAGAGTGATACCACAAAGCAAAAGTGTCGATAAAGTTATTACTTTTTTCATACTAATTCTCCTTTCACTACTATTCTAAAGTAAGAACATTAAAGTGTCAAATATATACTGTAAGCTGTCAGTATTGTCTAAAATACAATAAATCTACTATTATATTTACAAAAACTCATTCTTTTTATTTTCATTGAAAAAAGCTCTAATCAGGAAATATAATTGATATCGTAAATAAAACTGGATAAAAAAAAAAGCAGGAAATGTCCTGCCTTTTAAGGTTTTTTATTTGTCCAACTTTCTTCGATAGTCGGTGCTAGTTCTTTAATTGTATCTATATCACCTTCAAGTGAAACATATCTGAACTTACCATCATCTGATTTAAAAATCCAAATTACTAAGTATTTACCAGTTTTGGCAATACAGTTAACTTGATAAGCATCATAGCCTCCGATTGTTGACTTAGAGCCCCAAACTTTAGAGAAATCAGAGCTTTCTGATTTTGATTGATAGATACTGTTTGAAATTTGAATAGGGTCTACCTTTTCAAGTTCGCTTTCAGAAATACCAAACTGCTCTGCTTTAAATGTATTTAAGGTAACGATATTGATATCTGTACCGTCAGAGTATTGAATATCATCTCCACCATTAACATCTTTAAATTGAATCCAAGATTTTGGAACTTTCACATATCCATAATCATCCGATCCAATCCATTGAGTGTCTTTTATAGGAGCTGTGGTTGTTGCATCTGTAGTCTCTTGAACTTTTGTTTCTTGAACACTAGTAGTTTCCGCTTTTTCAGCATTAGTATTCTTGCTTGTATTACATGCAGCAAGGCACAGTCCGCAAAGTAAGACCGTAGATAAAGTTATTACTTTTTTCATAGTAATTCTCCTTTCACTACTATTCTATAGTAAGAATATCAAAGTGTCAAAGATAAACTGTAAAATAGCATTATTTTAGAAAATACAATAAATCTACTATTGTATGTAATAAATACTAATACGTCTATTCTAATTAAAAAAACGCTCTATTTAGAGCGTTTTAATATTTGATAATCTTGGGAGAGTATTACTCCTCATCCATAGAAAGAACAGACAAGAAGGCTTCCTGTGGTACTTCTACGGACCCAATGGCCTTCATGCGTTTCTTACCAGCTTTTTGTTTTTCAAGAAGCTTACGTTTACGTGATACGTCACCACCATAACACTTGGCCAAGACGTTCTTACGAAGAGCCTTGATATCTGTACGTGCAACGATCTTATGACCGATAGCTGCTTGGATAGGCACTTCAAACTGTTGACGAGGGATAATCTTCTTGAGCTTCTCAACAATTAATTTACCACGTTCATAGGCAAAGTCCTTGTGAACGATAAAGCTGAGAGCATCGACAGTATCGCCATTGAGAAGGATATCCATTTTAACCAATTTAGATGGACGGTATTCAGACAACTCATAGTCAAAGCTTGCATAACCACGAGTAGAGGACTTCAATTTATCAAAGAAATCAAAGACAATTTCCGCCAGTGGGATTTGATAGATTACGTTAACCCGATTTTCATCGATGTAGTCCATGGTTACAAAGTCCCCACGTTTGCGTTGGGCTAATTCCATGACAGCTCCGACAAACTCTTGCGGCACCATGATTTGCGCTTTGACATAAGGTTCTTCGATTGAAGCAATTTTGGTTGGATCTGGGAACTCAGACGGGTTGGACACATCTAGCACTTCTCCGTCTGTCAAATTAACCTTATAGATTACAGACGGCGCTGTCATGATCAAGTCAATATTGAACTCACGCTCCAAGCGTTCCTGGATAACGTCCATATGAAGGAGTCCTAAGAAACCACAACGGAAACCAAAACCAAGGGCTTGAGATGTTTCAGGCTCAAATTGAAGACTAGCGTCGTTCAATTGCAACTTCTCCAAAGCTTCACGAAGGTCATTATATTTGTTGGATTCGATCGGATAAAGACCCGCAAATACCATTGGATTCATCTGCTTGTAGCCATCTAGTGGTTCAGTTGCAGGGTTGTTAGCCAGGGTCACTGTATCACCGACACGTGTATCTTGAACTGTTTTGATTGAGGCTGCAATATAACCTACGTCACCTGTTGCAAGGAAATCACGTCCCACTGCTTTAGGTGTGAAGATTCCCACTTCGGTAACATCAAAGGTTTTTCCATTACTCATAAGCTGAATCTTATCCCCGGGTTTGACTACTCCATCCATGACACGGACTTGAAGAATAACACCACGATATGAATCATAAACAGAGTCAAAAATCAAGGCCTTGAGTGGCGCTGTTACATCACCAGTTGGTGCGGGTACCTTCTCAACTACTTGCTCAAGGATCTCTTCAATACCAATTCCAGCTTTAGCTGATGCTAGAACTGCTTCACTAGCATCCAAACCGATAACATCTTCAATTTCTGTACGAACACGTTCTGGGTCTGCAGCAGGTAGATCAATCTTATTAATGACTGGCATGATTTCCAAATCATTATCTAAAGCCAAGTAAACATTAGCAAGTGTCTGTGCTTCAATACCTTGAGCAGCATCGACAACCAAGATTGCCCCCTCACAGGCAGCAAGTGAACGTGAAACTTCATAGGTAAAGTCTACGTGCCCTGGTGTGTCAATCAAGTGGAAAATGTAGGTTTCCCCATCTTTGGCTGTGTAGTTAAGCTCAATAGCATTTAGTTTGATGGTAATCCCACGTTCGCGTTCTAAGTCCATACTATCAAGTAGCTGGGCCTGCATTTCACGACTTGAAACCGTCTCAGTCGCCTCCAAAATACGGTCTGCTAAAGTTGACTTCCCATGGTCAATATGGGCAATAATAGAGAAGTTACGGATCTTCTCCTGTCGTTTTTTTAATTCTTCTAAATTCAAGATTCTCTTCCTTTCAGGGTATCTATTAATTATAAATTGTTTTTTTATTTTTGACAAGACCATAATACCCTGTGGAGAGTATTAATCTTCCGCAATGAATCCATCATTTTCAATGAAATAACGTTCTGTCATTCCTTGTTCTGTAAAGAAGATTCCATGAAGGACACCGCCATAAACAGCTCCTCCATCCATTCCAATTTTACCATCATCAGTAATCCAAAGTTCAGATGTGCCAGGTTTTTGGTTTAACAAACCGTATACAGGAGTATGCCCAAATACGATTGTTTTCCCTGTATGATTTTCAGCTTCATGGAATGGTTTTCTTAGCCAGACTTTCTTATAGTCTGTAGTCTCATGCCAATCATCTAGGGTCAAATCAATTCCCGCATGAACGAAGATATAGTGGTCTGTTTCAATCACGAATGGCATTTGTCGGATAAAAGCAACTAAGTCTGCTGCTTCAGTTTCTACACGTTTAGCATCTTCTATCGGATCTACCGGAGCATCCAAAGGACGTCCTAGTATAGAATTAATCGTCGTATCTCCACCATTTCTACGATAATGGTCATAGCTTTCCTCAGGATTGTCAAGCCAAGTTAAAAACATGTATTCATGGTTACCAGAAATGCAAATTGCATTTTGATGATCTACCAAGTCCTTGACCATCTCTAAAAACACGACGACTATCCTCACCTCTATCTATTAAATCTCCAAGAAATAGTAACTGTGTTTGACCATCCCATGTTTTGAGGAGGTCTTCCAACATGCCAGCTTTTTCCATGAACATCTCCGATCACATAGTAATCTGTCATTTATTTCTCCTTGTGTTTCAACAATTCTTTTGCTTGTGTTAGAGCAGCCTCTGTTACATCATCACCTGCTAACATCTTAGCCACTTCTTGCACGCGCTCTTCGATAGTTAAGAGACGTACGATTGATACAGTAGAATGCTCATCACTAATCTTTTCAATAAAGAACTGGTAATCTGCAATAGCAATCACTTGTGCTAAGTGAGAGATTGCTAAAACTTGGCCATGCTGCCCAATCTTATGAATCTTCTGGGCAATAGCTTGCGCCACACGCCCTGAAACCCCTGTATCTACTTCATCAAATACAATACTAGTCTTACCTTCCTTACGTGAAAAGGCTGATTTAATTGCTAACATTAGCCGTGATAATTCACCACCAGAGGCAACTTTTACTAGAGGTTTGAAGTCTTCTCCAGGGTTAGTTGAAATAAAGAATTCAACCGTTTCGTTCCCTTCACGACTAAATTTACCTTTAGTAAAGTGGACTTGAAACTGAGCTTTCTCCATATAGAGATCCTGCAATTCTTTCTTGATATCAGCTTCTAAATCTTTTGCCAAATCGTGTCGAGCAAGAGATACTTGATTAGCTAAATCTACTAATTGCTTTTCAAGTTTCTTAAGTTCAAGTTCCATATCTTCTGATGAAAGATTATTTCCAGTTAAGAGATTATACTCATCCGTAATCTTAGAAAAGTAATCTAAGACTTCGTCCACACTACCTCCATACTTTCGTGTAATAGTGTGAATTAAATCCAAGCGACTTTCTATCTGTAACAAATGATTCCCATCGAAATCTAGATCATCTAAAATATTCTCTAGTCTTTTGGTGATATCTTCTAAAACATAATAAGACTCTGATAGAGATGTTGAAATTTCTCGATATTCTGGATCATACTCTTCTAAACTTTCCATATCATTCATTGCAGAACGAACATTGGCTAAGCTAGAAAACTCTTCATTGTCAAGCATGCTATAAGCATTTGTCAAGGTATCCGCTATATTTTTATGATTAAGAAGTTTATCTCTTTCTTTGTTTAGGGATATATCTTCACCAGCTTTTAAATTTGCTGCTTCAATCTCAGATATCTGAAACTCTAACATTTCAATGCGAGCTTTGTGTTCCTCTTGGTTTTTCTTGATATCAAGAACTTGTTTACGCATAAGACGATAATGATCAAAACTTTCTTGATAGGCTTCCTTTAATTCAAAGAAAGTAGCATCTCCAAATTCATCCAACATTTGAATATGTCTTTGCGGGCGCATTAGTTCTTCTTGATCGTGTTGACCGTGAATATCGACTAGGTGCTGACCGATGAGTTTTAGAACAGAAAGATTGACTAGTTGACCATTAACTCGACTAATACTACGTCCATTCCGCAATATTTCACGTCGAATAATAATGTCATCACCAAGCTCTAGTCCTTGTTCATCAAAAAGTTCTTGTAAAATTCGACTATTCTCTACAGAGAAAGACCTTCAATTTCTGCCTTTGGAGCGCCATGACGAATAACATCAGTCGTTGCTCTTGCTCCTAACATCATATTCATAGCATCAATAATAATTGACTTCCCGGCTCCTGTTTCACCAGTCAAAACAGTCATCCCTTTTTCAAAGTTTAGGGAGATAGCTTCAATAATGGCGAAATTTTTTATCGAAATTTCCAGTAACATATAAACCTACCAATTTTTAACTTTTTCAAAAACTTCCTTGGCTTCTTCTTCAGTTCTTAATACCATAAGAATCGAATTATCATCAGCTATACAACTAAAAAGTTTTTCTGAAAAAACCTCTAATAATTGACTTTTAACAAAAAGAGTATTCCCTGGAATAATTTGAAGATTAATCATCTGTCCCAAACGCTCTGAATGTACAATATTATTCTCAGCTAATTGCAGACTTTTAACAACCGATTTTGGGAGTTCATAGATATAGGTATTATTCTTCAAAGGAATTTTTACGATTCCAAGTTCTTTAATATCTCTTGAAACTGTTGCTTGGGTAGCTGAAATCCCAGCCTCTTTTAAATACTCTACAATTTCTTCTTGAGTCCCAATTTGATAATCGGTAACAAATTTTCTGATTTTTTCTAGTCTAATTTTTTTATTCATCTTTAAACTCTCTATGTGCTTCTTCTACTAGTTGATTAATTTGCGAAGAGACCTGATTAATTGCCTGGTCTTCTTTTTGTAAATAAGCTAAAAATTCTATATTCCCATGGTCACCTTGTATCGGAGAGTAGCTCAATCCTAGAACTGAAAATCCTTCTTGAACAGCCATATCTGTCACTGATTCTATGACATGTTGGTGAATCTTGGCATCTCTGATAATACCATTCTTACCAATTTGTTCACGTCCAGCTTCAAATTGTGGTTTAATCAATGCAACGACTTGTCCTTGATTTGCCAAAACTCTATGAAGAGCAGGAAGGATAAGCCCCAGAGATATAAAACTTACATCAATACTCGCAAAAGATGGCTCTTGTTCAAAATCAGTCTTTTCAGCATAACGGAAATTAAACTGCTCCATACTAACAACCCGCTCATCTTGGCGTAATTTCCAAGCAAGTTGGTTAGTACCGACATCCACAGCATAGACAAGCTGAGCACCATTTTGCAACATAACATCGGTAAAACCACCTGTAGACGCTCCAATGTCAATCGTTATTTTTCCATCAACTGATATACCAAACTCTTCCAATGCTTTTTCAAGCTTCAAACCACCTCGACTGACATACTTAAGCTTTTCACCCTTAAGCTTTAACTCAGTATCATCAGGAATTTTTTCTCCAGGTTTATCGAATCGTTCACCATTAAGAACAGCAACAACTAAACCAGCCATAACTCCTCTTTTAGCTTGCTCTCTTGTCTCAAATAAACCTTGTTTAAAAGCTAGTACATCTACTCTTTCTTTAGCCATTGATTCTCAAACTTTCTACTATTTTTACAATTGGTTCTTTATCAAAGTCGACTATATGGCTAATCTCGTCTAATTTTTTATTAGCCTGATCCAAAGTATGATTGCAAAAGGCAATCGCCTCATCCAATCCTAACAAAGCAGGATAGGTTGATTTCTCGGCTTGTAAATCTTTTTTTGGTGTTTTACCGATTTCTTCAAAACTAGCAGTAACATCTAAGACATCATCTCTGACTTGGAAAGCAAGCCCAATCAACTCGCCAATGTATTTGAAGTCTTCTTGTAGCCTTGCATCTAATCCTGAGATAATTCCAGCCGCCTGAAAAGGAAAGGCTATGAGTTTACCAGTTTTGTTAGCGTGGATGGTCTGAAGTTCTTCTAAGTTTAAGTGTTTGCATTCACCTTCCATATCCAACACTTGACCGGCTACCATTCCCATACTACCAGAAGCAAGAGACAAGGAAGCTATCAAATCTACCTTAGCCTGACTGGATAGATCAGCTTGCGCTATTAAGGCATAAGGATCTAAAAAGAGAGCATCGCCAGCTAAAATAGCTAAGGCTTCACCAAACTTTTTATGGTTAGTTAAACGGCCACGACGATAATCATCATCATCCATAGCCGGAAGGTCATCATGGATTAAGCTTCCTGTGTGAATCATCTCAAGCGCTGCTGCAACCTGGGCATGAGCTAGAGTGATTGGCACCTGTAAAGACTCCAAAACTTCTAAAAGTAAATAAGGACGAATTCGTTTACCTCCAGCATGTATGGAATAAAGAACTGCTTCTCTTAAACTTGACGCAAATTGCTGGTCACCATAAAACTCCTCTAAGGCTGATTCAACTAAGGCTAGTTTTTCTTGCTTGTTCATAGAAGTTCGCTTTCTGTTCCGTCTTCTTGCATGACTTTAACCAAAGTCTTTTCAGCTTTATCAAGCGTAGCTTGCAATTCTTTTGAAAGGATCATTCCTTTTTGAAATGCAGCAATAGCATCTTCTAAAGCAATTTCACCATTTTCTAAACTCTGAACAATAGTCTCAAGCTCTGCTAAATTATCTTCAAATTTCTTCTGTTTTGACATCTCTAACCTCTAATTCTACATGACCATCTCGCATCATCAACATCACCTGGTCATTTTTTTTCAAATCTTTTGCCGAAGATACCACGGTATCCTCTTTTTTAACAATCGCATAACCCCTTGCTACGATACGACTCGTATCTAACATGAGTAGAGCTTCTGACAAGCGTTTCACCTCAGCAACCTTGGAATCATAAACAACCGCCATTTGACTACGAAGTAACTTTTCCAGTTGTAGCAGACGGTCCTGGTAACGCTGAAGCTTATTGATTGGTGATAACTGTTCAAGACGATGAACTTGTTCCAAGACTCTTTGTTGTTGTCTGACAAGTTCTGTATTAATACTTTGTTTGAGACGTAATTGCAACTGATCTACGCGTTGCAGATATCCATCATATAAACGCTCTGGTTGCCTGAAGATGACTGATTGACTAAGCGTCCTCAAGGCTTCCTTTTTCTTTGATAAAGTATTTTGTACAGCAGTAGCCATTCGTTTCTCTTGATTTTTAAGATAGGTCAGAAGATCTAACTTGGTCACAGGTGTAGCTAACTCTGCTGCAGCAGTTGGTGTTGCTGCTCTCTTGTCGGCCACAAAATCAGCCAAGGTTACATCTGTTTCGTGCCCCACACTTGAAATGATAGGCAGCCGTGATTCAAAAATAGAGCGAACTACAATCTCTTCATTAAAAGCCCACAAATCTTCAATCGAGCCACCACCACGACCGATAATGAGCACATCTAAGTCATCCCTTTGATTGGCTCTCGCAATATTTTTAGCGACTTCTTCTGCCGCGCCTTCCCCCTGAACTTTTGTAGGATATAAGACAATTTCCACACCAGGAAAGCGTCTGCTTACGGTTGTAATGATATCCTGGATAACAGCTCCACTAGGACTAGTCACCACTCCGATTTTTTTTGCAAACTGAGGGATTGCCTGTTTAAAGCGATCTTGAAAAAGACCTTCTTCCGATAATTTCTTTTTTAATTGTTCGAACTGAATAGCAAGTGCACCGACACCATCCGGCTCTGCCTTTTCAATGATAATCGAATAGCTTCCACTTGGTTCATAGATTTGGACACGACCAATCACATTGATCTTCATACCTTCTTCCAAATCAAAACCTAATTTTTGATAAATACCTGACCAAATGGTTGCTTGTATAACAGCGCGGTCATCCTTGAGAGAAAAATACTGATGAGTTGGACGCTTGCGAAAGTTTGAAACTTGACCAGTTAAATAGACCCGTTCTAAGTATGGGTCTTTATCAAATTTCATTTTCAGATACTTAGTCAAAGTTGTTACCGACAAATACTTTTCCATCTCAACCTCCTTTTTTCTCTCTTTTCCTGGGTATTATTATACCAAAAAAACGCTTAAAAATCTCTTTTTTCACCTTTAGAATACGAAACTAGACTGAATTTCTTTGACCTTATCTTATAATATACAAAAGCCCTCGGAAAAATCCAAGGGCTTTAATTAGTTCACTGAACTATTTTATTTTAAGGTTGTAGAATGATTTCAATCCACGGTATTCAGCTACTTCACCAAGTTGATCTTCGATACGAAGCAATTGGTTGTATTTAGCGATACGGTCAGTACGTGAAAGCGAACCAGTCTTGATTTGTCCTGCGTTTGTTGCAACTGCGATGTCAGCGATTGTTGAATCTTCAGTTTCACCTGAACGGTGTGATACAACAGCAGTGTAACCAGCTTCTTTCGCCATTTCGATAGCGTCAAATGTTTCAGTAAGAGTACCGATTTGGTTAACTTTGATAAGGATTGAGTTAGCAGCACCTTCTGCGATACCTTTTTCAAGGTATGAAGTGTTTGTTACGAAGAAGTCGTCACCAACCAATTGAACTTTACCACCAAGACGTTCAGTAAGAGCTTTCCAACCGTCCCAGTCGTTTTCGTCCATACCATCTTCGATAGTGATGATTGGGTATTTGTTTACCAATTCTTCAAGGTAGTCAATTTGTTCAGCAGCAGTTCGGACAGCAGCTCCTTCACCTTCGAATTTAGTGTAATCGTATACTTTACGTTCTTTATCGTAGAATTCTGATGATGCACAGTCAAATCCGATAAATACATCTTTACCTGGAACATAACCAGCAGCTTCGATCGCAGCAAGGATAGTTTCAACACCATCTTCAGTTCCGTCGAAACGAGGAGCGAATCCACCTTCGTCACCTACGGCAGTTTCCAAACCACGTGATTTAAGGATTTTCTTAAGTGCGTGGAAGATTTCAGCACCCCAACGAAGAGCTTCTTTGAATGTAGGTGCACCAGCAGGTACGATCATGAATTCTTGGAATGCGATAGGAGCATCTGAGTGAGATCCACCATTGATGATGTTCATCATTGGAGTTGGAAGAACTTTAGTGTTGAATCCACCAAGGTAGCTGTAAAGTGGGATTTCAAGGTAGTCAGCAGCAGCACGAGCTACAGCGATAGACACACCAAGGATTGCGTTTGCACCCAATTTACCTTTGTTAGGAGTACCGTCAAGAGCGATCATAGCACGGTCGATAGCTTGTTGATCACGTACATCGTAGCCGATAATTGCTTCAGCAATAATGTTATTTACGTTGTCAACAGCTTTTTGTGTACCAAGACCACCGTAACGAGATTTGTCACCGTCGCGAAGTTCAACTGCTTCGTGTTCACCAGTAGAAGCTCCAGATGGAACCATACCACGTCCGAAAGCACCTGATTCAGTATAAACTTCTACTTCAAGTGTTGGGTTACCGCGTGAGTCTAGGACTTCGCGAGCGTAAACATCAGTAATAATTGACATTTTTTACTCTCCTTTGAGTTTATTTATTTTACACCTCTATGATACCTTAATTAAACTCCTTTTTCAAGGAAAAACGTTATCTTTGTGCAATTTTTCCTTAACTTTATAAAGTAATCGCTTTCTTCTTTTTTTCTTTCTTCTGCTTTTTATGTTATACTATTTTTATGACTGATTTATCAAAACAAATTATAGAAAAAGCTAACGGTGGCCTAAAATTAAATCCTGATGAACAAAGACGCTTTCTCGGTACATTTGAGGAAAGAGTACTAGGTTTTGCAGATATTGAGACAACAAATGATGACAAATTCAAAAACAACTTTCCAACTATCTTAAATTGTTTAAAAGAAAACACGGAACCTCTATATGTCAAAATTTCACCTCAAGTTATTTTTGAGAAGCAGGTTTTTTATTTAAAACAGGCAAAGGATGCTAATTGCCAAGCGACAATTGTTTCAGAAGATCATAACTCTTCTCCTTTCGGCATGGTTATACACAGTGATAGTCCTGTCCAAATCCAAGAAAAAGACCTTAAAAAGGCCTTTTCTGAATTTTGGCAAGACAAAGAGCCAAAGGCTCCAACTTCTCTTTGGAAAAAATGGTTTGGTTAAACTACTTTATTGATAAAAGTTGGCCGATATTAAATGCTGTATTCTCTAAATAGCGGGCAGTTTTTGTAAAGCTATCTTCCAATGGTTCGCTCTTTTCTAAAATTGAGAAAGCTGCAACTAGATTTTCAAATGGTAATTGAGGTAAATCCTCTGACAAGTTACCACATATTGCAATAACTGGAACACCTTTTGGTGTTCTTTTTGCTACACCAATTGGAGCCTTACCGGCCAAGCTTTGAGAGTCTAACCTACCTTCACCAACAATTACTAGGTCAGCATTTTCAACCTTTTCATCAAAATGTATCAAATCCAAACAAGTCTGAATTCCAGATACGATTTCTGCTCCAGCAAATGCACACAAACCAGCTGCAATGCCACCACCTGCTCCTCCACCTGCTAGTTTTAAAGTTTCAGGTGAGCAATTACTATAAAATTCCTTAATAACCCTATCAACTACTTTGAATTTTTCAGGATTTAATCCCTTTTGTTTTCCAAATACATAGGTTGCACCATCTGCACCACAGAGAGGATTGGTGACATCCGCCAATATTTTTATCTGTACATCTGAAGGTAAGGAAACAGCCTCTTGATTTGAAAGTTCAGCTATTTCGAACAGTGCCTGACCAGTAGCTAAAAGCTCTTTTCCACTTTGGTCATAGAATTTATAACCAAGACCCGATGCAATTCCAATTCCTCCATCGTTACTGGCAGTTCCACCAACACCGATATAAATTTCCTTAATGCCCTGATTTACCAAATGCCTGATTAACTCTCCTATCCCTCTTGTATGAATATTTAAGGGATTTCTCTTTTCGTGAGGTATTTTAGCAAGTCCTACAAGATCTGCAACTTCGAAAAGTGCGAGATCTCCTTTTTGGACATAGGGCATTTGTACCTCGTCACCAAAAGGACCAGTTACTAGGGTACTTTTTTCTAATAGTCCTAAAGAGTTTTTGATGGCTTCTATAGTACCTTCTCCTCCATCTCCTACTGGTAAACATAAACAGTCCACTTTAGGTAAGGCTCTTTCTAGACCTCGCTTAATAGCTTTTGCTACTTCACCTGCCGAAAGAGTCTCTTTAAAAGAATCTGGCGCAACTACAATTTTCATACACTTCTCCTTCTCTTTAAAGGAAATCAATCAAGTCCAATATTTTTACTAAGTCTCTTTCGTCAATATACAGTTTGATTTCTTTTTTTAGAATATCTTTAGCACAAAAAGCAACTCCGATTCCAGCTTTCTTAAGCATCTTTAAATCGTTTGCACCATCACCGATGGCAATTGTTCTGTCTAAAGGTATTCCTAATTCACTAGCCCATTGTAGAAAAATTTCTTCCTTGACTTCTCGAGTAATGACCTGACCAATAAGTCGACCAGTTAGTCTTCCATTATTTATTTCTAACTGATTTGCAGCAAACAAATGAATCCCTAACCTATTTGCTAACTTTTCAACGATGGGTACAAAACCACCTGATATGATGCCAACAGCCATCTTATTTTCTTGAAGAATTGAGATAAACTCATGAGCATTTTTACTTAGATGAAGCTCTTTATAAATTTGATCAAATACTTCGACTGACATCCCCTTCAATAAAGAAACACGCCTTTTCAAGCTTGATTCAAAATCTATTTGTCCACTCATTGCGCGACTAGTTAATTGTGAGACTTCTTGCTCACAGTTTGCTTTTCGGCCTAACATATCGATAACTTCTTCTTCTATTAGTGTGCCATCGACGTCAAGCACGCAAAAACCTCTTACTTTTGACATTTCTATTCCTAACTAATATCATCCCAAAAAATCGTATGAAAGCTTCATACGATTTATTGCTTTAATTTACCAAGCTTTGGTACAAGTGCAAATAGGATTGACAAGCTGTATCCCAAGAGAAATCACGTTCCATGGCTTGTAACTGTAGTTTCTTCCAGGTCGCTGGATGATTTTGATAAACATCCAAGGCAGTTTGTAGAGCCCAGTTAAGCCAAAATGGTGTCAAATTATCAAAGCTAAATCCTGTACCACTACCATCAACTGGATTATAGGCTTGAACTGTATCTCTCAGACCACCGACTTCATGGACCAAAGGAAGTGTTCCATATCTCATAGCCATCATTTGAGAAAGACCACATGGTTCAAAACGACTTGGCATAAGGAAAAGGTCACAAGCTGCGTAGATTTCTTGCGCGAGTTTTACATCAAAAGTAACATTTGCAGAAAGTTTGTCAGGAAATACTTGACCAAACCAAGAGAAGGCTTGTTCAAAACCTGGATCACCAGTTCCCAAAAGCACAATCTGAATATCTTCTTGTAACATGCGATGTAAACTCTCAACTACTAAATCAAAGCCTTTTTGACGAGTCAAACGTGAGACGATACCAATCAAAGGTACATCATCCCTAACAGGCAGACCCACTTTTTCTTGCAATTTAGCCTTATTTTTTGCTTTACCTGACAAATCAGTTTTTGAAAAATGATAATCCAATAGTGGATCTGTTTCAGGATTGTAGAGGTCTGTATCAATTCCGTTTACAATACCAGATAGTTTTCCAGATTCCATACGTAGGATTTGATCGATTCCACAACCAAACTCAGTTGTCATAATTTCATAAGCATAGCTTGGAGAAACAGTTGTTACACGATCTGCATAAAGAATACCTGCCTTCATCCAGTTGAGGCAATCATTCCAACGAACTGTACCATCAGCATAACGTTCAAAACCAACTCGGAATAAATCCCAAAGCATACTTTCTGAAAATTGACCTTGAAACTCTAAGTTATGAATCGTTAGGACAGTCTTAATTCCTTGATAGGCTTGAATCCATCTGTATTTTTCTTTCAGAAGGAAAGGAATCATAGCCGTATGATAATCATGGACATGGAGAATATCAGGGATAAAACCAACTCTCTCCATTGCTTCAAGGGTTGCAAGTTGGAAGAAGGCAAAACGTTCACCATCATCAAAGTCACCGTATACATGACCTCTAAAGAAATAATATTGATTATCTATAAAGTAAAAGGTAACTCCGTTTAAAACTGTTTTCTTAATTCCACAAAATTGTCTACGCCAACCAACATATACCTCAAATTGAAGAACATCTTCAATTTGATCACCAAATTTAGCTTCTACCATATCGTAGTAAGGCAGGAAAACAGCAACTTCATGTCCTGCCTTAACTAATGACTTGGGTAGAGCCCCAATGACATCTCCCAGTCCACCTGTTTTTGAAAAGGGAGCGCCCTCTGCTGCTACGAATAAAATTTTCATGAAAGAATATCCTCTGTTACTTTTTCGCCCTTCTTAACAACTACAGGATGTTCTGCAGTGCCTCGAATAACAACACCTTCAGCAACCTCAACACCCTTATCTAAGATAGCATACTCTACCTGAGCTCCCTTACCAATGACCGCACGTGTAAAGAGGAGACTATCTTTGACTAAGCTGTCTTCATGTACGCGGACATTACGAGATAATACAGAGTTGACTACTTCACCTTCGATAATACTACCAGAAGCGAACTGAGACTTAGCTACTTTAGAGCTTGATGCATAGTAAGTTGGTTCTTCATTTAACCTTAGTATAAATCTTTTGGTTCGGAGTGAACAATGAGTAGAACTTATGCAAATCGAGCATATCTTTATTCGCTTGATAATAAGATTCTACAGAATGAATATTAGCCAGATATCCAGTATATTCATAAGCAAAAGCACCTGATTCCTCTGCTAAATCACGGAGAACATAGCGTAATTTCTCCGGATTTTCTTTCTTAGCTTCTTCTTCAAGACGTTCAATCAACCACGGAGTATCAACTACAAAAATGTCTGTAGACATATTGTATAAGTCTTGGTTTGAATTTTCATCAAACAAATGATGTGACAAAACATGGTCAGTTTCATCAACTTCCAAGATAGCATTAACTCCTGAAATATCTTTCTTAGGTAGTTTTTATAAACTACTGTAATCGGAGATTTTGTTGTGTTGTGTAAATGGAAGACTTGATTAAGATCAATATTAATCAATACATCACAGTTAATTGAAACTGTTTGGTTTGATCCAGAACGTTTCAAATATGTAAGAAGTTGTTGATAATATTCTTTACCAACAGTGCTACTTTCTACACGAGTGTTGTAGATACCAAGGTAGTAGTGGCTGAGGAGTGTAGACAATCCCCACTCTCGTCCAGAACGGATATGGTCAAATACGGAAGAAATATTATCTTGTTGGAAGATACCAAAGATACTACGTACACCAGCATTTGCAAGACTTGAAAGAGGGAAGTCAACCAAGCGATATTTCCCGCCAAATGGCAAACTTGCTACAGGACGATTGCTCGTCAATGTTGACATATCGTGAAATCCAACTGTATTTCCTAAAATCGCTGAATATTTATCAATCTTCATCTGTTGCTACCCCCACTACTTCGTTATATCCGACAACCTGAACTTCCTCAGTTCCATCAATCTCAACACCTTCTGCAATAACTGCACCTTCGCCAATAATAGCACGTCTAATCTTAGCACCTTTACCTACAACGGCTCCACTCATGATAACAGAGTCAACGACTTCTGCTCCCTCACGAACTTGTGCTCCTGTTGAAATAATGGAATGTTTTACTGTTCCATCCACTAAACATCCATCTACTACGAGCGAATCTTCTACATGCGCATGTTCTCCAAAGAAGTTTGGTGGAGAAATAAGGTTACGAGAGAGTAGATTTTCCATTGACGGTTACGGCTATCTAAAGCATTTTCTGGAGAAATATATTCCATATTTGCTTCCCAAAGAGATTCGATAGTACCAACATCTTTCCAGTAACCACTGAATTCATAGGCATAGACACTTTCTCCAGACTCAAGATAATTTGGAATAACGTTCTTACCAAAGTCTGACATATCTACATTGTTCTTTTCAGCGGCAACTAACATATTGCGAAGTCGTTTCCAGTCAAAGATATAAATACCCATTGAAGCTTTTGTTGATTTAGGTTGGGCAGGTTTTTCTTCAAACTCAACGATGCGATTATTGGCATCTGTATTCATGATACCAAAACGGCTAGCTTCTTTTAGTGGTACATCTAATACAGCAACAGTCAAACTAGCATTATTGTCCTTGTGACACTGAAGCATATCATCATAGTCCATCTTATAGATGTGGTCACCTGAAAGAATCAATACATATTCAGGATTGATACTGTCAATGTAGTCAATGTTTGGTAGATAGCGTGACTTGTTCCTTCGAACCAACGGTTTCCTTCACTAGCTGAGTAGGGTTGAAGAATAGAAACACCAGAATCAATACCATCTAGACCCCAGCTAGAGCCATTCCCGATATGGTTGTTGAGAGCTAGAGGTTGGTACTGTGTAATAACACCAACATTGTGGATACCCGAGTTAGCACAGTTAGAAAGCGCAAAGTCAATGATACGGTAGCGTCCACCAAACTGAACTGCCGGTTTTGCAATACTTTGAGTGAGTTTACCGAGACGAGTTCCTTGCCCACCAGCAAGGATTAAAGCTAGCATTTCATTCTTCATTTTCTACTCCTTTTTGAGTGTTATTAGTGACTTTTTTAGTAGGTTTTATGCGACGTTTGATTTTCCAAATACTTGCTCCCATTGCTGGTAGAGTAAAGGTCAATGTCTGTTCATAATCCTTCCACAATCCTTCTTGAGTTTGGACTGTTTGGTTATGCTCTTTCCAAACACCACCCCATTGCTCCAACTCAGTATTCCAAATTTCTTCATAGATACCTGCAACAGGAAGTCCAATTGTGAAGTCATGGCGTTCAACTGGTGCCATATTGAAGACACAGACTAACATTTCGTCTTTCTTACCTTTACGAATAAAGGAAAGAACGCTTTGGTCTCTATTATCTGCATCAATGATTTCAATTCCATCATAGCTCAAATCGACTTCCCATAGACAGCGATGGTCTTTGTAGAATTGATTCAGTTGAGAAGTGAAGTATTTCATCTTAGCATTCATTGGATCTTCTAAGTTAGACCATTCCAATTGCTCCTCAGATTTCCATTCTAGGAATTGACCAAATTCACTACCCATGAAGAGTAATTTCTTACCAGGGTGACAAATTTGATAAGTATAAAGGTTTCTCAGGCCTGCAAACTGATTGTAGCGATCTCCCCACATCTTATGCATCATACTCTTCTTACCATGAACCACCTCATCATGAGAGAATGGTAGAAGATAATTTTCATTAAAGACATACATAAAACTGAAGGTTACAAGGTTAAAATCGTACTTACGGTAAATTGGATCTTCTTCGTAGAAACGTAGAATGTCATTCATCCAGCCCATGTTCCACTTGTAGTCAAATCCAAGACCACCAATCTCTTTTGGACCTGTAATTTTAGTAGCTGAAGAGCTCTCTTCTGCAATCATCATGACATCCGGATGAGCAAGCTTAATAATATCGTTTAAACGTTGAAGGAAATAGTAGCCTTCATAGTTGAGATTACCACCATCTTTATTTGGTGTCCATGGTGCATTGTCGTAATCAAGATATAGAATGTTACTTACTGCATCAACTCGAATTCCATCCAAGTGGTAGAATTCAATCCAGAACTTTATACTAGAAATCAAGAAAGACTGTACTTCGTTTTTACCTAAGTCAAAGTTAAGTGCCCCCCATCCGTAGTTGTTGGCCTTATTATGGTCCTGGTATTCAAATGTTGGCGTTCCATCATAGTATGCTAAGGCATCGTCATTGATTGTAAAGTAGCCAGGAACCCAGTCTACGATAACCCCAATATTGTTTAAATGACATTCCTCAACAAAATCTTGAAACTCTTCTGGTCTTCCGTAAGAATGCTCCAAGGCGAAATAACCCATGAGTTGATAACCCCAACTCAAACCAAGTGGATGAGCCATCAAAGGCATAAACTCAATGTGTGTATAATTCATCTCCACTAAGTAAGGGATGAGCTCTTCTTTTAGTTGAGCAAAACTATAAGGTGTTCCGTCAGGATTTCTCTTCCATGAACCTGCATGAACCTCATAGATATTAACTGGTCTGTCGAAGAATCCCCAACGTTTTCTACGAGCTAACCATAGGCCATCCTTCCATTTTTTTTCAGGAATCTCTGTTATAATTGCTCCTGTCTCAGGGCGAGCTTCAAAGCGTACAGCCAAAGGATCAATTTTCATAATTTGATGACCGTTTGAACGAGTAATATTATATTTATAAATTTGTCCCTCATGCGCTAGGGGAGTAAAGACTTCCCAAACTCCATAATCATTTCGAACCATGGGAATTTGATTTTCTGTCCAGTTTGTAAAATCACCAACTAAATGGACAGCTTGCGCATTTGGAGCCCAGACACGGAAAGTATAACCCTGCTCTTCACGATGCGCTCCTAATAAGTGCTGAAGGTGGAAGTTCTCGCCAGTTGTAAATGTTCTTAAAGCTTCAAATTTATCCATTGAATCCTCCTTTTATTGTAAGCGTTTTCTATATATCTATTATACTACCTTTTAAAATAAGTTTCAAGCAATTTCCTGATTATCCTAAAATTTTTTTTGAAAATCTTCAAACAATTATCTTAGACTTTCTTAAATTTTCATAAACTGATGATTTTTAAGATAGTCTCTTTGTCAATATGAGTAAATTTCTTGGTATTTATAAAGAATATCCTTTCTTTCTTAAGTTAAAAAAACTGAATATTTTGTATAAATTTATAAATTTTATATGAAAAATGTCTCTTAAAGACTATTTTAACAATTTTACTTAAATTTTTAAATATTTTTAGTAATTTTCATGATTTTAAACAGTTTTTTTTTTTCTATTAACAAAAAAACTCAAGATTGTATCTTGAGTTTGATTTTGCATTATGATAAAACTTTCATGACAGCTACACTGACATCATCAATAGCATTTTCTTGATTTGAACGACTATTTGTAACCAACATTTCTAGATTACCAGCATTTTCATAATAGAAAGATGCACCTTTGGCATTAAATACAACCAAGAAATGTTCTTTAGTTCCTTGAATCTCATAAACAATCCAACCACTATTCTGAATGGCGGTATGCACAAAGACGTGACGGTATACTTCCTCGTATGTAGGATAAGAAAAGGCCCTAGTCTGTGTTTTAAGACGGATAATTTGGCGGATAAAGTCTATACTTTCTTGACGTTCATTAATTAGATCCCAATTAACTTGGTTAACGCTATCAGGAGCATTGTAACTGTTCATAGCTCTCTCACGATCATCATGAGTCAACTCACCATTTTCTCCAGTTGCTACGAGTTTAGTACGCCCAAACTCCTGCCCGAGTTCCATGAAGGCCATTCCTTGCATAAGAAGGTTCATAGCTGTTGCGGTTTCCACTTTTTTCATAATTCGTTCTTCACTCTCCGTTGGATGAAGAGTTGCTAGCAAGTCATGTAAGTTATAGTTATCGTGGGCTTCCACATAGTTCAAGACTTGGTTAGGACTGAGGTAAGAACCAAGTTCACGACTTCCCAAGATAGACTTAGCAACGATTGGTTCAGTACCGGCTCCACTCACGAAGCCTGATTTGATATCACCATAAACTTCAGCACCCTTAACTGCATTGCGTTGATCATCATTGAAAAATCCAATATTAGGTAACTGATAGGCATTGTCTTTCTTAGCCTTATCATAAGGAGCAAGACCAGTTCCCATATCCCATCCTTCTCCATAAAGGATGATTTTAGGATCGACTTCATCCATAGCCCAACGGATCATCTGCATCGTTTTAACGTCATGGATACCCATCAAGTCAAATCGGAAACCATCAATATTAAATTCTTTAACCCAATAAAGAAGCGAGTCGATCATATACTTACGGAACATTTCGTGTTCACTAGCAGTTTCATTACCTACACCGGTACCATTTGATAGGTCCCATCACGATTCATTCGATAATAATAATCTGGTACCGTTGTTTGAAATGGTGCATCGACTACAGAGAAAGTATGATTATAAACAACATCCATGATGACACCGATACCAGCATCATGATAAGCCTGAACCATTGTTTTTAAATCACGAATAACCTGTCCCGGATCATCAGAATTCGTTGACATACTAGTTTCTGGAGCATTATAGTTTTGTGGATCATAACCCCAGTTGTAGGTGACGTTCCCATCTGCATCATACTCTTTATGACGGTCAGCAATCGGCTGTAGTTGGACGTAGTTAACACCAAGTTCTTTAATATAGTCAAATGCTGTAGACTGACCATACTGATTGACTGTCCCCGTTTGAGCGGCTCCCAAAAAAGTTCCTCTTAATTGTGGAGCAACACCAGAAGTTTCAGACTTGGTCAAGTCACGAATATGCATTTCGTAAACAACAGCCTGACAAGGATTTTCTAAACGCCAAGTTGCTTCTGTACCATGCTTGACTTCAAAACCATCTACCTGACGTTCCTGTTCCGAAACAATTGCTGAACGTTTCCCATCAGGACTAGTTGCTATTGTATATGGATCACGGGTTAAAGATTGGTGATGTGGGAAGTCAATTTGGTAGTGATATGCACGACCCGCAAGACTTTCTGGAACTGTAAGACTCCAGACACCGATTGTATTATATTTATGACTGTATGAATAGCTGTTTCCTCGCTCCATCTCATAGGTTTTTAAAATCGGAGCATCATTAGAAGCTGATTCATAAACTACGACTTGTACAGAGGTTGCTGTCGGTGCCCAAAGACTAAAGCTCGTTTGAGTATCAGAAACCTGACAACCTAACTCTCCTTGGTAGCCCCAATGATGATCAAAACTAGCACTATTAATAGCCTTGTCAAAAGCAAATGGATTTTGATCTTTATAATGGGGACTAGCGATAGCAGGGTTCTCAGAGTAGTAAACTGTATCGTCTCCATCCAAAATCCAAACTTCTGTCAAGAGTGGATAATAGTTGAAACGAATTGGATACTCTTTTGAAACACCGTCTTTTGTAACTACAAAAGTCATCGTTTCGATAGATTTTTCGCTAGATTGAGTTAAAGAAAATTTTTCTCCAAAATACTCTTCTTCTTTTACTAACTCAACTGTATCAAGAGGCTTTTTACTAAAACTACAATCTTTATAAGCCTCATCCTTACGATGATAATGAATAAGTACAGGATAATTGTACATAGTTCTCCCTAATTTCTAATTGTTAAATTTTAAAAAATAATTTCTTGTTTAAATTTTCGAGTTGGAGCAAGAAATCTAAGATAGTCATTCTTTAGTGTGTAATGATTATAAACTCTCCAACCAAGCTTCATCTCGAATCTCAATTCCAAGTTCTTGTGCTTTTTGGAGTTTGCTTCCTGCATCTGCTCCTGCTACCACAAGGTCAGTCTTCTTCGATACACTACCCGTTACCTTAGCTCCAAGATTTTCGAGTTTACCTTTAGCTTCCGAGCGAGTAAGACGTTCAAGTTTTCCTGTCAATACGACTGTTAAACCTGATAAGGCTGCATCTGCTGCAGCTACCTGTCCTTTATAGTCTAGATTAACATCTAATTCTTTCAATTCTCTTAAAAGGATTTCAGCACCCTCAGCCTCAAAATAAGATTGGAGACTTTGAGCAATGACACTTCCCAAACTTTCAATGCCTGCAACTTCTTCAGGACCTGCTTGAGCCAGTGTTTCGATTGAATGGAAATGTTGTAAGAGTAACTGACTTGCCTTACTTCCCACATGACGAATTCCCAAACCAAACAAGAGTTTTTCAGCAGAATTTTCTTTCGAAGCTTGAATAGCCTGATAAAGTTTTTGAGCCGATTTCTCCTTGATGCCGTCTAACAAGAGAAAATCTTCCACAGTCAAATGATAAATATCTGCAACATCCTTAACCAAATCGGCAGCAAATAATTTCTACGATTGATGGACCGAGGCCAGAGATATTCATGGCATCACGGGATGCGAAGTGTATTAAACCTTCTTTAATCTGAGCTGGACAACGTGGGTTTATACAACGAAGAGCCACCTCATCTTCAAAATGCAAAAGTTTACTGTCACAACTTGGACAGTTTGTTGGAATATCTAGTCTCTCCTCAGACACACGCTTAGATTCCACCACTCGTAGAACAGCTGGAATGATATCTCCTGCCTTATAAACGATGACAGTATCATCCTTGCGAATATCCTTTTCAGCGATATAGTCAACATTATGAAGCGTTGCACGACCAACTGTTGTACCTGCCAATTGCACCGGAGTAAGATTGGCAGTCGGAGTTACGACACCAGTTCGTCCTACTGTCCAGTCAACAGAAAGCAGTTTTGCTTCTTTTTCTTCTGCTGGGAACTTATAAGCGACTGCCCACTTAGGCGCTTTAACTGTAAATCCAAGTTGCTCTTGACCAGCTAGGTCGTTGACCTTAATTACGACACCGTCGATGTCATAAGGCAATTGGTCTCTTTCTTGACCTACTTCTTGGATAAACTTCCAAACTTCATCCATGCTGTGCGCTAATATGCGTCTTGGATTAACAACAAAACCCAATTGTTCTAAATGTTCCAAAACCTTCTCTTGGCTATCCCGAGTTGAAGGGCTTGCTTCTTGATAGAGGAAGGTTGAAAGATTACGCTTAGCTACTACTGCTGTATCTAACTGGCGAAGAGTACCTGCAGCAGCATTTCGTGGATTGGCGAATTCAGACTCGCCGTTTTCTTGACGAGCAAGATTGACTTGATTAAAAGAAGATCTCGGCATATAACATTCACCACGAACAGTGATATCTAATTTTTCTGGTAAAGATAAAGGAATGTCTTTCACTCGTTTAAGATTTTCCGTGATGTTTTCACCAATTGAACCATCACCACGAGTCGCACCAGCAACAAAAATTCCCTGCTCATAAGTCAAGGAAATCGATAGTCCATCAATCTTCAACTCACAAATATAAGTGACATCATCTAATTCCTTACGAACACGCGCATCAAAGGCATCGAGTTCTTCACGTGAAAAAGCATCCTGCAAACTATAGAGAGGATACTGATGACTATATTTTTCAAATCCATCTAGAATCTTACCTCCGACGCGATGGGTCGGACTTTCTAGTAAGACTTGGTCCGGATGAGCTTTTTCTAACTCTACCAATTCACGATAAAGACGGTCATACTCACTATCAGAAACAGATGGGTTATCACTTGTATAATACTCTGTCGCATAGCGATTGAGCAACTCAACGAGCTCTTTCATTCTTTCATTCATAAAACCATTTTACCATAAAAAGGACTATAGAAACAATATCCAAGCTCTAAAAAAGAAAATGAGAAAGATATTTCTATCACTTCTCATTTATTTTTATTTTTTACGATTCAAAATAGCGTTCAAAATGATGGCCACTGTACTTGCAATGACGATACCATTTGAGAAGAACATCTGTAATTCTGTTGGTAAAGTATTGAAGAGGTTGCTTCCGTTTAATCCCACACCAGCAGAGATAGAAACCGCTGCAATAAGGAAATTGTGTTCATTGTTTTCGAAGTCTACACGCGCCAAGATTTGCATCCCTTGGAGAGATACGAAACCGAACATGACAAGCATAGCTCCACCAAGAACAGGGCTTGGGATAATCTGTGCTAAGGCACCAAACTTAGGCAAGAGACCAAGTAAGATGAGGAAACCACCAGCATAGTAGATCGGCAAACGGGTACGAATACCTGAAAGTTTAACCAAACCTACGTTTTGTGAAAATCCTGTATAAGGGAAGGTATTGAAAAGTCCACCAAGTAAGACAGCAAGACCTTCAGCACGATAACCATTACGAAGACGAGTGCTATCAATTGGATCTTTAGTAATATCAGAAAGAGCAAGATATACACCTGTTGATTCTACCATTGATACAGTAGCGATAATACACATCATGACAATAGATGAAATCTCAAATTGTGGAGCACCGAAGTAGAATGGAGTTGGGATATGAACAAGTGGAGCTTCTGCTACTGGAGAAAAATCAACCAAGCCCATAGTCGCTGCAATAATCGTACCGGCAATCAAACCAATCAAAATCGAAATAGATTTGATAAATCCTTTTGTAAAAATATTAACCAAAAGAATGATAAGAATAGTGATGGTTGCTAACGCTAGACTTTGTCCCGTTGGTTTTTCGACGTTATTTCCCATATTCCCAATAGCTACTGGAATCAAGGTCAATCCGATTGTTGTAATGACAGAACCCGTTACGATTGAAGGGAAAAGATTAGCAATCTTAGAAAATACACCTGCAACAAGAACGACATAAATACCAGAAGCAATCAAGGCACCAAACATAGCACCACTACCGTGACTTTGTCCAATCATAATAAGTGGAGCAACAGACTGAAAGGCCACACCCAGAACAACCGGTAAACCGACACCGAAATATTTATTTAATTGTAACTGCAATAGAGTTGCAACCCCGCACATAAAGATATCTGTAGAGATAAGGTATGTCAGTTGTTGAGGCGAGTAACCTAGGGCACCTGCAATCATAATTGGTACTAGGATTGAACCTGAGTACATAGCAAGTAAGTGTTGCAAGCCCAATACGGCCGCTTTGAGTGATTTTCTTTTTGATTCATTAGATGTCTGCCTCCTTGAAGATAACTCTTCCATTTTCAAAACGCTCTAAACGAGCAAGTGATACTACCTGATGACCTGATTTTTCTAACAGTTCACGACCATCTTGAAAAGATTTTTCAATCACAATCCCGACGGCCTCGACTGTAGCACCAGCTTGTTCGATAATCTGAATCAAACCTTTAGCTGCTTGACCATTAGCCAAGAAATCATCAATAATTAATACTTTATCTCCTGGAGATATAAACTTCCCTGCAATAGATACGGTACTAGTAACTTGTTTAGTGAAAGAATATACTTCAGCAGTTAAAATCCCCTCATTCATAGTGATATTTTTTTCCTTCTTAGCAAAAATCATAGGTACATTCAATTGTTCAGCTACATATAGAGCTGGTGCAATTCCAGATGCCTCAATTGTTACAACTTTAGTAATCACAACATTTTTAAAATGTTCAGCAAAGTACGACCAATTTCACGCATCAAAGAATAATCTACTTGATGGGTTAGAAAAGAGTCCACCTTAAGAATATTCTCACCAAGGACATTACCGTCCTTTAAAATTCGTTCTTCTAATAATTTCACAATAACCTCCGAAATAAAAAAGAGACTTACAAAGTAAGTCTCCAAGCTGAAATAGAGACAGCAATCCCCTGTCTTTATCTCTTTTGTGACTTACTCATTGTTAGGTATTTACGGTACCTTGTAGAAACGCCACGCCAATTCGCGGCATAAATAAGTAATCATATTTTTTAGTGAGCATCTCCATTCCAGATAGAGTTCTTCACGATCACATAATCTACATGTCTAAGATCAGCTACTTTACGACCTCCAGCATAAGAAATCGAACTTTGCAAATCTTGTTCCATCTCTGTTAAGGTATCCTGTAAATGTCCTTTGGCAGGAAGAAGAATTTTCTTTCCTTCGACATTCTTATAGGCACCTTTTTGGTATTCTGAAGCAGAACCATAGTATTCTTTAAATTGTTTACCATCGACTTCGACAGTTTTACCAGGACTTTCAATATGACCTGCAAATAGTGAACCAATCATAACCATGCTTGCACCAAAGCGGATTGACTTGGCGATGTCTCCATGTGTACGAATCCCACCATCAGCAATAATCGGCTTACGCGCAGCTTTAGCACACCAGCGAAGAGCCGCTAGCTGCCAACCGCCTGTACCAAAACCAGTTTTAACCTTAGTGATACATACTTTACCTGGTCCGATACCAACCTTAGTGGCATCTGCTCCCGCATTTTCTAATTCACGGACTGCTTCTGGAGTTCCTACATTTCCTGCAATGACAAAGTATCAGGTAATTCTTTCTTGATATGCTGAATCATCAAAATGACACTATCTGCATGACCATGTGCTATATCAATCGTGATGTACTCTGGAGCATCATCTTTTAATTGACTAACAAAGTCATACTCATAATCCTTAACACCAACTGAGATTGAAGCAATTAGACCTTGGGCATGCATACGCTTAATAAAAGGGATTCTCCCAGCTTCATCAAATCGATGCATAATATAGAAGTAACCACCCTTAGCAAGTTGTTCTGCAACATCTTCATCCAAGATGGTCTGCATGTTAGACGGAACTACTGGTAACTTAAAAGTGTGATTCCCAAAGGTTACATGTGTATCAGCTTCTGCCCTACTATTAAGGACACATTTGTTAGGGATTAACTGAATATCTTCGTAATCAAAGATCGGAAATTCGTTCAACATTTTTCTCTCATTTCTTTAGTTTTGACTTTCCTAAAGTTAGGAATAGTCTTGTCTTTTTACAGACGATTCCTTTGATAAGTTTACAATATATTCCTATTTTTGTCAATAATTATGTTTTTTATCATATAATGTTCGGAATTTCTTTTTTGTTACATTTAAGATTTAACAAGAAAATATATAGTCACCACTATTACCACCATTCCCAAAATCCAAACTGTTTTAAAATACCATTTTCGAGTTTTATGATGGAAAATAAGTCCTCCAAACCAGGCTCCAAAGCCACCAAATATAAAAGCTCCTAAGAGTAAATACTTCTCTGGAATTCTCCAATGGCCGCGTTTGGACTTATATTTATCAATTCCATATAGAATAAAGATAAAGAAATTCCATAGTAAGAGTAGAATGCTAGGAACTTGTTTTAAATCAATCATCTACGTATAAGTCTCCTTGTCAGTTGTTTTATCCTATTTCTTTTTTCTAGTCAAGTCCCAACTTCTCTCGATTAAATCCAGGATCTGCTGGTCTGATAAGCTCTCATCAAGCGGGACACTGATCCAATATCTTTTGTTCATATGAAAGCCTGGGTAAATTCCCTTTTGTGAAAGCAAGTCTGCTACGTGATCATGTTTAAGGTTGACTGTCTCCACTAGTCCTTCTCTCCCCTTATCTAGCCTATCCCAAGGTATTTTCATTAAAACTGCATACCACTTTTGATTAGATTCATGACGGAGAACAGCCGTATCAGGAGATTTTTCCCATAGATATTCTAATTGGTTACCATATTTTTCTTGGACTATTACCATGACTCTCTTCGTCTGAGGACAAATAAAATCTTGGACATCAAAACATAACTTACGAATCTGATACAAAACTTCTAGACAAGCTTCCCTTACTGCTCCAACAAAAGAGCCTCTCATACTTTCCATGTGGACTTGAGGATATAAATCACCCGTTTCCTGATCATAAACTTGAAAGCTTATTTCTTTATCCACTATGTATACAATCATTTGAAAGTCATTTTCTAGTATTAGACTGCTATATTTGAAGATACCATTTTCCTCGATGAAACCAAAAGAAATAGCTTTCTTCTTATTAAATTCATAAGCTTTAAATATATCTAACATAAGCGAAAACTGCTACCAAAAGCTAGCAGTTCCTTTCTATTTTTTAAAAGACAACCTTTGTTCCATGTAATTGTGTCACACCTAATTGATCGATAAAGGTTTGACGGTTGTCCATGTCAATCCCCCCGCCAGGTAAAATTTCAATTTTTCCTGCAGCGTGTTCTAAAATTCTGCGGTAGTGAGCAAAACGTTTCTCTAAAGAATCACCAGACACACCAGCACGAGTTAGAATACGTTTCACACCAGCTTGACTTAACCAGTCAATGGCCTCTAACTGATCTTGGTCGCTCAATTCATCAAAAGCCATATGGAAGACAATCTCCATTCCTTTTGATGCAGCAATTAGCTTTTCAAGATTATACTTATCTAACTTGTTGTCAGCTGTCAATGCCCCAAATACAACTCCTTGACTTCCTGCTTGAGCTGTCAAACGAATATCATCAAGCATGATAGCTACTTCTTGGTTGGTGTAGACAAAGTCACCACCTCGTGGACGAATCATGGTCATAATGGTAGTTTCGTAGGGAGCTGCAAGCTCAACAGCAGCCTTGGTCACTCCAAAACTTGGCGTTGTTCCACCAACTGCTAGATTGTCACAAAGTTCAATACGGCGAGCTCCAGCTTCCATAGCTTTTTCAATTAAAGTAATATTTTCAGCACAAAATTCGTAAATCATCTGATTCTCCTTGAAGATTTCTTTGAATTTATTATATCATATTAATCTGAGTAATCCCTGTTTTTTATCAAGGGAAATAATTACTTTTTATGTTATTCTTTATCTGGAATTACCTTAAAGAGGTAATAAGTTATGAATACCGTTAAGCAAGCTAAAGCGACTTTAACAAGCAAAAGGGGAGCAAAGTAGATGGAGATACCCATCAAGATATAAATCGAAATGATAATTTTCTTCTTGCGTTCACGCACAATGGACTTGGTTTCTCTAAAATCCGCAACATAAGTTTGATAGAGCTTGGTATGATAGAGCCAGTCTTCAAATCGCTTAGAAGATTTTGAAAAACAAGCAATCGACAATAAGAGAAAAGGAGTTGTAGGTAATAAGGGCAAGGCTACACCAACTATAGCCAAGGCTAAAGAGATAAATCCAATACTGAGATAAATAATACGCATATCTTTTCCTAGTTATAAATTTTGTTATTTTAGTTTGCCATAAAGAGATGAGATCTGTCAAGTTTTAACTTAAAAGGACTGAAATTTTTATTTCAGTCCTTATTATTTTTATTTGATTTTTTCTTCTTCGTAATCCCCATTGCTACAAACTACTTGTTTGCCACCACCACGGATTTTTTTCTCCATGAGGAAATTACCGCATTTTGGACAATCACGCCCAACAGGCTTATCCCAAGAAGTAAATTCACATTCTGGATATCGATTGCATCCATAGAAGAGACGATTACGTTTGGTTTTACGTTCGATGATTTGACCTTGATGACAGTTAGGACAAGTTACCCCAATTTCTTTTACAATAGCCTGTGTATGACGACAATCTGGGAAGTTACTACATGCGTAGAATTTACCGAAACGTCCAAGCTTAATCACCATTGGACTTCCACAAACTTCACAATTAAATCCAGCAGGTTCATCCTTAATCTGAATTTTTTCCATTTCTTCTTCAGCTTTTGCGACTTCTTTTGAGAAAGGTTTGTAAAATTCATCGATTACTTTCTGCCATTCTTCTTTACCAACTTCGACATCGTCTAGTTTTCTTTCCATTTCAGCGGTAAAAGTCACATTGACAATATCAGGGAAGTACTCGACAATCAATTTGTTAACTACTTCTCCCAATTCAGTAGGTTCGAAACGTTTTGAAGCTAATCTCACATAATAACGCTTTTGGATTGTTTCGATAGTTGGTGCATAAGTTGATGGACGTCCAACTCCATTTTCTTCCAAGGTCTTAATCAAAGTAGCCTCAGAATATCGTGCAGGCGGTTGTGTGAAATGTTGTTCCGGTTTGCTATTGACCTGTTTAACAAGATCTCCCACCTTCATATCTGGTAACATCTTATTTTTATCAGAATCGTTGTAGATCGCCAAATAACCATCAAACTTAACCTGACTACCATTTGCTGCAAATTGAACGCCATTTTGAGAGAGCTTAACGGCCATTGTATCAAAGATAGCACCCGTCATCTGACTCGCTACAAAACGATTCCAGATAAGCGTATAGAGTTTGAGCTGGTCTTTATCCAAGTACTTAGCAATTTTTTCCGGCGTGTTAAAGACACTTGATGGGCGGATAGCTTCATGGGCATCTTGAGCACCAGAAGCATTTTTTACCTTACTTCCATGCTTAGAGTACTTGCTACCAAAACGTTCATTAATGTAGCTTGCTGCTTCATTTTGGGCAACTGGACTGATACGAGTTGAGTCCGTACGCATGTATGTAATCAAACCTTGTACACCCGTACCAATATTAATCCCCTCATAGAGCTGTTGGGCAACCATCATGGTCTTACGAGTACGGAAGTTAATCTTAGTTGCCGCATCCATCTGCATGGTTGATGTTGTATAAGGAAGCGGAGCGTTACGTTTACGCTCTTTTTTATCTACCTGTTCCACTGTGAAGTCTTTGCTAGTAAGATAAGATAAAACTTCTTTTACCTTTTCATTAGTAGCTAACTTCATCTTCTTCCCATTCATACCATAGAAAGAAGCTTGGAACTGCTTGGTTCCCTTTTTAAAAACTCCATCAATAGTCCAATATTCTTCAGGCTGGAAGGCATTAATCTCATTTTCGCGATCAATGATTAGCTTTAAAGCAACAGACTGAACACGCCCAGCTGATAAGCCTTTTTTAACTTTTTTCCAAAGAATTGGTGAAATAGAATAACCTACCAAGCGGTCCAAAACACGGCGAGCTTGTTGGGCATCCACCAAATCCATATCGATTTTACGAGGATCTTTAAAAGCATTTTTTACTGCATCTTTTGTAATCTCGTTGAAAACAACACGATTAGCATCATTTTCATCCAATTCGAGAATATGCGCTAAATGCCAAGAAATTGCTTCTCCTTCCCGGTCCGGGTCACTCGCCAGAAAGACTTTATTGGCTTTCTTAGCTTCTTTTTTCAAATCATTGATGAGAGGACCTTTCCCACGAATATTGATGTATTGAGGTTCGTAATTATTTTCTACATCAACTGACATACTTGACTTTTTCAAATCACGAATATGTCCAACGCTGGCTAAAACCTTATAGTTTCTGCCAAGATATTTTTCAATCGTTTTTGCCTTAGCAGGAGACTCCACGATTACTAGATTCTTTTTAGTTGTTGATTTTTTCTTTTTTGTTGCCGTAGCCACAGTATCACACCTTTTCAAAGTAATAAACTTTATAAAGTGTAAACCATTTTTGAGGGACTGTCAAGACTTAACTCCCATAATAAAGAAGAAAAGTTTGATAAATTAAATCTTATTTGATTCTAGAATTCAAATTCTGATAAGACATCTTGTCCACTCGTAATGAGTTTTGCCCCTTCTTGGATTAAATGATGACAACCGTCTGAACGACCGTCTAAAATACTACCGGGTATAGCAAAGACATCTCTACCTTCTTCCATTGCACGTTCACAAGTAATCAAACTTCCTGACCTCATCTTTGCTTCTGCAACAATTACTCCTCTGCATAAGCCAGCTATAATACGATTTCTTGCTGGGAAATGATATTTTAAAGGTTCTTCACCAGGCCCGTATTCGCTTAGGAGCAAATGGTGTTCTCCAATATAATTTTGCAAACGTTTATTTGATTTTGGATAAGAAACATCCAGTCCTGTACCAATAACTGCAATGGTTTTGCCTCCATTTTGTAAAATAGACATATGAGCTGCCGTATCTATTCCTCTGGCTAGACCACTAACGATAACCAATTCATTTTCTAGTCCTTGAATAACTTTTCCTACAGATTTTGTTCCAAGTTGACTACAAGAGCGACTACCTACAACTGCTACTTTCGGTAGCTTTAATAGATTTAAGTCACCCTTATAAAAGAGCAAGACCGGGGCATCATATATCTCACAAAGAGAAAAAGGATAGACGTCATCTAAAATGGAGAATGATGGAAATTTTTCAAAATCCTTTTTTAATTTTTCCATGCTTTCAAAGGTCAATTTATGATAACGCTCCATAAAAACCACTGGATTTCGACACTCTGATGTTTCTGCTATAGTTTCTAAGGTTAATTCTTGATCGTAAATTTCTCCATATTGAAGTACCTTTAATACCTGCTGGTTGCTTAAACCAGCTTTCTTCAATTTATAGATTTCGAAATTATCAATTTTAATCTTCATATATATCTCCTTGCTTATTCTACTTATCTATACATTCGCAAAAAAAGAAAAAAACTTCCTCAACAAACCATTTGTTAAGGAAGTTAATAAAGATATTGATTTATTAATAATCTGGACGAAGGACACCAGTTACAGTTGCTTTAGTCGCTTCATAGTCACCATCGATAACAACTTTGATAATCCGCTTAGCATCTTCTTCAGGTGCAGGCACTAATGGCAATCGAGTCGGACCAGCTGCAAAGCCCATGTAATTGAGAACAGCCTTAACAGGTGCTGGACTTGGATATGAGAAGAGGGCATTAACTTTGGGGATAAATTGTCTTTGAATAGCAGCTGCTTTTTTTATGTCACTTTCAGCTATAGCTATAAACATTTCATGCATCTCATCACCATTTGTATGTGATGCAACTGAGATAACCCCGTCAGCGCCAAGGTTCATAGCATGGAAGGCGTCTCCGTCTTCTCCAGTATAGATCAAGAACTCTTCTGGCTTATGCTCTATCAAGTAGGCCATATTCGCAAGACTAGTACATTCTTTAACACCGATAATATTTGGGTGTTCAGCCAAACGGAGCATGGTTTCAGGAGTTAACTCAACAACTACACGACCTGGAATATTATAGAGGATAATTGGTAAATCCGATGCATCTGCAATAGCTTTAAAGTGTTGGTACATCCCTTCTTGTGATGGTTTATTGTAGTAAGGAACAATTGCTAGTCCCGCTGCAAATCCACCAAATTCAGCTACCTCTTTAACGAACTCAATAGAGTCACGCGTATCGTTAGTACCGATACCAGCAATCAAAGGAACCCGTCCTTTGACTACTTTTTGTACTGCTGCAAAAAGTTCCAGCTCCTCATCGTGGGTAAGAGTCGGGCTTTCAGCAGTTGTCCCTGCTAGTAGAATTCCATCAGTATGATGGGCCAATAAATGTTCAATTAGCTCTGGAATAGCGTCAAAATTGATTGAACCATCGGAATGAAAGGGAGTTATAAAGGCTGTAATAATTTTACATTCTTTAAATCTTGATAAGACATAGGAAATACCTTTCTCTATATAAGAAAGAGGCTGGGGCATACTTGCCTTTGCCTCCTGTTCTGTTCGTAAAATAAGTAGACTCGCCAGATAGCGAAGGAGAAATCAAACTCTGAGAGTTACTGATTTCTGTTTTGCTCCCTATTTCAATTCAAATTTTAATTCTGCAGTTGGACGAACCAAACCACGTTCATGCAATGTTTCAGCAATCTGAACTGAGTTCCAAGCAGCACCTTTGAGAAGGTTATCAGATACCACCCACATATGAATACCTTTTTCAGCATCCAAATCTTTGCGGATACGACCAACAAAGGTGTCACGAGAACCAACAGCATTAATAGCTTGAGGATAAATTTGATTTGCAACATCATCCTCTAAAACGGCACCTGGGAAGCTTGCGATAGCAGCTTTTACTTCATCGATAGGAGCAACTTCTTTTGTTTCAATGTAAACAGACTCTGAGTGAGCTGATAAAACTGGAATACGCACACAAGTTGCTGAAACAGCAATACTATCGTCTTCCATAATCTTCTTAGTTTCCTTGGTCATCTTCATCTCTTCGTATGTGTAATCATTTTCTGTGAAGAGATCAATTTGAGGTAGAGCGTTAAAAGCAATTGGATAGTGTTTCTTATCGCCACCTGATGGCAAAATTTCCGCATGCAAATCACGTGGATTTACACCATCATTCAAGACTTCACGCAATTCACGTTGTGTCTCAAGAATGGCTCCCATACCTGCACCTGAAACAGCTTGATAAGTTGAAACGATAATACGATCTAAGCCCCATTTTTGACGAACTGGTTCAAGAGCTACCATCATTTGGATAGTTGAACAGTTAGGGCAGGCAATAATACCATTATGAGCGTCAAGCGCGTGAGCATTTACTTCAGGAACAACCAATGGTACATCTGGATTTTGACGGAAGTAAGAAGTATTATCTACTACTACCGCACCAGCTTTTACTGCATAGGGTGCATATTTAGCCGAAGTTGACCCACCAGCTGAGAAAAGAGCGATATCAACGCCTCCAAAGGCTGTTTCAGTTGTTTCCTCAATCGTAACATCTTGATCTTTAAACTTCAAAACTTTTCCTGCTGAACGAGCAGACGCAAGAAAACGAATCTTTTCAATCGGAAGCGAAGATTCTTCCAACATTTTAATCATTTGAGCACCAACGGCACCTGTTGCACCAACTACAGCAACTGTATATCCCATAATGAACCTCTTTCGGAATTTTCTAAAAATTTCTATAATATGATCATTATACTACTTTTTAAGAAAAATGAAAAGTATTTTTGGACACATTTCTGAAAACCATTAGAAAAAGGTCTGCATTGTTCTGCAGACCTTTTTCTATAGAGAAAATTGTTTATATGGTTTATTGAACGCATCTAAAACATCAGATGATGTTTCTGAATAGGATTTAGTTTCTGATAAAATTCCTTTAACAATGATTCTCTCAGCGGCATCATAATCGACACAAGTTACTAATGTGATTTCATTAATTCCTTCACGATCTTCAATCTCATCGACACGATCAGGCGTTACACGTTTTACTTCAGTGATTTCATAAGAATACACCTTATCTTTATCGGTAAGGTAGATTTTCATTCCCTTTTCAGCACGATCTAAAGGAGAAAAAAGCATATTTTCTGCATTTTTAGCTGAAAAAACGTGGTGACTAGCTAGCGAATAGTTACCTTGTCCCATAACTTGGTTGGGCTTCATAGTACCAGCTCCATAATAGAGATTAATGTTATTTAAACCTTTAAAAATTGGTAGATTAAGCTCTAACTCAGGAATTGCAATTCCCCCAATAACTGGAAGTTGCTGTGCATCCCATTGAGCAGCTAACACAGCTTCTGATGAGATAGCTTTTACTGAATTAAAATCGAAATTCCCATCTGCTCCCTCATTTTCTTCAAGTTTCTCTTTCGAAACTTGGCTAACTTGATATTTATTTGTATTCCATATCATAAAGATATTTCTAATTTGAGAGTTAAAAATCAAAGCCAAGGAAATGAGAATGAGGAACAAAGCTAAAATATTGATGAATAAATTTTTACGATTCTTTTTGTTTCTTTTAATTCTTTTATGAGACATTATTCTTCACTTTCTGTTTCGTTTTCTGCCCCAACTTCTTCCTTCTCCGCTGCAGCAACACTTGTAAAGGTCACAATCTTAGCATTATCGTCCAGACGCATGACTTTTACACCCATAGTAGAACGTCCAGTTTGAGAGATATTGGCGACATTGGTACGAATCATGACACCTGTGTCAGTAATAATCATTAAGTCCTCATCGCCTTTAACTGTTAGAAGACCTGCTAGTGGACCATTTTTCTCAACGACGTTAGCAGTTTTCATACCTTTACCAGCACGGCCTTTAGTTGGATACTCCGTAGCAACTGTACGTTTACCATAACCTTTTTCGGTAATGATTAGAACCTCATCTTGGTCAGTAATAACTCTAGCACCGACGACTGTGTCACCTTCACGGAGATTTACTCCTTTAACACCTGTGGCACTACGACTCATACTACGAACGGTCGATTGGTTGAAACGAACTGCATATCCCAATTTAGTACCAATGATGATATCTGTATCTTTTTCAGTCAACAGAACATTGATTAACTCATCATCTTCCTTAAGATTCAAAGCCTTCAGACCATTTTGACGGATATTTGCAAATTCTTTAACACTGGTTCTCTTAACGATACCCGCACGTGTTGTAAAGAAGAGATATGCATCATCACTACGTTCTGATTCGACATTAATGATAGTTTGAATGCTTTCACCTTCATCAAGCTTCAGGAGATTAACAACTGGTAAGCCTTTTGCTGTGCGACCGTATTCTGGAATTTCATAACCCTTAAGTCGATAGACACGACCTTTGTTTGTAAAGAAGAGTAAGTGATCGTGGGTACTAGTTGAAACCAACTCACGCACAAAATCATCATCCTTTACTCCAGTTCCTTGAACGCCGCGTCCGCCACGTTTTTGAGCTGTGAATTCATCTTGGTCTAAACGTTTGATATAGCCTTTATTTGAAAGAGTAATGAGAACATCAGACTCTTCAATCAAGTCCTCATCTTCAAGCGTCAAGACTTCACCAACCATCAACTCTGTACGACGTTTATCGCCAAACTTACGTTTGACTTCATCCAATTCTTCCTTGATGATCTGGGCCACACGTTCTGGTTTTGCAAGAATATCTGCTAAGTCGGCAATCAAAGCAATTAATTCATCATATTCTGATTGAATCTTATCACGTTCCAAACCAGTCAAACGACGGAGACGCATATCAAGAATAGCTTGGCTTTGACGCTCAGATAGCTTGAACTTGCTCATCAATTCTGATTGTGCTTCTTGGTCAGTTTCGCTTGCACGAATGATACGAATGACTTCATCAATATAATCCAGAGCAATCAGCAAACCTTCCAAGATATGTGCGCGTGCTTCAGCTTTTTCTTTATCAAATTGAGTACGGCGAGTCACAACCTCTTTTTGGTGCTCAATATAAGCATCCAAAATTTGACGAAGAGATAAAATCTTTGGAACACCATTTTGGATGGCAAGCATATTAAAACCAAAGCTAGTCTGCATCTGAGTCATCTTGAATAGGTTATTCAAAATAACGTTAGCCGATGCGTCACGTCTAACTTCTATAACAAAGCGGACACCCTCACGGTTAGATTCATCACGAACAGCTGTAATTCCATCGATACGTTTTTCCTGAACTAAGCGCACAATATGCTCATGAACTTTAGTCTTATTAACCATATACGGAAATTCCGTAACAACAATACGCTCACGACCAGTTTTTGTTTCCTCAATTTCAGTACGAGAACGAAGAACAATCGAACCTTTACCAGTTTCATAAGCCTTATGGATACCAGATCTACCCATGACTAGGGCTCCCGTTGGGAAGTCTGGACCAGGTAAAACTTCCATCAAATCTTTGGTGGTAACTTCTGGATTGTCCATAACCAACTTAACAGCATCAATGGTTTCACCCAAGTTATGTGGTGGAATATTGGTTGCCATACCAACGGCAATACCTGTAGCTCCATTAACTAAAAGATTTGGAAAGCGTGCTGGCAGCACCATCGGTTCACGTTCATTGGCATCATAGTTATCAACAAAATCAACAGTATTTTTATTGATATCTCGAAGCATTTCAAGTGCAATTTTGCTCATACGAGCTTCAGTATAACGTTGGGCAGCAGCACCATCACCATCCATAGAACCAAAGTTTCCATGTCCATCAACAAGCATATAGCGATAGCTCCACCATTGAGCCATACGAACCATCGCTTCGTAAATTGAAGAATCGCCATGCGGATGGTATTTACCCATGACATCCCCGGTAATACGAGCAGATTTCTTATGAGGTTTGTCAGGTGTAACTCCCAATTCATTCATACCATATAAAAATACGGCGATGAACAGGCTTTAACCCATCTCGGACATCAGGAAGAGCCCGCGATACGATAACACTCATTGCATAATCGATAAAGCTGGTCTTCATCTCCTTGGTCAGATTGACATTCACTAAATTTTTATCTTGCATTAACAAATGCCTCGTTTCACTATTAGTAATTACATATATTATACCATAGTTTAGACTATTTTACAGTCTGGCAACACGTGTAAAACGTTTACATACTTATCTAGAAGGTATATCCGTGACAAAGCTTAACAAAAGTGATAGAATGAAATCAAATGGGGTACCCCTAAATAAAAAAAAGGAGATGTTTAGACAAATGACAGCAACTAAACAACACAAAAAAGTTATCCTAGTCGGTGACGGTGCCGTAGGTTCATCTTATGCTTTTGCCCTCGTAACACAAGGGATTGCACAAGAACTTGGTATCATTGAAATTCCTCAATTGTTTGAAAAAGCAGTTGGTGATGCTGAAGACCTTAGCCACGCCCTAGCTTTTACTTCACCTAAAAAAATCTATGCAGCTAAGTACGAAGACTGTGCAGATGCGGACCTTGTAGTTATCACTGCTGGTGCTCCACAAAAACCAGGTGAAACTCGTCTTGATCTTGTTGGTAAAAACCTTGCTATCAACAAATCAATTGTTGAACAAGTTGTTGCATCTGGATTTGACGGTATCTTCCTTGTTGCGGCTAACCCAGTTGACGTCTTGACTTACTCAACATGGAAATTCTCAGGTTTCCCTAAAGAACGTGTTATCGGTTCAGGTACTTCACTTGACTCAGCTCGTTTCCGTCAAGCTCTTGCTGAAACAATCGGTGTTGATGCACGTTCAGTTCACGCTTACATCATGGGTGAACACGGTGATTCAGAGTTTGCCGTTTGGTCACACGCGAACGTTGCCGGTGTAAAATTGGAACAATGGTTGCAAGCTAACCGTGACTTGAATGAAGCTGACCTTGTTGAACTCTTCATCTCAGTTCGTGATGCAGCTTACTCAATCATCAACAAAAAAGGTGCTACATACTACGGTATCGCAGTTGCCCTTGCTCGTATCACAAAAGCAATCCTTGACGATGAAAATGCAGTTCTACCACTTTCAGTATTCCAAGAAGGTCAATACGGTGTTGAAAACGTCTTTATCGGTCAACCTGCTATCGTTGGTGCACACGGTATCGTTCGTCCAGTTAACATCCCATTGAACGATGCTGAAACACAAAAAATGCAAGCCTCTGCTAAAGAATTGCAAGAAATTATTAATGAAGCATGGAAAAACCCAGAATTCCAAGCAGCTTCTAAAAACTAATCAAGTCATTAAAAAACTGTCTAGACAAATAGTCTAGACAGTTTTTGTTTTGCTAATTTATTCCATTTCAGAAAATGCTTTTTCTGCATCAGCATTACTAATGGCTCCAAGCTGGATTTTTCCAATTTTTCCTTGAGAATCAATTAAGAATTCTGTAGGAATACTTCTAATTTGATAGACTTGGAAAGTTGCTCCTTGCGTATCATACAAGACTGGTATGTCCTTATATCCTTGTTCTTGATACCATTTCGGAAATTGCTCAATAGATTTTTCGCCTTGTAAACCTGGTGCTATTACAGTTAGAATCTCAAAATCACGATCTTCTTTAGCAGCAAGTTCCATTAATTCTGGCATACTTTTACGGCACGGACCACACCAGGATGCCCAGAATTTAAGATATACTTTTTTTACCTCTGTAGTCAGACAATTTAACTTCTTTACCATCCATGGATTGCAATGTGAAGTCTGGTGCTTCTTGTCCAACAGCCACTTGCTGTATAGTTGTTTGTGTCTTACTCTTTTGCTGCTCACTTTGAGTCTGGTTCTGAGACTCTTTATTTTCTTTCGATTGCTCATTTCCACAAGCTATCAAAAGAAAGATAGACAAGAAACTGATAACTATATATGCTATTTTTTTCATATTAAACTCCTTTAACCAAATATACCAGATAAACTATTTAACTGTCCTAACATCAATAGAATCCCCATTAGTATGATGAGAAAACCTCCAATTTTCTTAAGTAAGATTAAGCGAGGTTTGATTTTACTGAAATAGGGCATTACGAAACCAGAAGCCAAGGCTAATATTAAAAATGGTAATGACATTCCTAGAGTATAAACTAATGTCAAAATAGCTCCTTGAAGAGCTCCATTTCCTCCTGATGCTGCTAGAGCAAGTACCGAACTTAAAACTGGACCAATACAAGGTGTCCATCCAAAGCTAAAAGTTATACCAAGTAGAAAGGCTGACAAATAACGATTTGACTGTTTTCTGTTAACATTAAAACTTTTTTGAACCTCTAACTTTTTAAAATGAAGTACTTCCATCTGATGTAATCCTAAGATGATAATGATAGCTCCCATGACATAACGGAACCAATCAGCATACAGTAAATTACCTAAGAAGCCAGCTCCAAATCCTAAAATAAAGAATATCACTGAAATACCAGCAATAAAGGATAATGTACTAATTAGACCGGACCAAGCAACATCTCTTCCAAATAAGCGAAATGTTCTTGATTTACTGTCATTATCTAAGAGAATGCCTGTATAGACTGGTAATAAAGGGAATATACACGGCGAGAAGAACGATAACACACCTGCTAAAAAGACAGACACAAAAAATAAAATACTTTCCAATTGATTTCCTTCTTTCTTATAAATCATCTTATATTTTACTACAAATAATATAATAATTCTTGATTTTGCTACGCTACTTTAAAAAAAATAAAAAGGAGACTTGCTCCTTTTTCATGTATTAGTAAGTACCTTCCTCACCTTGACTAGTTAAGATAACCGGACCGTCTTTTGTAATAACGAATTGGTGTTCATACTGGCAAGATAGGCCACCATCAATCGTTTTATGAGCCCAACCAGTCTTCATATCTGTATCGATTTCCCAATCACCTGTATTGATCATAGGCTCAATTGTTAAAACCATACCTTCACGAAGTCTAAGACCGCGTCCTGCTACACCGTAGTTTGGCACCATTGGTTCTTCGTGCATTGTTGGTCCAACACCATGCCCAACGAGGTCCCTAACTACTCCGTAACCTCGACTTTCAGCGTATTCTTGAATCGCCGCTCCGATATCACCAATACGATTGCCTACAACTGCTTTTTCAATACCTTTGTACATAGCTTCTTTGGTAACATCCATAAGATTTTTAACCTTTTCAGAAGGTGTACCTACAGCATAGGCCCAACAAGAATCAGCCAAGCCACCAGTAAAGTTTTGAGTATATTTTTTTACTTGCTGGACATTATTAAATTTAACTTAGAGACATCAAGGTCACTCTTAGAAATTGGTCCTCCCAAGACCATATCAACCTTAAGCAAATCACCTTCTTTAAGGATGTAATGTCTAGGAAAAGCATGTGCAACCTCATCATTAAGAGAACAACAGGTAGCATATGGATAATCCATAATAGCACCATCTACACCGATTTGTAATGGCAGAAAGTTCTCCTCTTTACAACGACGACGAACATACTCCTCAACTTCCCACATATCGACGCCAGGCTTGATTAAATCACGCAAGCCGATATGAATACTGGCAAGAAAATCACCAGCCTTATCCATTGCTTCGATTTCTCTTGCTGATTTTAAAGTAATCATGTTTTCTCCTACATTCTAGTTAATTTTTACTGTTACATTAGCTTTTGCTACTATTTGTTGATTCAAATAAAGGTCATAATCAATAATGGCAGAACGTCTAGTGTGATGGATGATTCTGGCCTGAATACGTAAAACATCATCAATCTGAACAGCATGCAAGAAATAGATAAGCATTTGTTCAATGATCAGATTTCTTCCACTATTAACAACTAAGTTTTGAGTCATCAAAGTCAAAATTTCTGACAGCACTCCATTAGCAAGAACACCATTTTTATCCAACATGAATGGTTCTACAGTAATGACCACTTCATCATGATGGTAGGACAATTTTTGACCAATTTGCTCTGAAAATGTTGGTAAGGCTGAAATTTGAGAACGACTCATCTTATCCATAACATCTCTTCGAGTAACAACACCAAGTAGTGTATGATTACTACGAACTACAGGAACCATTTCAAAATCTTCTGCAATCATGCGTTGACTAATGTTTGCAATATTCGTAGAAAGACCTGTCATATAAACGGTTCGTGTCATAGTCTTGTCAAGAGTTGTTCCAGGCGACTGATCTGCTGCATCACGCATAGTCATAACCCCAACCACTACTTGATCTTTATTCACCACTGGGAATCGGCTACTTCTGTTTTTACGAACAAGATCTAAATAATCTTTAACGGTATCAGTCTCATGTAGATAACCATACTCATGAGAAGTTCGGTAAATTTTTTCGACTGTTAAAATATCTGTTTTTATCTGAACATTAGACAAAGCGCGGTTGATCATCGTCGCTATAGTAAAGGTATCATGCTTACTACGTAAAACTGGTATATTCTTTTTATTGGCTAACTTGAGTACATTTTCATCAATCTCAAATCCACCCGTAACTAAAACGGCATTCTCATTTTCAAGTGCTAATTTTTGAATTTGAGTTCGGTCACCGACAATCAAAAGACCTCCATCATGAAGATAGGAAAGAATGTTATCTTCTGTCATAGCACCAATAGAAAATTTACTAAATTCTCTATCCAGTCCGGCCTGACCTGCCATAACATCAGAACCCGTTACCTCAGCAATTTCAGCATAAGTTAATCGTTCAATTGAAACTTTTTGAGATTTAATACGTATCGTTCCACTACGTGGACGTGTCTCTACCAATCCTCTATTTTCAGCTTCTTTAATCGCACGATAAGCCGTTCCATCACTTACCCCTAAGTGATTAGATATACTACGAACACTTACACGTTTTCCGACCGGTAATTCTTCTAGATAAGATAAAATTTCCTGATGTTTACTCACTTAGTTCTCCTTTTGCATAACGAAATTCAAGATAATCTCTCATCTTACGGCTATATCGATCACTTCCTTTAAAACGTCGGTAGAGTTTAAAACCAGATTTTTGAGCGACTTTCTGACTAGCACTATTTTCTAAATGCGTTATAATAGATAGTTGTTTTAAACCAAGCTCTTCTATTGATAAATCACGTATATTCGTTACCACTTCAGTCATATAACCTTGTGACCAGTACTCTTTTTTTAAAAAATATCCTAGTTCAGCTTCTCTTTTTATCTCATCAATTTTTTCAAACTTGATAGAACCGATCATTTTTTCTTGCTTTTTATCACAAATCGCCCAAATACCTAGAGGAGATTTCATAAAATAATTAGCAAGGGCATATTGACTTTCTTCAATACTAGCTTGGGCTGGAAAAATAAATTGAAGATTCTCAGAATCTGATGCTATGTTGTGAAAATCATTAACATCGGTAAAAAAGAAGGGACGGAGGATTAATCGTTCCGTCTCATAAAAAGAAAACATAGCTAGTTTTGTCCAGATATTCATTTTAATTCTCTAATACTAGTCCTCGATTAGTTCAATATCTGCTCCAAGATTACGTAATTTATCAATAATATTTGAGTAGCCTCTTAAAATAAACTCAACATTTGTAATTTCTGTTCTACCCTCTGCCATTAGTCCAGCAATCACTAAAGCAGCTCCAGCACGTAAGTCTGTAGCTTTTACGCTCGCTCCATGCAATTGATTGCCACCCTTGTAAAGGATATGATCATTTGTTGTTGAGATATCAGCATTCATCTTAGCCAACTCAAAAACATGGTTTACACGTTTTTCATAAATTGTATCAATTAGCTTACCACGACCTTCGGCTTTCAATAACAAAGGTGTGATAGGTTGTTGAAGATCAGTAGCAAATCCTGGATATGGGGCTGTTTTAATATTTACCGCCTTCAAGTTCTTTTGTTCTTCAACAAAAATACTATCTTCAGAAACGGTCATTCGTACTCCCATCTCTTCTAATTTGGCGATAAAACCTTCCAAGTGCTCATAAAGAACATTATTGATTTGAATTCCTTGACCCACCGCAGCAGCTAATGAGATATACGTTCCTGCTTCAATGCGGTCTGGAATCACCTGATGGCGTGTCCCATGAAGACGGTCAACACCCTCAATAGTGATCATATCAGTTCCTGCACCACGAATATGAGCTCCCATATTATTAAGCAAGGTAGCTACATCGATAATCTCAGGTTCACGTGCGGCATTTTCAATAACTGTTCGACCTTTAGCTTTAACTGCAGCCAACATGGTATTGATGGTAGCTCCAACACTTACAGTATCCATATAAATATGAGCTCCATGGAGACGCTGACCTTGAGTTGAGAGATTCATATTATCTCCCTCATAGGTCGTTTTCGCTCCCATAGCCTCAAACGCTTTTAAATGCAAGTCAATCGGACGTGGTCCAAGATCACAACCTCCAGGTAAACCAACAGTTGCTTCTCCGAATCGTCCTAAAAGACTACCATAGAAATAATATGATGCTCGAAGACTATTAATCTTTCCATATGGCATTGGTTTATTTTGAACCCCACGCGGATCAATTTCTACTACATCTTCATAACGCTTTACACTAGCACCCATGATTTCCATAATCTCGATAAGACTAGCCACATCAGAGATATCAGGAACACAATCCAAAATTACTACATCATCAGCTAGGATAATAGCTGGAATTAGGGCAACTACACTATTTTTAGCACCACTAATAGTAATTTCGCCTTTTAATGGACGTCCTCCATTAATGATAATTTTTTTCATTATATACTCTTTCACAAATTATTAACAAGGTCTCACTCTACATTATACCATAAATCTGATATTTTAGCCATTACTATAGAAGAAATAAGATACATAAAAATAATAAATAATTAGTGTTATTTGTATCGGGCAAGTATAAAGTATATTTTTAATAATATATAAAAAGGCTTTCCAAAAATTTTGGAAAGCCTTATTTAATGCTTATTTAGCAACCTCGCCTTTTTATTTCAAGGCTCGGGATAAAAAGGTTTACTAGACCTTTTTATTTAGCGATAGGGTAAACAGAAACTTGTTTCTTATCGCGACCTTTACGTTCGAAACGTACTACGCCTTCAACTTTAGCGAACAAAGTATCGTCTCCACCACGACCAACGTTAACACCTGGATAGATGTGTGTACCACGTTGACGGTAAAGGATTGATCCACCAGTTACAGTTTGTCCGTCAGCTGCTTTAGCTCCAAGACGTTTAGCTTGTGAATCGCGTCCGTTTGATGTAGAACCTCCACCTTTTTTGTGGGCGAAAAGTTGCAAGTTGCTAAGAGTCATTTTTAACATAATGTTTTCCTCCGTGTTAGTTTTCTGTGATAACTCTGGTTTGGACGAACTCAGAAGAGTTCTCCGATAAGTTTGCCATACCTAAGAAATGATTCGAAGAATAACTGCGTCATTTCTCTCTGGTGTGAAGGAAGATCAGTTGGAATTTCAACCATCAGATAACCACCTTCATCTTCGTTTAATTCTAAGATTGGTTCGTAGCCTGCAAATTTCTCAATGGAATTGATAAAGTTTATGGCAAGCGTAGAAACCGATGCACACACGACATCTAGGCCGTATTCGCCACTCTCGGCGTGTCCAGTAATCTCCGCACTCCTCAGCTCGCCATCTTCGGCTCTCTCAAAGACTGCTTGTATCATGTGTTCTCCTTAAAATTAAGCGTTGATTGCGTTGATGACAACTTTTGTATATGGTTGACGGTGACCTTGTTTACGATGGCTACCTTTTTTAGGTTTGTACTTGTAAGTAACAACTTTCTTTTGTTTTCCTTGTTTTTCAACAGTTCCAACAACAGTAGCTCCAGAAACAAGTGGAGTTCCAACAACAGTGTTTTCACCACCAACAAGAACAACTTCGTTAAAAGTAACTTCTTGACCAGCTTCAACGTTCAATTTTTCAACGTAGATAGCTTGACCAACTTCAACTTTAACTTGTTTTCCGCCAGTTTTGATAATTGCGTATGTGCTCATTATGCACCTCCTATGATTTTTTGGGGTTTCCCCGAATTTTTGTGAAGACTCGCCTAGCATCGTGGGACGAACCACTTAAAAGAAGAGCTCTTAGTATAACAAAGAATAAACTAGGAATTAAGCCGAAGACATAACTTATGTTAGGCAAGGCGATAATGACGAAGTTTAAATTTGTTATACGACGAGCAACGATGTTCGTGCGGTTGCACAGGATCGTGCATAGTCAACTCTACAAGTATAGCATGATTCTATATTTTTGACAAGTATTTGTCATTAAAATTCAAGCTATTTCTTTATTTTTTTCCTGAAATTTAGCAAAAAGCATACTAGCATAAAAAATACACATCATTATCGGAATTCCTAAAATCGTCTTTTCTTCATAAAAGATGGTTAAATAGGCTGACACGACTGCACCAAGGACAAAACTAGCCAGGAGAGTAACAAATATGATTCCTTCCCGTAAATAAGGAGTATGTTTGGTACGTATATAATCGCCAAAGGCAAGCATAGTTCGTTTTATATTTCCTGTCATAAAAGCATTGTTATAAGCAATTCCTGAAACTTCTCCAAAGCTGTTGTTACAAGTCCCATACAAAAGGCTAATGGCGGAACTATAAAGTGATTATCGACTGTTAAAGGTACAAATCCGATAATCAAGGATAAAACCCCCAAAGGAACAAGGGATAGAATTGGTTTTTTTACAATTTTCAATTTTTCCTTGTAAATAGTTAGGAGAAATACTCCCAACATGAAGGACAAAAGGGTTAATACTTTTTCTTCTACATCTGCTACATTCTCTTGCACTAATCCTACAGATAAAAAGACAACATTACCTGTCTGTCCCGCAACTAACGTATTTCCTCTTTCGATAAAGGTATAGGCATCAACATAGCCTGCACAGAAAGTCAAAAAAAGCGCCAATCTTTTTGAATGACGAGAAATTTTTCTCATAGGTAATAATCTCATACTAAACTCCTTTTTTGTTATAAAAGACTATTGTATCATTTTTTAATAAAATTTCGAAGCATCAAAATTAAGAATTATCTTGCTTTGGCTACTTCTTCTTTTCTATGATATAATGAATACAATCAAATCAAGGAATAAGGAGAGTCTATGCTAAAACTTGGGATTATCGGAACTGGTGCTATAAGTCATCATTTTATAGAGGTTGCTCATACTAGTGGAGAGTATCAGTTAGTCGCAGTCTACTCTAGAAAACTAGAAACTGCTGAAAATTTTGCTAGTATCTACAACAATGTTGACTTATTTGATCAGATGGATGCTTTTTTAGCAAGCTCCTTTGATGTCATCTATATTGCAAGTCCAAATTCTTTGCACTACTCTCAAGCTAAGGCTGCTTTACTTTCTGGTAAACACGTCATCCTTGAAAAACCAGCCGTTACTCAACCGCATGAATGGCAGGATTTGGTTCAAACTGCTAAGGAGCATCAATGTTTTATCTTCGAAGCGGCACGTAACTACCACGAAGATGCTTTCGCTACAATTAAGAACTTTCTTGCAAACAAGCAAATTCTTGGTGCAGATTTTAACTATGCCAAATACTCTTCTAAAATGCCTAACCTCCTTACTGGCGATACTCCTAATGTTTTCTCAGATCGTTTTGCTGGCGGTGCACTTATGGATTTAGGAATTTATCCTCTCTACGCATCGATTCGCTTATTTGGAAACCACATGATGCCAACTATGTAGCCCAACAACTTGAAAACTCTATTGATCTAAATGGAGACGGCATTCTCTCCTATACTGACTATCAAGTACATATCAAAGCAGGAAAAAATATCACTTCTAATCTTCCTTGCGAGATTTATACAACTGACGGAACATTGGCTCTCAATACAATCGAGCATATTCAATCAGCTACTTTTACAGACCATCAAGGAAATGAAGTTCAACTTCCTATCCAGCAGGCTCCTCACACCATGACTGAGGAAGTTGCTGCTTTCGCAAACATGATTAAACAAGCAGAACTGACTCTCTACCAATCTTGGATTGATGATGCGACACACGTCCACAACCTACTTTACACCATGCGCCAGGATGCTGGCATTAGATTTGAGGCAGAAAAATGAAAACCAAACTACCTACCGAATGGCTTGAACTCCTTGACCAACTCGGTTTCCAAGAATTCACCCCCATTCAAACTCAACTTTTTGAACCGATAACAGAAGGTGAAAACCTACTTGGAGTCAGTCCAACTGGTACAGGGAAGACTTTAGCCTATCTCCTACCTAGTTTACTTAAACTCCAAAAGAAAAAAGCTCAACAACTATTGATTTTAGCACCTAATACTGAGCTTGCTGGACAAATTTTTGAAGTAAGTAAAACCTGGGGTGAGGCCATTGGATTAACAGCTCAGCTATTTCTATCCGGTTCGAGCCAAAAACGCCAAATTGAACGACTTAAAAAAGGACCAGAAATTCTGATTGGAACACCTGGTCGTGTCTTTGAACTGGTCAAATTGAAAAAAATCAAGATGATGAATGTAGAAACAATCATTCTTGATGAATTCGACCAACTCCTTGATGATTCTCAAATTCATTTTGTTGAAAAAATTACCAACTATGCACCTCGTGACCATCAACTTATTTACATGAGTGCCACTACCAAATTTGACCAAGATAAAATTGCACCTAAGACGCGCATCATTGATCTTTCGGATCAAAAGTTAGACAACATCCAACACTTCTACATGCAAGTAGACCAACGCCATCGAGTAGATATGCTTCGTAAACTCGCCCATGTAGAAGATTTCCGTGGATTGGTCTTCTTTAATGGCTTGTCAGACCTTGGAAGCGCAGAGGAAAAATTACAATATCGTGATGTTTTAGCAGTTTCGCTAGCTAGCGATGTCAACGTTAAATTTAGAAAAGTTATTCTAGAAAAATTCAAAGATAATCAACTGACACTACTTCTTGCCACAGACCTTCTAGCTCGTGGTATCGACATTGATAACTTGGAATGCGTGATTAACTTTGATGTCCCTAGAGACACGGAAACTTACACTCACCGTGCGGGTCGTACAGGACGCATGGGTAAAGAAGGCTATGTCATCACTCTTGTGACACATCCAGAAGAGCTTAAAAAACTGAAGAAATTTGCAAGCGTACGTGAAATCGTCCTAAAAAATCAAGAACTCTATATCAAATAAGGTTGGCTCACGCCAACCTTTTTATTATCCCCAAGTAATTTCTAATCGGTAGTTGGCAAAAGCAACTCCTTCTTTGTTTTGTAGTTGATAGGCTAGTTCAATCTTTGCTTCACCAACTTCATAGTGGCTTGTTTGGACGATAAACTCCTGCATCCCCATAGGTGTTGGAATATAGGGTACCAAACTATCAGATTCCTTAAGAAAAACGCATGATGGTCTTAGGATTTGAGAAACGTGACATGACCAGTTCCTCCCCATTAAATTTCAAGACTACTTTTTCTTGGTCTTCATTGTAAAAAAAGGAGATAGGAATACCCACCCTTTTCACGTAGTTCAACATCATAAAGTTGATCGACTACTTCCAGCTGGTCGTCAAACTGAATTTTATTTCTCATTCGAATCTTCACAACTATTCCTCTTTCTTCTCACTTATCTCTACTATTTTACCAAAAAGGCAAGGAATTTGCTATAATGGTCTTATGAATGAAAAAAAGTATTTCGTGACCCTGTTCACAACTATATCCACGTTAATAATCAGGTTATTTATGACCTGATCAATACAAAAAGAATTTCAACGGCTTCGTCGAATCAAGCAGTTGGGTACATCCAGTTATACCTTTCATGGTGGAGAGCATAGTCGCTTTTTCTCACTGTCTAGGAGTCTATGAAATTGCTAGGCAAATTACGGAAATTTTTTTGAGGAGAAATATCCTGAGGAATGGGACTCTAGTGAATCTCTCTTAACCATGACTGCAGCTCTTCTACATGACCTCGGACATGGTGCCTATTCGCATACTTTTGAAAATCTTTTTGATACCAATCATGAGGCTATCACACAAGATATCATTCAAAGTCCTGACACAGAGATTCACCAGGTCTTGTTACAGGTGGCGCCTGACTTCCCTAAAAAGGTTGCTAGTGTCATTGATCACACCTATCCCAACAAACAAGTCGTTCAACTCATTTCTAGTCAGATTGATGCAGACCGTATGGATTATCTCCTGCGCGACTCCTACTTCACCGGTGCTTTTTATGGCCAGTTTGATCTGACACGTATTCTTCGTGTCATTCGTCCTGTTGAAAATGGCATTGCCTTTCAACGGAATGGGATGCACGCCATCGAGGATTATGTCCTTAGTCGCTATCAAATGTATATGCAGGTTTATTTCCACCCAGCTACACGAGCCATGGAGGTTCTCCTGCAAAATCTTTTGAAACGTGCCAAAGAACTCTATCCTGACAATAAAGATTTCTTTGCTCGTACTTCACCTCATCTACTACCATTTTTTGAGAAAAATGTTAGCTTGTCTGACTATCTTGCGCTAGACGATGGTGTTATGAATACCTACTTCCAGCTCTGGATGACTAGTACTGACAAAATTTTAGCTGATCTTTCGCAACGTTTTATCAACCGTAAGGTCTTCAAATCTATTACTTTTTCACAGGATGACCAAGACCAACTTGAAATCATGCGGAATTTTGTCGAAGAAATTGGTTTTGACCCTAACTATTACACAGCTATCCACAAGAATTTTGACCTTCCTTACGATATTTATCGACCTGAGTCTGAAAATCCAAGAACTCAAATTGAGATTGTCCAAAAAAATGGCGAGCTGGCTGAGCTTTCTAGCCTATCTCCTATCGTTCAGTCTCTCTCAGGGAGCCGTCATGGTGACAACCGCTTCTACTTCCCTAAAGAAATGCTAAAGCAAAACAGTATTTTCACGAGTATCATTCAACAATTTTCCCATTTGATTGAGAATGATCATTTTACTCCAGATAAGAAATAACAGAGGAAATTTATGAGTATAAAACTAATCGCCGTCGACATTGATGGTACCCTTGTTAATAGCAAAAAAAGAAATAACTCCCGAAGTTTTTTTGCAGCTATCCAAGATGCCAAAGCTGCTGGAGTCAAGGTTGTCATTGCAACAGGACGCCCCATTGCTGGTGTTGCCAAACTCCTTGACGACTTGCAGTTGAGAGACGAAGGTGACTATGTTGTAACCTTCAACGGTGCCCTTGTCCAAGAAACCGCTAATGGTCATGAGATTATCAGCGAATCCTTGACTTACGAGGACTATCTAGATATGGAATTTCTCAGCCGTAAACTGGGAATCCACATGCATGCTATTACCAAGGACGGCATTTACACTGCCAATCGCAATATAGGAAAAATACACCGTACACGAGTCAACTCTCGTCAGCATGCCAATTTTTTACCGTACACCTGAAGAGATGGCTGATAAAGAAATCGTCAAATGTATGTTTATCGACGAACCTGAGATTCTCGATGCTGCTATTGAAAAGATTCCAGCAGAATTTTACGAGCGATACTCTATCAATAAATCTGCACCATTTTACCTAGAACTCCTTAAAAAGGATGTAGACAAGGGTTCAGCCATTACGCACCTAGCTGAGAAACTTGGACTAAGCAAAGATGAAACCATGGCGATTGGGGATGAAGAAAATGACCGTGCCATGCTAGCAGTCGTTGGTAATCCCGTTGTTATGGAAAACGGAAACCCAGAACTCAAAAAAATCGCCAAATACATCACCAAAACAAATGATGAATCAGGCGTTGCCCATGCCATTCGAACTTGGGTCTTATAAAATTATTAGAATATAAAAAAGCACCTCAGAAGTTAGAGATACAACTCTAACTCCTGGGGTGTTTTAAATTACAGATTACTCTTCTGAGTCTCTTTTTATTTTTGGAATTTTCTTATCATCAAGTTTGGAAATACCCTTGTTCTCAATCTTGGGAAGGTTCTTTAGCTCATCGGCAGTAGGTACCTTCTGGTATATCTTAGCAGGTCTATAGAGTAAAGCAAAGGAGAAGAACAAGGTGATAATACTTCCAATAGCTGCTATGTTCCGTTTACTCGCGTCTAACGAAGGTACCTCAGTTCCACTTGTACTAAGGCCCTTCCATTCAGGATGCTCTGCTTCAATCGCTTTTTTCTCTTCCCAAACTGGAACGAGTAAGAAATGATTGAAAGGCACAACTGTAGCCATAGCTGTCGCGCCTAGCGGGATAAATCTATTGGAATTTATAATAAGCACGATACTTAGTATAGAAAATAAGACGAATAGAAGGATTACTAATACTAGTCGAATTTTATATTCTTTTCTTAATCGCAAGTATTCTTCTTGAGTCATCTAACCTCCCCCCTCTTTCTCTTAAATTTTGAACAGCTGAATATCCTTATTTTAGTATAAATCTTTGATAAAGGCTACAACTTGATGATTCTCAATCTTCACATAATAACCACCGCTATTATTGACAAGTTTATCCCCTTCATATCGCTCAATCTTTACAGCATAAAGACCACTTGGTAAGGGTTGATTGTTAAAAAACTCTTTCATTTGCGATTCAAGGTCTTCAAGATAGGCATTATATAACTGATCTTTCTTGTCTTCTGGAGTGTAGTATCGAAAATGAAATTCTGGTATAAAAATATCTTTTTGGAAGAGATATTGAGCATCCATGGGATACATCCCTTGTAACGCTTGTCCTTTGCTTTGATTTTCTGCTAAAATTTCATCATAAAGATTCATGTTGCCAGAATTACTGTTAATTTGAAAACTGATTCCTTTATACTTTAAATCAGTCATTTTAGGATCTGTTATTGAATTTTCAAATGTTTTTAAAAATTCGCTGGTGCCTGGACTAATCTCAATCCCTAAATAAGCTAATTCTGGAAAAGCATGATAAATTTTTTTGTCTTGTTTATAATCTACTTCCGCATCTGTCTTTCTATATGTTTCTTTTTCAGAAGGACGAGTATAGTATTCAAAACGAGAATTAGCCTGATAGGTTTTACCATCTATATTTTCACTGTAAGTACCATGGATTACAAATCCGCCTACACTTGTATAGTTTTTTTCATATTTTTCTAACTCAAACTTTCCTGTAAGACCATAGTTCTCATAAGAACGTTGCACTGCTTGTTCAAGTTCATTAATACTTGCATGGGCAAATAGACCCCACGTATCCATCATTGCAAGAATCGGACTAAGGATTATGAACATTGCAAATAGTATAACTATGGATAAGCAACCAATTATTAAGCCTTTTTTCATGTTTCTATCCCTAACTAGCATTTGTATTGCTTACTTTTCAACTCGGCGGTTGCTTTTTTCGATTTCGTTCATAAACTCCCCCTATTGTTTAAAGATTGTTAAATCTAGCTGAACTGTCTTAGCCTTCGAATTCAATTGGATTGTAACCCCATAAATCGAGCCACTAGAGTACCTTACTCTGATTCTACAGGTTGTATCCTCTGGCATATCGTACTTATTTTTAAGATATTTATAGAGGTCAGAATGATTTTCTGGTTCATATATAATATCGCTCAATTCAGTTTCAGCACTCTTAAAGGTTTCTTTTATATTCAAGGAAGCGAAATAATCTCTTTGTACTACCAAATTAAGAATTTCTTCATCATATAAAGGAGTTACCTCCGACCCATAATTTAACTTACCATTAGAATATGTAACCGGAACAGTTTCTTTATCCTCCCCAAGTGTTATTGTGTAATCACCTTTAATGTCAGCTTGATTAATATCTAAGTCTACTGCGTATTTTTTTACTTCATCTTCAGTTTTTATATAGACTCTACTAATGTATATCTTTAGTCCGGTAAAATCCTTCTTATCTTGCTCTAAAAATTTAAATATAGGTTCAAAGGTTTTTTCAAATTCGTACTGTTCCTTTGTTCTGTTTTTGGGAATGGTTTCTCCACCCAAACTACATCCATTCAGTGCAAAAAGTGTCAAAAACATCAGCATTGCACTGACAACCCAAAATAAGTATTTATGATTTTTCATGTAAAAATTTCTCCAATATTGAAATTAGTGCTATTTTTAGCTTACAATCTTTTTGATCGGATTCAAAAAATTACTTTCCTTTCACTAGATAAATTGCAGCACTGATTTGAACCAATTTTTCTTCTGATTCTAAACTTAGTAGTATATCGTATCTGTCATAATACGCATATCCAAGACTAACTGAAAGTTTTGTGTCAGATGGAAGATTATACTTTTCCACTATTTTTTTATAAAACTCTGATTGATTTTCTGGCTCGTAGATAATATCACTCAATTCAGTTTCTGCGCTCTTAAAAGTCTTTTTCACATCTAAGGAAGCGAAATAATCTCTTGAAACCACTAAATTAAGAATTTCTTCATCAAATAAAGGATCTATCTCTGACTCATAATTTAACTTACCATTAGAATAAGTAACAGGAACTGTCTCTTTAGTGTCACCACGTGTTATTGTGTAATCTCCTTTAATATCAGCTTGATTAATATCTAAGTCCACTTCGTACTTTTTGACTTTAGCTTGATTTTTTATATAAACATCACTAGTGTATGACTTTAGTCCAGTAAACTCCTTCTTGTCTTGTTCTAAAAATTTAAACATGGGTTCAAACGTTTTTTCGAATTCGTACTGCTTCTTTGTCCTGTTTTTTGGAATGGTTTCACCACCTAAACCACATCCATTTAGGGAAAAAAGTGTCAAAAACATTAGCATTACACTGATAATCCAAAATAAGTATTTATGATTTTTCATATTCTCTCCCTGTTAACATTTATATTGTATTATCAATAGCATTAGCATTCAACCCGATGATTACTTTTTTCAAGCTGATTCATTAGCCTAACCTTTCATTACTGAAATATATTTATCAATTTGAATAGTTTTACTATCATTTTCTAATACAATTGCAATATTATAAGCATTCCCACCCGAATGTGTAATAGATACAAAACATTTTGCATTGTTTGATAAATTATATTTTTGGACTAGTCTTTTAAACAGTTCTGATTGATCATCATATTCATAAACAATGTTACTTAATGCTGTTTCTGAACTTCTAAAAACTTTTTTTACTTCTAATGATTCAAAATACTCTCGTTTAATACACAAGTTAAAGAGCTCCTCATCAAACTCAGTTTCAACACTAGCTAAATAAACCAACTGTGAATTTTCATATCTGACAGGAACCTCCTGTTTGTTTTCGTCCTTACGAATAGTATAAAATCCATTCACAGGATTATTTTGGGATTTTAAAAATATTTCATAACTTTCTTTTTGTGTCTTTCTATCACCAATACTGACTGAGACCGAATAACTTTTAATTCCTGTTAGGTCTATATTATCTTGCTCCAAAAATTTAAACATAGGTTCAAACGTTTTTTCAAATTCATACTGTTCTTTTGTTCTGTTTTTGGGAATGGTTTCTCCACCCAAACTACATCCATTTAGTGCAAAAAGTGTCAAAAACATTAGCATTACACTAACAACCCAAAATAAGTATTTATGATTTTTCATATTTTGTATCCCTAACTAGAATTTATATTGCTTTACCTTTCAACACGCCGATTACTCTTTTCGATTCCGTTCATCAAGTATCCTCCCTAGTTTTCAAATACTCTTAAATCTACTTGAATTGACTTAGTCATTGATTTCATTTGTATAGAAGTCCGATAAATACCTCCACTGGAGTGTTTAATTCTTACTCTACAGTTGATATCTTCTGGTAGATCATACTTATTTTTTAGGTATTTATAAAGTTTAGAGTGATTTTCTGGTTGGTAGATAATTTCACGAAGCTCTGTTTCTGCACTCTTAAAAGTCTTTTCCACATCTAAGGAAGCAAATAATCTCTTGAAACCGCTAAGTTAAGAATCTCTTCATCAAACAAGGGGTCTGTATCTGATTCGTAATGCAACGTCCCACTAGAGTATGTAACAGGAACTATTTCTTTGTTTTTCCCAGCTATTATTTTGTACTTACCTTTAATGTCAGCTTTAGTAGTATCTAGGTCAACTTCATATTTCTTTACGTCATCTTCAATTTTTATATAAACACTAGTTTGATATGCTTCTATCCCAGTAAATTCTTTCTTTTCTTGCTCCAAAAAATTAAACATGGGTTCAAACGTTTTTTCAAATTCGTACTGTTCTTTTGTCCTGTTTTTTGGAATGGTTTCACCACCTAAACCACATCCATTCAGTGCAAAAAGTGTTAAGATTATTAGCATTACACTAACAACCCAAAAAAAGAATTTATATTTTTGCATCTCTTTCTCCTAGACTTTCTATGTCCATTATACCACACCATGGATATCTTATGAATGGTTCAAAATTTGGTCAAAGAAAAAACACTGGTTATCCAGTGTTTTTGTGGCTAGTACTACTCCCTGCAGGAATATAAAATATGCTTAGTAAGCCTATTCTAATAGGATTTAGGATAAACTTGGTCAATATTTGGTCAAATTTTTGTCTAAATTATTTTTGGATTAACCTCCATATTTTATAAGAAATGAAATTTGACAAGACATTTTATCGTTTTTCACGACTTACTATTGTTTAAATATAGTTAAATCTATTTGAACAGCCTCATCCTTAGATTCCATTAGTATTGAAATTCCATAGATTGTTCCACTAGAGTAATCTAATATTATTCGACAGGTCGTATCTTCTGGCATATCGTACTTATTTTTAAGATATTTATAGAGGTCAGAATGATTTTCAGGCTGGTAGATAATATCGCTCAATTCAGTTTCAGCACTCTTAAAGGTTTCTTTTATATTCAAGGAAGCGAAATAATCTCTTTGTACTACCAAATTAAGAATTTCTTCGTCAAACAAAGGTTCTAACTTCGATTCGTACTGTAACTTCCCATTTGAGTATGTAACAGGAACCAATTCTTTATTATCCCCAATTTTTATTGTATAGTCACCCTTAATTTCAGATTGGCTAGTATCTAAGAATACTTTATAATCCTTTACTACGTTTCCACTCTCTATATAAATACTATTTTTGTACAGCTTTAATCCAGTAAAATCCTTTTTTTCCTGTTCTAAAAATTTAAACATGGGTTCAAACGTTTTTTCGAATTCGTACTGTTCTTTTGTCCTGTTTTTGGGAATGGTTTCACCACCAAAGCTACATCCATTTAGTGCAAAAAGTGTCAAAAACATTAGCATTACACTAACAACCCAAAATAAGCCTTTTTTCATTTCTTTCTCCTAAACATTCTATGCCTATTATAACATAAAAAAGAGAGCGGTTTCGTTCTCCCTATATGTTCATGGTCTCTTATGAGTTAAAAAATAAAAAAACACTGAAACTTCAGTGATCTTTATGTTTCTTAAACGCACCTCGCGGATAAAACCACCTTGTCTTCTAATAACTGGTAAAACCTCTTAAGATATCTGCAACATCTTTTCCAACGAACCAAGGTTAATCGTTGATTGTCATCGTACGGACTTCCTGTCCGTGAAAATTGAATATTACGTTCATAGCATTCCTTTCTAAATTTGGTATAATAAAATAAAAACGATTGGAGAAATTTATGGATTCTAGTAAACTATTCTGCTTGTTTTGCGGTTATTCTGTTCCAAATCACCACGATACTTTTCGAGAAGATGAGCACTACTTTTTGATTCATCGTTCACATTTTAACAACGAAGAAAATTTGAGTGACAAAATAACAATACAAACAATGAAATGTCCAAACTGTCATAAAGTTTCAATCGACATCGTTGGCGTAGGAAGTCAATTCCCAAATCGCATTATGCACTTCAATCCAATTTCTCTCGCTAAAGCCTATCCAGATTACATCCCACAAACAATCAGAAGTGATTATGAAGAAGCTCACGCTATCTTAAATCTCAGCCCCAAAGCCTCCGCAACCCTCTCTAGACGTTGTTTACAAGGAATGATTAGGGATTTTTGGGAAATTTCGAAAGCAAGATTAGTAGATGAGATAGACGCTTTAAAAGATCTTGTTGATCCAAGCACTAAAAAGGTACTTGATGCCCTACGAAAACTTGGGAACATTGGAGCTCATCCAGAAAAAGATGTAAATCTTATAGTGGATATTGAACCCAATGAGGCTCACATGTTGCTGAAATTTATAGAATTACTTATGCAAAAATGGTATATTGAACGCCATGACAACGAGCAATTACTACAAGATATTTTAGATTTGGACAAAGATAAACAAAATCAACGTAAATCTAAAAATTCTTGATAATGAAAACAAGGATCTAACTCAAATATTAGATTGCCGTCCATATTATAATACTGCTCGACAATTTGAATTTTATCCGCTTCAGTTCCTTCGCCTCTCAAAATTGATAGGTGGATAACTTTTTCAACCCTCAATTTATCAGGTCTACCACGTCTATCGTGGTATTTTTCTTTTTGCTCTGGCATCTTTCCTCTCTCCTTTTTGCTATAATAAAATCAGAAAGGAGGTGAATTTCATGTCGCCAATTACTAATGAAAACGTCCAAATCTGGACACTCTATATCACAGTGATTATTGCTATAATCGGTTTTATATTAAATACCATTTCACTCTGGCAAACGAAGAAAGCAACAGAGGATATGGCAAAGCCTTATATTAATGTCTACGTGGATGCCTATGCAGTTAAAAATCAACAACGTGCCTATGTTTTTAAAAACTTTGGCAAAACTCCAGCATATATCGATAATATTCAGATAGATGGAGAATTGGATTCATTGAACTCAATACACCGCTTTGGCTCACTCATCGGAAATATGATTGCTCCAGGACAAAAGTTTACATCGTCAATAAAACCAGGTTATAAAGAACGTATCACACTGACAATTACCTATTCTGATAGTAAGAAACACAAATATACAGATAAGTTTGTACTTGATGCTAACTTGGCATCTACAATGCTCTACACTGTAAACGAGAGCGATAATAGCGACTCTCCTGCAACAGCTATCAGACAATCGACCATGGCTCTATTACGCGATCTACGATAGCTCCATCTCCGAATGATTTTACAGTTCAAACATCACGTAAGAATTCAATTTTTATCTCACCAGTTTCATCGTCAAGTGTGTTGGCGATGATTTTATTTTTTTCATCGATTGCTTCGTTCAAGTCTTTGCAAATTAGCGAATAAGAGACTTTAACATTTGCATTTGCCATTTTTCCTACCCTCCTATTGCTTTTAAGCCATTGCCAATTGCATCCTTAGCTGCATCTGTTAAAGATTGATTATTTAATCCCTTTATTTTAATGTCATTCATAAACCATCCAATGGCTGCACCTAGTCCTTCAACACCCCTACTTGTATATCTGTATAGAATTTCTCATCAATTGCTGTGGTAAAGAAGAAGGGAGGAGTCAACTCTTTATAATCTCGAAAACGAATATAGCCTGCTAAAAAGTCGATTCCTTCTCTTACTGACTCATCATCTGGTTCCAAAATTCTAGTTGAAACAGTATTTAGAACTTGAAACATACTGTGATACAAAAAGTCTTTTGACAAAGAATCCTCGATATACTCTTCTTCTACTGGAATAAACAGTTCCATCAACACATCTTGATTCTCTTCTAACTTAGAATTAATTGTATAAAAGAAAGGTCCTAGAAGCGTATATCCTGCTTTTCTTACTTCGTCTAAAAAAGCGTTATAGGTATCTGGCATCTCTTCTGGAGATACTGTATAATACCTTGAGATAACATTTCTATACTGTATATCTTGGTATTCTCCCACGTTTTTAAATAACATCTGAAATCTCCTTAATTGGGATATTAATTTCAACAAACTGCTGTCCAAATATTGGCAATATCGCTAGAAAAACGGTATCTCCCTGCATTTCCAAGTCCTCATCTTGAATATATTGTTTCATTTCTTCAATTTTTGGAAGGAGATGTTTATCAAATGGAGTTACATCAGAGACACACTGCTTAATTGTAAAATGTTCTAGATATTGGAATTCATCATTTCCTTCAATTGGAATGTTTGTCGGAATATAAACCTTAAACAAGACTTCTCCTGGCTTTCCAAAAGTGCTCAAACAAGTTTCAATCGTTGTTGGACCATTTTTATAAACCCCAGTTTCAAATAATAGTTTTTCACAGTTTTCAATCAAATCTGGAAAGAAGCCATGGAAACTCTTTTCTCTGTATAAGCAATATTACTGATATCTATTCTAATTAATTTCATTTTATTTCTCCTCTGTAAATAAAGTTATTGGTGCTTTTCTTTTTCCAACCGGTAAATACTCGTGCATATTCAAGCCAATAGAAGGGCAGACAGACTATGCTCGCTACAACAAGGGAAGTAACAACATATACCGCCGGCAACGTAAATAAACGTGCTATAACTATTACAATTGCTGAGATCAATAGGCAAATAACAGAAGGAAGAAATAAAAGATTCTTCCTATACTCACCATGTGGTAATTTCTTAGCTTTAGGGACAATTAACAACTGGTAAACAAAGGTGAGTAGCTGAAAAATAAGACTTAGGCTAATCAATATCATGAAGACAGACCAGTAGTCATCTCCCAAAAATATAGAACTCCAGAAAAGAAATTCAATGTGAAGAATTAGCACAGACGTAGCCGGAAATATTTGCAATAATTTTGATTTGGAAAACTTTTGAAATAGCAAGAATATGAACACAAGTACCAGTGTATGAAGAATAGTAATGTAAAGGATAATCATACTCACATCATGCATCTCACCTTCTATAAAAAAAGAGACTATAAATATCAGCAAAGCAAAAATCACTTCCATTGCAACTGACTTTAAAAAATCAGAGTTTTTTATAGTTCTAGTATCCACAACTGCCATATTCAAAAACTCAATATACTTTTCTTTCATCTTATCCTCCTAGTACGAGCTCTACTGCTGCTAGCCATTCTATATAACTTCATTTCATTTTTCCTCTAAAAATAATGTTATTAGTACTTGTATTTCTCCAACCTGTGAATACTTGAGTATATCCGAGAATAAAGAACGAGTTCAATGAAATACTCAGCCCTACTAAACCGATGATGATATATATTCCAGACAACATAAACAATCGTGTTATGACTACTATTGCTGCTGACGTTATTATTACAATAAGGGCTGGTAAGTGTAAGATATTCTTCTTATGCTCAGTATCTGGCATTTGTTTTACTTTTGGAACAATTGATATTTGATAAAAAAAGTTTATCACTTGAAAAGCAAAGCTCAATCCAATGCAAAGAAAAAATATCGATAAATACTGTTCCCCAAAGAATATAGAGCTCAAAAAAAGAAGCTCAAAATGAAAAAAAAGAAACGAAGTCGTCGGAACTGATTGTAATAATTTTGAAGCGGAAAATTTTTGAAATAACAAAAATGCAAGCAGTACTATTACCATATGGACAATAGTAACATGAATTAAAAATATACTAAGATTATGCATTTGATTCTTAGTAAATATAGAAACAATCAGTACCACTGAAGTAAATAGAAATTCGAATAAAAATGCAAGATAGAAATTTAAATTTCTTACTGGTATATAACCAGTCATCAGTATATTCAAAAATTCATAATATTTTTCCTTCATCTTATCCTCCTAACACGAGCTCTACTACTGCTAGCCATTCTATATAACTTCATTTTATTTCTCCTCTGTAAATAAAGTTATTGGTGCTTTTCTTTTTCCAACCTGTGAATACTCGTGCATATTCAAGCCAATAGAAGGGAAGACAAGCAATACATAAGCCCACAATACAAGGAACAATATATATCGCTGGTAACATAAATAATCGTCCTATAACTGCAAAAATCGCAGCTAATGATGCAAGAATGAATGGAGGGATATGTAAAATTGTCTTCCTGAACTCTCCAGATGGTAAATTCTTAGCCTTAGGAACAATTAACAACTGGTAAACAAAGGTGAGTAGTTGAAAAATAAGGCTCAACCCAATTAACTTCATGAAAACAGACCAGTAGTCATCTCCTAAAAATAAAGAGCTTCCAAAAAGTAATTCCATATGAGAAATGAGCACGGAACTGGCTGGTACCATTTGAAATAATTTTGACTCAGAAAACTTTTGAAATATCAAGAACATGAATAACAAAGCCAATAGATGAAAAATGGTAATGTAAAATACAAGCATAGTCACATCATGTTTCTCACCTTCTATAAAAAAAGAACCTATAAATATAAGCAAAGAAAATATTACTTCAATTGCAACTGACCTGAAAAAGTCGGAGTTCTTTATAGGACTAGTATCCACAACTGCCATATTCAAAAATTCATAATATCTTTCTTTCATCTTATCCTCCTACGATTCCTGCCTACCATTTTTTCATCTTGAAAATAAGGATATAAATATGTGCCAGACAATAAAATTATGGATAAAAAAGTAACAACCGTATCAAATAAAAATATTATGGTTTCTGTTGTCACATTCTCCTCCTAACTTAGTCGATACTCTTCACATCTGACATTGAAAGTTTCATCTTGGAAGGTTCTGACATCGAGTCAACAATCTCCAATTGCTCTGAGTTAAGTGGTAACAAAATTAACGTGGTTGTATAAGAGGGTAATTCTCCGCTATCCTTGATAGCATAACTTATCTTTTGATTATCAAAAATAGTTTTTCCATCATATGACCAAGTCAGTGAAAACTCTATATCTTTTTTGATATCTACATCTGTCTTGTTAACCAACATTAGCGCTGCTCTACCATCTGAGACTGCTCCTGTAAAGTAGATAGCCATACTTCCCTTACTTCCAATTTCTGGATGTTCTTTGGTCAACTTTTTACCAAGTTCAATCAATTCAGATGTTTTACCTTCATATTGTGGTGCTACTACAAATTTCAATTTTTTATCTTCAGTTATAACTGTATCACTTTTACTAGTCTCTTTTTTCCCAGTTTCATTTACATTTGCGCAACCTCCGAGTATTAGCAACAAAATTATTAAAAGTACTTTCTTCATTTCTCTCCCCCAAAAACAACAAAATCTATGTGTATTATACCACAAATAGAGATAATCTCGCTCTATATCTATTTCCTTATACTCTTATAACACACAATTAGTATCTTGTTTGATAGAAGATAAAGATATAGAAAAAGCAAGCCTAATAGCTTGCTTGATAGTTAAGGAATTAAAAATTGATTTTCATAATCTTTTGGGAGCTTATAAGATATTTCTCCATTACTATTACCAAATCGACTTTGATTAAAAATAGGAAATAGTTTGGAGTCGTGCACAGTTTTTATAGTAAAACGTTCTCTTTCAAAACTAATAGTTGCAGCTACTGAGGGATCCTTAAAAACTGATTGTTTCCCTTGGGAATACAAGCGAACGTTTATAGTAGCTACTTCTTCAGGATATTTCTCAAATCGAACATCAAAAAAAATGTCGCTACCACTCGAAGGAATATACATTTGATAGTTACTTACACTGATACTTTGAATCTTTCCTAATTTCTGTTCCAATTCTGGGTCGTTTTGATACAGGTTGGTTTGGATAGCTAGTTTGAAATTTTCCTCATGTTCTTGTAGCCATCTGTTTAGAAAACGAATCATAATTTCTTTTCGAACTTGCCAGTCTGCATCCTTGCCTTTGCGAACAGCAAAATCCAAAAGATTATTCATAGTTTCATTCAATTTATCTTGCTTTCGCTTCCAATCCCATGAGGGATCACTTGATACCTCTACTACTGATAAGTACCATCTCCTCATAGTTTCAGGAGATTTATAAGGATTGGGTTTTATAAATGTAAAAGGACCTATACCAGCATCAGGAAAGACTAGTTCTACTTTCATTGACTGCTTGCGATTATTATTAGCATAGGCTGTAAAGGAAATATGATAATTTCCACCTACATCTCCACCATTATCAAATCCTCCCCTGGCAGAACCTGGTAAAAGCGTCACTGACTTTATATATTTCCCTTGACTGTCTATGTCTGCAATAATTTCTCTCTTGATAGAATCCTCATGATCATGAATAAACTTACCAGTGTTCCCAATCGGTACCCTAATAAACAAATAAGACAAAGCAAGAATCATAAAGGGAACGGAAATCGCAAGGAATATCCACTTGTTCGATTTTAACATAATATCTCCTGATGCTCATTTAAAAATCAGTTATAAAACAGCATTTATGCTTTTTTTCAACTTATAACTTTTCTATTTTTTCAAAAATAATCTCTTGCTTCTCGTAACTTTCTCGGAGTGGTAACATACCTAAGATCACCGCAAAGAAACCCAAAAATAAAATACTGTTAATGATAAGGATAGAGGCCTCTGTCCCATTATCAGTAAATATATAAAACACCAAACATCCTATAACTACAACAAAAAGAAAAGGCAGAAGTTTATACAGTTTTAACTGACGTTGTGAGCTTGCTAAATTGAAAACTATTTGATACTTCGTTTCTTTACTTGAAAGCTTTTGTTGAAGATTATGACGAAGCACAAAAGCAATGAACCTGAAAGTAAGATAAGCTAAGATGATAAAGAGAACAAATAAACCTAATTTAAAAGAAATATTATGGCTAATGTCGTAACTCTTAAAAGCGTTCGTAACAATCCCATAACAAGCTCCACCTATTGCTACACTTATTCCAATACCAAGAGATTTGCTCATAATTGGAGCTAAGCTCTCAAAACTCGTATCTTTTTTATCTAACTTTAAGCATTTGGCAGTAATTTCATTAGGAAGAGAACCCCAGAAATAAGTTTTAGGACTAATACTAGTCATATCCAAAAGATATTTTTCACCGTCAACTTCTATGATTTTATGAAACGTTTTATTTGTTTCTTTAAATTTTAATGCCATATTTACCACCTAAATTACATCCATTCAGTGTATAAAGAGTCAGGACCATTAGCATTACACTAACAACCCAAAATAAGTATTTATATTTTTTCATCTCTTTCTGCTAATCATTCTACGTCCATTATACCACACCATGGATATCTTATGAATATTTCAAAATTTGGTCAAAGAAAAAACACTGGTTATCCAGTGTTTTTGTGACTAGTTTCGCTCCCTGCAGGAATATAAATATCAGTCCTAAAGCCCTATTCTAAGGGCTTTTTTATCTAACTTGGTCAATTTTTGGTCAAAAATTTCGCTAACTTTTTATCCAACTCACTCCGGCAATTCCACCTTCAAGCTCATATCAGTCGGTTGTAACACTTTCTGAACCGCTGCGAGAAAGGCCAACCCATTATCAGATGGGGAATATTGGAAAGTAATATGGATGATTTTTTTATCAAACTTATCACCATACCGTGCCACATACTGCTTGCTTTCGAGGAAGTAGATGTAGTTGTTGAGTTTTTCTTGAAGTTTCAAGAGATGTTCCTCTTCTAATGACTCTATCCATTTGTTTTCATCAATCAACAACAACTCTAGATGGTCATCTGAAACACCCATCGCATCAATACTCGTAACGTCTAGTTCAATTTTGTCAACTGTTTTAATGGTTTTTACTACCTTTGGTGGATTGTAGTATTTTTCCTTGAATTCCTTGAGAATCTTCTCCACCTTTTCTTCGTCACACTGTCTGTATAAAGGATCACGATCTAATGCATTACACAGCCCTTGATATAACCAATCTTTCTTCTGCTCATCTGATAGATTAGAAATACTCTCTATAATATTTCTTACTAACTCATCGGTCTTAATAACAAAGGGAAGGCTAATATATCTTTTCAAACGCCTATTTTGAATGAAAATATAATCAGTCACCTTATCTAATTTGACTAGGTCAATCGATAAGCTAAAATCTTTCAAGATTTCAAAAGTTCTTCTCACTATATCCTTATCACCTTCTGCATACAGAGGGAATAAGCAATATTCCATCAATACACTAATATCTGTACTATCCAAGTCATAAGAATCCCGTTCTCGTATACGATATTTTGCATCTGTGCCTAAAAAGGCTTCTTCCTCTTTTCCTTCTCTCATCACATTACGATAAAAATTAATAAAAGATTCATAATCTTTAGGCTCTGGTAATTCATATATTTTCATTTATTTACTCCATTGATTTATTCTAAAAATCCCTTCAACTAACAGTGTATAAACAAGTTCCTCATAGACTATTTCAATGGCGATACAGCATCAAAACATTATTGTTCTATAGAATTTAAAAAATCATCGATATCTTGGCCTTCTAAATTCTTGACCTTAACTCCCTGATCTTTAAAGATTCCTAAAGGTGTTTCGATTATTTTTAAGACTTCAATGTCTTTTCGACCAATCTCTTTTGCCCATTCTAACTTATTTATCTGCTTGAATCCCAACTCATCCTTTATTTCATTTTGGTTGGCGCTCGGTTTTATTTCAAACCAATCTTTCTCAATATTCCTTCGAATCATTCCACTACTAACATAAAAAGAATGTCCCTTATATTGAATCTCATAATGAATACTGTATAGATAGTCTAGCTCTTCCATTTTGACTTTTTTTGTAAATACATTATCAGATATCCTTCCCCAAGGACTTATATAATTTTGAAAATCTTTAAATTTAACACGACTATATAAAGTTACTTCATGCTCGTTCTCATATTCCGCTTCAAATTTGTTTTGTTTATAAATTGCGTACATATTTTTTCCCCTACGAGTTTCAGACTACAGCCATCCCTTGGCTTTTAAAAACTTGTCCGGAATGCGAAGTTCAATCTCTGCCATGATTTCTTTTAAGTAGCTATCCCAATCTGTTATCTGGCTGTATACAGCTGGCTCTTTAGTCAGTGATATTTTTGCTTCTTTCGTTAAAACAATAAAGAACTCACAGAGATCATTCTCATAATCAAATTCAATAGTAAAGTAATCATATGCCTTAAAGTCTAATTTAAAAGTTTGATGATTAGGTTCATCAACTATTTCATCAAACACTATACAATCAATCTTATCTTTAAATACTCTTTCAACTATATCACAGAATGTATCTGCTAAAATATCCATTTGACTTTCAAACATTACAATATCCCTCTTTTTTATACCATCCCTTAGCTTTTAAAAACTTGTCGGGAATGCGAGACTCAACTTCAATCATGAGTTCTTTCAAGTATTTGTCCCAGTCTCTAATCTCACTATAAAAAGTTGGTTTATTCCCTTTGTTCAAAGAAGCACCGAAACGATCAGCAATAGAGATTGTAAATCCACAAAAATCAGCTTCATAGTTAAATAACATAAAAAAATAATCATACGCTATAAATTCAAGCCTAAAAGCTCTGTACTGCGGATATTCAACTACGTCTACGATTTTGGGCTCGGTGATGCGATCACCAAATACACTTTTGGTTTTTTCTCTCGTCTCTTCTGCTAGTCGAAGCATCTTGTTATCTTCCATTCGAGTTCTCCTTTTCTCTTACAACCAGCCCTTGGCTTTTAAAAACTTGTCCGGAATGCGAAGTTCAATCTCATCCATAACTCCTCTTAAGTAACCATCCCAATCTGATATCTGGCTGTATATAGCTGGCTCTTTAGTCAAGGATATTTTTGCTTCTTTCGTTAAAACAATGAAGAACTCGCACAGGTCATTCTCATAATCAAATTCAATAGTAAAGTAATCATATACCTTAAAGTCTAATTTAAAAGTTTGACGACTGGGTTCGTCAACGAAATCGTAACCAGCAATCGTGTCAACTCTTTCGCCAAAGACTCCCCTTATTTTCTTTCGAGTTTCTCTCGCGAGTTCTAGCATCTTATTTGTTTCCATACATCTATCCACTTTCCACTTATAACCATCCTTTGGCTTTCAAAAACTTGTCCGGAATGCGTAATTCAATCTCTTCCATGATTTCTTTTAAGTATGCGTCCCAATCTGTTATACTTCCAAAATCATATTTTTCTTTAGGGAGTGAGATTCCAATCCCTTTACTAATCACAATATAGAAATCTGTAAAACTTAATTCATAGCCAAAATGAGCTTCATAATAATCATAGGCTTTAAATTTAATACTAAACATGTGATGATTGGGTACATCTACCACATCGTAAATGGTCATGTCTGAAGCTCTATCTCCAAACGCTCTTTGAATACGTTCACTCACTTCTGTTGCTAGATCTTGCATACTTTTCACCATATGAACACCTCCTAATTCTTTTATCGCCAACCCTTGGCTTTTAGATATTTCTCTGGGATATACGACTCGATTTCTAATATGATTTCTTTTAGGTAGCTGTCCCAGTCACTTATTTCGCTGTAATGGCTATTTGGCTTAGAAATCACTTTTTCATTGTTAAGATTAAGAAGTAGGTGAATTTCAAATAAATCGTTTTCGTATATAAATCTTACCCCAGCAAAGTTATAGATGAGAAAATCCAGTTTAAATGTACGATGATTAGGTTCCTCAACTATATCATAAATTCCCAAACTATATATTCTATCACCAAATACATTTCGAATCATTCGGCTCGTTTCTACAGCAAACTTCCCAGTTTCATTTAATTCCATAATATTATTCTCCTCAAAGAAATCATTTTCTTTAAAATCTATTTGGTCAATTCTTTAATAAAACTTCTGCTCTATCTGAATCTAGAAAGTCTTTTAATAGTTGCAAGGTGTGTTCAACTGACTTTTTATCACGTCCATACACTCTTTTTAGGCTCTTATCATCGATTATCTTGGATAAAAAGGTAATGGAAAATTTCTGCTCACCAGCTTGAGTGAACCAAATGTTAAACAAGCCACCCTCTCCGGCTTCTAATTGCCTATTTTTACCGGTTGATGATATCCCCATCGTCATATGATACCCCTTATACACGAAGGGAAAATTAAAATTTTCATCTTCTCCTTCATGAATGGCAACCGTATCAAGATCAATCGAAAAAACTTGCTCTAACGCTTTCTTGACATTCTGATAGCCTAGACTCTCTCTTATCGGTAAGTAAACTTCGCTCATTTATAGTCCTCACTTTAACCATCCTCGACGTATTCTTGTTAAATCAATATCCAGCCATCACACCGCTAATCCTGTAACATAGCTAAAAACTCTGTAAAGTTATTAGCTACAAACTCTATAGCAGGTTCTAGCTCATATGATTCCTCGTGGTACCAGATACAAATGCTTGGATTTTCTGGATCCTCTATATAATTTAGACAAATAAAATCACCACCAAACAATGCTGCTATGGGGATTAGTTGCATTCCGACATAATCTTCATCAAAGACAATGCGCCCTTCCAATTGTGTACTCACCACTCCGATATCATAAACCTCTTCAGGCTTCTCACCTGAAATAGCTAGTATGGCTAAAAAGCGGTCGATTACTTTCTCATTATTCCCAAAATGAAAATACCGTTTTGACGGAATCAATCCATTCTCATTCTTTATAAATTCCTTATAATCTTCAGGTAATCGAACTTTCCACGCTACTTCTCTTTCCTGTAATAGCGCATCAGTTGGCAAAGGGTAGATGACTGATTGATCTTGTTGGGGCATATATTCTTCTCCTACAGTTGCTTGCTTTTTACTTCTTCAAACCATTTCTCAAACTCTAGACGTGGAATCAATTCCTCATCCTTGTCATAACGCCCTTCATAGCTATAGCGACTATCAAGGCTGTTTCTGAGCATCATAAATCAACCACATTTCAGTTGGATGTTCACGGTCATATTCTTGGCACACATCAAGCATTTTCTGTATATCTTCAAGACCAAACCGTTGTACTGCTACCATCATATTTTTTGAAGTGTCTACTTTTTTATTTATTATTTCATTCACCGCATACATTTTTGTCACAGTTCCATTAATTTTATAAAAAACATCGAAAGAAAGTAATGCTTCTTCAGAGATGCAATAAATATATATTTTTTCTGCTTGATTTTGGACATATTCTAGCGCTAACGAAATCATGCTAGCTTGAACTTCCATAAATTTATCTTCAAATTGTGTCATTTGTAACTCCTACAATTCCTGTACTTTTACTTCCTCAAACCATTTTTCAAACTCCAGACGTGGAAGCAATTCTTCATCCTTGTCATATCGTCCTTCATAGCTATAGCGACTATCAAGACTGTTTTTCTTGGCATCATAAATCAACCACATCTCAGTTGGATGTTCGCGATTGTATTCTTGGCACAGCTTAACCATTCTTTCTATATCTTGTGCACCAATTCTTAATAGACTAAACTGAATTTCATCCGAACTATCTATTTTATTAGGTAGATGATCCGAAATCTCATCTCTATCTAGATAATGATTATTAGTTTTAAAAAATACATCAAATCTATAAAAACCATCCGCAACGCAATAAATAAAAATTTTATCTGCTTGATTTTGGACATATTCCATAGCTAATGAAACCATGTCAATCTGGATTTCCATAAATTTATCTTCAAATTGTGTCATTATCTTCTCCTACAGTTGCTTGCTTTTTACTTCCTCAAACCATTTTTCAAACTCTATACTTGGAAGCAACTCTTCATCCTTGTCATAACGCCCTTCATAGCTATAGCGACTATCAAGGCTGTTTTTCTGAGCATCATAAATCAACCACATTTCAGTTGGATGCTCGCGATTATATTCTTGGCAAACATCAAGCATTGATTTTACATCCTTGACACCTTCTTTCAACAAGAGAGATTGTAAACTGGTATCAATGTGTGATTTTGTAGGTAAAAAATCATTTACTAAGTGTTTGTGTACAATATTTCCTTTAATCTTATAAAATAGATTAAAACTATACAAACTGTCCGCTATCGCATAGATATATACTTTTTCTGCTTGATTTTGGACATATTCTAGCGCTAACGAAATCATGCTAACCTGAACTTCCATAAATTTATCTTCAAATTGTGTCATGTTACTCTCCTACTCTAACTCAGATAAATTCGATCTGTATTGTTTGCTCAGTCATCATGGAATCCACTTCCTCGACAAGTTTGTCTATCTCGTTCTGTGTGATACGAATGTGGTTGTATGGTGGCTCCCAATTCTGTAGACTTGACCTATATACAGTAAAACTTCCATCGGTCAACAATTCTCCCTTTGCTTTTATAACATAGCCATTTTCATAGTCAAATGTGATGATAGACCTTGTACCAGAAATTTTCATTTTTCTTCCTTTTCTTATAACCCTTTCAGGCTAAAATAGTAGAGCACTCATAACTTTTTTATTTGGTATTCCAACATGATAGAACTACCTTAAAAATCAATGTTAACGTTTTCCATTATTATACCATACAAGCGCTTGATATGAGGGTTTTGCTAGCGAAAACTAACAAAAAAACACTGAATTTTCAGTGTTCCTTTCATTTCTTTATGTTTCTTTACGCTTCTTGAACGCACCCTGCAGGAATCGAACCTGCAACTACTCCTTAGGAGGGAGTTGTTATATCCATTGAACTAAGGGAGCTAGAGAAAAACTCTGCCTTACAGCAGAGTTTTTTTATCGAATTAACGACGGATTTCTTTGATACGAGCTGCCTTACCTTGAAGTGCACGCAAGTAGTACAATTTCGCACGACGTACTTTACCGTAACGAACAACTTCGATCTTTTCAACACGTGGAGTGTGGATTGGGAAGATACGCTCAACACCTACACCGTTAGAGATTTTACGAACTGTGTAGTTTTCTGAGATGCCAGCACCTTTACGTGCAATAACAACACCTTCAAAAATCTGGATACGTTCACGGTTACCTTCAACAACTTTCGCGTGTACACGAACAGTGTCACCAGGACGGAATGAAGGGATATCTGTACGAAGTTGACCTTCAGTCAAGCTTTGGATTAATGGATTCATTTTATTCTCCTATCTTTGTCAATCTTGAGGAAACTTCCTCAGCGGATAAACTGTATTTTTGTGTGTCCATTACACACAAGATACAGTTTACCAAATTTCCACAAAAAAGTAAAGAAATTTATAGCAGAATTCCTAAAAAAATCGCTACTAAACCTCCTAAGTAAGTTAAGAGAAAATAGCTGTAAAACACCTTCCTGTCACTAAGCAGTCTCTGTAGCTCTTCATTCAAAGTTGAAAAAGTCGTCAAACCTCCACAAATCCTGTAGCTAGGATGGTATAGACTTCCTTGGAATCCACATGATTATAGAGTAAACCTATCAGGAAACAACCCATAAGATTGGCTATGAGTGTTCCTAGTGGCATTATGAAATCTTTATTAAAACGAGAAAAAAAATAACGAACTAGGGCACCAAGCCCACAAGCAATTGTAAGATAGACGATTACCATTTCTTCCTCCCCAAGTAGTAAGCCAATAAAAGTCCTCCGCCAATGCTCAAAACTAGGTAGATTACCAAGCTCAAATAACGGCCAGTATCCAGCAATTTCACAGCATCTAACATGAGGCTAGAAAAGGTTGTTAAACCACCACAAAAGCCCGTACCGAGCGCTAGAATAAGGCCCTTACTTGTTCCTTTATGAACTAGATAGCCCTTAACCAAGTATACTAAGCAAATTATACCTAGATAGTTGACAAGGAGAGTTCCCCATGGAAAGTCTGGACTAGCTGGAAAACAAGTGGAAACGAGATAGCGGACAAGACCACCCAACATAGCAGCTAGAAAAATCCCTAATGTATTGAACTGTTTTTTATTCATTTAATGATTTATCCTGATATTGACGAGAATTTTTTAAAATGTCAGAAAATGTCGCTACTATACTTTCTTGATACTGGTCATTTTTTATAAGATTTCTTACTTTTTCAAAAATAGCTTCCTCTCTCTTGCTATCAAAGACTGGCTTGCCAGAAGATTTTTTAAAAGCTACTACTTGCTCAACTAAGGCCATACGTTCTTCTAAAAGACTAACCAATTCTTGATCAACCTGATCAATTTGTTTGCGAATAAGCTCTAAATCCATCTCATCTCCTTACCCATGAACTGTCTATCAAAAAACTGTGCTAGCTCATTTGATTAGCACAGTCAGATTTTTATCCTAATTTTGCAGCTAATTCTTCTGCAAATTGCTCCAAGCGTTCAATGTCTTCCTCCTCGGCAGAAAGATCAACTTTAACACATTCTGAACCTTTCTCTGCTCCAGTCGAAGCAAATACACGGTCAAAATCATCTACAGCCTTACAGAATTCGTCATAGAAAGTATCACCTGAACCAACTACTCCGTAGATTTCCCATTCAAGTTGAGGTCTGCTAAGTCTTCGTAGAAGTCCATCATCTCATCTGGAAGCTCACCATCACCATACGTATAGGTTGCAACGATTGCAAGATCTGCTTCTAGAAAGTCAGAAGCATCAACAGTTGTACACTCATCAACATCGACATCCAAACCTAATTCTCGTAATTTATCTGCTACAATATCAGCGATTTCTTCAGTATTTCCGGTCATACTGGCAAATACAATTTTTGCTAATGCCATAAGGTCCTCCTCAATTAATCTTCCTCCATTATATCACAGATTTTTCATTTTAAAAATAAAAATTCTTGTGCTACAATGATATGAGAAAGAATTGAGGTTATTTATGGAAATTTGCCATCAAATTTTAGAACAAATTAAAAAATACGATACAATTATTATTCACCGTCACATGAGAGCAGACCCCGATGCCTTGGGAAGTCAAGTAGGACTCAAAGAATTGCTCCAGTATAATTTTCCTGAGAAAAAGATTAAAGTTGTTGGCTACGATCTACCTACCCTAACTTGGTTAGCCAAAATGGATGAGGTAGAAGATCAAGAATTTGAAGGAGCACTTGCCATTATCTGTGATACAGCAAATACTGCTCGAATCGATGATAAACGTTACCTTAATGCCGAGACAATTATCAAAATCGATCACCATCCCAATGACGAGGAGTATGGTGATATCCTTTGGGTAGATACGACTTCTAGTAGTGCAAGCGAGATGATAGCTATCTTTGCAGAAGAAACCGAACTTAAATTATCTGACCAGGCAGCTTACCTCTTGTCTGCTGGAATTATTGGAGATACTGGTCGTTTCCTCTTTCCAGCAACTTCTGCTCGTACCTTCCGTATAGCGAGTCAACTGAGAGAGTATGATTTTGATTATGCTGCACTTACACGTCATATGGATACAATCAGCTATAAAATTGCCAGACTTCAAGGTTATATCTATGATCATCTAGAAGTGGATGAAAATGGAGCTGCCCGCATCCTACTAACGCATGATATTCTCCAGCACTATCAGGTAACTGATGCTGAAACAGCAGCTATTGTTGGTGCACCAGGCCGCATAGAAGACGTCAGCCTATGGGGAATCTTTGTGGAGCAAGCTGATGGACATTATCGTGTTCGTTTGCGCAGTAAATCGATCCCTATCAATCAAGTAGCCAAAGAACATGACGGCGGGGGGCATCCACTAGCTAGCGGTGCTAATTCCTACAGCTTAGAAGAAAATGAAGTCATCTATCAGAAGTTAAAAAACTTATTGAAAAATAAATAAAAGACTTGCCAAACTAGTCATAATCTGTTAGACTATTAAGGTAACAATCTATGGCTCGCAAAGAGACCATGGCAGAAAGGAAATATTGCAAAATGAAAAAAGATATCCATCCAGAATATCGCCCAGTTGTCTTCATGGACACAACTACTGGTTACCAATTCCTTAGCGGTTCAACTAAGCGCACTAACGAAACTGTTGAGTTCGAAGGTGAAACTTACCCATTGATCCGTGTGGAAATTTCATCAGACTCACACCCATTCTACACTGGACGTCAAAAGTTCACTCAAGCAGATGGACGCGTGGATCGTTTCAACAAAAAATACGGTCTCAAATAATCATAAAAAGAACAGTTACGACTGTTCTTTTTTGTTTCTTCGAATTAGGAATCAACTACCACTGCTATTCCTCTATAAGTGACTATCAGCATAGCATAGCATTCCCAGTCCCCCTCACAACACAAAAAAGCCTGTCACACAAGCTTAAATGCTTGATACAACAGGCTTTTTGTAAAGTTATTATTTAACTGCTTCTTTAAGAGCTTTACCAGCTTTGAATGCTGGAACTTTAGAAGCTTTGATCTTAATCGCTTTACCAGTTTGTGGGTTGCGACCTTTACGAGCTGCACGGTGACGAACTTCAAAGTTACCGAAACCGATCAATTGAACTTTTTCACCAGCAGAAAGGAATTCAGTTACTGCTTTAAATACAGCGTCAACTGCTGCTGCTGAATCTTTTTTAGTCAATTCTGTAGCTTCTGCTACTTTAGCGATCAAATCTTGTTTGTTTGCCATGTTAATGAATCCTCCAAAATTTTTTCTAATTAACACTTATAATCATAACCTAAAATTCCCTTTAGGTCAAGCTAAAAACACTATTTATTTAACTTTTTCTCTGTTTTTTTAGGAATTATATCGAATTAGGATAGCCCAGGCATTTTCACCCGTGTGAGTTTGGATAATTGAGCCTGTTTCTAGGACTGAAATTGGTTTTTCAACGTAAGGTTGTAGAACAGCTTTCATCTCGTTTGCAAATTCATTTGTGCCTGCATAAGAAATACCAATTTCAGCGACTGAACGATTTGAAAGGGATACTACTAACTCATCCAACCATTTTTTAAAGGTTTTTGATCCACGACCTTTGACAATCGGTTGCAGCTCATTATCTTTCATTTGCATAACGACGCGAATATTTAGAAGTGAACTCAAGAGACCAGTAACTCGACCAATACGGCCACCTTTTACAAGATTTTCCAAGGTAGAAACACCAATATAAAGCTCTGTATTTTGTTTAACTTCTTCGACATGGGAAACAATGGCTTCCAAGTCTTGTCCTTCTTTGGCTAATCTAGCAGCTTCGACAACTTGGAACTTCAATGCCTGATCTGTGAATGAACTATCCAAAACAGTGACATCTGCAGTTGATAAACTTGCTCCTTGACGCGCTGCTTCTACAGTTCCAGAAAGAGCATGGGACATATGAATTGCTAGGATCTTACTACCGTCTTTCCCAAGTTCTTCAAAAATCTCAGCAAAGAGTCCAACTGGAGGTTGGCTTGTTTTTGGAAGATTTTTACTTGCTTGCATCAAGTGAAGGAATTCTCCTTCTTTCAAATCTGCATCAGAATAAAGAACGCTGTCAATCATTACAGATAATGGAACAACTGTAATGTTTAATTCTTTAACGATTTCTGGTTCAATAGTAACAGAAGAATCTGTTACAATCTTTACTTGTGTCATATCTCTAATCTTTCTATTCTTTTCAAATAAAATTGCTTTAATTTAACTATATCAATTATATCAAAAAAATACTAAAAGTTCATACTCAATCCGCCTAAATTTAACGCAATTTATAGTTCTTTTTATCAACAAAAAGAAAATCACCTATGCTTGGTGATTTTCTTTTGTATTTAAGATAAATAATCATGCAAATCTTGCATTTGCAAATCATCGGGTACTATTTGTAGATAGGATTGAATGAAGTCTTTAGCTTCTTCTATCTTACCCAACTCTCTTAATAAATAAATATACTGCTCCAAGAACTCTGGATTGTCCTTAAGGTCTGGAGCAAGTTCCTGATAAATTTCCTCTGCAGACTCAAGCTCCTCAATCTCTTGGTAACTTTTTGCAATCATCCATTTAGTCAAAAGATTTTCAGGTTCGTATGTTTTTAAAGCTATAATGTCCTCATAACGTTCCTGCTCTTGATAGAGTGTCCCCAAGCGTAACAAAATCTCTTCCTGATCTTCAGCATTCTCTTGTGCTTGTAACAGATAGGCCTCCGCTTGTTCCGGTTGATGCAATTCGTAAGATAACTGAGAAGCATGGAGTAAGAGACGAGTTTCAAAAGGATTTTTTGACAAGCCCTGTTGAGCTATTTTAAGAGCTTCTTCTGTCCGATGCTCCTTATGGAGTGCTAGACTATAACCATACTCATAACCCTCAAAATCTGGTGAAATTGTGTCTAGTTGTTTAAAGTATAGGACGGCTTTCTGGTATTCCTCTTTATCAAAATAAATACTTGCTAATTCAAAGGCTACTTGATCATCATATTCTAATTCGATTGCTTTTTCTAAAAATTCGATTGCTGATTCAAATTTGCCAAGTCTTGCATAGGAAAGTCCAATACGCTGATAGGTAGATATTCCCGTCTGTTGGTAAATGGAACGATTATCTAGTAGGGCATAGCCCTTAATTGCTTCTAAATCGTTTCCTAGCTCACTATCTAATTCTGCCAGACCAAATATTAGAAGAGGATCATCAGAGTAATTACGGGCTTCTAGGAGCTTCTCACGTGCTACATCCGTCAAGCCTTCCATCTGGTACAAATCTGCCTTTAATACTAGGGCTGATACATACCAATCACTTTCCGGACTTATATTCTCCAGATATGCAAAAGCTTCTTCTATTAATCCATCTTCACTAGCAATAGATGCTAAGCTGATATTAACTTCTGGAAATTTAGGCGATAATTTCATAGATTTGACTAGCTTGAGGATAAAACCCAATACCTTCTAGATATGAACCTAGTTCAAGAAGAACTTCATCTGAATCTTCTTCTAAAGCTTTTTCAAAAAAAGAATCAGCTCTTGATAAATCTTGTTGCTCCAAGGCTTCGAGCATTTGTTGACTATTGTTCACCTTCAGTCTCCTCTACTGGTTCATAAAGTCCACTAACTCCTTTATACCAATCAAAAATTGCTGAGATGACTACTTTTGCGGAAGCGTAGATTGGAATACCTAGCAATACACCCCAAATACCAAACATGGATCCTGAAGTCAAAAGAACAAAAAGAATGGTAATTGGGTGAATATTTAATTGACTACCCAAAATCAGTGGTGAAACAAAACGGCCCTCTATTGTTTGCTCTACAATGAAAACAATGATAACTTTTAGTAACATGACTGGTCCTGCTATTAGACCCAATACTAAAGCTGGAAGCATTGCTAGAAAACTTCCTAGATAAGGTACTAGATTGAGGATACCTGCAGTAATACCTAAAGTAATAGCATACCGAAGTCCTATTATCTTGAATAAGATAATAAACATGATTGCGACGATTACAGCGACCGTAATTTGTCCTCGAACATAATTGGAAAGTTGTTGATTGACATCTGAAAGTACCTTACCAACTGGTTCTCTCAATTTATTTGGTAAAAATTGAGTAATATAATCTCTCAGTCCTTTTCCATCTCGAAGGAGATAAAAGAGCATAAATGGCATGATAATTAGAGCGACAATGACCTGTGAAGTTCCACTGATAAGAGCACTCACCCAGTTAACAGCCTTAGAAGAAATATTACTTGCCCAAGCAGTTGCTTGTGTTGAAAAATTAGCTAAAACTTGCTCTAGTTGTGGTCTAAAGTCATCCGGCAAACGCTTGGTAACAAGATCATCAATAACTCTGTCAGCATCTTCGAGATAAGTCGGTACATTTTGCGCAAAAGCAACTACTTGACGTTGAAGGTTTGGAATGGCAACGGCCAGTCCAACAATCAAGAAAATGGCAATAATGACAAAGATAATACTAATGGCTAAAACACGGTTTATCTTGTACTTCTCCATCAAATCCACTAGTGGATTCAAGAGGTAAAAGAGCAGTCCTGATAAAATAACCGGCAACATAACTACGGATAGAAAGTCTATTACAGGTATAAATAAAAAGCTGATTTTACTGAGTATAAAAATATTGAGTCCTAATAGCAAGGCTACTAGGAAAACTGTAACGGCTTTGTTATCTATAAACCATTTAAAAAACCATGAAAGGTTAAACTGTTTCTCTTTTTGTTCCATTTCATCTTCCTTTCCTTTATTCTATCATTATACCATTTTTAGATAAAATAAGGCATTTTAAAAATGGTCCTCCTAAAAATGAACGGATTATTTTTTTACTATTTTTTGATTTCACTCTTATAGCATTTTTAAAAAAGTCAATTATTTTATGGTATAATAGAACCATATTTATTTCGAGGTATGAATATGAAAGAAACTGTCTATTTTGGGACCTATACTCGTCGGACTTCCCAAGGAATTTATAAGGCTGATTTTGATACAGAAACTGGCCAATTATCACATTTAAAACTCTTGCAAACGAACCAAGTCCAACTTATTTAGCATTTGATAATGACAATCATCTCTATACTGTTGGTAGCAAAGGTGATCAAGGAGGAATCGCTGCCTATAAGACTGATGGAACCCTCCTTAATCACGTCGTTGAAGAAGGGGCACCTCATTGCTATGTTTCAGTGGATGATAAACGAAACCTTGTTTATGCTGCCAATTACCATAAAGGTCAAGTTCTGGTATATAAACGGAAAGAGGACGGAAGTCTTGAATTAGCTGCTATGGATCAACATAGTGGTCATGGACCACATGAAAATCAAGCTTCTCCACACGTTCACTTTGCTGACTTAACGCCAGATAAATACCTTCTTACCTGTGATTTGGGGACTGACCAAGTTACTACATATGACTTGAGCTCTGAAGGTCAATTAACAGAAATTGCGACTTACCATAGTAATCCAGGAGCAGGCCCTCGCCATCTTGTTTTTCACCATCATTATAAAATAGCATACCTTATTTGCGAATTGAATAGTACAATTGAAGTCTTAATCTATGATGGTGTTGGTGAATTTGAACGCATACAGACCATCTCAACTCTACCAGAGGGATTCAATGATTTTAACGGAACTGCTGCTATCCGATTATCAAAAGATGGTAAATATCTCTATGCTTCTAATCGTGGACATGACTCAATTGTTGTATATACGATTCTTGCTGATGGCAGTCTAGAACTACTTGAATTTGTTCCAACAAATGGTAAAACTCCGCGAGATTTTGATTTAACTCCTGATCAAGAATTTTTACTCGTTGTTCACCAAGATTCTGATAATGTTACTGTATTTAAACGTAATTCTGAAAACGGTCGTTTAGCTGAACTATCTAATGACTTCCAGGTACCAGAAGCGGTTTGCATTGCTTTTAAAAAATAAAAAAAGAACTTGATTAACTCAAGTTCTTTTTTTATAATCTATTTCCGACATTGATACGATTAATAGCACGCTGAAGAGCAATTTTTGCACGACGCTCTTGGTCGATTAGGTGCTTGTCTTGCGCTTCTTCAATTTCACGTTCCGCACGAAGTTTGGCACGTTCTGCACGACTAATATCAATATCCCGGGCGCGTTCAGCTGTGTTTGCAACGATAGTAATCACATTATTAGCGATCTCGATAATTCCTCCGTTAACTGCAATCCAGTTCACATGAGATTCATCATCAATACGCTTAACCTTTACCTCGTCCACTGCTAACACAGCAATCATATTTTCATGTCGTGGCAAGATTCCCATCTCACCATCCAGAGTTCGAACCGATACAAAGCTGGCATGGTGATCATAGACGAGACCATCTGGTGTCACGATCTGGACAGTTAACTGAGCCATAGATCACCTCTTAAAATCCCATTTTATCTGCCTTAGCAATCACATCTTCGATTGAACCAACACCACGGAAGGCATCTTCTGGTAGGTGGTCATATTTTCCTTCAAGGATTTCCTTGAAACCACGAACTGTTTCAGCTACAGGAACATAAGAACCTGGTTGACCAGTGAATTGCTCAGCAACGTTGAAGTTTTGTGACAAGAAGAACTGGATACGACGTGCACGTGCAACCAAGGTCTTTTCTTCATCAGAAAGTTCATCCATACCAAGGATGGCGATAATATCTTGCAACTCATGGTAACGTTGAAGAACACGTTTCACTTCCGCAGCTACTGCATAGTGCTCTTCTCCAACGATTTCAGGTGCCAAGGCACGTGAGCTTGAAGCAAGTGGATCAACGGCTGGGTAGATACCCAATTGAACCAATTTACGTTCCAAGTTTGTTGTAGAATCCAAGTGAGCAAAAGCTGTTGCTGGCGCTGGGTCAGTATAGTCATCCGCTGGCACATAGATAGCCTGGATAGAGGTTACAGAACCCTTCTTGGTTGACGTGATACGTTCTTGCAATTGACCCATTTCTGTTGCGAGGGTTGGTTGGTAACCAACGGCTGAAGGCATACGGCCCAAGAGGGCAGATACTTCTGAACCTGCTTGAGTGAAACGGAAAATATTGTCAATGAAAAGAAGAACGTCTTGACCTTCTACATCACGGAAGTATTCAGCGATTGTCAAACCAGTAAGGGCAACACGCATACGTGCTCCTGGTGGCTCATTCATCTGACCAAATACCATGGCTGTTTTCTCAATAACGCCTGATTCCTTCATTTCCCAGTAAAGATCATTCCCTTCACGAGTACGTTCCCCAACACCAGTAAATACTGAGATACCACCGTGTTCTTGGGCAATATTGTGAATCAATTCTTGAATCAATACGGTCTTACCAACTCCGGCACCACCGAAGAGTCCGACCTTACCACCTTTAAGGTAAGGAGCAAGAAGGTCAATAACCTTAATTCCTGTTTCCAAGATTTCAGAAGACGTAGACAATTCGTCAAAAGTTGGTGCTTTTTTATGGATTGGCTGACGCTCTGCATCTTCCCCGAAAGGAGCTTCCAAGTCAATGGTATCTCCCAAAACGTTGAAGACACGTCCTAAAGTTTCCTTCCCAACTGGTACAGAGATTGGACGACCTGTGTCCAATACTTCCAATCCACGGGTTAAGCCATCTGTTGATTCCATAGCGATGGTACGAACCATGCCATCTCCCAACTCCAAGGCTACTTCAAGGACGATTTTTGTTTTTCTTTCGTCATTTTTGTAGACGACAAGTGCATTGTTAATCTCAGGTAATTTTTCCCCTGGTGCAAACAAGACGTCTACAACAGGACCAATAACCTGAGCAATTTTACCTGAACTCATCTCCTTCTCCTATTCTATATAAGATACTGTCGGTTCCTAGACTTGCTAGTTCCTAAGTTCATTGTTTATGGGCAAGCCTGCTTTATTCTAAAGCACTAGCTCCTGCCACGATTTCTGTAATTTCTTGTGTAATCGCCGCCTGTCTTGCACGGTTATACTGAATTGTCAAATCATTAATAACTTTTTAGCATTATCCGTCGCTGTCTGCATAGCAGTCATACCCGCCGCATTCTCAGCAGTCTTGGCATCGATAATTGCACCGTAAATCATACTTTCTGCAAACTGAGGCAATAGTTGATTCAAGATTTCTTCACGGTTCGTTTCAAACTCAAAATTCAAGCTATAACTATTATCTGCTTCATTAGGATCTAGGTCAACGATAGGAAGCATCTGCTCCACACGCATCTGACTTGTCAGCGTATTGACATGGTGGTTATAACAAACATATAGTTCATCAAAGATTTCATTTTGATACATCTCGATAGTCTTTGAAATAATTTTACGAACTTCGTCAAAACTTGGTTGATTTGCTAAACCACGTAATTCATAAATTGGTTGTATGCCTCGAGCTTTAAAGAAGTCAGCTCCCATACCACCGATACAGATAACTTCAAAATCATCACCCGATGGATGGTACTCTTGTTGAAGTTCCATAACAGCTTTCAAGATAGATGAGTTATATCCTCCAACTAGACCTCGATCAGATGTAATGACGATATAGGCTGTTTTTTTAACCGGACGACTAATCAACATTGGATTTGTTGATGTACCTGCTTCATCTCCATGAAGAATATCAGTAAGTAGCTTACGAACCTTTTGAGCATAGACTTGAAAGTTGCGAGCTGATTCTTCAGAACGACCTAGCTTAGCTGCAGACACCATCTGCATAGCATTAGTAATTTGACTAGTATTTTTTGTTGAGGCGATTTTTGTTTTAATATCATTTAGAGATACTGCCATCTGACACCTCTATTCTTATTGGAAGCTTGATTGGTTGAGAAACTCTGTAATCGCAGCATCCAAGACCGCTTCCTCTGGCAAGTCTTTTGTTACACGAATAGTTTCCAAATCTCTGGATGTTGAGCATCAAAGAAGGCATGGAACTCTTCCTCAAAACGTACAATATCATCCACTGAAACTGTATCCAAGAATCCATGAGTCAAGGCATACAGAATGGTTACTTGTTTCTCAACAGGTAGTGGTTTATGAACTGGTTGTTTCAATACTTCAACAGTACGACGGCCACGATTCAATTTAGCCTGAGTAGCGGCATCCAAATCTGAGCCAAACTTAGTGAAGGCTTCTAACTCACGATAGGAAGCAAGGTCGATACGAAGGGTACCAGCAACCTTCTTCATGGCTTTAATCTGAGCTGAACCACCAACACGAGATACAGAAGAACCTGCATCTATAGCTGGACGAATACCTGCGTTAAAGAGACCATCACCAAGGAAGATTTGTCCATCAGTGATTGAGATTACGTTTGTAGCGATATAAGCTGAGATATCTCCTGCTTGAGTCTCGATAAATGGTAGAGCTGTGATAGAACCACCACCAAGCTCATCAGATACTTTTGCAGAACGCTCTAGTAGACGGCTATGTAAGTAGAAAACATCTCCTGGGAAGGCTTCACGACCTGGTGGACGACGGAGCAAGAGAGAAAGTTCACGATAAGCTACCGCTTGTTTGGAAAGATCATCATAAACGATCAACACATGCTTACCTTGGTACATGAACTCCTCTGCCATAGCAACCCCAGCATATGGTGCAAGGAAGAGCAATGGAGAAGGTTGTGAAGCTGAGGCTGTCACAACAATTGTGTAATCCAAGGCTCCGTACTGACGAAGTGTTTCTACTTGTGTACGAACTGTTGATTCTTTTTGTCCAATCGCAACATAGATACAAATCATATCTTGACCTTTTTGGTTCAAGATAGCGTCAATTGCGATGGTAGTTTTCCCTGTTTGACGGTCACCGATAATCAACTCACGTTGACCACGACCGATTGGTACAAGGGCGTCAATAGCTTTCAAACCTGTTTGCAAAGGTTCTGAGACAGACTTACGTTGCATAACACCAGGAGCTGGTGCTTCAACCGGGCGAGTCTTGTCTGTGTTAATTGGTCCCAAACCATCCACTGGACGACCTAGCGGATCCACAACACGTCCAATCAAGCTATCACCAACAGGAACTTCCATGATTTTACCCGTACGACGAATTGTATCGCCTTCACGAATATCTGTAAAGTCTCCTAGAATGATAATACCAACATCAGTCGATTCTAAGTTTTGCGCCATACCATAAGAGCCGTTTTCAAAAATCAACAACTCTCCACTCATGGCATTTTCGAGACCATGAGCACGCGCAATCCCGTCACCAATGTAGGTTACAACACCTGTTTCAGTCACATCAAAATTGGGTTTGAAATTTTCAATTTGTTGCTTAATTAAAGCGCTGATTTCTTGTGCGTTAATTGCCAAAAGAACACCACTTTCTATTTCAAATTTTCCTTAACAACTTTAAGTTGTTGTTTAATACTGGCATTAATTGTCTTGTGATTAGCAGAAATTACAAAACCACCAATTAAACTATCGTCGATTTTTTCCTTAATGCTACGAACTTTTAAAGACATCTTCTTCTCGATTAGAGGAAGTAGACGTTCTTTCTGATCATCAGTCAAAGGATGTGCAGACACAATAGTCACTTCAAAACGATTGGTTTCTTTTTCAAGCCGATTCAAGCAATCCACAATCACATCGTAAAATAAGTTGCTTCTATGATTATAAGTAAGTACCTGAATCAGGTTTTGCAATAGAGGTGACACAGAATCTTGGAAGAAAGCAATCGCTTTTTTCTTGTCAGATTCATCAACTGCCACTTGCGCTAAAAAAGAAGGTAAACCTGTTTCTTCAGCGACTTGCTTGATTTGATCCAAGTCAGAAAAGATTTGGTTTTCTTCTCCTTTTTCAATCACTAATTGGACAAAAGGCATGCTGTATTTTTCAATTACCTTTAGAGTCTTTTTTTCCATTAAGCTTCTCCTAGCTGATCGATATACTGATCAATGAGTGCTTTATGGGCTTGACTGTCAAGGTTTTGAGAGATGATTTTTCCAGCTAGACTAATTGTTAAATCAGCTACATCTCCCTTAACGCTTTGTAAAGCTTCAGCTTTATTTTGAGCAATTTCTTGGTTGGCTTTTTCTTTTAAGCGCCCTGCTTCAAGTTTAGCTTCAGCCAAAATATCAGCTTTACTTTTCTCAGCTGTTTCCTTTGCATTCTCGATAATCGTTTTAGCTTCGGTACGGCTTCCTGCTAACTCAGCTTCACGTTTGCTAGCAAGTTCCTCTGCCTTTTTACGGGCTTCCTCGGCACCATCAATATCTGAAGAAATCTTTTCAGCGCGTTCATCTAAGACACTGGTAATATTTCCCCAAGCATATTTCTTCACTAAAAAGATCAATAAAAGGAAGGAACCAGCGATCAGAATAAAGTCACCAATAATGGTACTAATAGTTAAATCCATCTTCTAATCCTCCTCTACTTACTCTTCCCCTTCATTTATTTTTTTACCAATGTACATAGATGACAACATGGTAAATACATAAGCTTGAATACATGAAATGAAAATCGAAAAGGCTGTCCATAACATGTTTGCAATAAAGGCAAAAGGATACCAATACAAGGCATGTTGTGACAAGGCCAATAGCAATCCTGCTAAAACCTCACCGGCAAAAATATTTCCGTATATCCGAATCGCCAAGGAGGCAAAATTGGTGAACTCTTCTAAAATGTTCATCGGAGTCATAAAGCCAGGTGTAACAAATGCTCTCAAATATTCTTTAACGCCTCTACGACGAACTCCTTCTACATGAGCGATCAAAGTGATCAATAATGAGAGTGATAAATCGTATCCAAGGTTGGCTGTTGGAGAAGTCCACAAGTTATAACCGTTTGTTGTTTGTACTTTTGCCATTAAACCAATATTATTGGCAACCAAGATAAACAAGAATAGAGAAAATAAGAACAAGGAATAGTCCTTGATGTATGAATCTCCAATGTTTGGTTTTGCAAAACTAACCACAAAGTCATAAATCATCTCAAGAGCATTCTGTTTGCCCTTGGGACGGATGGTCATTTTTCGACTTGCCCAATAGACAAAGGCAAAAACCATCAAAACAGTTATAAGAGACATTGCAAGCAGGGTCAAATCAAAGGATATTGGTCCAATATTAACGGTTGGATTCAAACTTTCTTCCATGGTTTGACACCTCCATTTCTAAATAGAGTTGTCTATTTAATGACAAATGCCATCGCTAGGGTTACAAAGAAGGTACCTTCTACAAAGGCAACACCAAGAATTAAAAGGCTACGTAATTGGTTAATAATTTCAGGTTGACGAGCGGCAGACTTGAAGAGATTACTCATAATCATTCCTTCAGCAATAGATACACCCATACAGGCAAGACAAAGTCCGAAAAATGTTAAATTCATGACGAATTCTCCTTAATAATTTAAATTTACCTCTTAAGTTTAGACCTAAAATTGGCTTTTGTCAAATTTTTACTAGTAATGAAAGCGATTCGAATCCTTTGTTTCTAATTTTACGATTTTCAAGACAATTATATAGAAAATTTTATTGTCTATTCATACCACTTTCACTACCTTTCCTTGTTTTCTGAAAACAAAAAACCGAGTTTTACAACTCGGATTTGTCAGTTTTTATCTGAAATAAATTGAGTAATGATTTTGACAAGCTGGATTGAATGCAGCATTACAAAATGGACAAGTGCCCGTCTCTGTATACTCCTCATACGTTAGTGTTCTCCCACAGGATCCACATAAGATAGGTCTATCCTCTTTCAGATTTAAAGGATAGGGAGAAAATATGTGCGACTCCAGTTCATTATGACACTGATAACAGGCATAGTATTTCTGACACTCATAGCACTGCAGGGCTACGATATCCTTATCACTATGGTAATGAACACATCTGCTTTCATGATCTACTAGTAAGCCATGAGCTTGAACCATTAATTTTTCCTTATCTAGGCACGAACAGTAACGCTTGTTCCGTCTTCTTTATAAAGATTAATCAGACCTTCTTTCAAAGCACGGACCATATCACCAGCTTCAACAGGTTGTGGAACTTTAATCGTTAGGAGCTCCATTGGATTTGGTGCACGATCAATTTTGTTACCTTTAGCATCATGAAGATCTTCAATATAAGTCTCAAATGACGGAATCCTGGTCCATAAAATTCAACTTGGTCACCTTCATTGATAACATTACGTTGACGAATTGTTGCAGTTTGTGTTGCATCATCATAAGCTACAACTTCAGCAACAAACTTGTATTCTGGAATCTTGCGACGAGCTCCAAACAGTTGTTCATTTTCAGATGGTGTCCCATAGTAGAAACCTGTAGCCAATTCACGTTGAGCAACCTTCCACATTTCATCAATCAAGTCTTGTTTAATAGCTTCAAACTTTTCAGGGCTCTCAAGATAGGCATCAACAGCAGCCTTGTAGCAGTTTGTTACGGTTGAAACATAGTGGATTGACTTCATACGGCCTTCAATCTTAAGACTGTCTACACCATTTTCAATCATGTCTGGGATATGGTCAATCATAGACATATCAACCGCAGACATGGAGAATTCTTCAGGAATTTCTCCCTTAAGACTCTTACGTTCCTTACCGAACGGCATATCGTAAAGGTCATATTTCCAACGGCAAGATTGTGAACATCCACCACGGTTGGCATCACGCATACTCATGTGGTTTGAAAGTGTACAACGACCAGAGTAAGAAATACACATAGCTCCGTGGACAAATGCCTCAATCTCAACATCTGTACGTTTACGAATTTCCGCCAATTCTTCCATTGACACTTCACGCGCCAAAACGACACGAGTTAAACCAAGTTCTTTCCAGAATTCTAAGGTTTCGTAGTTTGTCGCACTTGCTTGTGTTGAAAGGTGAATTTCAAGTCCTGGTGCTTCTGTTGCTGCAATCATGATCAGGGCTGGATCTGATACGATAACCGCTGCAATACCAATATCACGTAGTTTACGGAACCATTCTCCAGCGCCTTCTTCATTTCCTTCGTGCATAACCATATTAGCTGCTACATATACCTTTGCACCATACTTGGCTGCAAACTGTACTCCTTCTTCCATTTGCTCAAAAGTAAAGTTCCCAGCTCGACTACGAAGACCATAGGCCTGACCACCGATAAAGACCGCATCTGCTCCATATTGAACAGCTACTTTCAATTTTTCTAGAGTTCCTGCAGGTGAAAGAACCTCAGGACGTTTTAAAGTTTTTGTCATGTTTTCTCCTATTTGCAATATAAAAGTTTAACACTAATCTTTATCATTTTATAGCAAAAAGCTTCTAAAATCAAGTTTAGGATGATTGTTTAGACAATTCTAATTTTTAGATTCATCTTATAATCTCAATGCACTGTCTCAATCTTCCAACTACTCCAACCTTTAAAACGTATGGCTCCCTTTTGATCCGTTTTGTAAATCGAATTCCCAAGTTCTTGGTTATTCTCCCCATTTCTTTCTTTAAATTTTTTCTTCTTGTCTACCGACATGACAGTGATTTTAGGTTGTAAAGTTTTGAAGACTTCGACATCTGTCTTTTTCTTCGATGCTTGCTGATGAGTTAGCACTACATCTGCTTGGATTTTTGGATAAGACTTGTTTAAGAACTTCTCCTCTATATTTCCAGTGACTAGAAAAGTTTGATTTAGTAGCTTTCCATACATTGCTATTGAGGCTTTACTATCCCTGTTTTGATTTTCGATTACTTCTAAACTACTCCCAAAAATGAATAACTGCTCTCCTGTTTTAATAGGACGTACTTTCAAATTACTTTCCTGTAATTTATCCATAAATTCTCTTTTAGATAGAGTTTCTTCAGTTACTAGAATCTCTCCAAGATTGAAGGCTTTACTAATTTCTAGTAGATGGTCTAGTTGCTTAGATTCACTATCCGTTAAAACAAGCTGATCAATCTTTGCTACTCCTCGACTTCTCAGATAAGGAATTAAACTACGATTGGCATTGCTAGAGGAAACTCTCTCCTGCCAAGTTTCTTTTTTCTCAACTGCTAACTTTTCACCGACATCCAGTAATATTGTCTTTCCTGTCATGTCTCTTAGGAAAATGCTCCGTCCCTGCTCCATGTCTAGGACTGTGATTTCATTTTCCAGTGGATGTTTGGTTACTAAGAAAAGGGAAACGATAAATAGGATAAGAAAAGGTGCTTTCTTCAAATTTTTACGATAATCATAAATCAGCGCCAAAGAGACTAATAGACATACCAAAACCCAGTGATTAGGTTGACCAAAAATAAAGGGTCTAGTAGATAGCTGATAAACATAGCGTATGATGTTCTCTAGCCATTCAAAGAGAAAGTTAAACTGGGTAATAGGATATATCCATGACAGACAGAAGAGTATTGATAAAAGTGGAAGCAAGACCATATCAAATAAAAAAGAAAAGACAAAGGTTAAGAGTATGGACCAAGGTTGAAATTCAGAAAAATAGAATGATAAAATTGGCAGAATTCCTAAGGAAATAATGAAACTTTCTCTCACCAGACCTTTTATTTCTTCTACTTCCTCGCCAGTCATGGTCAGGATAAAGGCATAGGCACAGGACAGTACTCCACCAGCAGTTAGGAAGAAATTCGGCATGATAAGAAATAGAATAAGAATCGTCAGAGCAAAATTATCCAGCCCCTCGAAGCCATGTTGAGCCAAAAGTTTTTGTAACAGGCTTCTAATAACAGAAGCTGAAAATCCTGTCAAACCTGCATAGACCAAAGAAAAGGGATAGGCAAGCCATTTGAACTTCTCTTGTGTCAAACCCAATCGTAAGAGTGACTTTTTAAAAGCATTCATGAAGAAACCAACCTGCATCCCTGACAAAGCAAAAAGGTGAATAATTCCTAAACTGGAATAGAGTTCATTCATTTCCTCAAAGTCTGTGTCCAAGTGCCCTAATAAAAGACCTGTCATATAATTACGCATGGGGTCAGGAAAATTTCTTTTTATCCAGACAACTGCTTTTCTTCGCAAACTAGATAGATTTTCTCCAATATCCCAGCTGTATGTTTTATTTAATTCGACTATTTCCGATATAGTTAAGGTCTGATAAATTCCCTGTGTTTTTAAATAGTTTCTATAATCAAATCCAGCAAAGTTATTTGCTCCTTGAGGAATAGCTAGTTTTCCTTTTACTACTATCTCATGCAGTTCAGATAACTCTTTAAACCTTTCCTTTTCAGCCTCTGACTTGAATTTATAATAGACCTGAAAGAGTCTGCCATCAGCCTTCCCACGAAAGGATAAACTATCTCCATTGACCTTGATAGTATCAGGCAAAATTCGTACCGTATTAACTGAGTCAACAAGATGTTGACTCGCTTCTTCTTGTTGCCATTTTTGAAATAAAAACCAGCTACTAAATAGTCCACAAACTAAGAGAATCTTGATCACTGTCTTCCATGGAAATTGGAAAAAGAGACAGAGTAGTAGAAAAACAAATCCCAAAAGTGCTAGAAAACTTGCTGAAAAGATAGCATAGTAGAGCCATAGTAAAAGAAAACTGAGATAGATTTTTGGGATGGGAAATCGACTAATCCACTGTAACATATTCTTTTAGCTTTTCTAGTGTCTTAGCACCAATACCAGAAACCTTTTTTAGTTCATCAACTGACTTAAACTTACCGTTGGACTCACGGTGGTCTATGATATCCTGAGCACGTTTGGCACCTAAACCTTTGACTTGTTTAAGTTCTTCTAAACTGGCTTTATTGAGATTAACTTTCTTATTTTCCTTGCTATGAGATGCAGTTGAATGTGTCTCTTGGCTTGTAGCTTCTTCCTTAGTCGGAACATAGACAAGTGCTTCATCACTAATTCTCTGAGCAAGATTGATAGACTTACTATCAGCATTGTCTGTTAACCCTCCCGCTTTTTGGACAGCATCATAAATCCGACTTCCAACTGGCAAATCATAGATTCCAGGTGATTTGACAGCACCTTTTACATCGACAGTAATCATATCTTGCTCCACCGCTTCTTCCTTATGATTTTCATCTTTCTTTTCATCCGTCGAATCTTTTGGAACAGTTGTTACTTCCGTCTTCAAATTTGCTTCCTTAGCAGGTGTTTGAGCGACAGGCTTTATGAGGAAAAATCCGCCTAAGAGCATGCCCAAACTAGCACAGATGATAATGATTTTATAATCTTTGATTTTCTCAATAAGTTCTTCCATATTTTCTCCTCTCTTAGCTTATTCGTAATGCAAAGAAAAAACAGCTGAAAAATCTTTTCAACTGCTTACTTATTTGCAAAATAATCTTCCTTGATTAAGATATAATGCACTCTCGTCACGATACGACCTTCTTCATGCTGGTCCATACGAGCATATGGTTCTTCGTGAGAAAAGCGCATGCCTGATTTCTCCATGACCTTTCCTGACGCAGGATTGTCCTTATCGTGAAGGGCGGTCAACTTATTCATTCCTACCTTTTCAAAAGCCAGTTCAATTACGGCTCGATTGGCCTCTGTCGTCAAACCTTGATTCCAATATTTTTTTTGGATAATATAGCCAATGGCTGCCTTCTTAAGAACAGTATCCATCTTGTGCAGGTCAATAGTACCGATAAACTCTCCACTACTTTTTAGTTCAATACCCCATCGGCCCAATGGATTTGCTAGATAAAACTGAGCAATATTATTCTTGGTTTCCTCTAGATTTTGATTGGTTGGAAAAGTGTAGCGCGTAGTTTCCTTATCTGAGGCGTATTCAAACATGGCTTCTGCATCATCAAGTGTTACTGGTCTAAGTACTAAGCGTTCAGTTTCGATAATTGGATGCTTCGCTAGTTTGATAAATAGTGATTCCATTGCCCAGTCCTCCCTTTTTCTTTGAAAAAAAATATTTTCTAAAAGCTTAGCAAAAATTAGCTTAACAAAAAATGCAGTAGAATTCAAGAATTTTTCTTGATTTTCGTCCAACTTTCATATAAAATAAAACCATCAGATGAATCCCTTGGATTCTATCACTGATGGTTTATTAAGATCTATAGAACCTAAAAAAGGAGAAAATCTCTATGCTAATTGGAATTCCAAAAGAAATTAAAAACAATGAAAATCGTGTGGCTTTAACACCTGCTGGTGTACACAGTTTAGTTGGTCGTGGACATCGAGTTCTCGTTGAAACAAATGCAGGACTTGGTTCTGGATTTGCAGATGCTGATTATGAAAAACAAGGTGCAGAAATTGTTGCGACTGCAAAAGAAGCTTGGGCTGCAGAGTTAGTTGTTAAAGTGAAAGAACCTCTAGATACTGAATATCAGTACCTACGTAATGATTTACTCCTCTTTACCTACTTGCATATGGCAGCAGCCCCAGAATTAGCGGATGCTATGTTAGCAGCAAAAACAACTGGTGTTGCTTACGAGACTGTACGTGACAATCAAGGTCAACTACCATTGTTAGTTCCTATGAGTGAAGTTGCTGGTCGTATGGCTGTCCAAATCGGAGCTCACTTCTTGACGAAACAAGCTGGTGGTTCTGGAGTTCTTTTAGGTGGTGTCCCAGGTGTACCAAAAGGAAAGTAACCATTATCGGTGGTGGTGTCGTTGGTACACACGCAGCACGTATCGCTCTTGGTTTGGGAGCTCAAGTTACTATTCTTGATATCAGCGCTAAACGTCTCTCTGAACTTGAAGATGTCTTTGGTCACCAAATCCAAACACTCATGTCTAACCCATTTAATATCGAAGCAAGTGTGCGTGAAGCAGACGTTGTTATCGGTGCAGTATTGATTCCTGGTGCCAAAGCTCCAAAATTAGTGACAGATGACATGGTTCAACAAATGCGTCCTGGTTCTGTCATCGTAGACGTTGCTGTAGACCAAGGTGGCGTTATTGCAACTGCTGATCGTGTTACAACCCACGATGAGCCTGTCTATGAAAAACACGGTGTTCTCCACTATGCAGTTGCTAACATTCCTGGTGCAGTTGCTCGTACTTCTACTATCGCCCTTACAAATGTGACCCTTCCTTATATCGAAGCCTTGGCAGGAAAAGGATTTAAGAAAGCAATCCTTGAAGATGCTGGTTTACGTGAAGGTGTAACAACTTATCAAGGTAAACTTACAAGTCAACCTGTTGCTGAAGGTTTACATCGTGAGTTTACTACAATCAGTGAGCTTATTTAATCATTAAAAAAGAGCAGTTCAGACGAACTTGCTCTTTTTCTTTATTCTGTTTCTTCTTGATTTTCTTCAACTTTGACAGGTCGAGGTTCATAGGCCCTAATAATCTGAGCGACTACTGGATGTCGAACTACATCCTTAGCTGAGAAGTGTACAAAGTCAATCTGGTGAATGTTCTTAAGTTTTTCCTGGGCATCAATCAAACCTGACTTGACGTTCCGAGGTAAGTCAATCTGACTAATATCTCCATTGACAATCATTTTTGAATTAAATCCAAGACGAGTCAAGAACATCTTCATCTGCATGATAGTTGTATTTTGCGCTTCATCCAAAATAACAAAGGCATCATCCAAGGTACGTCCACGCATATAGGCCAAAGGCGCAATCTCAATAATTTCTCGTTCCATGAGACGAGTCGTTTGGTCTTTCCCTAAAATCTGATATAAGGCATCGTATACTGGACGAAGATAAGGGTCTACCTTTTCCTTCAAATCTCCTGGAAGAAATCCCAAGCTTTCTCCAGCTTCTACTGCTGGACGAGTCAGGATAATACGTTTGACTTGTCCACGTTTAAGAGCTGTAACAGCCAAGGTCACTGCTAGAAATGTCTTACCCGTACCAGCAGGCCCAATTCCAAAGGTAACGTCGTGATTCTTAACACTATCAACATAAAGTTTTTGTCCCAGTGTCTTCACACGAATAGGCTTACCAGTATTATCTTTGATGATTTCTTCTTCATAGAGGGCGACAAACTTATCAATTTCATGATTTCTCACCATATTAATGGCTGTCACCACATCCGGAGTTCCGACAGTCATGCCACGATTAACCAAGACCATCAAGGCTTGAATTACTTGCCGTGCTTCTTCACAAGAAGACTCCTCTCCCAAGACTTGTACAATCTCTGTACGAGCATGGATGATAACATCTAACTCATCTTCCATCAAGCGAAGATGGCGTTCATTGGAACCAAAAAGATGAAACAGGTCATCTGGATGACTTAACTGAATGTCTATTGAATGTTCCTTCAAATAAAGAACCTCTCTAACTCTTTAATTTCTTTTTATTATAACAAAGGCATTTGGAAATTGCTATCACCAATACTTTAGCATCGTTAATGTTCTATATATTCCTGCCAAATTCGATCGAAGTCTCCCATATTAAAGGAAAAACTGGCATGTTCTTCTAAAAATCGACTGACTTGATCAAAATCGTCCGTATGTTTTGGGAAGGCAGACTCATCAAAGGCAAGATCCGCTAAAATAGCTTTGGGACTATTACTTTTAGGATTTCGTTCTGTCATAAGCCATGTATAAAATGATTTTCTCATAAGTCTCCCTAAATTAACTCAGTACCAAACTGGTCTTGTTTAATCTTTCCAGCCTTCATTAATCCACCAAGTGCTTTTTTAAACTGACCTTTCGAAATACCAAATGTTGCTTTAATGTCATCTGGTGATGATTTGTCATTTAAGGTCATAAATCCACCATTGCTTTCCAAATATGTCAGAATCATTTGTGCATCATTTTCTAACATCTCAAAAGAGCGAGGTTTTAGTGACAGATTAAGAGTTCGGTCAACTTCACGGAAACCAATGACACGCGCATCTAAGACTTGACCCAAACGCGGTTCTGTATAACGCTCGCTCGGATGTATAAAGCCTAGCATATTATTTTCTGGAAGATAAACAAAGGTACCTGATAACTTGAGACGATATACGATTGCTGGCCAGTTTTGATTCTGCATATTATTGTAGGCAGGACGAGCCAAACGTTGGAAGTCTTCCTGATAAGCTAAAACACCCCAAATACGGTCTTTCTTATCCACTTCTAGACGAATATAAAGTTTATCGCCCTTCTTAGGCCAGAGTTCTTTCAGTTCAGGAAGGATATCAAGTGACACAACGATTTCCTTGTCAGGAAGCCCTGTATCAACAAAGACACCCAAATCCTTACGAACTTCTATTACTGTTCCCCAACCAAATTGTTCCTGAGTCGCAGTCACTTCTAAGGTAGTCAAGCGAAGTTTTTGCTTCATATCCGTGTAGGCAAAGCCTTTAACGGTATCACCAACTGTATGCTGACCTTCTTCCTTAGCAAGAGCGTATGCTTGACCATCCTTTTGAACAAAGTAAAAACGGTCATTTTCATCAATGATGAGTCCAACGATAAAACTTGCAAGATTTGTATTCATGTTTCCTTCTTTCGAATAAAACTCAGCCAGCAATGCTAACTGAGTTTTTCTGTTTATTTTAAACTTCTAACAACTCTTTTTCCTTGTTAGCAGTCATGTCATCGATGTGTTTAACAGCATCGTCTGTCGCTTTTTGAATATCTTTTTCAAGAGTCTTCAATTCATCTTCAGTAATTTCTTTTGCTTTTTCTTGTTTCTTAGCCTCATCCATAGCATCACGACGGATATTACGGATAGCTACTTTAGCATTCTCACCAACTTTTTTCACTTCTTTAGCAAGATCACGACGAGTTTCTTCTGTAAGAGCTGGGATAACCAAACGAATAACAGAACCATCGTTAGCTGGTGTAATACCAAGGTCTGAAGCGTTTAAGGCGCGTTCGATATCTTTCAATGATGATTTATCAAATGGTGTTACCAACAAGACACGCGCTTCTGGGATTGTGATTGAAGCGATCTGATTAAGTGGTGTTTCAACACCATAATACTCAACGTGGATACGGTCAAGCAAGCTAGCGTTAGCACGACCTGCACGAATACTTCCAAACTCACGTGAAAGTGAGTGGTGTGATTGGGTCATTCTCTCTTTAGCTTTTTCTACAATTGCATTTGTCATAATCTATCCTATTCCTTTTCTTCAATATTGTTAGAGACTGTTGTTCCGATATTTCACCAAATACGACACGCTTGATGTTACCTGGTTGATTCATATTAAAGACAACCAAGTCGATGTCATTGTCCATTGAAAGGGTTGAAGCTGTCGAATCCATGATACGAAGACCTTTACTAATCACATCACGGTGAGTTAATTCTTCAAATTTAACCGCTGTCTTGTCTTTCTTAGGATCGGCATTATAGACACCATCAACACCATTTTTGGCCATCAAAATAGCATCTGCTTCAATCTCAGCCGCACGAAGGGCTGCAGTTGTATCTGTTGAGAAGTACGGTGAACCAACTCCTGCACCAAAGATAACAATACGACCTTTTTCAAGATGACGAAGGGCACGTCCTCGAATATAAGGTTCAGCCACTTGTTGCATTGCGATTGCAGTTTGAACGCGTGTATCCACTCCAACTTGTTGCAATGAATCTGCCATCACAAGAGCGTTCATAACTGTTCCAAGCATACCTGTGTAATCTGCTTGTACACGATCCATACCAGCTTCCGCAGCAGGTTCTCCACGCCAGAGGTTACCACCTCCGATAACGAGAGCAATTTCAATTCCTAAGTTATGTACTTCTTGAATTTCTTGTGCCATTGCTTGAACAGTTTTAATATCAATACCTACACCACGTTCACCAGCAAGGGCCCTCACCTGATAACTTGATCAAAATGCGTTTATATTTTGGTTCCACCTGACTTCGCTCCTTTGTTTTATTCAAACTATTTTATCACATTTTTTGATAATTTTATAGTCTCACGGACTAAACTTTCAAAATATTTATAGGCTTAAGAATTCTTCTAAATCAGACAATGCACGTTCTGCAATCTTTTCATAACGAGCCTTTTTATCGCGAATTCGCTCGCCTTCTAACTCCTTGATAATTCCGAAGTTGACATTCATTGGTTGGAAGTGTTTGCTATCAGCATGAGTGATATAATGAGCTAAACTTCCGATCGCTGTTGTCTCTGGGAAAATAGCCTCACTTTCTCCTTTAAAAAGACGGGCAGCATTTATCCCCGCAACCAAGCCTGAAGCGGCCGACTCAACGTATCCTTCTACACCAGTCATCTGACCAGCAAAGAAGAGGTTGGACTGTTTCTTAGAACGGTATGTTTGCTCAAGAAGATTTGGAGAATCCATATAAGAATTGCGGTGCATAACTCCATAACGGACGAACTCGGCATTTTCAAGACCTGGAATCATTTGGAAGACACGTTTTTGTTCTCCCCATTTGAGATGAGTCTGGAAACCAACGATATTATAAAGACTTCCAGCGGCATTGTCTTGACGAAGCTGAACCACTGCATAAGGAGTCTTGAATTCCCCATCTCGAGGTCCTTTATAGTTATCAGGATACTCTAGACCAACTGGTTTCATAGGTCCATAAAGCATGGTTTTAATGCCACGCTTAGCCATAACTTCGATTGGCATACATCCTTCAAAAATACTTTTCTTTTTTTCGAAAGAATTGAGCGGAGCTTCTTCTGCATTTATAAGAGCTTCATGGAAATCCATAAATTCTTGCTTGGTCATAGGAGCGTTAAGATAAGCCGCTTCTCCCTTATCATAACGAGATTTGAGATAAACCTTGTTCATATCAATTGTATTGACGTCTACGATTGGAGCTGCAGCATCGTAGAAATAAAAAAACCGTCCCCGCCGTTAAGAGCGTGAATCTTTTCAGCAAGAGCATCACTAGTCAAAGGACCAGTTGCAATAACTGTAATGGCATCTGTTGGCAATTCTGTAATCTCGTCACGAACCACTTCAATCAAGGGATGATTGGCAATCTTTTCAGTAACCATTTGAGAGAAACCGTCACGGTCAACTGCGAGAGCACCACCAGCAGGAACACGTGTTGCTTCTGCCGATTCCAAGATAAGAGAACCTAGGCGACGCATTTCTTCCTTAAGGAGACCAACGGCATTTGTAAGTGCATCCCCACGCAATGAGTTGGAGCAAACTAACTCTGCAAAATTGTCTGTTTTGTGTTGTGGTGTTGATTTAACACCACGCATTTCATAAAGTTTAACAGGAATGCCACGTTCTGCAATTTGAAAGGCTGCTTCTGACCCTGCTAAACCGGCACCGATAACATTGATATAAGATTGAGACACGTCACTAATACCTCTTTGAGTGAAACTTAAGTCCATATCAATAATCATTAGACTGTTTGACACCCACAAATCTTTCTAAATTTTCTTTTACTAGTATAACAAAAAAAGGGAAGAAGGCAAACTTCCCTGTTTAGTCATTGGATTGTTTCTCTTCCCAATCATGATAAGCTGAGTAGAGCTGACTTTTATTCCACTGGTATATCTTTGCAACTTCCTTAATGGCCTGATTTTTCTTAACACCTTGTTGGATGCGTTCTTGGATTTCTGAGAACAAGTCCTCTTCATCTTTATCGTCTACTTCTTGACTAGCCCCCTCTACAATCAGAAGGCATTCGCCCTTGAGAGGAGTCTCAGAAATACTTACTAGTAACTCTGAAATTGTTCCTCGTTGGTATTCTTCATAAATCTTAGTCAATTCTCGAACCAAGACCACTGAGCGATTACCGTAGACTTCTAGCATATTTTCTAGCGTATCTGCAACACGGTGAGGTGATTCATAGAAAATCTGAGTCTCCGGATAATCTTTCTTAGTCTCAAAAAATTGCTTTTGCTGACCAGATTTTCGTGGTAAGAACCCATAAAAATATGAGGTTGAGGTGCTAATCCACTAGCAATCAATGCTGAAATCCCTGCACTTGCACCCGGAACTGTAACTACAGCTATATCTTCTTCAATAGCTGCTTTAACCAAGTCATGTCCAGGATCAGATATACTAGGTAAGCCTGCGTCTGAAACTTGGGCAATATCTTGACCTTGCTTCAACAAATCAATCAAATCAGGAATTTTTTCCTTGGCATTGTGTTCATGGAAACTAATCTGCTTCGTTAGAATATCGAAATGCTTGAGTAGAAGTCCAGTATTACGTGTATCTTCAGCAGCAATCCAATTAACTTCTTTCAAAGTTTTGATAGCACGAAAAGTCATATCTTCTAGATTTCCAATTGGTGTTGCGACAAGATACAGCTTGCCATAAGCAGATTGGTCCTTAAAACTCTTTTGAATTTGCATGCTTACTCCCTAAACAACAATTCATCACAGAACATACATTCTGCATCCTGCTCTCGACGTTGCCCATAAAAATCTCGACAAACATGGAATCCGTCGTCATAAATACGACTAACGTTTTCTCTGACATGTTTGGTCTTAGTTGGGACAGTTTCTTCTTCCTCACTCAAGCGTTCTCTAAGTTTATCATTCTCTAGACGAAGAGCTGTATTTTCCTCAACAAGACTCTTGAGATTTTTTTTGATGGCTTCTACATCTGCTAAAGTTGCTAACAACTGTTGCGAGAAATCATCTAAGGCATCAAATAATTCTTTTTTATTCATCAGCAGCCCTTTAACCCTTTCATAGACTTAATATTTCTGTAAAACCAGGTAATCCATTGCATTTTGGAAAGAAACATTTGCTTTCCACATTTTTCTAGCTTCTACAAGATTTTCTAGTATGTGCCGTGCTCCTGTTCGAAGAATTTCTTGACCAGCCAATACCTCTAAAATCCTAAGTACTTGATCTTGTTTTTCTTTGTCATCAGCCAAACTAGCTAATTTAGCAACTTGTAAATAAGATTCTCTTTTTCTCGACAAAAGATCTGAAAACAAGCGCTCACTTTCTTCAACCAGTGTCCAAAATGTTGTTTGATTAAATAGTTTTTCAGCTTCCATTTGAGATTGGCTAAACTGAGCTAACAATCTAGCTTTTTTCTTAACTAGACCCAATTTCTCAAGTTGAATAATAAGATTAGCTTCTTGCTTCTTAAACTGAAAAATCTGTGTTCGGCTCCGAATTGTTGGTAATATTTTATCCTCATCATTAGTTAAGAAGAAAATATAAACTTCACTTTGTGGTTCTTCGATAACCTTTAGTAGTGAATTAGCGGCATTTAAATGCATCTTATCTGCTTGTTCAATAATAAAGACTTGGCGCTGACTTTCAATACCTGATTGAGAAATTGCCCTACCAATTCTCTAATCCGTTCAGTCTTAATAATTTGATTAATCGGACGGACGATTGTTACATCAGGATATTCCTCTTGATCAATCAATTTACAACTTCGACAAGATTCACAAGGTAGAACACCCTGTTTATCAGTACAAAAAAGACTTTTAGCAAGAAATAAGGCCATTTCTAAACTTCCAAAATAACCTGAAAAAAGATAGGCATGATTCAGCTGGTTTTGCTCAAGAATGCGAACAAAACGTTCATATTGCTGTGGTTGACAATCTTTTAGTTCTTCTTTTATCATCTGGTCAATCCCATTCTATCAAATAAGACTTGCTTGGTCTTTTCAATTACTTGATCCAATGGCAAACTAGCATCAATCTTCTCGATGCGATCCCCTTCTTTCTCCAAAAGTGAAAGATATCCTTGGCGAACTTTTCGGTGCATCTCTAAACCTTCCAAGTCCAAACGATTGACTTCACGACTACTGTTTGCTGCAATTCGTTCAAGCCCTTTCTCAACTTCAATATCAAAATAAAGCGTTAAATCAGGCTTGAGACCATCAGTCGCAAATTGATTGAGCCAATTAACGGCATCTATATCCAAACCACGACCAAATCCCTGGTAGGCAACCGAACTATCAATAAAGCGGTCCATGATCACCAATTTCCCAGCTGCAAGTGCTGGCAAGACCTTCTCTACTAAGTGTTGTCTACGACTTGCAATATAGAGAAGCAACTCGGTTTTAGAGTCCATTTGTGTATGATTTGGATCAAGAATAACTTCTCTAATCTTCTCTCCAATCAAAACGCCTCCTGGCTCACGTGTAGTTAAAAAATCAATATCTTTTTCTTTTAATATTGGAAGGATAGCTTCAAGCACACTGGTTTTCCCAGCTCCCTCTGGTCCCTCAATAGAGACTAAAAATCCTTTTGACATGTCTATCTCATTTCTATTTGCTATCTTCTATTCTATCAAAAAAATAGGCATTTGTGAAAAGCTTTTTAACCTATAAAAAATTTAATCAGAAAACTAGAATATACATTAGTTAAAAATAAGACAATTATTTAATTAAGTTTCTGTTTTCGTAATTTACTACCATACTTTTTTTGTCTTTGTATAATCAAAAAAAGAACCTTGCATAGCAAGGTTCTTTTAGTGTCTGACTTAAATAATTGTTCTTCTGGGAACTAAATCGAATTAAGCTTCGATTTCTGTAACCATACCTGAACCAACAGTACGTCCACCCTCACGGATAGAGAATGTAGTACCTTGTTCTACGGCGATTGGGTGGATCAACTCAACGTCGATAGTCACGTTATCACCAGGCATTACCATTTCAGTACCTGCAGGAAGTTCGATTGAACCTGTAACGTCAGTAGTACGGAAGTAGAATTGTGGACGGTAGTTGTTGAAGAATGGAGTGTGACGTCCACCTTCTTCTTTAGTAAGGATGTAGACTTCACCTTTAAATTTAGTGTGTGGGTTGATTGAACCTGGTTTAGCGATAACTTGTCCACGTTCGATTTCATCACGTTGAACACCACGAAGAAGGACACCTACGTTATCTCCGGCAAGACCTTCGTCAAGTTGTTTACGGAACATTTCAACACCAGTAACAACTGCTTTTGAAGTTTCTTCTTTGATACCAACGATTTCGATTTCGTCGTTGACACGAACAGTACCACGGTCGATACGTCCTGAAGCAACTGTACCACGTCCAGTGATTGAGAATACATCTTCGACTGGAAGAAGCAATGGTTTGTCAGTGTCACGTTCTGGTTCTGGGATGTACTCGTCAACTGTGTTCATCAATTCCATGATGATGTCTTCGTATTTAGAGTCACCTTCAAGAGCTTTAAGAGCTGAACCTTGGATAACTGGAAGATCGTCACCTGGGAAGTCGTATTCTGAAAGAAGGTCACGGATTTCCATTTCAACCAATTCAAGCAATTCTTCGTCGTCAACCAAGTCGATCTTGTTCATGAAGACGATAAGGTGTTTAACACCAACCTGACGTGAAAGAAGGATGTGCTCACGAGTTTGTGGCATTGGTCCGTCAGTTGAAGCTACTACAAGGATAGCTCCGTCCATTTGAGCGGCACCAGTGATCATGTTTTTAACGTAGTCCGCGTGTCCTGGAGCGTCGATGTGAGCGTAGTGACGTTTTTCAGTTTCGTACTCAACGTGCGCAGTGTTGATAGTGATACCGCGTTCGCGTTCTTCTGGAGCAGCATCGATAGACGCATAGTCTTTAGGTTGGTTAACTGATGAAGGCAAGCGACGTGCCAAAACAGTTGTGATAGCTGCAGTTAGGGTAGTTTTACCGTGGTCAACGTGTCCGATTGTACCAATGTTAACGTGTGGTTTACTACGATCGTATTTTTTTCTTTTTGCCATTTGAGTAAAAAGCCTCCAATAAAAATATATTTTTATAGATAGACAGTAGGCAATACAGTCTAACTTTCCTTACTATTTTATCAAATTTCAGCTAAATTGCAAGTGTTTTACATAGAATTTGTGAATTATTCTTATTCTATCCTTAACAAGTCAATCCTATATTTTAAAATAAGTAAGTTTCTATTAAATTTTAAGAAAAAAGAACCAGAAAAATCTGATTCTTTATTCTGATAATTGATTTTGAACTTCCTTTACTTCCTTGTGATTTTCATACAAGCGTACTAAGAATTTCACAATCTCTTTTAAAATCGAATAAGTGGGTACTGCAACAATCATTCCAATAACACCATAAATATTACTAGATAATAGTAACAAAACTAAAATAGTTATTGGGTGAACTTTCATAACCCCACCAACAATCCGTGGATATAATACATTTCCGTCAATCTGCTGAATAATAAGCATGTAAATCACAGCAATTAACATCTTTTGAGGATCTGTAAATAGGTTTGATATGATCATCGGTATAAGACCAATACTAGGTCCAACATAAGGAATTAAATTAGCTAAACCAGAAAAGATTGCAAATACAAGTGCATATTTCAAACCAATAACACTATAGCCGATATAGGCTAAACATCCAATGATAACTGCATCAATTGAAACTCCACTAATATAACGGGAAATAGTGGCATTTAGATTTTTTATTAGACCAGAAATATTCAGTCTATCATGCTTTAAAATAGTTCTTTCTAGCATAGGTAAAAGCTTATGTCCATCTAGCAAGAAATAAATTAAAAAGACTGGCGTCATGATAATAATCAGGACAGTGCTAACTAATGCAGATAAGACACTGCCGACACTATTTGTAACACCATTTAAGATATTTTGTAGGATATCTACATAAGACAGATTCAGCTGTTGAATAGTCTTTTGAACATCTAGATTTTGAAAGGCTGGGTATTTGGATAATTTTATTACCAAATCTTGAATACGACTGTATATATCTTGGCTAGAATTAATCAAACTACTCAACTGATTGATTAAAATAGGCAAGAGATAAACAACGCCTATCACAATCAGCCAGACTAATCCACAGAGAGTCAATAAAATACCAATAATTCGATTTAGTTTAAATTTTTTTTCTAGAAACTGAACTAAAGGGTTTGTAAGATAATACAAGAAACCACCCAATAAGAAAGGAATCATAATTGTATTTATTACACTAGCAAAAGGTGTAATAATAGCACCCATTTCTCTCCAAAGATAGAAAATTAAGGTTATCAGTAGTATTTCAGTAGTCCAGAAGAATAATTTGTTTCTCCGAAACATATGCCACCTCCTCTTCTCCCTATTTTACCATATTTAAAAAAAGATTGATAACCCCCGTCATAAAATCAAGAATATTTTTTTTCTTTATGATAGAATAAAGTTACTATGAAGAAATTAATTTTAACATTGATCACACCCCTGTTATTGGCTACTGCAAGTCCTGTTTACGCGCAGGATTTTGATGTAGCGGCTAAGCACGCTATCGCTATAGAGGCTAACACTGGTAAGATTTTATATGAGAAAGATGCAAGTCAACCCGTCGAAATTGCATCTATCACTAAGTTGATTACTGTTTATCTAGTCTATGAAGCCTTGGAGCAAGGAAAAATTTCTCTAACTACTCCAGTTGAAATTTCTGACTATCCATACCAGCTCACTACTAATTCTGAAGCCAGTAATGTCCCTTTGGAAGCTCGAAATTATACTGTAGAAGAGTTGCTTGAAGCAACTTTAGTTTCTAGTGCTAATAGTGCAGCTATTGCACTCGCAGAGAAGATAGCTGGATCAGAAAAAGAGTTTGTAGACATGATGAAAGCAAAATTGCTGGAATGGGGTATCCAGGATGCTACAATCGTTAATACAACTGGTCTTAACAATGAAACCCTTGGTGATAATATTTATCCAGGTTCAAAAAAAGATGATGAGAACAAATTGAGTGCTTATGATGTGGCTATCGTTGCTCGTAACCTCATTCTAAAATATCCTCAAGTTTTAGAAATTACTAAGAAGCCAACTTCAACCTTTGCCGGAATGACTATCTCATCTACGAACTTTATGTTAGAGGATATGCCTGCTCACCGTGGTGGTATCGATGGACTGAAAACTGGTACGACTGATAAAGCTGGTGAATCTTTTGTTGGTACTACGGTTGAAAAAGGAATGAGAATAATTACAGTTGTTCTTAATGCTAATACTCAAGCTGGTAACCCCTACGCTCGTTTCACAGCTACTTCTGCTCTTTTAGACTATATTTCCTCAAACTACGCTCTGCAAACTGTTGTCAAGCAAGGTGAAAGTTATGAAGATAGTAAAGCTCCAGTTATGGATGGAAAAGATGACAATGTGACGGCTGTTGCGAAAGAAGATATTAAAATCGTTCAACGTTTAGGTAGTCGGGCACAATCATCCATCAGTTATACACCAGCTAGCAATCTACCTACGGCACCTCTAGAAGCTGGAACAGTCGTTGGTCATTTGACCTACGATGATAAGGATTTAGTTGGTCAAGGCTATATCACGTCTGATAAACCTAGCTTTGAAATGGTTGCAGAAAAAAATGTAGAAAAAGCTATCTTCCTTAAAGTTTGGTGGAATAGTTTTGTTCGATTCGTAAACGAAAAATTATAAATAAAAAATCGCGATTTACGCGATTTTTTTATTTATCTTCTAAAATAGTGGAATGTTTATATCCATAGGTAAAGTAGATAATAATGCCTATTACAAGAGCAATCCCAAAGGCTATCCATGTTTCAAGTGTATACTGAAGCATGAAAGACAAACAGATTAGAATAGACAAGATTGGCAAAACTGGAACCAGTGGCGTTTTAAATTCTCCCTCTTTTGGCATTCCTTTATCTTTTCTCAGTTTGATAATTCCATATGCTAATAGAATTAGATAAGCCAAGGTACAAATATTTAAAAAGGCTGCAATACTTGCCAAAGGGAAAATTCCTGCAGCTATAGCTGAGACAACTCCTGTTAAAATCGTTGCATTTTTTGGAATACGACTTGTCTTTGTCACTTGTTTAAAACTTTGCGGCAAAAGACCATCACGAGCCAAGCTATAAATCATTCTAGACAAAGCAAAAGTCATGGAGATACATACGGTAATCAAGGTAAAAATAGCAACGAGAGACACATAATTGGCTGCCCAACCAATACCAATATTTCTCAAAGCATAAGCTACCGCGTCGTCAACATTGAGTTTGCTATAATGAACAATACCAGTCAATACTAATGTTACTAGGGCATAAAGAATAGTTACAATAGTTAGAGACAAAACAATACCACGAGGAACGTTCTTTTGTGGATTTTGAATTTCATCAACCGCCATAGAAATGGACTCAAAACCTAAGAAACCAAAGAACATAAGTGAAGCACCTGCCATAATACCAGAGCTACCTCCATATATCTGACCAAAACCAAATGGTGCAAAGTCAGACCAATTTTCCGGTTTAATGTACCAAATTCCAACCAAGATGAACAAGGCCAAGGCTGAAAATTTTAATACAACTAATATTGAGTTGAAACGTAAGGCAGCTTTCGAATTTAAAAGCACTAGTCCTGTTACTAATACCAATACTAGTAAGGGCAAGAGATCGATATAAGTTCCCTGTTCTGGATTAAAGGTACCATTTAAGGCTTGAGGCATCGATATTCCATAGTTACTTAGTAAACCTTTAAAGTATGCTGCCCAACCTGAAGCAACACCTGAAACAGCTGTCATGAATTCCATAATAGTGAGCCAACCAGCTATCCAAGCTGGAAATTCACCCAAAATTGCGTATAAATAACTATAGGCTCCACCGGTTGCGGGGACTCGTGAAGCAAACTCAGCAAAAAAGAGAGCTGATAATGATACACAGATTGCAGAAATCACGATAGATACCACAAGAGCAGGACCAGCAAGCGTAGCTGCTGCAGTACCAGTGATGGTAAAGATTCCTGTACCAACCATGGCACCAATTCCCAAGAGAATTAAATCCCATAATTTCAAATGACGATGCATTTCAGTCTTACCCAGACTAACATCTTTTGTCCTAAAAATATTCATATTCATCCCCCATTTACTGATTTTTGTAATATTTTACCATATATCGTTTCAAATGTGAATATTTATAAACTAAAATTATTAAAAAAACAGAACAAATGTAACATTCGTTCTGTCTTTGTTCA